>OGPU01001158.1_pt1 | contig 24350 bp, 21 predicted proteins | sample 1552991 | NCBI WGS metagenome assembly OGPU01 (sample SAMEA2580296, study PRJEB22360) | human gut metagenome | biome: human gut; feature: human-associated habitat; material: faeces | place: Denmark | collected 2008/2010 | reverse complement strand
CTTCCGTCTATAACCGGAAGTGCCTGAACGGAGTCGGCCGGAAGATTGTGTTCACCTTTGTCCGTACGGATATGGAATATGGTTTGTCCGAGGTATCGGTCTAAACGGATTCCCTTAACTTTTTCTCCTTCGGGCAGGCGAGAAGTAATTTCACTGACAGAAGGCAGAGAAGGAGACAGAGGCTCCAGCTTTTCTAATTTTTCAGCTTGTGATGCACGTGGAAATCCGTGGTACATCATGACAAAAGCCGATAGGAACCAAACTAAAAACAGGATACTGAGCAGTGTGCCCAGTACCCTGTGAATGGTATACATGAATTTCGTGATCATCATTATAAAGTATAAGATGCGGAAAGCATGAAGTTACGAGGCATGCTTGGTATTAACTGATTACCAAGTGCCTGATTACAGTATTCTTTATTGAACAGATTATTGATGTTGACTCCCAGGCGCACATTGCTCTTTAATGTATAAGAGAAACCGAGGTCGGTCAGCCAGTAAGCATCGAACGAGCTCGTATTATCCGAGTTGCGGTATACTTTGTCCTGAAAACTGGTAGAAAAGTTTACTCCCAGTCCCTTTAACACGCCTTTGGATACGGTGTAAGCGCCAAAAGCATAGAATGTGTTTTTAGGAATGTAGGCATATTGTTTGCCTTTGCTTGAAGTGGTCGGCATATAAGGGTTATCGGCTAAATCGCGTACCTTTGCATCGGTATATCCGTATCCGGCGCTCATCGACAAGTTGTAGATGGGACTCCAGGTAATGTCAATATCGAATCCTTTGGAATCCATTCTGCCTACTTGTCCCACAACTTTCTTGTCCAGTTCTACGCCGTTGGCAATATCGCCTTTGTTGGCAAGAGTCTGGCGGATATTATCCTTATTGATATAGAACAAACTTACGTTAGTCTGCAATGTACGTGTGATCTCGTATCGTGCACCCACTTCTACCTGGAAACCTTTCTCCGGCTTGAATACCTCTTTACCATTTACGGGAGTGAACTCTTTTCCATCCTTGTCGATATAAATGGTGTTAGCGTCATAAAATGCGCGGATAGGCTTGAAGTAAGTACCGTATGAACCGTAAACAGATAGTTTTTCAATAGGCAGATATACCAATCCGGCACGGAAGGTGAAGGCACCATTGGTTATTTTATTATAAGCATCGTCATCCGGTTTATCATAATGGCGTCCTCCGTCACTGGTGTTCAGGTTAGCAGTCTTATACATAAAAAGATCGTAACGTCCGGCCAGCATCATTTTCAGTTTATCACTGAATTCCACCAAGTCTTGCAGATAAAATCCGTGGGTAAATGTTTTCTGTGCAGTAACAAATCTGAAAGGAGCTTCCATCCAACCAATGCTGTGAGGGTTGTATACCGAGCCATGTCCTGTGGTTCCGGGACCGGTGGCTCCGGTGCTTCCATTGCCATAGGCCATATAAGAGTCACGCATCAAGGATACAAAAGAATAACCGCCCAAATAGTTGTGTGCAACGTCTCCCGTATAGAACTTTCCGCTTGCCTCCAATTGATTGTTCACAGTTTTAGCGATATGTGAAAAGCGTAGCGGGTAACTGTAGTAGATGGAGTCCAGGCAGATATACTTTTTGGTATCATTGCCCTGTTTGTCTTTGGTCATGTAATAATGATCATAGATAGGACGGTCGCTTGTGAGGTAGTCCAGTGATTCGGTACCGAAGTAGTCAATGTCGTCATAGGTATAAGACAATTTCTCCATCAATTTGAAAGCTTCGCTGAATGTGTGCTTATACATGGCGGAAGCATTGAATCCACGGTTGTACATAAAGTCCGATTCACTGTTGTAGCGGGCTTTCTTGTTCAGTCCGGGCAGGGCATCCCCCTTACTCAGATATTTGCTGCCGTCTGTGGCTGAGAGGATGTCATAAGACATTGTGGGAGGTAAACCGATTTCTGTCGGATAGAAATCGCGGTTAGCTCCGATACGGATATCCAATTCGTCATTTTCTGTCAAATGCCCTCCTAAGGCCAGATAGCCGGAGAGACGTTTGGTAGCATTGCTTCTCCATCCTTCCTGATCCTGCCAATTGACGCTGGCACGGTAGTTCAATGGTCCTATCAGTTTACCGCCCAAAGCCATTGTGGCCTGCTTGTTATAGTAACTGCCATAAGCCAGGCGGGCATAGACACTTTGCTTGCTTACAGGAGCCTTGCGGACAATATTGAGGACACCACCCACAGCGGATTGTCCGTAGAGTACTGAAGCCGGACCTTTTAACAGTTCGATGCTTTCCACAGCCGATAAGTCCATGAACGGATAAGAGTTGTCAATAGACGAGCGTTCGTCACGTACCCCGTCTACCATGATTACAGAATTATCGAATCCACGGATTGAGAATTGGGTAAACGCTCCGTAAGAGGTACGAAAGCGCACACCGGGAAGGAAGCGGGAGGCTTCCTGTATATCCCGGATGTTTCGTTTCTCAAGCATTCCGGAAGTAATGGAGTTGGTTGAAATAGGAATGAACTTTGCCGGAACATCCAGTTTCAAAGCATCGGTCTTGCGTCTGTAGTTGGTTGCCACTACTACTTCGTTGATTGAAAATACAGAATCGTTGAAGTTAGTATATTCTTTATTTTTCTGTTGTGCCTGTGAGGGAAGTAATAAAGCACTCCCCAATGCAGCTAATATGATTCTTTTCATTCGTCTTTGTCTTTTGAGTCTTTGTCTTTTGAGTCTTTGTCTTTTTTCTTCATTATATCCACCATTTCATGCTTTAGCATAAATTGGGCATGATCGATAAACAGTTGTTGGATGGCGGGTATTTCGCCCAACCCCTGCATACGTACATCTACTTTCAAACCTTCTTTTTCAAGGGCTTCTCTTACTTCACCAAATGCGTCTGGATCTGTAGTGATTTCGTAGCTGTCATCTTCTTCCACGAAGTCTTCTGCTCCAGCATCTAATGCAATCATCATAAATTCATCTGGATCTGTTTCGTATTCTTCTTTAGATACAATGATCTGTCCTTTTTTCTGGAACATGAAAGATACACAGCCGGATGTACCGATATTTCCACGTCCTTTGGAGAATGCGGAACGTACGTTAGCTGCTGTACGGTTCTTATTATCTGTTAATGTTTCTACGATAATAGCGATTCCGTTAGGGCCGTATCCTTCGTATGTATTCTGTACATAATTTACGGAGTTGGCATCTCCGGCAGCTTTTTTGATACCTCTTTCGATAGTATCGTTAGGCATGTTGTTAGATTTTGCTTTAGCGATTACATCACGAAGCTTACTGTTATTCGCTGGATCTGGACCGCCTTCTTTTACTGCTACTGCAATTTCACGACCGATTACGGTAAAGATTTTACCTTTTGCAGCATCATTTTTTTCTTTTTTGTGTTTAATGTTCGCAAACTTGGAATGTCCTGACATTTTATCTTCTCCTCACTTCTCTATGATATTTAAATACTCTTATAGGCATAACTTTTTTAAGTTTATCACCGTTTTATTATGTAGTCAAGTATTCTGGCTTTATCTTTCTGATTTACCTTTCCACAAAAATTTTCGATTTACACCCATTTTTTTATTTTTTATATTTTCATAAAAAGGCTACTGTGCTGGCATATTGACAAACATGCTATTTTATAATCTGTACAATATTCTCCCAAATCAGCTACTGTACCAGAGCATGTTAATGAATATACCGAAATCTTTTTTCAATTATTTTAATATTCCAGACTCTTTTATGCTCGCAATTGCTTTCTTAATCTCTTCTGGCGGAAGTACGAGAGCAAAACGGACATAACCTTCACCAAGGCTTCCAAAACTGCTTCCTGGTGTACAGATCACGCCAGTTTTCTCCATAAGTTCCATAACAAATTCATTGGAATTCGTATAGCCGTCCGGCAGTGGCCCCCATGCAAACATAGTTCCCTCGCTGTCTGGAATGTTCCACCCAATCTCTCGAAGTCCTCCGCACAGTGCATCTCTTCTTTCCTGATATTTTTTGCACTGTTCCTGTACGGCAGCATCATCGGATTTTAATGCCGCTACTGCACCTGCCTGTACAGGAAGAAAGATACCATAGTCAATCTGGGAACGGAAACGTTTGAACACTTCAATGACCTGTGCATTTCCAATGACAAAGGACATACGCGCACCTGTATAATTATAGCTCTTTGACAGGGAATAAAATTCTACGCCGACTTCCTTTGCTCCCTCGAAAGAAAGGAAAGACTTGCCTTCTCTTCCATCATAAATAATATCTGAGTATGCATTATCATGAATGATTAAAATATTATTTTCCCTGGCAAATGTAATTAACTTTTCGTAGAATTCGTCTGGTGCTGTCTTACAGATTGGATTGGCTGGATAGGATACTACCATCACTTTTGCTGCCTTTTTTACATCCGCAGGAATGGCATCAAAGTCTGGAAGATAGTTATTCTCCTCTGTCAGCGGATAAAACCACTGATTACTCTGTGCGATAAATGCGCCTGTTGAAAAGATTGGATATCCTGGGTTTGGTAAAAGCACGATATCTCCCGGATTAATGAGTGGCAGGAAAATGTGTGCCATTCCTTCCTGAGAGCCGTATACAGACATAATCTCATTCTTCACAATGTCCGTATTATATCTATTTTTGTAACGTGCTACTAACGCATCTAAAAGCTCATCGGTCTCGCCTAAAGAATAATGATAATTCTCCGGGTGAAGGCAGGCTTCGGATACCGCTTTCATCACACATTCCGGTGTTTCAAAATCTGGTGTTCCTACAGAAAAGTTGTAAATCTTCTTTCCCTGTTTTTGCAATTCTTTCTTTTTCTCATCTAAAATTTGAAAAATTCCTGCTTCAAAATTCTTCATTTTCTCTGCTGGTTCAAAATTCATATTTTTATTACTCCTTTGTGTTGTCCTTTATGTAATCAGCTCCAGACTGATTTTTAAGGCATAGTTTACTCTCTTTAAGGTGTTTGTGTCAAGATGGCATACCCGTTCTTTTAGCCGCTGTTTGTCAATTGTACGAATCTGTTCTAATAGTACAACAGAATCCTTTGTAATATCACACTCCGTCGTAGACAGTTCCACATGAGTCGGCAGTTTTGCTTTATTCATCCGGCTTGTGATTGCCGCACAGATTACGGTAGGGCTGTGGCGGTTGCCTGCATCATTTTGAATAATAAGCACCGGACGGACACCTCCCTGTTCGGAACCTACGACCGGGCGAAGGTCTGCATAATAAATATCTCCACGTTTTATCATCATTTTCACTCACTCCATTTTACTTTTCTTTCTAAATGAAGTATTTCCAGCAAACGTCATGAGTATTCTGATGATTTCCTTTGTTTTTTATATTTCTACTGGAAAATGTTTCCGCTTCAAAATAGTTTCGAGATAATTCGGTAAATCTCCGGCAAGAACACTATAATATCCCTTTTCTTTTGCGGCAGCATCTCCGGCAAGACCGTGACAGTACACACCAAGTCGTGCCGCTGTCAAAATGTCAAGTCCTCCGGCAAGGAAACCGCAGATAATTCCTGTTAATACATCGCCGCTTCCACCAGTTGCCATTCCATTGTTTCCGCTCATATTAATGTATGAAGGTACGCTTCCATCGGACACAATGGTTCTTGCATCTTTTAGCACGATAACATGTCCCTTATCTGCAGTACTTGCAGCCGCTTTTGGCAGATTGCTGCGAATTTCTGCAATTTCTTCTCCAGTTAATCTGGACATTTCTTTCAAATGCGGGGTAAGAATCATCCCGCCTTCATATTCATGAAATAGCTGCCTTAATTCTGTATCTTCTTGTAATAAAGCCGCCAGATTATTAAGCCCATCTGCGTCAATAACAAGCGGTGCCTTTCCTAATGTAAGAACCTGTTTTACTAACTTCCTTGCAAATGCACTCTGTCCAATTCCCGGTCCGATTCCGATAACAGATGCCCACGAAAGAGATTCCGGTAATAGTTCCCATGCCTTTTCTTCCGAATCATAAGTCGTAAGAATCGCCTCTGGAAGCTTTTCCTGCAAAATCACACGATTCTCCTCACAGGAAAAAATGCGTACCAGACCGCTTCCGCTCTTATAGGCCGCTGTTCCACTCAAAAGGGCGGCCCCTGCCATATTTTTGGAGCCGGCAATCAGAAGAACCTTCCCGTAACTTCCTTTATTCGTCCATGCCTTTCTTTCCGGCAAAAGTTCCAGGTCATCTGTTGTGAAAGAAACCATCTGCGGTGCGATTTCTTCAACCGCCTTATTCGGAAAACCGATTTCCTTTACAATGACTTCGCCGCTGACATCTGCCCCTGGATAAAGAAGCAGTCCCACCTTAGGAAGCCCAAAAGTGACCGTTATATCCGCCTCAAATGCAATACCAAGAATCTGTCCGGCAGAGGCATCGACTCCAGACGGAACATCTACCGCAACCTTCAGTGCTTCCATCTGATTCAGGCGCTCAATAACCTCCCTGTGCCGTCCTGCCACTTCTCGCTTTAATCCAACGCCAAAAATGGCATCTACGATAACATCATACTCCTCATCGGGAAACTTCATCAAAAAATCTGCTTCCATCTGCTCTAAAATGTGTTTCTGAATCTGATGGGAATCTGAATCATGTGGAATGACTCCGATTTCATAAAAATCTACGGTATAGCCTTCTTCTAACAGAAGTCTTCCCAGCGCCAGTCCATCCCCTCCATTATTCCCTTTTTCTGTAACAATCAGCACCCTGCTATCTGTCGGTATTCTCTCCAAAAAGACTTCCTCTAATGCAAGTGCTGCCTTTTCCATCAAAACGATACCTGGAATCCCTACATTATTTATACTATACGCATCAATATTTTGCATTTCTTCCCTTGAAGCAACGTAACGCATTATTTAACCTCCTACTTTCTAACAACTATCCCTTTCTTATTCTAAGATACAGAATGCAGCATATTGTTGAACTGCATCGTTCCAGAACATGTTTGAAAAATACTTTCAGCAAGCTTTGCATCACCATCTGTATGCAAACACCCTTTAGCAAAAAGAGATGAAAATCTGTTTCTTACAACACAGCTTCTCATCTCTTCGTTCTCTTCTGCAATATAAACTTTATACTTACTGATTGTGACTGTGGATTCGATAAGACAATGTCATAATACTCTCTGCAAGATGTACATTCTCTACCAGAATCTCTTCTGGAAAATGCAAATCTACCGGCGCAAAGTTCCATAATGCCTTGATTCCCAAATCAACTAACTGTTCTGCAACCTTCGTTGCCTTCGACTTCGGTAATGTCAATGCGGCAATCATTACCTCATGTTCTTTTAAGAATGTTTCCAGCATGTCGATATCATATACTTCCACGCCCCGCACTGTCATACCAATTAATCTTGGATTCACATCGAAAAGCCCGATAATCTTAAATCCATTACTGTCAAAATCCTGATTGTTCGCCAACGCCTGTCCAAGATTACCTGCACCTACGATAATGATATTATTCGTCTTATCCAGTCCAAGAATCTTGCCCATCTCATTATAAAGATACTCTACATTATAACCATATCCCTGTTGACCAAACCCGCCAAAATTATTTAAATCCTGACGAATCTGGGAAGCAGTGACGTTCATTCTCTGACTCAGTTCCTTAGAGGAAATACGAACAACATTATTCTTCAGTAAATCTCCAAGATACCGATAGTACCGGGGCAATCTTTTTATCACTGCCGGAGAAATAGACTTTTCACTTCCTGATTTTACAACTGTTTTACTATCTGGCATAAGTTCCTCCCTTTGATAAAAAATTCCCATTCTTAAGCTCTAATGAATCAATTATATACAAAAATTCTTTTAATGTCAAATAAGATTGTTAAAAATTATAACACTTATTTACTTATTTTTTCTTTCATGATAAAATACATCAGAAATATTTCTACTTTATAATAATGCAACAACAATATAACTAATTTGGAGGTTATTATGATTTTAGCCTGTCAGAAAATCGAAAAAGCATTCGGCGGCAAATCCGTATTAAATAATGTTAATTTTTTAATTAATGAAGGGGAAAAAGCAGCAGTTATCGGTATTAACGGTGCCGGAAAAACTACCCTTTTTAAAATCATTACTGGAGAATATGAGGCAGACAACGGAGAAGTTATTTTCCAGAAAGGCTCTACCTACGGTTATTTATCTCAGGTTATTGATGTAAGCTCTCATCGCAGTATTTATGAAGAGATGCTCGATGCCAAAAAAGAGATTATCGAAATGGAAAAAAAGATTCGCCAGCTTGAAAAGGACATCAGTACCTTATCCGGTGAAGCATTAGAAAGTGCAATGGAAAGCTATTCCCGCCTGACAGACCGTTTTGAAAAAGCAAACGGCTATGCCTGGAAAAGTGAAATCACTGGCGTATTAAAGGGACTTGGATTTGATGAAAGCCAGTTTGCCACACCAATCCATACACTTTCCGGTGGTCAGAAAACCCGTGTCGCATTAAGCCGTATTCTCTTAATGCACCCGGATCTGATTTTACTCGATGAGCCGACCAACCACCTTGATATGGAATCCATTCGCTGGTTAGAGACTTTCCTTTCTAACTACCATGGTGCCGTTTTAATCGTTTCCCACGACCGTTATTTTCTTGATAAAGTTGTGGATAAGGTTATCGAAATTGAGCGCGGAACCAGTCAGGTATTTAACGGCAATTACAGTACCTACGCCGAAAAGAAAAAGGCACAGCGTGATGCACAGATGAAGCTTTACATGAACCAGCAGCAGGAAATCCACCATCAGGAAGAAGTAATCACAAAACTCCGCTCCTTTAACCGTGAGAAATCCATCAAACGTGCGGAAAGCCGTGAGAAAATGCTCAGTAAACTTGAACTCGTGGACAAACCCGTTGTCTTAAACAGCAAGATGCGTATTACTTTAGAACCAGAAGTTCTCAGCGGTAATGATGTACTTACAATTGAGGGACTTTCCAAATCTTTTGGTGACAAAGCCTTATTCCGCAATTTAAATGTGCAGATTAAACGAGGGGAAGTTGTCGGCCTCCTCGGAGCAAATGGTACGGGAAAGACCACCCTCTTAAAAATCATCAACCGCCAGCTTCGCGCTGACTCTGGTAAAATCCGATATGGCTCTAAAGTTTCCATCGGCTACTACGATCAGGAACAGCACGTACTAGACGATAGCAAAACGATTTTTGATGAGATTTCCGATGCGTATCCAAAGCTCACAAACACCCGCATCCGTAACGTACTCGCCGCCTTCCTTTTTACTGGCGAAGACGTATTCCAGGTGATCGGAACCTTAAGTGGTGGAGAAAAAGGACGTGTTTCCCTTGCAAAGCTGATGCTTTCTAATGCCAACTTCATTATTCTTGATGAGCCGACCAACCACTTAGATATCCAGTCCCGTGAGATTTTGGAAGAAGCCATCAACAATTACGAAGGAACCGTATTCTACGTTTCCCACGACCGTTACTTCATCAACCAGACTGCCACCAGAATTCTGGATTTATCCCCAGAAGGCATCGTAAACTATAAAGGCAACTATAACTATTACTTAGAACAAAAAGAGGCTGGAAACATCTCAGCGGACAGCGATAACATCACGCTTACTTCCGCCACAGATGCCGCTCCGGCTCCTTCTCCAGAAAAAGCGAAAGAAGACTGGAAGCGTTCCCGCGAGGAAGCTGCCAGACAGCGTAAACGTGCTAACGACTTAAAGAAAACAGAAAAGGAAATCAGCCGTTTAGAAGAAGAAAACGACCAGTTAAAGGAAGAAATGGCACTTCCGGAGAATGCTACTAATGTGGCGAAGCTTATGGAGCTGAATACGAAGTTTGAGGAAAATGAGGCTGCACTCTTGGAACTCTACGACAAATGGGAAGAGCTTTCTGAATAAATTCTGGGCTGTAAAGTAAAACAGATACCTCCCTGAAGAAATCTGCAGACAGCTTATCACAGATAACTGCAAAAAGAAGGGGAGATTATAAGCTTGATTTTGTTCTGTTGCGCTAAACGTTCCGTTCTGCCTGATAAAATATGATAAAATATAAAAAAGCCCGGCTACAAATGTAGCCGGGAAATAAGCCCTATTATCTTTATGTAGTTACTTTTAAATTCTATGCTGGTCCAAGATCAATCCAGTTTTTGTCAACCCATTTACCCTGTGTCTGGTTCCAACGGCGTTTCTGTCGTCTTCCTTTATAAATACGATATACTATTCTAATTTGATCTGCACAGGTACTAATGCTATCATCATCCACGATTTCTACAATTCCTGGTCCAAAGTCAACTTCCTCTGCCTGAATATCTGCTGCCGGAAATACCATTCCAAGACTCATAAGAATTGCACCTGCCGCTACTACTCTTTTCCATTTTGCTTTTCTCATCATTATCTCTCCTTCTATTTATAAACTTTATAATAGGGGTTACTTCTATAAACTTGTATTACTTCAATAGATTTCTATTGAACTTATCGTAATGTATATTTATATTCATAACCGAAGAGAAATGTAAAAACGTATGTGCAGTATTGCCTATCAGTCTTTTCGAATCTGGCTTCTTCTGGAATCTACCATATCTGCAAGTTCTTTTAATAAGTCATCATCTTCCTCATCCTTTAACAGTGCATTAAATAGTCTGGATAATGTACGGCTCGTATTTCTCTGCTCCTGACGGAGCTGATTAATTGAATATTCTTCTCTTGTCATTGTTGGCTGGAAAGTTCTGGCATAATTCTTCGTTGTCTTCTTAAAACCGGCAACTTCTACCAAATCCTTATTTAAAAGGGAATTCAGCAATAAATGGACAGAACTCGCCTTCCATGTTCTATCATCAGAAACTCCTACAATCTCTGAAGATGTAAGAGGCTTCTCCTCATCCCATAATACTTCTAATATCTGTTTCTCACTATTGGTAATCTTTGGAATTTTTCTTTTCATGATATACCCCTTTTCTTCATTGTTTAATACTAAGTATATCATATAATAAAATACGAAAAAATTCAACAATTACCCTCTGAATTTATCATCCATATGTAGTTATATTATCTAACCCTTTTATTTTTTATTATATTTAATGATAGGATATCCCTCATACATTCCACTTTCTACATCCTCTTTGGAAACTGTATCCGTAAATCCTGCATAATAAAAGATATAACTTCCATCTTTTTGCTCTTCTAAGTAAGAATTCCCATCATCAGAAACAAATGAAGCATCTTCTTGATATACCTCTACCTGCGGCATGGTATATTTAGGCTGTAAGATAAAATAATAAGATGCAACAAACCAAATAACACTCACACCCAAGATAAACAAATTCATCTTTCTCTGTGTCCTCTTATCATCCTTCTTAAACATCACATAATGAAATCTCTGCTTTAATGGTCTTACTTCAAGCTTCTTTACAAATCCTAATGTATTCGAGGAAACTTCATCAAAGTTCGCTCTTCTGCCACCTGCCATATAGGTCAGTGTATCCAGATAATACAGGGTATCCATCTCACTGTATTTCTTCGACATCGCATTATCACAGTTTAATTCTATAATCTGGTCTAAATCTTTACAAAGTAAATATGCCAATGGATTCCACCAGAATATCATCCCTATGATATTAATTATAAACTTCTTCCACAAATCTTTTCTCTTCCAATGAAGATATTCATGCATGAGAATAAATTCCAATTCTTTCTCGTTACATTCCTTCTCTGGAAGATATATAACTGGATGTCGCAGTCCCTTAATAAATGGTTCTGCAATTGCCAGATTATACTCAATCTTAATCGGACATTCTGAATCAATTTCTCTTAAAATTTTCTCTGCTACTCCATCTCCTTCAGAAGTTCCTTTTATAAGATATCCCTTTACCTTATTCCATTCTCTCATCTTGTGAACAACTGCTATGATAATACCAATTATCCATATTGTAAGAATAACTGCCATAACAATCTTCTTATGGATATCTTCTGACTTAGCATATAAATTCATAAGAAATGAGTACAAATACGGATCACATATCACCTTCTGATGACTCGGAAATTCTATCGGAAATAGCATTCTTACTGTACAAAATATGTAAAGAATCGAAATAAACGTAACTCCATACTTTGTTAAATAATCTGATCGCCTTCTCAGAATAAATATGAGGAGTAACATCGGACAACTAATTAAAAACGTCCATATTAAAGAATATAATGATAACATAACTTTTCCCCCTGTTTATTCTGATATTACTTTTCGTATTTTCTACATTATACACTACACTTGAATAAAAATAAATAGTTTTTTGTCGTTTTACTACATTTATTTTTTTATTTTTTGTTTAATTTTTATTTTGTATCATATTTAGAGACATTTTGTATTTTAAACTCAATCATTATATATATAGTTCTTAGTATATTAGAATTTTTATTAAAAATTATTATTTTTAGTAAGTCGCTTTGTGATATACAAAAAATACCTGTCTGCATTATAAACTTATGCAGACAGGTATCGAATTATTCCTCTTTTTTTCACTTTTTGTTTTATTTGGCCTTTTTAATGTGGCTTTTGTCGTAAGATTTTAAAAACTGTGTCAGACGATCACAGGACTTCGCCCAGACAACGAGTTCTTCCGGACTTAATGTTTCCATGATGGCATCTAACATTTTCTCATGAAATTCTTCATGATGTTTGTAGGCAGCAATTCCCTTTTCGAGGAGATAGACATTAACTACTCGTCTGTCTTTCTCACTTCTGGCTCTTGCCACATACCCCTTATTCACCAGACTGTTCATGGATGTTGTGAGAGAACCTACAGTGATATTCAGCCGCTTTGCTACTACGCTCATGCGTGCACCATCTCCAAGACCGATGGCTTCTATGATATGCATATCATTATTACTGATATCGGAAAATTCATCTGTGATGATTGCCTTCTCTTCCAGCTCTAAAATCTCGTGGAAAGTCTTTACTAACATTGTGTTTATCGTTTCTCTTACATCGTTCATTCCTATATTCTCACCTTATCTAATACCGTATCGTTTTTATCGCATGATAACCCTATAAATCATCTGGCATTTATAAAGATCTGCATTTATGATGGCTGGGATGCTTCCTAAATTCCATCGCAACTCTTTATATTTGTATACAATTATGGACTTTATCTTCTTTTATTATCATTATATACAAGAACTACAGAAATAATCAATTACTTTTTTTACTGTTTCGATTGTTTTTGCCTCATAAGCGCGTCCTCCGCAGAATAAAAGGGCATTTTCTGTCTCTCCTTTGGCTGCATGGATGAGTGCTTCTGTGATACAGTACGGTGTTTCTGCCGGATTACAGGTATGAATACAGCGAAGACATTTCGTCGGCGGTATCCTTCCTTCGGATTTTACTTTATCTAAAAATGTGTTTCTGATTGCTCTTCCCGGCATTCCGACCGGACTTTTTACGATAACGATATCTTCTTTTTCTGCTTGAATATAGGTTTGTTTATAGTGTTCATCTGCATCACATTCTTCAGTTGTCACAAATCGAGTCGCAATCTGCACCCCGTCTGCACCAAGAGAAAATGCTCTCTCATAATCGGCATGGTCATAAATGCCTCCTGCCAGGATGACAGGTATTTTTTTCTCGTATTTTTCTTCGTATTTTTGTACTACGGTAATAATCTTCTTTACTTCTTCTCCATAAATATCTGGAGTAAATTCTTCTAACTGTTCTTTATGAAATCCTAAATGTCCTCCCGCCATCGGTCCTTCTATCACAATAAAATCGGCGGTTCTTTTATATTTTTTATCCCAGAATTTTAAAATGACATGAGCGGATTTCTGTGTGGATACAATCGGGGCAATCGCAATATCGCTGTCTGCTGTATACGCAGGCAGATCTACGGGAAGACCTGCTCCTGATACGATAAAATCAGCTCCTGCTGCAATTACTTCGTGGGCATAGGTTTCATAATCGTTCATGGCTACCATAAGGTTAAAGCCAACAATTCCATCCGGTGAAATCGCTCTCGCTTTTTGCATTTCTTTATGAATGGCACGTTTATTAGCTTCTATGGGATTCTCATAAAAATCTGGTTCTTTAAAACCAATCTGTGCGGCAGAGATTGTTCCGGCTCCACCTTCTTTTGCAACTGTTCCGGCAAGCCTCCCAAGACTGATACCAACACCCATTCCACCCTGTACGATTGGAACTCTTACTTGTTTTTTTCCAATAGAAAATAAGTTTTTCTTCATAAGTTATATTCTCCTATAAGTACTAATATTCTATTTTCTATGTTTATATCAACATAAAACTCAAATAACTGACTAATTCAGTGAAATACTAATGTGACATCACTGACATTTCATTTTATTTGATGTGAATCATATTAGTTCTTTATAAAGCGTTCCCTACATACTGCGAAAACGCTGGTATCTTGCCTCGACTCTCTCTTTTTCTGTCATTTTCTTGCTGTTTTCTAAAAATGCGGAGATATTTTCTTCTAAATTATCAAATACATTCATCATTGAATCTAATGTATAGGATTCCGGCTCTGAAATAATTTTTTCAACAAAACCTGCTTTGTATAAATCATAAGAAGTCAGTTTCATTGCTTTGGCTGCGCGGGCTGCCTGACTGCCATCTTTCCATAAAATGGCCGCATAGCCTTCTGGAGAAAGAATAGAATAAACTGCATTTTCAAGAATCCAGACTTCATCGGCTACTGCCATGGCAAGCGCACCGCCGCTGCCGCCTTCTCCGATTAAGACGGAAAGAATTGGGGTCTCTAAGGAAGACATTTCATAGAGATTTCTGGCGATTGCCTCACCCTGGCCTCGTTCCTCGGCTTCCATTCCACAGAAAGCTCCCGGTGTATCGACAAAACAGATGATTGGACGGTGGAACTTTTCGGCCTGCTTCATAAGACGAAGTGCTTTACGATAGCCTTCTGGCTCCGGCATCCCAAAGTTACGCTCAATATTTTCTGAGGTACTTTTTCCTTTCATCTGCGCGATAACGGTTACCGGCTGTCCCTGAAAATAAGCAATACCTCCGCAGATGGCGGCATCATCGCCAAAGTTTCTGTCTCCGTGGAATTCGATAAATTCTTCGAATAATCCGCTGATATAATCTTCACCAACTGGGCGGTCTTTTTCACGGGAAGTCAGGACGCGCTCCCAGGCTGTTTTTTCTGATGCACGTTTCTTTTGTGTTGCGGAAAGTTTTTGTTTGCGGGAGTTTTTCACTATTTTAACTGTCTGACCTACTTCCTGTTCTGATGCCACTGTAATATCACCATCATTGAAGACTGCATTATTGCCTGTATTCTCCGCTACCCCTTCTGCTGTTAAACGGTGCATTGTAAGAATCTTCTCCAACACCGTTTTCATATCTTTTCTCTCAACGATTTTATCAATAAAACCGTGTTTTAAGAGAAATTCGGAACGCTGGAATCCTTTCGGCAGCTTCTTGTGAATGGTCTGCTCGATAACTCGCGGGCCTGCAAATCCGATGAGTGCCTTTGGCTCTGCTAAAATGATATCGCCAAGCATAGCAAAACTTGCGGTAACGCCGCCTGTTGTCGGATCTGTGAGAACTGTAATGTAAAGTAAGCCAGCGTCACTGTGTCGTTTTAATGCGGCAGAAGTCTTAGCCATCTGCATAAGAGAGGTCATACCTTCCTGCATTCTCGCACCACCAGAGCAGGTGAAAATAATGACAGGAAGTTTTTCTTTTGTCGCGCGTTCTACACCTCTTGCAATTTTTTCACCAACGACTTCACCCATACTTGCCATAAGGAATCGTCCATCCATGACCATAAGAGCAACTTCATTTGCTCCGATGCGAGCTTTTCCTGTGATGACTGCCTCATCTAACTTTGTTTTTTCCTGCAGGGATTTGATTCTGTCTGGATACCCAATCATATGGAGAGGATTCTCTGTTGTAAGCCCGGTATCCCATTCTTCAAAAGAATCCTTTTCTGTTAAAAATGCAATCCTTTTCTGGGCTGGCATACGAAGGTAGCCTCCGCACTTTGGACAAATATATAAATTCTTCTTATAATCTTCTGTGAAAATACCCTTTCCACATTTATTACAGCGTTTTAAAAGTCCTTCTGGAACTTCTGGCTTTACCTTGCTGGCAGCTTCTTTTACTTCCGGCTTTGTGACGGGTGTTTTCTTAAATATACTTTTTAATTTCATAAATAAATCCTTTCGTACATAACAGGTAAACCTGTTATTTTTTCATTACGGGCCGCTGACTATTTATTTTTCCCATCTCTTCAAGAACATGTCTGGAAAATGTTTCTGCAAGATGTACATCTAATTTACAAAAGCTTTCGCTTAAATGAAAGCTACATGGCGAACTACGTCAGCCGAATAGATAGGAAATACATCTCAAAAATACAAAATAAGATGTGAATCTTACTTTTTGATTTCCTGACTACGTTCTTCAAGCACCTTTTCCAAATACTGAATCGTAAAATCGCCCTCCTGATAATCCGGACGTTCCATAATCTCATAAAGGAAATCAATATTCGTTGTGATTCCCTCGATGATAACTTCGCCTAATGCACGATGCATTTTTGCAATTGCTTCTTTTCTCGTTGCCGCAAATACAATGAGCTTTGTAATCATAGAATCATAGTATGGGGATACTTCACATCCACTGTAGATTGCACTGTCAATACGAACACCTTTTCCACCTGGAAGATACATATCGGTAATTCTTCCAGGACATGGACGGAAGTTCTTTGATGGGTCTTCCGCATTGATACGGCACTCAATGGCATGACCGGTAATCTGGATATCTTCCTGCTTCCATTTCAGTTTCTCGCCATCAGCAATTCGAATCTGTGCTTTAATCAAGTCGATTCCTGTAACCCATTCTGTGACAGGATGTTCTACCTGGATACGAGTGTTCATTTCCATAAAGTAAAAGCTTTTATCTTTTTCAAGGAGAAATTCAATCGTTCCTGCATTCTTATATCCTGCTGCCTTTGCTGCAAGAACAGCTGCCTGTCCCATTTTCTCACGAAGTTCCTCATCTACTACGGCAGATGGGGATTCCTCAATGACTTTCTGATGATTTCTCTGCACAGAACAGTCGCGTTCTCCCAAATGAATGACATTACCATAATTGTCGGCAAGAATCTGAAACTCTATATGGCGGGGATTCTCTACAAAATGCTCTAAGTACATGCTCTCATCACCGAAAGCAAGTCCGGATTCTTTCTGCGCCATTAAGAATGCATTTTCGAACTCATCCTCATTGTAAGCGACACGCATTCCCTTACCGCCGCCACCAAGAACGGCCTTTACAATAACTGGAAAGCCGATTCCTTTTGCAATTTCCAACGCTTCTTTTACATCAGTAAGCGCCTTCTGACATCCTGGAATTACTGGGACACCAGCATCTACCATTGTCTGTCTTGCTACTGCCTTATTGCCAAGTCGGGCAATAATATCAGAGTCCGGACCGATAAAAGTAATGTGGCAGGCCTCACACAGTTTCGCAAACTGGCTGTTTTCTGATAAAAAACCAAATCCCGGATGTATGGCATCCGCACCGGTAATCATCGTTGCGCTGATAATCTGCTCCATATTCAGATAACTGTCTTTTGCTGCAGCAGGTCCGATACAGACCGCCTCATCGGCAAGCTGTGTATGAAGTGCCTCCCGGTCTGCTTCGGAATACACTGCAACAGTTTCAATTCCCATCTCTCTGCAAGCACGGATGATGCGGATGGCAATCTCTCCTCTGTTTGCAATCAATATTTTCCGAATCATTATGTTCTCCTTTTATCTTTATTGCGACAACTTCTGCCACAATTCTCTATCCTAAAATTATGCTATTTCTATGTTCTATCTATCTTCCTTAAGACTTATTCTGATGAAAAATCAACCAACCATAAAAGTTAATTCTGCCTTTACTACTACTTTTCCGTCCACATAGGCTGTGGCTTCTCCCACACCCATCGGGCCTTTACGTTTTACGATTTTGGTCTCAAGCTTTACTTTATCGCCCGGAACAATTTTCCCTTTAAAACGGCATTTATTAATTCCACCAAAATATGCTGTCTTTCCTTTATTTTCTTCTAAAGAAAGTATGGCAACTGCCCCTACCTGCGCTAACGCTTCTACAGTAAGAACACCTGGCATAACTGGCTCCTGTGGAAAATGTCCACGGAAAAAGTCTTCATGAAATGTTACGCATTTATATCCTACGGCACTGACACCTGGTTCCATCTCTTCGATGTAATCAACTAAAAGAAATGGATGTCTGTGTGGTAAAATCTGTTCAATTTCTTTAATTCCTAATCTCATAATTTTCTTCCAACCTGTTTACTGCTTTACTTATATTTATAAAAACCTGTTTTTACTTTCTATTAAAGCTTCTGACTTATTAACTTGAGAAAATCAGACTTAAATTCATACCTTATCAATATTACTGAATTCTGAATAACGGCTGTCCATACTCCACATTCTCTTCATTTTCTACAAGAATTTCCGTAACAACACCATCGAATTCGCTCTCAATCTCATTCATAAGCTTCATTGCCTCAACAATGGCCAAAGTCTGCCCTTTCTTTACAGTATCCCCTACTTTTATGAAAGGCTCTGCATCTTCAGAAGGTGCTGCATAAAATGTACCAACTAACGGGGATTTTACGAGGTTTCCACCCTTTTCCCCGACTGCTTCTGCTGCCTGTGACTGTGCAGCTGCAGTAGCTGCAACTCCCTCTGTTCCGGCTGTATTTGCACCATTCACGCTGTTTGCGCTGACACCAATGGCTTCCTGTAACGCAATGTTTGAAGCTGGCACAACGATTTTTTCTTCTGGCTGTGGACAACTCATGGCAATGCGGATATTACCCTCTGTATATTCAAAATTCGTAAGCCCTGCTTTTGATACTTCTTTTACTAATTCTAAAATCTGCTGATAATCCATATCTGTCTACTCCTCGTATTTCTTTACAAGAAGAGAAGCGTTATGTCCTCCAAAACCAAGAGAGTTGGAGATGGCTACATTCACTTCCTGCTCTACTGCTCCGTTAATTACATAGTCAAGATCGCATCCCTCACCAGGATTGGTTGTTCCTACGGTTGGATGGATATAGCCTTCTTCGATGGACTTCACACAAACGATTAACTCTACCGCTCCGGCTGCTCCAAGCAAATGTCCGATCATTGACTTTGTAGAACTCATTTTTAAATGGTCTGCGCTCTCACCAAAGGCACGTCTTACAGCTCTTGTCTCAAATAAATCGTTGTGGTGGGTTCCTGTTCCATGTGCGTTAATGTAATCTACTTCTTCCGGTTTTACACCTGCTTCTTCCATGGCAAGTTCCATTGCTTTTGCTGCACCGCTTCCGTCCTCTGCAGGAGAAGTGATGTGGAAGGCATCACAGGTAGAACCATATCCGGCTAACTCTGCAAGAATCTTTGCCCCACGCTTTTTCGCATGTTCTAATTCCTCTAATACAACAACTCCAGCTCCCTCGCCAATAACGAATCCGCCTCTTGCCTCATCAAATGGAAGAGACGCGCGTAACGGGTCGCTCTCACTGGAAAGTGCAGTCAGATTTGTAAATCCAGCAACGGCAACTGGTGTGATACTGCTTTCTGTTCCACCGGCAAGCATAACATCGGCATCTCCGTACTGAATGGCACGAAGGGCATCTCCGATAGAGTTACTTCCTGTCGCACAGGCAGTTACTACGTCAGTACATTTGCCTTTGCAGCCTAAGTCAATCGCTACATTTCCTGCTGCCATGTTGGAAATCATTAAAGGAATAAGCATTGGACTCACTCTCTTTGGTCCCTTTGTAATGATTTTCTCATGCTCTTTCTCCATGCTGGAAAGACCGCCGATACCGGAACCAATGATAACACCGACACGGTATGGATCTTCTTTTTCCATATCAAGACCTGCCATGGCAAATGCTTCTCTTGATGCAGCTACGGCATACTGGGAGAAAACTTCCATTCTTCTTGCTGCCTTGTTATCAAGTCTTTCTTTTACATTGAAATCTTTTACTTCGGCTGCAATCTTTACTTTATAATCTTCGGTATCGAACTTTGTGATAGCTCCGATACCTACCTTTTCTTCTTTAATTCCATTCCAGAATTCGTCTAATGTGTTTCCGATTGGAGTCACAGCACCCATTCCGGTAATTACTACTCTTCTTTTCATATCAGAAAAATCCTTTCTCTCACTTACATCACCATACCACCATCCACTAAAAGTACCTGACCGGTAATATAAGACGCTTTGTCAGAAGCTAAAAATACTGCTGCATTCGCAATATCTTCCGGCTCTGCAAAACGGCCAAGTGGAATCTGTTTCTTTGCATTTTCTTTTACTTCATCAGAAAGTACATCTGTCATCTCTGTTTTTACGAATCCCGGAGCAATAGCGTTACAGGTAATTCCTCTGGACGCTAATTCTTTTGCTGCGGATTTGGTTAATCCAATTATTCCTGCTTTGGATGCACTATAGTTCGCCTGACCGGCATTTCCGGCGACGCCGGAAACGGAACTTACATTAATGATTCTTCCATATCTCTGCTTCATCATGCGACGGCTCGCAAAACGAATCATCTGGAAACATCCCTTTAAGTTCGTATCTATTACATTATCGAAATCTGCTTCACTCATAGCCATTAAAAGACCATCTTTTGTAATTCCTGCATTATTTACAAGAATATCAATGCTGCCAAATGTCTTGGCTACCGCTTTTACTAAAGCATTACATTCTTCAAAATCTGCAACATTGGCACGGAAAATTTCTGCTTTTCCACCTGCCTCTTCAATTTCTTTTTTTACAAGAAGTGCCTTTTCTTCATTTCCGTGAAAATGTACGGCTACTGCTGCCCCTTCTTTTGCAAGAGCGATGGCAACTGCTTTTCCGATTCCGCCGGACGCGCCGGTCACAATTGCTGTTTTCCCTTCTAATAACATATCTATAACTCCTTTATAGCTTCCACTGTCTTGTCGATATCTTCCATCGTTCCGATTCGGAACATCTTTACGTTACGGTCAATCTTTCTCATAAAACCGCTCAAAGTCTTTCCCGGACCGATTTCTACGAAAACGTCCACACCGTCTGCTATCATGGCACGCACACTCTGCTCCCATAAAACGGAGGAATAAACCTGTTCTTTTAATAATTCTTTTGTTCTTGTCGTATCTGTCACGATACTTGCATCCACATTTGTCACATAAGGAATCTTTAACTCTCCTAATGTCACTTCGGAAAGTGCCTGATAAAGCTTCTCCCCTGCTTCTTTTAAGTAAATGGAATGGAATGGTCCGCTTACATTTAATGGAATGACACGTTTTGCTCCCGCCTCTTTTAAAGCTGGTGCTGCATTCTCTACCGCTTCCTTATCTCCGGTAATAACAATCTGTCCCGGACAGTTATAGTTTGCAACGTAAACACCTTCCATGTATGCAATCGCCTCATTTACCGCTTCTCCAGAAAGACCAAGTACAGCGGCCATACCGCCCTTACCTTCCGGTACTGCGTTATGCATGAGGTTTCCGCGGAGCCACACCATCTTAATAGCATCCTCAAGCTCCATGCCGCCTGCTGTTGTAATCGCACAATATTCTCCAAGACTAAGCCCGGCTGTCATGTCTGGTGTAAGCCCTCTTGCCATAATCTCTTTTGTCATTGCCATACAGGTAGTAACTAATGCAGCCTGTGTATAATCCGTTCTGTCAAGGAGTTCATTTTCCTCAAAACAGATATGTTTCATATCCTGTCCTAAAATCTCACAGCTCTTATCAAATACTTCTTTTGCCAGTGGGCTTTTTTCATAAAAATCTTTACCCATTCCTGCGACCTGTGCTCCCTGTCCCGGATAAAGAAATGCTATTTTACTCATTTACTCTACCTCCCGATATTCTCTGCCTGTGAAAGAACAACGTTCTTCATCTCTCTGCAGATTCCTTCGATAATTTCCTTACAACTTCTGCTGTCCTTTACAAGACCGGCAATCTGGCCTGCCATCACACTTCCATGAATGACATCACCGTCAACAACCGCCTTTCTAAGACCGCCAAGTGTCAGCTTCTCAAGTTCTTCAAAGGAAGCGCCTGCCTGCTCTAACTTCAAATATTCTCTTGTCTGCTGATTTCTTAAACATCTAACTGGATGTCCTGTTGTTCTTCCGGTTACCTTTGTATCAATATCTTTTGCTTTAATTACTTTATTCTTATAGGCTTCACTTACGATGGATTCCTTAGATGCAACGAAAATCGTTCCCATCTGGATAGCCTTTGCGCCAAGCATAAATGCGGCTGCCATTCCTCTTCCGTCTGCGATTCCGCCGGCTGCAATTACAGGGATATTTACTGCATCAACAACCTGTGGTACTAATGCCATTGTTGTTGTCTCTCCAATATGTCCGCCTGACTCGGTACCTTCTGCGATAACCGCGTCCGCACCAGCCTTTTCCATTCGCTTTGCAAGAGCAGTACTTGCTACAACTGGAATGACGCGCACACCGGCTTTCTTCCATTCTTCCATGTACTTTTCCGGGTTACCTGCACCGGTTGTTACTACCTTTACTTCCTCTTTTACAAGAAGTTCGGCGATCGCATCTGCCTCTGGATTTAATAACATCAGATTCACGCCAAATGGCTTATCTGTTTTTTCCTTTACTTTATGAATCTGTTCTTCCACCCAAGAAGCAGGTGCACCGCCCGCACCAATGATTCCAAGTCCACCGGCTTCGGAAACAGCGGCGGCAAGCTCGGCTGTTCCAACCCATGCCATACCGCCCTGAATTACCGGGTACTCAATTCCAAGCAATTCTGTAATCACTGTTTTCATTCTTTGTCCCTCTGCCTATTTATGTTCTTTGATGTACTCTACAACGTCTCCAACAGTTTCCATCTTCTCTAACTCTTCTGTAGGGATTTCTACATCAAACTCATCCTCAAGACTCATAACCATCTCGAAAAGGTCAAGAGAATCTACTTTTAAATCCTCTTTGAAAGATGCTTCCATTGTTACCTGGTCTTCTTCAATTCCTAAAGATTCCACGATTAATTCTTTAATTTTTTCAAACATAATATAAACCTCATTCTTTCTTATACTCTTACATTGTTTTCTTCTTTATGTAATCCGGAAATTCCGGGAATTACCTTTTTACCATTCTAAATACATGCCGCCCCATGTAAGGCCTGCGCCAAACCCGGCAACAACTATCTTCATTCCCGGCTGTAACTTTCCGGCTTTCTTTAATTCATCAAGCAGCACCGGAATACTCGCAGAAGACATATTTCCATTCTGCATCATATCCATCGGAAACTTTTCAATTGGCTGCTTTAACCGCTTAGCGATTGCCTCGACAATTCTTCGGTTTGCCTGATGAAGAACAAATAAATCAACTTCTTCTACAGACTTTCCTGCCTTTTCAAGAATTTCCTTCACTACAACAGGAACCTGTCTGGCTGCAAACTTGTAAATCTCTCTGCCATCCATCGCCACATAACCCTTTAAAGAACCATCGGCTCTCTTTCCCGTCGGATTCTGACAGGTAAGTACTTCGCCTCTGCTTCCATCGGAATGAAGTACGGAAGGAATCTCAATGTTTCCTCTTCCATCTATATTCCCATCTTCATCTGCACTGACAACCGCAGCTCCGGCACCATCACCAAATAAAATACAGGTACCTCTGTCTTCCCAGTTCACGATATTCGACAGACATTCTACACCGATCAACAGCGCTTTTTTCGAAAGCCCGGCCTTAATCTGTCCGGCTGCCATCTGATAAGCTACTATAAATCCTGAACATGCCGCATTTAAATCAAATGCTGCTGCATTCACAGCACCAATCTCCTTTTGAACACTGCAGGCTGTACATGGCAAAAGCTGTTCAGACGAAACACTTGACACAATGAGAAGGTCAATCTCCTCTGCCGCAACCTGTGCATCTTCCAATGCCCTCTTCGCCGCTTTCGCTGCCATAGAAACTGCTGTCTCTTCCCTGGCAATATGCCGGCTCTTGATTCCGGTACGACTCTGAATCCATTCATCGTTCGTATCTACCAACTGAGAAATTTCAAAATTATCAAGCACTTTCTCAGGAAGGCAGGAGCCTGTCCCTTTTATTTTGACAAACATCACTTTCTCCTTTTCTTGCTCATATGATTACTTCTGATCACTTCGTTCTGATATTCTATGTGAATATTTTTATTTTCAAATCTTATTGTTTTGAAATAATATTATTTTGAATTAAAATAGTTTGAATATCAAAGCAAGTGATTACAAATATATCATAGCTGGTGGAGAAGTCAAGTATTTTTTTTGATACAAATAGATAAATAGGAATTTGCCGGGGTGAGTAAACAGACGAAGTCTGAGAATCAAATCATCT
>OGPU01001148.1_pt1 | contig 24490 bp, 19 predicted proteins | sample 1552991 | NCBI WGS metagenome assembly OGPU01 (sample SAMEA2580296, study PRJEB22360) | human gut metagenome | biome: human gut; feature: human-associated habitat; material: faeces | place: Denmark | collected 2008/2010 | reverse complement strand
GACATAGCGGGCTATAGCCTTGACAACGGAGTCGCTGATGTAGATATGGCCACCCGCGATGTTGGGCTGGTGGTTTCTGGTAGAGATCGCAGCTGAGAACTCTCCTTCTGCGAACGCGTCCACGATGGAACCATTTTTGATGACGATGTCGTCCCCGTCGGTGAAGAGTGCGATAGCTTGGCCGCCGCCCCCGCTTGTACGGACCGTCACGGTCGCGTGGTCGAGCGCAATGCCCTTGTAGCCATAGACACCATATTCAACACCGCTTGCGTTAAGGGAGGCGTCCGCGACCGTGAGACTGCCATCGGTGTCGACGGCAAGAGTTTCCCTGGAGCTCGCCTCGACCTGGCTGCCGCCCGAGATGTTAATGCCGTCGTCAGCCCAAATCGCCGCTTCTCCTATAGAGCTTGCCTCTACCTTGCCGCCACCTTTGATGATCAGGTCACTGCCCGCGGCGATGCCGTAACCTTCGCCTCCTTTAGCGATCACTGTGCCAGAGGAATCGATAGTGGTCTTGCCCTTGGATTGGATGCCTTCGGTACCGCCCGTTGCATTCACGGTGCCCGAGCCCGTGATAGAGAGATTGCCCTTTGCCTCAATTCCGTCGGAAGCAGTGCTTGTGGTGTTCACAGTGCCTGGGCCGGAAATGGAGAGGTCGCCTGTGGATTTAATTGCATCGGCCTCGGCTGTCACATTGAGCTCATCCGTGCTATTCGAGCTCGTTATGTTCAACTCTGCTTTCTGGCTAGTGCCGTCCTGCGCCTTGATGGCGGCTCCGGTGTAATCAGGCTCGGTTTTCACGGTGTTCTTGCCCTCGTAGGCAACGTTGAGCTTGCCGGCGGCCTTGATCTCGCCGCCGTTGTAGCCGTTGAGCTTCATGTCGTCGGCGCCGTCCCAGGCCCAGGTGCCGCCGAGGCCGCCGCCGGCGGTGCCGGGTTTGTATTGGGGGCCGCCGACGTCGACCCACTCGGCGGCGATCGCGGCGCTGGGCACCATCAACGACCCCGCGGTTGCCACGGCGGCAACCCCGGCGACGACGCCCCACGTCACCTTGCGCCAGCCGCCCTGCGCGGTTACCACGCCGAAGCGCGCAGACGCCTTGGCGAAGCCGCCTTCGGTGCAGCTGCCTGTTCTGTGCATGTTGTCCCTGGCATTCATGACCGCTCCCCTCGTTCATGTGTTCGTCAGATGGAAAAATCGTATCGGGCGGGCACGGGAGGCGGTAGTGCCATACGGACGGGAAAATGGCCAAACTGCAGGCCAGGCGCCTCACCGCATAAAAAAACGCCGCCGCCCCGGGCAAGGGAGCAACGGCGCAAATCAGTGAAACAGGCGGGCAAGGCAGCAAGGCCGAAAACTGCAGCCCTTCTATTCTTCAGAGAGGAAATCGAAGGCATACTGCGCTGCAGCAAGCGAGCCACCCACCAGAACGCTTTCGTCGACGTTGTAGAAACAACTGTGCTGCGGATACGTTGCGCCCACTTCCGGATTACGGGCACCAATAAACACGAGCACGCCGGGAACCTTTGCCAGGTACTCGGTGAAGTCTTCACCCGAAAGCGTACCCTCGTAATGGCAAAGCGCCTCTTCGCCAAGAACCTTTGCAATGGCGTTTTGCGCACGTGCGGCGCAAGCCTCGTCGTTCACCAGGCACGAATTGCCGTACGTCCACTCGAATTTCGCGGTTGCGCCATACGAAAGCGCCACTTCTTCAACCACGTGCGCCATGCGCTCCTTGATGTAATCGCGCACTTCGGGCGTGAACGAGCGAACCGTGCCCGTTAGGTACGCTGTGCCCGCCATGATGTTTCGCGCAACACCGCCATGGAATTCGCCAATCGTGATAACCGCAGGATCGAACGGGGAAACGTCGCGGCTAACGATAACCTGCAGCGCATCGATAACCGCTGCGCCCACAACGATGGCATCGACGCCCTTGTGGGGCATGGCGCCATGCGCACTGGCGCCCGCAACATCAATGCGGAACCAGTCGCAATTCGCCATGCGCGGCCCCGCTTCGGCGGAAATGGTGCCCGCTTCCACTTCGCTCCAAATATGAGCAGCATAAATGGTATCCACCCCATCGAGCGCACCTTCAGCAATCATCTTGCGCGAACCGACCGATATCTCTTCCGCCGGCTGGAACAAGACACGCACCTCGCCATGCAGTTGGTCTCGAATGCCCAGAAGCAGGTGAACAGCGCCGAGCATCATTGCCATGTGACAGTCGTGGCCACAGGCATGCATAACCCCTTCGTTCCGCGACGCGAAGGGTAGCTTCGTCTGCTCCAAAACGGGCAACGCATCCATATCGGTTCGAAGCGCAATGCGACGGCGCGGCTTGCCCTCTTCGTCATACGCATCGGGCGCGGTACCTTTGATGGTGGCAATGAGCCCCGTTCCCCCCGCTCGCACATATTCGATACCAAGCTTATCGAGCTCTTCGGCAATCGTGCGCGAAGTGGAGACCTCACGAGCGCTCAATTCGGGATACGCATGAAAGTGGCGCCGACGCTCGATAACGTAAGGCTCGAGCTCTCGCGCGTGGGCTTTCAACTTCTCGGTTACGTTTGCCGATTCGGTGGCATTTGGGTTGCTGCAGGTCATAATGGCCGCCTTTCGATTCTCCCCATCAGACTACCACGACTGGCACCTACGGCAGCATCGAAACAGTGCGCGTAACACTCCGCGTAACACGAGCCGGCGCAATCGGCACCCAGACGAGCGCAGCCAACACCTGCTGCAACGTATGCAGCTTTAGAAAAAAACGATGAACACAAGCATACTTCTTAATTTTCGTTTACAATTCTGAACGTATTGTCGTTTAGCGGTCGAACTAACCCCACGAACGGGCGTTTACCGCACGGTCGAAAGGCGCATCATCCCTATGATGAAGCGAACCAAGATCATCTGCACCCTGGGTCCCGCCGTGGACTCTGAGTCAGCATTGAAAAATCTTGTGCTAGCAGGCATGGACGTTGCCCGCTGCAACTTCTCACATGGCTCCCGCGCCGAGCATAAAGCGCGCATGGACCGCCTGAAAAAGGTTCGTCGCGAACTGGACGCACCCTGCGCCCTCATGCTCGATACGAAAGGGCCCTCTATCCGCACCGGCAAGCTTGAGGGCAACGAGCCCGTGCTGCTCCGCGCGGGCGACAACTTCTTCCTCACCGAAGATGACATCGCCGGCACTTCCCGCCGCGTGCATCAAACGTTCAAAGGGCTCTATAAGTATGTTGAACCCGGCACCATCATCCTTATCGACGACGGCCTAATCGAACTCGCCGTCGATCGCATCCTGGGGTCCGATATCCAATGTACCGTTCAGAACTCCGGCATGCTCGGCGAATGCAAGCAGCTTAACTTGCCTGGCACCAACGTTCCGCTGCCCGTTATGACCAAACAGGATAAGGAAGACCTCCTGTTCGGCATTCAGCAGGGCGTCGATTTCGTAGCAGCATCATTCGTAAGCTGTGGCGAAGACGTGCGTGCCATTCGCGCTTTCCTCGCAGAAAACGGCGGCGAAAGCATTCGAATCGTAGCGAAAATCGAAAACGCGCATGCAGTAGATAACATCGAAGAAATCATCGAAGTCTCCGATGCCGTGATGGTTGCCCGCGGCGACTTAGGCGTAGAGGTTCCCTCTAACCAGGTTCCGCACTTGCAGAAGAAGATCATCAAAGCCTGCAACCGCGCCTACCGTCCGGTTATCACCGCCACGCAGATGCTCGATTCCATGATCCGCAACCCCCGCCCAACGCGCGCAGAGGTTGCCGACGTGGCAAACGCCATCTACGACGGAACCGATGCCGTTACCCTTTCCGGCGAAACTGCCATCGGTATGTATCCAGTTCCCGCAGTACAAACCATGGCACGCATTGCCGAGGCAAGCGAATCGCATATCTACGACGAAGGCTCCATCCCCAACCGCAACGCAGAGCAGAAGAGCATTTCCGCTGTTGTAGGCTTGGCTGCCGTAACCGCCGCAGAAAACGTGGGCGCTTGCTGCATCGTTACCCCTACGATGACCGGCCGCACGGCCCGCATCGTTTCCAATTACCGTCCGAAGATGCCCATCTATGCGGTAACCACTTCGGAAGAATACCGTCGTTCCTTGCAGCTGAACTGGGGCGTTACGCCGCTTTTAGGCAAAGTTGTTGGTGACGCCTCGTACGTTCTTGAGCAAGCTCGCAGCGTCGTTGTGAAAAAGAACTTCGTGAACAAAGACGATATCTGCGTATTCACTTTGGGAGACCGCACCACTTCTCCCCGCATCGGCCAAACGGGCGACGCTGTAAGCTTCGACCCAACTGCGCCTTCGCCGCGCCCCACCAACGTGATGCAGATCGTGCAAATCGGCGTTGAGGCAGAGGGGGGTAACTAATGGAAATCAAAACCAACTGCTATGCCGCCGTCGATATCGGCGCCTCTTCCGGCCGCGTGGTAATCGGCGAGGTTACCCCGCAAGGAACCATCGAGCTTACCGAGATCCATCGCTTCGATAACATCCAGAAACGCTCCGGCGGTCACGACTGCTGGGACGTGGATATGCTGTTCCGCGAAACCGTTTCGGGCTTGGCAAAATGCAAAGAAGCAGGCTATGCGCCCAAAACCGTGGGTATCGACACCTGGGCGGTCGACTTCGTGCTGCTCGATGCCGAAGACAATATGCTCGGTGATGCGGTAGCCTACCGCGATGAGCGCACCAGCGGCATGTACGCCGTGGCAGATGCTATCGTTTCGCCTGATGAGGTGTATCGCCGCACGGGTATTCAGCGCCAGCCGTTCAATACCATCTATCAGCTGCTGGCGCTCCAGCGTGAGCACCCCGAACAGATTGAAAACGCTGAAACGTTTTTGATGATCCCCGACTACCTGGCCTTCCTGCTAACCGGCACCAAGGCCAACGAATACACCAACGCTTCCACTACATGCCTGATGAACGCACGCACCCAGCAGTGGGATGAAACCATCCTGGAGGCATTCGACATTCCGCGCAGCATGTTCTGCGATGTGGTTATGCCTGGCACCGATTTGGGTGCCGTCACCGCTGAAATCGAAGGAGCAATCGGCTACCCCACGCATATCATCGCGCCTGCCACGCATGACACGGGCAGCGCTTACCTGGCTGTTCCCGCGCGCGATGCCGATGCAGTGTTCCTTTCTTCGGGCACCTGGAGCTTGCTGGGCGTTGAAAACGAAGGCCCCATCACCTCAGATGCCTCCCGTTTCCAGAACTTCACCAATGAAGGCGGCTTTGAGCTGCGCTTCCGCTTCTTGAAGAACATCATGGGCCTGTGGATGATCCAGTCTATTCGCCGCGAGCTGAACGGCGTTTCCTACGTAGAGGGAAAAGACACCCATCAGCAAACCGATGAAGACGAGCTGCCCCCCTTCACGCATGAGGCAATCGAGTGGGGCTTCCCCGACCTCATTGCCCACGCAAAAGAGGCAGACAGCTTCGAAGCCCACGTGAACGTGAACGACGACCGCTTCCTGGCGCCTGATTCCATGATCGACGAGATTCGCCGCGCCTGCTTTGAAACCGGGCAGGACGTGCCCCAAACCGTCGGTCAGCTTATGCGCTGCGTATATGTAAGCCTTTCCTCCTGCTACGCGGAATCCATTGCAGAAATGGCATCGCTTACCGGACGCACCTACACTTCCATCAACATCGTTGGAGGCGGTTGCCAAGATGCATATCTGAACGAACTCACCACCCGCGCATGCGGCATTCCCGTGTTCGCCGGTCCAGTTGAGGGAACAAGCTTGGGCAACCTTGCCGTGCAGATGATCGCCGATGGCGCATTCCCCGACCTCCAAAGCGTCCGCGACGCTATCGCAACGTCATTCGACGTGAAGCGATTCGAATAACAGCAACCAACCTTTTAGGTACAGATAAGGAGCATTCATGACCACTATGTACGAATTGGCGCGCGAAGCGTATGCCAAGCAGGGTATCGACACCGAGGCAGCGATCGAAACCCTGGCAAACAAGGCCATCTCCATGCACTGCTGGCAGGGCGACGATGTTGTCGGCTTCGATCAGGGCGACGACAACGCAGCTTCCGGTGGCATCATGACCACGGGCAACTACCCTGGCCGCGCCGCCACCCCCGAACAACTCATGGCCGACTTCGAGAAAGCAGCAAGCCTGATCCCCGGCAAGAAGCGCATTAACCTGCACGCGAGCTACGCCATCTTCACCGAGGAAAACCCCTGGGTTGATCGCGACAAGCTCGAGTACAAGCACTTCGAGCCCTGGGTAACCTGGGCAAAGAAGAACGGCTTCGGCATCGACTTCAACCCCACCTTGTTCAGCCACCCGCTGGTAAAGGAAGGCCTTACCGTTTCCAGCCCCGAAAAAGAAGTACGCGATTTCTGGATCCGTCACTGCATCGCCTGCCGCCAGATCGCAGAGCGCATCGGCAAGGAAATGGACGACATGGTCCTGAACAACTTCTGGATCCCTGACGGCTTGAAGGACTATGCCGCTGACGCTTATGGCCTGCGTGCACGCCTGAAGGATTCCCTCGACGAAATCTATTCCTTCGAAACCCCACATGTTATCGATGCGGTTGAACAGAAGGTATTCGGCATCGGTGTTGAAGGCTTCACCACCGGCAACCAGGAGTTCTACGTATCCTACGCTGCCAAGAAAGGCGGCAACCATGTAGTGCTTATCGATGCGGGTCACTTCAACCCCATGGAAAGCATTTCCGACAAGCTGCCCAGCCTGCTGCAGTTCTTCCCCTACGTGCCGCTTCACGTTACCCGCTCTATGCATTGGGACTCCGACCACGTTGTTCTGTTCGAGGATTCCATCAAGGATATCGCTGCTGAGGTTGTTCGCTGCCCCGAGGGCATGGACAAGGTCCTTATCGGCATGGACTTCTTCGATGCTTCCATCAACCGCATCGGCGCTTGGGCTACCGGCATGCGCGCCATGGAAAAGTGCCTGCTGTTCGAACTGCTGCAGCCTTGGGATCGCCTGAAAGAGCTGCAGGATACCTACCAGTTCTCCGAGAAGATGATCGTTACCGAGCAGTTCAAGACCATGCCTTGGACCGCGGTTTGGGACGAGTACTGCGCACGTCAGGGCGTAGTTGCCGAAGACCAGCTATGGGACGAGGTTAAGTCCTACGAAGACGAGGTGCTCTCCAAGCGCCAGTAAGCCTGCGCATTTTTCAGCGCCCCTCTTCTCGAGGGGCGCTTTCTGCGCCTAGAAGGCAAGGTGGAAGCCCTTGCCGGGGCGTCCGGTGCCAAGGGAACCATCGTCGAAGCCTCTGGCACCGAGAAACCCTTGCCGAAACGCACCGGGCACCGGAAGGCCCTTGCCGGAAGGATCCGATGCCGAGATTCAACTCCGTAAACGCAAGTCGAATGCGTTTCGGAAAAGCCACTTACCCGAGCGGCTTTTCCGAAACCGATCATTCGGTACTTCAGAACGAAAGGACAATGATGGACATTATCGACAGTGCTATGGACACGCTTAAAAGCGGCGTTTCCGCAGCTCGCGGCGCAGTTTCTGGCGTTGCCGTCGAGCAGCTGGGCTTCGTGCGCGGCTTCCGCCGTCTGTGCGACGACGGTTGGAAGCAGGGTTGGCACGAGCGCAATGGCGGCAACCTTACCTACCGCATGAAGGAAGAGGAAGTAGAGCAGGCTCGTCCCTTCTTCAACGCAAACCCCGGCGAGTGGGTGAACATGGGCGTACAGGCAGATAGCCTGCGCGGCGCGTTCTTCCTTACCACCGGCTCTGGCCGCTATATGCGCAACGTCATGAGCGACCCTTCCCACAACATCGGCATCGTCGAAATCAATGACGCCGGCGATTCCTGGCGCATCGTATGGGGCCTGACCGACGGTGGCAAGCCCACTTCCGAATTCCCCACGCATTTCATGAACCATGCCGTGCGCATGGAGGCCACCAACAACGAATGCCGCGTGATTTACCATGCTCATCCCATCAACGTCATTGCTATGACGTTCGTATGCCCGCTTGACGCACGCTACTTCACCCGCGCCCTGTGGAAGGCCATGACTGAATGTATCGTGGTATTCCCCTCTGGCGTTGGCGTTGTACCCTGGATGGTTCCCGGTGGCGCTGAGATCGCAAAGGCAACCTCCGAACTCATGAAGAAGTACGAGGCAGCTGTTTGGGCACAGCACGGCCTGTTCGTTTCCGGCCCCGATTTCGACACCACCTTCGGCCTGATGCACACCATCGAAAAGGCTGCTGATGTATATCGTCGCGCTCGCCAGATGAATGGCGGCTCCGACGAATTCCTGAACACTATTTCCGACGAAGGCCTGCGCCAGATCGGCATCGATTTCGGCCTCACCGTCAACGATGAGTTCCTGGACTAAGGCGGCACTTCGATGACTATCCGTAAAACTGCTGATGGGCATACCATCTCAGGCTTCAAGATGAAGCTCTACCCGGGCTTTGCTGAAGAGTACGAGAAGCGCCACAACGAATTGTGGCCCGAAATGGCCGACATGCTCCACGAATACGGTGGGCACAACTACTCCATTTTCATCGACGAGGAAACCAACATCCTCTTCGGATATATCGAGCTTGACGACCCTGAACGCTATGCCGAGTCTGCCAAGACCGATATCTGCAAGAAATGGTGGGATTTCATGGCAAGCGTCATGGAAACGAATGCAGACAATTCGCCCGTTTCCGTAGACCTGCCCTGCGCATTCCACCTCGACTAGAAAGGTAAAGCATTGGCGCTTTCCCAAGAACGCAAGGGAACCATGGCGGTTTCCCTGACCAACTTCCTTGACTCTGGCTGCATCGTAGCCAGCAGCCTTGCCCTTACCGCTTGGGCAGCTGCATTCAACTTCGGCTCCGCCTGGACCGCAATCCTGGGCGCCATCGGCGCAAACGCTTTCGGCGCAGCTGTTGGCGCGCTGATCGGCGGCTTCCTGACCGACAAGTTCGGCCGCACCACTATTTATAAGTACAATCTGCTGGTTTACGCTGCCGGCGTATTCATCGCCATGGTTGCCGTGAACCTTCCCATGGTCGTAGTGGGCGTTGTGCTGTCCGGCCTTTCCGTAGGCGCTGGCGTTCCCGCCTCCTGGAGTTATATCTCCGAAACGTCTACCTCCACGAAGCGCGCTTCCAACATCGGCATCAGCCAGTTCGCATGGAGCTGCGGTCCCGCCATCATCTTCATCCTTTCGCTGGTCATGAGCTTCATCATCCCTGGCTTCGAGTCTGATGGCACCACCCTGCTCCCCGCAGGCACCTACGGCCCGTTTGACGGCATGCTGGCAACCCGCCTGCTGTTCCTGGTTCTGTTCATCGTTGCCCTTATCGCCTGGAACCTTCAGCGTCAGCTGCAGGAATCCGCCGACTGGGCCGAAAAGAACGCTGCTGCCACCGAGAAGCAGTCTTTCGGCAAAATGATGGCAACCGCTTTGAAGAACCCCGTGAACGTGAAGACCATCATCTTCCTGGTTGCCGTGTACCTGACCTGGAACCTGGCTGCGGGCACCAACGGTCAGTTCATGCCATACCTCTATGCTGCCGCAGGCAACATCGATGCAACCGGCCAGAGCCTCTTGGGCGTAGTTCAGTGGGTACTGGTTGCCGTCTGCTCGCTGGCAATCTTTAGCCGCTTCGGCGACATTGTCTCCCACCGCGTGCTGTTCGGGGCGTCTGCGCTGTTGGCGCTGCTGTCTTGGGTTGCTATTGCCGTATTCGGCCTTGCTATCCAGAGTGGCGACACCGAATCCATGGGCTGGGTTCTTTGGGTATACGTAATCTTGTGGGGCATTTCCGCCGGTTTCTCCGCTCAGTGCTTCTACGCTCTGTGGGGTACCGAGCTGTTCCCCACACAGTATCGCGGCGGCGCTCAGGGCATCATGTTCTTCTTGGTTCGTGGCGCTTTGGGCATTTGGTCGCTCGTGGGCGTTGGCGCCATCATGGGCGACATTTCCACGAACCCTGCCGGCTTCTTCCCTGCAGCTGTCATTATGTGCGTCGTTCTTCTTATTTCCCTGGTTGTGGGCGTTATCTGGTGCCCCAAGACCCAGGGCAAGACGCTCGACCAAATCACCGAAGAGCGCTACGGCAAGATCGAGTAGCTTTTCATCGCGGCATTGCCGCACATTTTGCATAGCACACGAAATGGACGCCCTAGGGCGTCCATTTTTTATTGGCGCAACTATGGAGCATTAGGAATAGTAGGTTTTCCTTTTCTCTTGAGAATAAAGATACTTACTCCGCTTTTTCCCAGTTCAATCACTCAAATACAAAGGAGGACAACACGACTCCGTTCGCAACCAAATTAACGGCACCGTCAAAGAGATCAAAGAAGGCGCCGTCAACGCCGTTGTGGTTATCTGCCGCGGCACCACAACCCCATCAAAGCAGATATCACCATGGAATCGGTAAAGCAGCTGGAGCTTGCCGAAGGCAAAGAGTGCTATGCGGTAATCAAGGCTACCAATGTCATGTTCGCAACGAAAAGATCCCAAACATTTCCGCTCGCAATCAGATCGAGGGCACTGTTGTTGCCGTAAAGGATGGCGCCGTTAACAGCCACGTGACCATCAAAGACGAAAGCGGCGTACGCAGTTCTGGCTCCATCACTAATGAAGCTATCGAGCAGCTGGGTCTCAAGGAAGGTGGGAAGGCGGCAGCCATCATCAAGTCGACCAACGTAATGGTGGCCGTAGGCTAATCCCCAACACCGCATCATTCACCAGGAGAGCGCCCAAGGCGCCCTCCTGGTTTTACTATGCAGCAAGAGCGCTATGGCCAGGTTAAGTCACTCAGACCAGCAGTCTTCCGCGACCATGTCGGGAATCTTCGCGATCGGCTGCCCGCCGGAGCGGAGAGGCCTGCGCAACGCCGAGCATTGGCAAGATCTTCGCCCCATGCATGATTCCAGGGACCTCGACGCAAAAAAGGGGCCTCCCTGGCAAGATTCGCGCGCTATGTATCCGAAATCGCCCGATTGCACCCCAAAACGGATACATGGGACGAAGATCCTGCCAGCTTCAGCGCAAAAAGCATGCATTTCGCGCAAACGCTGCCAGGGAGACCCCTTTTTGCGTGCAATCGGCGAAAAGAGGATACATGGCGCGCGAATCTTGCCACAGCAGCCAAAGCAACCTCGAAGATAGACACAACGAATCAATAGGCAGACAGAACGCCAACCCAAAGAAAGACCCTGGAACAACAGCCAAATCGCCCAACACCAAGGCGACACTCACAAGACCATTGTTCTTGGCAGCCCGAAGCAACGCTCAAATCAACCTGTCACCAAGACGATTCCCGCAAGGGCACCAATCCTCGCAGCATGAAACAATTAGCAAGACAGCTCAGCACCAAGGATCCTTGGAGAAAAGCTGCTTGCGCAAGCTCATTCGACGCTCATCGATGTCGACATAGGCGATCCTGATACGCTTTCCCATGAGGCTTGCCGCAGAATGGGCAATGGCATCGAACTTCACGTTGTCGGCGACATGCGCGCGAGTAACGGCAAGAGCCTCAATCCCCGCAGCTTTGAGATTGTTGATGCGTGACGCATCCCGCTCCACCGCAAGTTCATTTACATGGAATTCGCGGCTATTGTATTCGATGGCAACGTTCTGTTCGGACCAATATAGATCGCAGTGGTATTTGCGATATGTGGTTCGCTTGCCTAGCCTTGCGGGGATCAGAACCTTAGCATTCATCTCCGGCATGCCTAATCCGTAACCGCCATAGCGAGCGGGCAGGCCCAGCAATAGCGCCAAACATGTTTCCATCGGCGATGCCGAACCGTCGCAGACATAACGAATAGCTGTTTTTGCTTTCCGAGGCACTTTACCATGCATTTTGTCTATAAAGCGATTGATCGCCTCTGTGCTCGAAAGGGGCTGAGCAGGCCGAAATCCAATGGGGCTTGCAGGGTCTATTCGGTAAGTTCCGCATAGCTCAAATCCTAATTTGATTAGGTCGATCACGCTGCATGACCGCGCAAGCTGCACGAAACAGAATTCAGGATTGCTTAAATATACCCCGCTTTCAAAGGAGAGAAAGCAAGGTGCCCTATCGGGAAGTTTCCAATTATTGTTGTGAAACCGCTTGGATTGACTTCTTGTTTTTCCCGATAAGACAACGACCTCCAGCGGACGAGGGAGCGTTGCTAGAGATGAACTTTCTCTGAACGATTTCGGCAGCGTCGGAACATCCTTGAGAGACGGCATAGCCCGCGCAGACCGAATGTCTTCGAAATCCTCGAGCGAGCGAAGCAACCTGATTGCACTTGAATGTCCGATAAAAAGCACCATGGGGAAATCTTATCGGCCGAACCTTAAATAGATGCGAAAGCAATCACAAATAAGCAATAGAGCCTGAGCAACGCCAAATGCACTCGACATCAGCCTTCAAACCGCCTTCCGCCTCCCGAACAACGAGGGACGAAACGGTTCACATCCTTTTCTACGGCTATAATTCCAAAGAGGCGGTTTGGGCAACCCCGCAACAACCTGGACTTATAGAGCCCAACAAGCCATCCGAAAAAAGGGGGGGCTTATCCATAGATGAGCCCGACACCAGCCAACGTTTCGACCGGTGCTCGCATTTCGACTGGCATTCATTCCCACCCGGCGTCCATGCTCGCCTGGCCCCTATGTTCGCCTGGTGCTCATATTCCGCCTAGCGTCCGTTTAGCCCAGTGTCCCATTTCGCCTGGTGCTCGCGTTTCGACTGGCACCCATACCAGCACGATGCCCATGTTTCACTCGACGCCCATGTTCACCTGATGGCCACATTTCGTCTAACGCTCATGCTCACCTGGTACTCATGTTTCACCCGATACTCAAGGGAAATCGCAGCGACACATACCGTGCACGGACTTCAGGAACTAATCCCCCATGGCAAGAATCGTACAGCATGCATGATTTCGAGGCTCCCGACGTGAAATGGAGCCTTTGCCGGCAAGATTCTTGCGCTATGTATTCCGAATTCCCTAATTGCATCTGAAAATGCATACATGGAGCAAGAATCTTGCCATCGTTAAGTCGAAATGCATACATTTCGAACGAGTTTTGCCAGGAAAGCGGCAATCTGAATGCATTCAGCAAAAAGAGAATGCATACAACGCGATTCTTGCCAGTTAGAGCCCTAAAGCGGCCGCAATGCCCAGAGAACAAAGGGTTCGATGGGCGGCGCTTAGCACCTAAATAGCACCCACGGGACAAAATGAGCCCGTGAAAACAAAAAAGCCACCGAGGTAAAAGCCTCGGTGACCTGCAGTTTCGATGGTGCGCCGTGAGGGATTCGAACCCCCGACGTACTGATTCGTAGTCAGTCCCTCTATCCAGCTGAGGTAACGGCGCGTTTCGCAACGAAAATTAGTATCCTCGTTTGCCCTGTCTTCGTCAACACTTTTCTTTAAATATGAAGGAATTATGGAAAGCAAACCAGTTTCACCTGATGAATAGCCTTTTTACCGAAATGGGCTATAACTCTTGCGTGCCAAATATAGTCCCTGAGCGCTTTCTGTTGGAAACTCGCCGACCCTCCACGCATCATCCGCTTGCTTCCGGCGCAGCATTCTTCGACCCTCTGCGCGCCACCTGCCGACGCGCCACAAACCATCTGCAACACACGGCACAACATCTGGCGACCCCCCCCCGCAAGCCATCTGCCGTCGTTCTGCGCAGCACCTGGCGACCCCCTGCACAGCATCCGCCATCTCGCTGCGCGCCATCCTCTGGCCCCTGCGCAGCATCCGTCGGCTCCCTGCAAGCCATCTGCCCGCCAGCTCACCGCGCGATACCCGCCAGCCCATCGCAAGCCATCCGTCATCGCACGGCGCAGCATCCGCCATCTCGCCGCAAACCATCCGCCATCTCGCTGCGCGTCATCCGCTGGCACCCTGCAGGCATCTGCTGGCACGAACCGATGCCCTTAACGGCCCGCAGAACAAACCGTCGGCGCAAGCAGGAGCCCTAAATCCCTGCAAAAACACGTTCTGCGTAATTGTTAACTGCCCTTTGCAGATAAAACCCGTTTTTTACTTTCTTTTCACCTCTATCGCATCCCCTACGCACCGCATTCGCGTAAAATCAAGTTTGCTGCGTTTAGGGCGCTCTTGCCTTGCGCTGCCATTTACACATTTAGGAAAGGACATTACTTGAAGGTTCGAAAATCGAAACCTCACAGTAATTAGCCTTCGGCCTCTGCATTTTCACACCCGTCATGTAGTGGTCGAAGGACGACTGCGACATGAACGGATTGCGCCTGTCAGTATTGCTGTGCGCTGCGCAGATCAACTGCCCGCACAACAACCCTGACACGCGGCGGCAATCCCAAGGGAGAATTGCATGCTCTATCTATCTCAAATGCTCGGCGAACCCGTCGTTGATGCAAATGGTGAAAAAATCGGTTCCATATCCGACCTGGCCATCCAAACCGGCGAAGTGTTCCCTCGCATCACCAGCCTGGCATTCCTGGGACCTGGCAAAACGCCTTTCATGATCTCTTGGCGTAAATACGTGGACAGCTTCGACGAAGACGAGGGCATTCGCCTGAAAGTCGACCGCACCGCCATCCGCTTCAGCTACCTTCAGCCTGCCGAAGTGCTCCTTGCGCGCGACCTGCTCGATAGGCAGATCGTAGACACGCAGGGCATGAAGGTTGTGCGCGTAAACGACTTGAAGCTCTCTGTTTCCGGAACGCAGCTGCGCCTTCTTGGTGCAGAAGTGGGCGTTCGCGGCATTCTGCGCGGCTTGGCTCCGTGGGTGGAAAAAGCCGCCTGCGGCATCGCCAAGGCGTTCGGCAAGAGCATCGACGAACGCATCATCGCGTGGAACTACATGGAACTGCTCGACCGCGACCTTTCCAAGGTTCAGCTCTCCGTCAGCCACACGCGCTTGGAAGAGCTGCACCCTGCCGACGTGGCAGACATCCTAGAGCAGCTCGATCCGAAGCAGCGCGCCAATGTGTTCCAGCACCTAGATGACGCACAGGCCGGCGACGCCATTTCAGAAATGGAAGACGAATTTCAGGCCGACATCATCGAGGGCCTGGACGAAAAGCGCGCATCCCGTCTGCTGCGCGATATGGACCCTGACGACGCCGCCGACATCGTAGGCGACTTGCCCTATGAGAAAGCCGAAACGCTGCTTCGCCTGATGGGCGTCGATAACGCCGCAGAAATTCGCAAGCTGCTGGGATACAAGGAAGACACCGCTGGCGGCCTGATGACCACGCAGTTCGTGGCGATGCACACCTCCGACACCGTGCAAGAAACCACCGAGGTTCTTCGCGGCTTGGACGAAGACCACCCCACGGTGAACTACGTGTACGTACTCGATGAGTACGACAAGCTCGTAGGCGTGCTTTCGCTCCGCACCCTGGTGCTCGCAAAAGACAACACCCCGCTTTCCGACATCATGTTCGATGAGCTCATCACTTCGTTGCCCGAAGAGCCAGAAGATGAAGTTGCAGCCGATATCTCCAAGTACGACCTGATGGCCATGCCTGTCGTCGATGAGAACGGACAGATGCTGGGCATCGTCACCGTCGACGACGCAATGGAGGTCATCGAAGACAACGTGGAGGAAGGTCGCACACGCTGGGCATGGGGGCAGTTCGCCATCACACTTGCCGTGTTTATCGTACTGATGATTCCCTATACCTTCTTCGTCCTTCGCATGTTCGGACACAACTAGGATCGAGGCTTTTACATGACACTTAAGGAAAGTACAGCGCAGGACACCGCCCTGGCAGCCAAGGCTTCCCCGCAAGTTCCTGATCAGGGCAGCGAAAACGACGGCAAGAAGCAGCACTCGAAAGCGTTTCTGGTGCTGGCCGCCATGGGCCCTGGTATCGTAACCGCCATGGCAGGCAACGACGCCGGCGGCATTTCAACCTATTCCACCGTAGGTGCCAAATTCGGCTACATGACGCTGTGGATCATTCCTATTATGTGCGTTCTGCTTATCGTGGTGCAAACCACCGCAACACGCATGGGCGTTGTTACCGGCAAGGGCTTTTCAGCGTTGATCCGCGAAAGCTTTGGCATCCGCCTTACGGCACTTGCCATGTTGGCACTGCTTATCGGCAACGTTGCCACCACCTTTTCAGAATTCGCAGGCGTAGCTTCTGGCATGGAAATATTCGGGGTGCCGCGATGGATATCAGTCCCCGTTGCCGCGGCAGCCGTTTGGGGGCTTATCGTGGGGGGCAGCTATAAACGCGTGCAGAACATCTTCCTGGTGCTTTCATGCGTATTCGCCACCTACATCGTCGCGGCCTTCTTGGCGCAACCCGATTGGAACGAAACCTTCCAGCACACCCTGGTGCCAGCAGCAAGTTCGGATTTGGGCTTCCTTTCGCTTACCGTCGCAATGGTCGGCACCACTATCGCCCCTTGGATGATGTTCTTCGCCCAGAGCAACGTGGTCGAAAAGGGCGTGCGCGTACGCGATCTTCCCTATCAGCGCATCGATGCAGTAACTGGTGCCGTGGTGGGCTGTATCGTGGCATGGTTCATCATCGTAACCACTGGCACCGTGCTGTTCCCGCAGGGCATCGAAGTAGAAAGCGCCGAAGCGGCTGCAGCTGCGCTCGAACCTTTCGCGGGCCAATACGCTAAAGCGCTGTTCGCCATCGGCCTGGTAGCCGCCAGTTTGCTGGCCGCATGCGTTCTGCCCCTTACCACCGCTTTCGTTATCTGCGAAGCATTCGGCTGGGAAGCAGGCGTTTCGTTCACCTGGAAAGAAGCGCCCCTCTTCAAGGGCATCTTTACGTTTGTCATCGTCGTTTCTGCAGTGGTTATTCTTATTCCCAACATCGACTTGATGGGAATCATGCTCACCGCACAGTTTGTAAACGGCGTCATTTTGCCTGTATTGCTGGTGTTCATGGCCATCATCTGCACCGACAAACACGTTATGGGCAAATACACGGTGGGTAAATTCACCCGCATAATCCTATGCTTCACTATCGTGGTGGTGGGCATTCTTTCCGCCATTTGCTTGGTTATGCAGGTACTGGGAATCGGATAATTCGGCGCTGACGTTGCGCCTCATAGGAAGCACGCGACGACGGTAACGGTAATGGCGGCAGCGTGCTGCGCAGCTGGCCCATTACCGCTCTTGAACACTCAGTCAAACAAACCACTAACTAGCCCCGCAAACGCGATGGGAGCCCCAGGGCACGCCCTGACGCTTCAGCCGATACCGCTAGTAGTCAGCACCCTCCAAGCCAGCTCTTCGCATTAAACTCCTTGTGCGCACTGCCCATAGGAGTGGTTTTTGTTTCCGCAAGAAGAAACCAAGCCATAAGGCTACCCTTGTTGCGCAATAATGAATTAGCAGGGAAAACATAGAAAGGAGCACATCGAGGCCAAGCGTCAAAGCCCGCTTTGCGCCCCCTCGGAAAAGCCCCATGGAGCCAAAGCCCAAAGCACATCTTTTCACGTTTGCCGTTATGGCATTGTTCGTCTTCGTGTTCTTGGGCAGCGAATATCACTTCGACATCGCTTATGGCGAGCTCGCCGGCCCCGATTCGGTAGTCGGCGCACAAGCATCCATCCTTGCCACAAGCGCCATAGGGCTTGTGGGCTATTCATTGGTGAATCGAACGGCAGCCGCAAGGCATCGAAGCATTCTTGCCGGCGTGCTGGGAACCGTTTCCGCCTTGTTCCTTGTCGCAACTCAGCTAACCCAGAACGCCAACGCCTTGCTGTCGCTGGGATGTTTGTTGTTCTTGATTTTGGGTATGTTGGGAAACGCCACCTACTTTTCCGTTGCGCAAACCCACTATGCCAGCAACTCCCTTTCCCGTCTGGTGGGCACCTCGTATGCCGCAGGATTGCTCGCTCAGTTCCTGCTTCATTCTTTGGCGCCAAACAGCGTTATCGAAGCCGCGATTATCGGAGCTTCGATCATCGCACTTGGCTTCGCTCTTGCAGCGCGCCGCAACGTGCTGCACGTAGTCCCCGTCAGAAGCGCACTTCCCGAAAAAGACCAGCGAACCGCCAACGAACGCGATGCCCTCAAGGAAGCAATCCTGCTGCTCGCCTGCGTATCCCTAATTGCCTGCGTTTTCAGCACACTCGACAACGTGGCTACCCTAGCAAACGCGCAAGGCATGTTCGACCTTTCAACCTGGCCTCGCCTGCTTCTTGCCGTCAGCGGCATTGCGGCTGGCTTCATCTTCGACCTCACTAAGCATCGCTATTCCACTGTTACCATACTGTGTGTAGCCATGTTTTCCCTGGTTTCCGCCCTTGCCATCCAAACCGGCTCCGAAGTTCTTCTGGGTTTGGTAATTTTTTACCTTTCATCGGGCTTTTTCGTGGTCTTTTTCACCTCGTCGTTTTTGCGCATTGCAATGCGCTGTGCAAACCCGTCGCTTTGGGCGGGCATGGGACGCGCCGCCAACAACGCCTGTGCCGCACTTGTAGCCATGCCTTCCATGGCCTTGATCTTGTCGGGCGACATCATGCTTATCTCGTCGATAACCATTGCGCTAGCCATGGTTACCCTCCTTGTTGCCCACGCGCTCGAAAACGTGCGTCGCACCGCGCGGCATAAGGCCGAGATCGAAGCCATAAAGCTAGCGGAGCTCACCGCCGCGCAAATGCAAACCGCCAAGCCCCAAGAAGAACCGGAAGCCAAAGCTCCCGCCGATAAAAACGCTCCCGACAAGCACCTTGCGGCATTCTCAGAGCGATATAGCCTTACCCCACGCGAACGCGACGTTCTTTCCACAGTATGCTCAAGCGAGGAAACGCTCCAGTGCATCGCCGATGACATGGGAATATCTCTTCGCGCGTTGCAGAAGCACTTGACCTCCATATACCGCAAATCAGACACACAATCCCGCGCAGGGCTCTGCTCCGCCGCACTCACCGAGCCCCTTGAGCACTAGCAAGCGCAAGCTTCATTCGAGGAAACACCTCGGCCGCTGCCTTTCCTTTTGCGACTTTTGCCAACACGTTTCCCTATTGCGCCCACCAGGCGTACACTCACCAGCGCGTTTCCCCTATCACGCCCACCAGGCGTACAATGCCCGGTATGAGCACCAATAGCAAACATACCCCCGCGCCCAACAACGAAACCCCCGAGGAAATCCGCAGCCACCTAAGGGCCCAAGCAAAGAAAGCGCGCTCCGCTCTTGCGCCCGAAACGCGTGCGAGCAAGAGCAAGCAGATCTGCGCGAAGCTGACCCAACACCTTGATGCCTTGATAGCTGAAACGCCTCAGGGCAAACCCGTTGTCGGCGTATACTCCGCATTCCCATGGGAAGTTGACCTGGGCATCTTCATCGACTATGCCTACCTGCGAGGCTGCACTGTTGCCTTTCCCTGCATGATGCCCGATGCCCATGGCATTCCCGATGCTCCTGGGCGCGGGATGCGCAAACCGGGGTCGGGCCCCAACGCCCAGCATGTCACTCAGCAAACTATGGAAATGCGCTCGGTTAGCGCCGAGGCATTCTGCAGCAACGGCGTGCCGTTCCTGAATGACCCGTTAAAGGAGTATCACCACAACAGCCCCGAACTTACCGCCATGCCCTACCTTGCTGCCAACGAGTTCGCCTTCATTGTGGTTCCCGCTGTGGGGTTCGATGCGCACGGCAACCGCCTAGGATACGGGGCAGGCAACTACGACCGCTACCTTTGCCAGCTTACTGATGCATGCCATGTTGTCGGCGTCGCCTTTACCGAACAGGAGGTTTCCCCCATCCCCGTAGAAGACCACGACATCCCCCTTCCCTTCGTTACCGCTTAGGGGAAAGCTTCGCTTCAGGGTGGCTCAGGACGGGTAGCAAAAAATGCCGGGAGCATCAGCTGAAAGCAGCGATGGGGCAAAACCCCACTCGCGCTCGTGTTGTTTCATTTCCCCTACATACGCCCTCACCTGCAGCAAAGCGCACTACAATGAAGAAAACGCCAACATAGAGGGGTTACCATGAACACGAAAACCGAACGGAACTGGCAGCTTATTGTTGCTGGCATATTGTTTATCATCTTTGGCTTGGTATGCGCATTTTTCCCAGGTCTCACTCTTGCATCTATCGCCTTTATTGTTGGTGCCGCCTTTGTGGTTTCCGGCGTAGTCAATATCGCAACGTTCATTCGCGACCGCGATCTTCTGGGCTTTTCGGGATGGATCTTGGCATACGGCATCCTTGACGTGCTCATTGGTGCCATGTTCGTGATTCACCCCTTCGCTTTTGCGGCAGTGCTGCCTTGGGTTATCGGCGCGTTCGTTCTGGTTTTCGGCATATATGAAGTTGTGGCAACCTTCATGGTCAAGCGCGCAGGCCTTCCCCTTTGGGGCTGGATGCTGTTCTCGGGCGTCATTTCCATCGTTATCGGATTCATGTTCTTCTCCATGCCCGAAATGCTCGCACTGTTCATCGCACTGTTCGCTCTTCTTCGAGGCGTGGACCTTATTGTTGTGGGGGCAAATGCAGGAAAGTATTTCCTGTAACCGCCCGTCTTAACGCGCCGCCCACCCGTTACGCCCTCCACCGCTCATAAATGCAACACCGTGGCAACGAAGCTAGCCTATAATCGGCACAGTTAAAAAAGCGCATGCAAGGCTGCGCTGGAAATGCATCATGCGCGGCTTCGCTAGCCGCCGCCTTCCCAGCGCAGCATCGCCTGCGCCCTATTTACAGTAAGGAGACTGTACATGGAAGGCTTCGAGCTTCTTTCCACCGGTGCTTGGTCTATCCTGCCGCCGCTTCTGGCGCTAGGCCTTGCCCTAATTACCAAGGAGGTGTATTCCTCCCTGCTGGTTGGCGTGTTCTCAGGCCTGATCATTTACGAGTTCTGCCTTGAAGGTGTCGGCTTCGACCAGCTCATCACCGCATTTACGCTCATCCCTCAGGTTATGGCGGAGCAAATCTCGTCGAATGCGGCGCTTATCTTGTTCTTGGCATTATTGGGCGCGTTAGTCGTCATCATCGCCATTGCTGGCGGTTCGCGCGCATACGCTGAATGGGCCGCGAAACACATCAAGAGCGCACGCATGGCAACCGTTATGACGGCTCTTTTGGGCATCGTGGTATTCGTTGACGACTACTTCAACTGCCTCACTGTTGGTGCCGTCATGCGCCCCGTAACCGACAAGTTCCGCATCAGCCACGAAAAGCTGGCGTGGATCATCGACTCCACCGCAGCTCCGGTGTGCATTATTGCCCCTGTTTCCTCGTGGGCGGTTGCCATGGGTGGCTACATGGGTGAAAACGGCTTCAACACGTTCGTTGCCTCCATTCCGTACAACCTCTACGCACTGGTCACCATTGTGTTCGTGTTCGCTATGTGCGGTTTCGGCAAAGACTTCTTCAGCATGGGCAAGGCTCAGCGCGACTGCGACGCTCATACCTACAGCCCCATTCCTCCCCATGCCTCCGCTCTGGAAACGGTATCTAAGGCAGGCGTTCCCAGCAATCCCGAAGCCGTCGAAACCGTTATCACCGAGCAGTCCGACCTGGAGGGCGCCACGAAAGCGGTCGAGCAGTTCAAGGGTCTGGATGTTTCCCCCAATGGTAAGGTATTCGACCTGGTTATCCCTATCGTGGTGCTTATCGTGTTCTCCATCACAGGTATGCTGTATGTTGGCGGCTTCTTTGAGGGCGTAGATTTCGCAACAGCTGTTGGCGAAAACCCCATCGGCGGATTGTGCATCGGTGCCGCTGTGGCATTGGTTGTTGCTGCATGCATGTTCCTGCCCCGTAAGCTCACCACACTGGTTGGCTTTACCGAAGGCGCTTCCGAAGGCGTTCGCTCTATGGTTGGCGCTATCATGATCCTTGTTTTGGCATGGAGCCTGGGCGGCGCATGCCGCTACATGCTGGGCACGGGCGAATTCGTTTCCAACTTCCTTACCACCATGGGCTTTGAACTTTCGTTCCTGCCTGCCGTTATCTTCGTGGTTTCTGGCTTCATCGGATTCGCCATGGGCACTTCCTGGGGCACCGCTGCCTTGATCCTGCCCATCGTTTTGGGCGTATTCCCCGAAAGCGACCCGCTATTCCTGGTCACCATCGGCGCAACGCTTGCCGGCGCAGTATATGGCGACCACATCTCGCCCATTTCCGACACCACCATCCTTTCTTCTGCTGGTGCGGAATGTAACCACCTGCGCCACGTGGCAACCCAGCTTCCCTACGCTTCCCTGGTTGCCGTCATCTGCCTGTTTGGATATCTGGTTGCCGGCTTTACCGGTTCGCCTTGGCCTTCGCTTATCGGCGGTATCGCTGTTGCCCTCGTTGTCGTTATTGCAACGCGCGTGTTCGGCAACAAGGAAGCTGCATAGACGTATCGCATCAAAACGCACCACAAGGAAGTCCTTCGGGACTCCCTTTCTTTTGCCCGGACAATTACAAGGTCCAAATATGCGAATTCTCACTCTGAGACGTCAGGCATTGCGCCCGAACAAAACATGCAGGCATATCACCTCGCTGTTTCAGGGAACTCCAAACAAGACATGGCAACAAGCAAACAAAAAGGCCCCGAGGGGGCCTTTTTGTTTGTGCCTGCAGATACGACCAGCAAGAAACGCTTAGCGCTCTTCGATAGGCTTGTATTCGCGAGCCTTCACGCCCGTCTTGTATGCGGGGCGGATGATGCGCTTGCCGCTTACCAGTTCCTCGAAACGGTGGGCAGCCCAACCTGCCATACGAGAGCAGGCAAACAGCGGAGTGACCATATCCTGCGGAATGCCCATCATGGAGTACACGAATCCAGAATACATATCAACGTTTGCGCACATATCCTTCTTGGTGCCCTTTTCCTGCAGGATGACTTCAGGGCTTAGGCGCTCAATGAGCTTGAGCAAATTCAGCTCCGCTTCAAACTCAGTACCCTTGGCAAGCCTTGTTGCAAAATCCTTGCAGATAACTGCGCGCGGATCGGAAAGCGTGTACACCGCATGACCCATACCGTAGATCAATCCGGTATGATCGTATGCCTGTTTGTTCACGATCTTGGCAATATAGGAAGCTACTTCGTCTTCATCTTCCCAATTCTTAACATTTTCCTTGATTTCCTTCTGCATGGCCAGAACCTTATGGTTTGCACCGCCATGCTTACTGCCCTTCAAAGAACCGATAGCGGCCGCGTAAGCAGCATACGGATCGGTATCGGCAGAGGAAAGAACACGGCAAGTGAAGGTGGAGTTGTTACCGCCACCGTGCTCAGCGTGCAGAGACATCATGATGTCGAGCATGCGTGCTTCTTCAGGAGTGAACTCTCGGTTGGGACGCAACATGGAAAGGATGGTTTCGGAAGTGGACTGCCCCGGAATGAAGCGATGCATGATCATCGACTCATTGTAGAACGCGGCACGCTTGGCATAGTGAGCCAGCACCATGATGCGCGGCAGACGGGAAATAAGAGAGATTGCCGTACTGATCTCGTGCTCGAAGGAACGCTCTTCCGCCTTTGGGTCGTCAGCATACAACATGAGCACCGAACGCTGCAGAAGGTTCATGATGTTATGAGAAGGCGTGCTCATGATCTTCGAAGCGGTGAAGCCATCGGGCAAATTGCGCTGAGCATCAAGCGCCTCAACAAGCACATCGAGCTGGCTTGACGTGGGAAGCTCCCCCATAAGCAGCAGATACACGATCTCCTCAAAGCCGCGACGCTTGGTGGCATCGCCGCCAACAAGATCGTAGATGCTGTAGCCACGGAAGGTGAGCTTGCCTTCGTCGGGAACCTTATCGCCCTCATTCATCAGGTAACCGTGCACGTTAGAGATATTCGTAACGCCCGCGATTACGCCAGAACCATCGCTGTTGCGCAAACCGCGCTTTACGGGGTAACGCTCGTACAGTTCCGGATCGACGGCATTGACCTTTGCGATGTTATCGTATAGGGAAAGCTTATGGTCTTCCATGAATATTCCTTTCAACTACGAGACTAGATAGTACACCCCGCTTGCGCATCAAAAAGCGTACTTTGGTGAACGATAACAAACTGGAAACAAACGGATTCTGTTATGCAACAAAAATTCTTTGTGTGATTAGTTCTAAAACAACGGGAGTCGAAAAGCAATAGACACGCCCTGCGGCCTGCTTCTTCATTTTATTCCAGCAAAGGCACGCTCTGATATTCAAAGCAGATACGGATTCGATAGCCGACGGCGCACTGCATCGAGCATTTGCCGATGCGGAGTGCGGCCTGCATTTCGTCTTCTTTCAGAAGAGCACCAGGCAGCGCATGCCTTTACGGCTCCGAGGGGGGCACCAGGCAACGCGCTTCTTTGAGGCTCTGGGAAAAGTCAGGCAGAGCACACCTTTGCAGTGCTGAAAAAAAAATACCGAAAGCAACGCCAGCATCCCATGCTGCAATCAGGCTGTTTGCCAGCAAGCCCTCGGGGACTATAGTTATCCGCAATAGCTTGAATGCAACAATATAGAAGCGCAATGATAGAATCCAAGCAAGGATTGATACGTTTTCTGACAGGAATGCGAATCCAGCCATCGGCTCGCCTTCGGCAAACCGCC
>OGPU01001135.1_pt1 | contig 24832 bp, 20 predicted proteins | sample 1552991 | NCBI WGS metagenome assembly OGPU01 (sample SAMEA2580296, study PRJEB22360) | human gut metagenome | biome: human gut; feature: human-associated habitat; material: faeces | place: Denmark | collected 2008/2010 | reverse complement strand
CGGAATCGGCTAAAGTGCGATGGCGAAATTGGTTGTTTTTACAGTAGCGCTAACACGGGATACGCCGCCGGGGCTCCCGCCGCCGGTACAGCTCCTACAGGGGGGCTCGTGGGGAGCACGTTCGAGAACGTCATCGCGAGGGACTTCGGCGCCGAGGGGCCGTGGCAGAAGCTCGGCACCGACGTCACCGAGTTCAAGGTGGCCGGCGCCAAGGCCTACTGGGCCCCGGTGCTCGACTTCTGCACGAAGGAGATCGTGGCGAGCGACATATCGACCTCGCCGGACCTCGCCCAGCAGCACAGGATGCTCGACCGGCTCCTCGAGGCCCTGCCCGACGGGGCGGCGCCGACCATGCACTCGGACATGGGCTGGCAGTACCAGCACGAGTCCTACGCCTCCAGGCTGGAGGGGGCGGGCATCACCCAGAGCATGTCGCGCAAGGGGAACTGCATCGACAACGCCGCCACCGAGCAGCTCTTCGGCCACGTGAAGGACGAGTTCTACCGCGGCAGGGAGTGGGGCAGCTTCGGGGACTTCAAGCGCGACCTGGAAGAGTACATAGCCCATTGGAACACGCGGCGCAGGCAGGTAAGATTGAAGGGCCTGACGCCGGAGGAGTTCCGGAACCAGGCCCTTGCGGCGTAGTCGCTATTTATTCAGTCCAAGTTTCGGGGCGCAGTTCACTGTCCCCTTTGTGGTGGTTTTCTCTAGTGCTGATTGAGTAGCCTTACGGCTTCGGCGGCCATGTTCTCGACCGTCATGCCGTTCTGCGCGAGCAGCTCGTTGGGGTCGTAGCGGTCGGGGAAGCCCTTGGCGATGCCAAAGGTGCGCGTGCGCACAGGCGTGCAGGCCAAGTAGCGCGCGACACGCTCGCCCCACCCACCGTCCAAGATGCCGTCCTCGAGGGTGACGACAACGCGATGCTCGGCGGCAAGGCTGTCGAGAAACTTGCGGTCAAGCTCGGTTGCAAAGCGCGGGTTGACGAGCGTGGTCTTGATGCCGTACTCGGCAGCCAAGCGGTTTGCCACGCGCTCGCCCAGTTCAAAGAAGTCGCCAAGCGCAAGCACGGCTACATCGCGGCCCTGACGCGCGACGTCGTAGCGCACGATGCCATAATCGGCGCCCTCGGCGGGCGCCAGATCAGGACGGCTTACCAGGCCGATGCCCGGTACGCGGATCGCTACGGGATGCTCACGGTGGTCGAGCGACCAGCTCAGCATGGACAAGTATTCTTCCATGCAGACCGGTGCCAGGTAGCGCATGTTGGGAAGTCCGCCCAGCATGGAAATATCAAAGAACGAGAGGTGCGTCTCGGACGTGGTGCCAAAGATCGAAGCGCCAAACACCAGGATGGTTGCGGGGGCGTCGTTGAGGCACAGGTCGTGCCACAGTTCATCGTAGGCGCGCTGCAAAAACGTGCCGTATGCGCCAAAGACCGGCTTGGCGCCGGCGCTGGCGAGCGCGGTGGCAAAGGTGACGGCGTGCTCTTCGGCAATGCCCACGTCGACAAACTGCTTGCCTGCCGCGGTGCGAAGCTCGGGCGTAAAGCCCATGATATAGGGCGTGGCAGCCGTGATGGCGACAACCTGCGGGTCGTTCGCGATAGCGGCGTTGAGTGCCTCGCCCGTAATATCGGCATAGGTGCGCGGTGCGGGTTCGCTCGGTTGGCCCGGGCAAAGTTTGCGGCCGGTTGCCATATCGAAGGGCCCCACATGATGCCAGTGCTCCGGGTCGCTCTGGGCCGGCTCAAAGCCCTTGCCCTTGGCGGTGGAGACGTGCAGCACGATGGGATGATCGATATCGCGCAGCTCCTGCAGCGTATCGACCAGCGCTTGGACATCGTTGCCGGCGTCCAGGTAACGATAGTCGAGCCCCAGCGCGCGGAAAACGTTGCGCTCGCAGGTGCCGTTGCTGGCGCGCAGCTCGGCCAGATTGCGATACAGACCGCCGTGGTTTTCGGCAATGGACTGGTCGTTATCGTTGACGATAATGATCAAGTTGCTGTCGAGATCGGCGGCATTGTTAAAGCCCTCAAACGCCAGACCGCCCGAAAGCGAGCCGTCGCCAATAACAGTAATGACGTTATACGTGTCACCCGCCAGGTCGCGCGCGTGGGCAAGACCGCAGCCCAAGCTCACCGAGGTCGAGGTGTGACCCATGGCAAACAGGTCATGCTCGGACTCGTCGGGATTGGCAAAGCCAGAGGCCTCGCCATAACGCTCCGGATCGATATAGGTGTACGCGCGCCCGGTCAGCGCTTTGTGTGCGTAGGTCTGGTGCGACACGTCAAAGACAATTTTGTCGGTGGGGGAGTTAAACACGCGGTGGAGCGCGACCGTGAGCTCAACGACGCCCAGGTTGGGGGCAACGTGTCCGCCGACAGCGGCGGAGCTTTCGAGGATGGCGTGGCGAATCTCGTCGCAGAGCTGCGGGAGCTCGGCGCGATTAAGAGCCTTGACGTCCTCGGGCGTTGTCGTTTGCGTAAGCAGCATCGTTGTGGGTTACTCCATGCGAATCGAGCGCCGGCGCTCCCTCGGCCGGCACAATTGCACAAAACAGTCTCGCACATTTTGGCGTTTGATATGTGACGGCGGCGCGGTAATTCGCCAACTGGCGGGGCAAAACGTTTTGTCCGATGCCATACTGGTAGATTCGATGATGATTTTATTCAATGCGCGCAGGCCGTGGCTTGTCGCCGTGAGTCGCTGGAAGGAGGCAGCATGTCCGATGTCGTTCGTGCCGAGAAAATCGCGCACGAGGTCGACTATGCTGCCCGTCAACTGGCACAGATGGGCCGTCTGGACCTGACGCGCGAGTTTATCCAGCATGGTGACGTGACGGTCTATGCGCATGTGACTTCGGTAGCGCGGGCGAGCCTGTCCTTTGCCGAGCGCTTGGGCCGTGCTGGCATTTCGGTCGACCGTGCCTCGCTGCTGCGCGGTGCCCTGCTGCACGATTACTTTCTCTACGATTGGCACGACCCCGATCCGAGCCATCGACTGCACGGATTTCGGCATCCATTTTTTGCCCTGGCACGTGCCGAAGAGGATTTTGAGCTGACGCCGCGCGAACGGAATATTATCGCGCGACATATGTTTCCGCTGGTGCCAGTGCCGCCGACGTGTCGCGAGGCATGGATTGTGTGCCTGGCTGATAAGTGGTGCGCGCTGCGCGAGACGGTCGCCGGCCGTCTGCCGCGCAAGGACGGCGCGAACGATAGCGTGAGCGGCGAATCGAGCGAAAAGAGGAGAGGGTAGACGGTGGAAACCGCGATTGATATGGCGTTTGGCGGCGCGACGCTTGCCGCCTGCCCACTCTCGGCACTGGTGCTCTCGTTTGCTTTTAACGGGTTTTGCGGTTGGGCATGGGAGTCGACAGTATGTGCCATGCTCAACCAAGGACGCTTTGCCAACAGCGGATTCTTGCTGGGACCGTGTTGCCCTATCTATGGTGTGGGCGGCATAGCCTGCTGGCTTTTGCTGCGCGGGATTCCGGATGCCTCGAGCCAGTTTGTCGCCGCGGCGCTTGTATGCAGCGTAATTGAGTACAGTGTGGGCTTTCTATTGGAAAAAACAACAGGCGCGCGCTTTTGGGATTACTCGCACCTGCCGTTTAATTTGCATGGACGCATCTGTCTGTACTGGGCCTGCGCGTTTGGCTTGGGTTCGTTGTGCATTTGTCGCGTAGTGGAGCCGGCATTGCTGGGGCTGCTTGGCCATCTGCCGGTGCTGATTGTGCGGCTGTCCGCCTTTATCGTTGCGGTCGCGATGATGGTCGACGCGGCATGCTCTTTGGCCAGTTGGCGCCGCCTGTCCGATCAGCTGGAGCGTGTGCGTGCCGACCTTGCCGACCGCATCAACGAGTCGCTTGCCGATGCGTCTGACTCCATGCTCGAACGTATTCCCGATTCGGCGATCGACTCAGTGGCGCAGACGCATATCCGCAGCCGTGCCGTTAACGCGTGGCTGGCCGAGCTGGGCGACGCAACGCTCGATGCTCTGCGTGAGAAGGCTTCGATGCCGACGTTTATCTCGGACGGAGCTCATGGCCTGGCGCTTGCCGCCCGCCGCGTGGCCGATGCCGCGCCGAGCGTGCCCCATCCATCGCTCGCCCGTCTCCGTGCCGGCAGGCGCGCGAACCGTCCGGTGCCGAGTGTGTCGCTCAGCCGTCGCGACCTGCGCTTCTTCAATGCCTTCCCGCGTCTGCGTATCAATCGCTACGAAGGTGTCATTCGAGCAACTAATCTTCGCGACCGCGCCCACGAGCTGTTTCGACGCTAAGAGCTGGAGTCGTAGAGGCGCCTTGCAAGCGCGTGTTTCCTAGGGAAATCACCTTATCGCTCTGCCCAATCGTGATTCCCCTAGGGAAAACACGCTACTGTCGTCGCTGACTGTGATTCCCTTAGGGAAAACACGCTAAAGAGCTCCTAGCCGTGTTTCCCCTAGGGGAATCACGTTTGAACTGAGGCTACGAGGCGTCATTGATGCCAGAGGGCCTAGAGAGGGCAAGGAAACTGCCGCCTGCACCTCGATGACAACCGTTCGCCGAGCGACGTAGTTGTGGTGCGCGCCGGGATGACGTCTTTGACCTGCGGCGTCAAGCAGTACGTCAAGCTTTTGGTCAGTTAATGGCAAGAGATTGGCAAGGTGCCTTTTGGCTATGCTGCCTCTATTGGGAGGTGGCTTTCGTGAGGAATACCAGCGCACGGCAAAGGATTGAAGAACAGCTTGATGGGGCGGAGCGCTTGCAGCGTTGTCTAGTGCCCAAAACCAGGGCGGATCGCGAAGCGCTTCGTCGCGCCGTAGCGGCAGGGGTGGCCGTGCGTCCGTTTAGCGGGATGTTCATGCGCGCCTCCACGTGGGATGCGCTCAAGACGAGTCCGCGCGTTCGTTGGCGCTATGTTCAAAATACGTTTCTCGACGAGCACCCTGACGAGGCCGTCTGTTCCTTTTCTGCTGCGCTTGACCATGGACTTTGGGTTTCGAAGAAATATCTGGACACAATTCATCTTGTAGCTAGCGGGCGCTCGCATGGTAGATGCGGTACGGGAATCCATCGGCATGAGTGTCCTCTAAATGAGATCGAGCTAAACGGCACCGTGAAACGAACGACGCTAGAACGGACGGTGCTCGACTGCTCACTTGTTGCTTCTTTTGAAGACGGTCTGGCTATAGCTGATAGCGCCCTGCGGTTCTGCAAGCTTGATATCCAAAAGTATCGCGACTATGTTGAAGCGCTGGCGCGATGTCGCTCTGGGGCCTTGTGCGCTGAGATGGTAGCGCGCTATGCCGATGGCGCTTCGGAGAGCGGCGGTGAATCCATCGTGCGCGGATTGATTGTCGCGCTGGGTTACCTTCCTCCGACCATGTTGCAAGCCGAGTTTGTTGACCCGATCGATGGCGGTGCGATTCGTGCCGATATGTACTACGAGTTGCCGAATGGGCTTCGCTTAATTATTGAGGTCGATGGTTTTGGTAAATACGTTGGTGCGGACGGCCTGGGAAAAGAAATGCAAAGGCACTTGGTTGCAGAGCGTCAACGAGAGTCGCACATTACGGCTCTGGGCATTCCGGTCATGAGGGTGCAATTTAGTCGCGTGTACGAGGACGGTTATCTCGAACACCTACTGAGGCGTTTCGGTGTGCCAAAAGTCGCTCCTCATATGTAGTGTTGGGCAGTGGAGGAGATGCTGATAAGGGTTGTTTTGCGTGGTATGGCTTTTTGATATGGTCGTCAGCTTCGTTTTCCTTATGGGGGCGTTACCCTGCTCCGCCCAGTTGTGTTTGCCCCCCGGGAGATCACGTTACCGCTCTGCCCAATCGTGATTCCCTTAGGGAAAACACGCTACTGCCGACGCCGACTGTGATTCCCCTAGGGAAAACACGCTAAAGAGCGCCTAGCCGTGTTTTCCCTAGGGGAATCACGGACGAATCTGATGCGGAGTCTACCTTGGGATTGCCTTGTCTCTGCATATAGCTGATTTGAAATGCGGGCATAGATGGTCTCTTGATTTACGCGTTTCCCCTTCGTTTCGCGTCCGTTGCCGCGCCGTTTCCAAGATTGCGGCACCGTTTCCATTCGACAACGCAGCGTTTAACAACGCCGTATCTGGTCTACACCAGTTGCCCCTCGGCCGCATTATGGGCGCCGACAACGTTTATGCGATCAAGGGGGAGCGAATGTACGATACGGGATCGACAACGTTTATGCTCATCTGCACCATGCTCGTGTTTTAATGACACCGGGTCTGGCGTTTTTCTATGGCGGCCTGTCCAGGCGCAAAAATGTTATCAACACCATGCTCATGTGCTTTGGCGCCATTGGCCTGGTTGGTGTGCTGTGGATTGTTGCCGGCTGGTCGCTGGCCTATGGCGGTGACGGCTCAAGTCCGTTTATTGGAGGCCTTGACCAGCTGCTGTGCCTGCCGGTGCTCAACCAGGTGCTGCAGGCGGCCGAGGGCAATGCCGCGGACGGCGCCGTCTATCCTCAGATCATCAACATCGCCTTCCAGATGGCGTTTGCCATGATCACGGCTGCTATCGTCACGGGCAGCCTGGCCGGCCGCGTTAAGTTTGGCGCCATGACGGCCTTCCTGGGCATTTGGCTGCTTGTGGTCTATGCGCCGCTTGCCCACATGGTTTGGGGCGGCGATGGCTCCTTTATCGGCGACGTCATCGGCGCACTCGACTTTGCCGGCGGCGACGTAGTACACATTTCGTCCGGTCTCACGGGCCTGATTCTCTGCTTAATGCTTGGCCGTCGTCGCGGTTTTGGCATGGTGAGCTACCGTCCGCATAACGTGCCGTTTGTGGCGCTGGGCGCCGGCCTGCTTTGGTTTGGCTGGTTTGGCTTTAACGGCGGTAGCGAGTTTAAGGCCGACGCCGTGGCGGCACTCGCCATCCTCAACACCGTGACGGCCAGCGCGGCGGGCATGGTCTCGTGGCTTGCCGTCGAGCGCGTGCACACCGGTCGCCCCACGCTGGTGGGTGCCAGCACCGGTCTGGTTGCGGGCCTTGTGGTGGTCACGCCCGGCGCGGGCTTTGTCGAGCCGTGGGCAGCGCTGGTTATGGGCCTGATCGTCTCGCCCGTCTGCTACCTGGCTATCAGCCATCTTAAGACCAAGTTTGGCTACGACGATGCGCTCGACGCGTTCGGTTGCCACGGCATCGGCGGCATCTTGGGCGGCGTGCTCACGGGCCTGTTCTGCGTGCCGGAGCTCTCGTGGACCGGTAAGGGCGGCCTGTTCTACACGGGCGACATGTCGCTGCTCATCTCGCAGATTTTGGGCATTGTGGTGACGGTCGCTATTGTGCTGGTGCTCGATTTGGTGATCGCCGCGGTGGTCAAGGCGCTGTTCCACGGCAGCTTGCGTGTGGACGAGGCTGACGAGGCGCTGGGCCTGGATGCGAGTCAGCACGGCGAGAGCGCGTATCCTTCTTTCTCCGGACTTGACTAACGGCTTCCCCAGGCACCGCACCTTGCCGTTCAATCGTCGCTCACGTACTTAAGTACGCTTCGCTCCTCTTTCGCGGCAATCTGCGGCACCTGTGAAACCCGCGTCTCATGTAAAGGGATACGTTGATTATTGAGAGGAATTCATTATGAAAAAGATCACGGCTATCGTGCGCCAGGAGAAGCTTGAGGTTCTTAAGGACGCGCTGTTTGCTGCTGATGTTCGCGGTATGACTATCAACCAGGTGCAGGGTTGCGGCGCACAGCATGGCTGGAAGGAATACGTGCGCGGCAACGAGTTACTTGTCAACACGATCCCTAAGGTACAGTTCACCCTTATTTGCGCCGATGAGCACGTCGATGGCATTGTCGAGATTATCTGCAACGCTGCTCGCACCGGAGCCGTCGGCGACGGCAAGATCTGGGTCGAGCCGGTCGAGGAGGTTATCCGCATCCGTACCGGCGAACACGGCCCCGCCGCGGTGTAGAATCGACCGCCTGCCATCCGCAACGTTAAAATACTGCAATGAGGCACAAGACTTGCGTTGCGGATGGACAGATTATGGGGCGTAATAAATATCCCGAGGAGACAGTCGCGAAGATTCTCGACGCGGCGCTGGAGCTATTCTGCGCACAGGGTTATGAGGGGACGAGCATTCAAGATATCGTCGACCGCCTCGATGGCATGACCAAGGGTGCTGTCTATCATCACTTTAAGAGCAAAGAAGAGATTTTCAACGCCGCATTTGATCGGGCAATGGCTCCGATTGTTGAGCGCCGCCGCGCGACACTCGGTGTTGGCAATATGACGGGAGCCCAAAAGCTCAAGCGGCTGTATGCGCCCGAGTCCGTCGTTCCGCAAATCGAGCTATGGGCTCGCATGCATCCTGCGTCAGATCCGGTAAAAAGCTCGCGGCTGCTGGCGATGCAGTACCAAGGTTCGTTTGACGAGTCGGCCGATGGCTATCTCCTGCCAGTGATCGAGGAGGGCATCGCCGACGGCTCCATTGCGTGTGCATGCCCGCGCGAAGCGGCGGAGGCTGTATCGTTGTTAGCGAATCTTTGGCTGCTGCCGCTGTTCCGTCCGCTTGAGAACAAGGGTCGAATGCTCGCTCGCGCGCAATGTTTGGCGCAGATGGCGGCCGCGGTGGGGCTCGATTTGGGTAATGAAGTGCTCCAGACAACGGCTCAGATATGGGACGTATGGAACCGTGCTGGGTGGTAATATAGATACTGACGGTATGTAATTGATTTGTAAGGGTAGCCACGGCTGCCCTTTTCAAGTCATTAAATACATACTAATGGTATGTATAGGGGGCAGGCTTATGGCTGGAATGCGGGGGAGTAGCGTCTCGTTGACGCAAAAAACAGTGCGATCTATCAGGCTTTTCGGTCTTCTTGTTGCACAGCTGTGTGCGTATTCAATGTTGTCAGCACTGTGCTTTGCGTGTCCGCTTTACTTGTTCGATTGCAGCGGCTCGTCAACGTTATATGGCGCCGTCGCGGCGATAGCGTTCATACCGGGCGTGCTCGCGACTCCGGTTGGCGGGATTTTGGCGGATCGGGGAAGACATCGCGGGGTTCTTGTGGTATTCGGCATTGTTCTGATGGCTGCATCACTGCTGTTTATCCCCATGAAGTGTTCGCTGCCTCTTGCGGTTGTCGTGGCAGCAATGCTTTGCGTCCAATATGGCATCCAATCGCTGCTGAAGCCGATGCTTCAAATTGAGACGGTGCGCATGACGGGCTCAGAAAAGGTTGAGCGTGCCACTGCGTTGGTCTCGCAGATAACCATGGCGAGCAATATCTTGGGGCCTGTAGTCGGGACGGCAGTCTATGGGTGCTTTGGTATCGATGCTCTATGCGAAACCGCGGCGTTGACGTATGCGATGTCAGCCCTACTGTTCGGGGGCGCACTCAAGCAAAATGCCTCATCTGGAATGACAGGGGACAGCACGACTTGCTCGACATGCCGAAGCGATTTTCGGGAGTCGATTCGGTACCTGTTTCAAAACGCATCATTGCTCGTTGTGTTTTTTCTTGTGGCTATTTTGAACCTTGCGTTAGTTGGGTTAACGATTGGTGCTCCCGTTATTGTTGCAAAGCATCTCGGAATGCAATCATCCTTTGTTGGGATTATTGAGGTGGCTATGGGCTTAGGTGGTCTTGTCGGCAGTGGTTTGGTCAGTATTTGGCCGCATCGTTTTTCCTTCAAGGGCATATGTCGATATGTTGCGATGATTTGTTTTGGAGTCGTACCGATTATTGTCACGCTACTGAGCGGTCCTGATGAATTAGCGTTTGCCGCGCTTGCGGCCGGCTCGGCATGGGTCATGGCGTGGGCAAGCATTGCATCGGTCGAAATCGTTTCATTTGTTCAGCGGTCAGCGCCAAAGGAACTCTGCGGAAAAGTGCTGGCACTCGTTTATATGATGCTTTCCTGTGCAACGCCTATTGGCCAATTGGTTTACGGGCTCGCATACGATCGATGGACACCGGCGATTGTATTCGCAAGCATGTTGGCGGTGCTGATGTTGACGACGGCGCTGTTTTATCGGCTGAAAAGTCGCTTGTGGCGATTGCCTTAACGCGCTGGGGCACCGTGGATTTGCGGAAGCATTGTCCCGCCGCGCAGGGACGCCATTGTCTGGGCATGCCTCTCCTTCGTCTACAATATCGTGCAGACGAAGGAGAGGCATGCCCATGATCAAGATGTTCGCGAGTGACTTAGACGGAACGCTGTTGAATGCCCTGCACGAGGCAGACGGGACCATTCGCCGTGCCATTCGCGAGCTGACCGAGGCCGGCTTGCATGTGATTCCCGCGACCGGACGCTCGACGCTGCCGATCGGCGAGCATGGCTTTACGGGCCTGGCGCTTGACGCCTGCTGCTCCAACGGGTCCATCGTGCGCGACAGCCATGGCGAGGTGCTCAAGACCTGGACCATCGACCCGCAGATTACCGAGGAGCTGCTCAAGGCGTTCCCGGACATTTGCTTCGACTGCTCCACGCCCGATGGCATGTTCTCGAGCGGCTCGTTCGAGATGCACCAGGCGGGTTTTAAGAAGGACAGCCCTATCAAGCGCATCGTGATGTGCGGTATGCGTGCGCGCGGCGGGTATCACGAGGAACAGTATTTCGACCAGTCGATCGGCGACATCCTGCGCCACGATGTGTGCAAGATCAACTGTCGCGTGACCTCGCCCGAGCTGGAGCGCGACCTTAAGGTCTATCTTGCCGAGCGCTCGGACCGCGTGGTCAACGCACCGTTCGATCCAGTGATGTTCGAGATCACGGACGTGGCGTGCAACAAGGGCGAGAGCGTGGCTTGGCTGGCGGGCTACTACGGCATTGGTGAGGACGAGGTCGCGGTTTACGGCGACGGCGGCAATGACATCGCCATGCTCAAGCGTTTCCGCCACAGCTACGCGACCAAAAACGCTAGCGATGCAGCTAAAGCCGCCGCGAGTGCGACCATCGGCAGCTGTATGGCCCATGCCGTCCCCAAACACATGCTCGCCACCATGCGCAAGCAAAACCCCCGCACCGTCATCGAATAATGTGACAAAGGGACAGCCCCTCTGTCACATTCCGGGGTTCTCGACTAGCCAGTGCTCGTAGGCGCGCTGCATGACCTCGGTTTTATCGGCTTTTTTGCGGCAGCCCTTCTGCTCCTCGATGGCCAGCTCATAGGCATCGCTCTGCTCAAAAGCGCTGGTATCCCAAGCACCGTGTTCAATGCGAGCCCATGTGGCATCGATGAGCTGCTCGAGTTCGGCAATGTCATCGGCGCTGGCGGTTGTCGCGAACGGCGGACGGAGCTCGCCCGTTGTCTTGTCGGGTTCTACATAGTAGTCGCCCATGGAAGTGACGGTGTAGCCATAAAACTCGGGTGACGCTTCGACCAGCAGTTTGTAAAACTTGAGCTGACGATGGTAGCCCGCAGGGACTTCTTTGCCAAAGCCAGTCTTGTAGTCGACGATCTGTACCGTTTTAGCTGCATCGTCAACGAGGAGCAGGTCAAGAAAACCAAAGAGTGGAGTTCCACCGGCAGTTAGACACTGCATGTTCGCTTCCGTGATGCAACGGTAGCCGCGTACGTGCTCGACAAGCCAAGGGACGAATGCATGACAAATGCGTTCGAAGCGGTCCGAATAGCGATGGACGTCCTCGGGGGCAAAATCGAGCCACGAAATCTGCTGGCGATACTCGGCCTCAATTGTCTCAATTGCCGCCTCGCCATCGGTCGCCATCCGATTAACGATTTCTTCGAACATCGCGTGAACGATAGTGCCGAATTCGGTTTGAATCGTGGGCGCAGTGGGTAGGCGCACAATCTGTTTCTCGGGGAAGTGCTGGCTATTTGCACACCCAGGCTCGTAGGTCACAAAGTTGTTGAGTGCCGTGGCAGAGAGGTGTTTTACGTCGGTGTGAGGCTCCAAAAGCGCACGGAGCTCGGGCGTATCAAACACGTAGTTGTCGCGCCATTCGGTTTCGATGGCGACGTTGAGCTGGTCCGCTTCAACAGAAACCTCGCAAGAGTCGATAAGCCCCGTGAGCTCCTGCAGCGCCGATCCGCCGGCGCGGTACAGCTCGAGGTGTCGCTTAGCGCGCGTGATGGCTACAAACAGCAGACGGCGCGCATCGTCGTCATCCTTTTCGTCGCGAATAAGCAGGTTGGACGGGTACAAGCTCATGCCGCCAGCACCTTTGTGCCAGGTGGAGTCGTCGGCGTCGAGCAGGTAGACGCAATCGAACTGCAGACCTTTCGAGCTGTGAGCGCTAGTAAGGCGAACGGCTCCCGGTGTGCCAAGATCGATCGATGCGTCGATGCTCACGCCAAACTTTTGCGCGGCGTCGAGTTTGTCGACAATATCGGGCAGGCGAAGCGTGCGTCCCATGCGGCGCGCGTCGCCCATTTCACCCTCAGCAAAGGCGAGTAGGGCGCGGATGCCGGCATTGAATTCGGCGGCGCCCAGCGGATCCTGTTTTTTATGATCCTGATAATAGTCAAGGCTGCGTTTGGCAATCTTAAAGAGCAACGCTCTGACCGGGGAGGCGCCGGCCTCGGCCGCCCACTGCATAAGGTCGTCGTACAGCTCTTTGACGCGGGCGCTATTACTCTCGCACATGGCGGCCATCCAGTCGCCACGATGCTCACGCTTAGCGTTGAGCGCAAACGCCACGGATGACGGATGGTCGCCGCCTAGCTCGGTGGCGCAAATGATTTGGGGGAGATAGCTGCAGGCGAGCTCCTTCTGCCCGCGAGCAAGCGCGGTAACGCAGCGCAACAGTGCCAGCATCGTCTGCATACGCTCGGAAGCAAAGAGATTCTGCCGCTCGCGATACGAAAAGGGCACCTTCTCCTTAACGAGGAAGGGAATCAGCGAGCGCAAGGCGGCGTGCTTGGCAGAGATGACTGCAATTCCTTCATTGGGATCTTCGCATTCATCGAGATAGTGATCATCAAGCCGCTGCTTAATGCTCGCGGCGACAGCGGCGTATTCCTCGGCTTTGCCGGCGTAGACGTTCTCGCTAAAGCCGACCTGATCACCCTGAGGCTTGGAGGCTTCGATTGACTTATTCGAGCTGGCGTCGAGGCGATATTCAATTTGGCGTGCGATAGCTTGACCAAGCTCAACGATGGCGGGCGTGGAGCGATAGTTGGTCTTGAGCACGATGCTCCGGGGCGAAAACTCGGCCGCAAACTGGTTGGCACATTCGATCGTGGCGCCCTGAAAACGCATGATGGCCTGATCGTCATCGCCGACGGCCATGATATTGGGCGCATCAACGCCGTCGCAGAGCAGCTCGATGATGCGCATCTGGGCGCCATTGGTGTCCTGAAACTCGTCAACCTGGATATAGGTATAGGTGTCCTGGAGCACTTGACGTAGCGCATCGTTGTGTTCGACGGCGTTAACAAAGTCGCCGATCATATCGTCGTAATCGTAGAGATGGTGCTGGTCAAGCTCGCTCTGGTAGCTACGCGCGACGTCGCAAGCGGTCTTAAGTCGCTCGCTCTGCTTCGCAATCTTAAAGGTGCGTCCCTGAGAGTTGCTGCCTCCAAAGAAGGCATCGCGCACCTTGGTGTATCCCGACGACTTTCCCTTCTCGTCAATAAGTTCGGTGCGGCGAACGGTGTCGCGCAACTCAAGAATGTACGGCACATACGTGCCGGCGGGGCACTCGATCGGGTGGGTGAGCGATGTGGGCGCCATGCCGCAGGCACGCTCGACCTCCTCCTCAAAGCGTTCTGCCAACGCGGCGCTTGCCCTTTCGCAGGCGAGCGTAAGTAGCTCGGAATGCTCGGTGAGCCAGGCAGCGGCGTCGATATTCTGCTGCGCGATGGCGCCCAGCGCGTCGTAGTCCAGGCCACTGCGTTTGATTTTGGAGACAAAGCCAATCATCTTGCCGATGTTTTGCGCAGGCATATCAGGTGACCCTCCGCCCAAGGGCGATCCAAAGGGCAGCGATTTGAGCAGCCGATCAAAAATCTCTTGCTGGTGCAGGCTGGTAACAAGCGTGTCGGTCGCAGGGCGTGTGAAAAACTCGGGATAGCGCGACCTGATGCTGCTTGCAAATCCGTGGAACGTGCTGACTTCGATGCCGTAGGCGTCGCGTCCAATGAGCTCAATCAGGCGTTTGCGCATGGCTTCCGCGCCCGCCTCGGTATAGGTGAGGCAGAGGATGTTGCGCGGGGCGGCATCGCGGTTGGCCAGGATGTTCGCCGCGCGCAGGCTCAGTAGCTGCGTCTTGCCGGTGCCGGGACCGGCAATGACGAGCAGCGGACCATCTAGGCATTCGACGGCCTCGCGCTGTTCGGGGTTCAGGCGTTTAAACGATTCATCGAATTTGGGGGTCGTATCCATGAATTATTACCTGTCTTCCTGGTAAAGTGCCCGAGTGTCGTCGAGATATTTGAGATACGTATCGATGACGCTCTGGGGCTGAACGATCTTAATGAAGGTGCTGAGTTGCAGCAGCCAGCCAAAAAACTGCGGCGACAGCGGGGCTTTGACAGTTGCTAACAGGCGCCCATCCTGGTTCTCAAACACAACGGCGTCGAGCCCGAACTTGTCGATGAGTGGGTTCATCGCACGGTCATCGAGTTCCAGCACCACGGTGGTTTTGTTGGCTGCAAATACGCCGAATGATGGAGAGACGTGATCTTCGAGCACATAGCCTGCGATACGCGGATCTTTGGTCGCGGGCTCTTCGGACACCGCAACGTCGAGCATGCGATCGACGCGATAAGGCGTGAACGGCTGATGGCCCGAGCCGGCGTTGGCCCATTTATCTCTAAACCCAATCATGTAATAGAGTTCGTCGGAGTAGATAAGGCGTACGGGTGTGAGCTCGTATGTCTTTCCGTCATGGTTGAAGGCCTTTTGCTTAGCGGCGTTGTAGTGGAAGTAGCGGAAGCGGATCTTGCGCTTTTCGCGCATGGCTTGCTGGATAAGGTCGATATTGTGCAGAGCATCGGAGTTTTGCATCTTCACGCGCGAAGGCACGTCGACGCGCTTGTGCATTAGCTCGCGTTCGCCCAGGCTGGCGAGGCTCTGTAGCTTGCAGATAAGATGGTCGGTCAACTCATCGGTCAAAAACGGTGAACTCTGCACGGCGTCAACAAGCATGATGAGCTCTTGCAGGTCGAGCGGGCGTGAGACCAGCGCCCATTCCTTGCCACCGCGCTGGTCAACATCGAGCCCAAAGTCGCGAAGTGTTTGCAGGTCGCGATAGATGGCCTTTCGTTCGGCCTCGAGATCGTGATAGGCGAGCTCCTCGATGATCTGCTGCGTCGTGAGCCCGTGCGTGCTGTCGGTCTTTTCCATCAAGGTTTTAAGCAGGAACAGAAGCCTGAGCTTTTGATTTGGTCTGTTCGCCACGTTGTCTCCTTTCGCCGGCATCGTACCAACCGGAGATTTAAAACAAGACCCGTTATTGGGACTCATTGTAGCCCGCGCGACCGTAGTATTCGCAGCAATAAGAGCCCGAATAGGGCGAAAGGTGGTTAAACGGAGATCGGCGGTTTGGCTGGTTGGTGTGACATGCGCTCTATTGGCTTGGGGCCGGTTCCGGTTTACAAGGATCAGAACAGGAGAAATGCGATGGCAGACATCAAAGTCTTTGCCGAGAATCTTGAGGATTCAACCAAGGAGCAGATCGAGGAGATCTCCAGCTGCCCGGCGTTTGAAGGCGCCAAGATCCGCATCATGCCCGATGCGCACAAGGGCATGGGCTGCGTGATCGGTTTTACGGCAAACTTGGGCGACAAGGTCATTCCCAACTTGGTGGGGGTCGACATCGGATGCGGGATGTACTGTGTGCCGCTTGCGGAAACCATCGCGCGCGACGACCTCATTCAGTTCAATCGCGATGTGAAGCGCGCGGTGCCTACGGGCTTTAGCCTTCATCGCGATCCTACCTGCGTACTTGCGGACTTTGACATGGAGTCGCGTGATTGGCTGCAGGATAAACGCAAGGTTGAGCGCTCCATGGGCACGCTGGGCGGCGGCAACCACTTCATTGAACTCGACGAGGACGAGGATGGGTGCCAATATCTGGTCGTGCACACCGGCTCGCGCAACATGGGCAAGCAGACGGCGGAGCACCATCAGGCGCTGGCGCAGAAGACGTGCACGGCAGATATCCCCGACGAGCTTAAGTATCTCGTGGGAGATCTTTCTGCCGAGTATCTCGTCGATATGCATAACTGCCAACGCTTCTCGAATCAGAACCGCAAGGCGATTGTCGCACAGATTGTTGAGCGTACGGGAATTCGACTCGACGGAGACGGCTTTACCACCATGCACAACTACATCTCGGAAGGCGGCATGATTCGCAAGGGCGCCATTAGCGCTCATGCGGGCGAGATGGTGCTGATTCCGTTCAACATGCGCGACGGTGCCGTTATTGCGCGCGGCAAGGGAAACGAGGACTGGAACTGCTCGGCGCCGCACGGGACGGGTCGTGCGATGAGCCGCACCAAAGCGTTCCAAACGCTCGATACCAGGTCGTTCGTTAACGAGATGCGCGATGCCGGCATCTACTGTCCGAGCGCATGCGAGACGACGCTCGATGAGTCGCCCGAAGCGTATAAACCTGCAGATGATGTATTGAGGCTCATGGACCCGACGGTCGATGTTATTCACCGACTCAAGCCGATTTGGAATTTTAAGGCTACTGGTAAGCGCGGTAGGCGTTAGGAGGGTTGCGATGACGCTAAAGATGGACTCCAGGGACGACCGAATTGGCCGTTCTGTGAGTTTGGGCGAGATGCTGGGCCACCCAGGCGTGATGCCGCCGTCCGCGAATCGGTGCGGCGGGAATCGTGGAGAGCGTGATGACGAGGCTTTTGACCTCAGCGGTTTTCACAGCCGGCTGGTTTCTGGGCTCGATCGCGTTATGGAGACGTCGGTGCTTGAAGCCCCGCGAGTGTTGAAGACCGGTATGCCGGTCGATGATGCCCTAGGTGGCGGCATTGGGCTGGGCAAGCTCAGCGTGATTGGCGGCGCGCATGAAGATGTCTCGAACGTGCTGGTGTATGCGGCCTTGCGCCTGAGTGAACAACGCGCCGTGCTCTACATGCCGATTCGGGAGCGTGAAGAGGACGCGATCGCCCGGCTTATTCGCGCTGAGATGGATGGCAAGGTGTCAGAGGATCCTGAGGAGCAACAGGTTGAGACAATCCGCGCAACGATGCGCCTAAAACAGCGCAACCTAGGCATTTTTGTCGAGGACAACATGACCATGGACCTTTTAACGAGCTGGTTGCTCGGCGATCAAACGTGGGACAGAGCAGTGCTAGAGAACATCGTGGTCGTAATCGACGGACTCGAAATGCTCGACGACAACCGTCCGATAAACGCTCTCCTGCGCGACTTACGTAACATGCTCAGCCCAACATCCGCCATCCTGGCAGGTTGCTTTGCGGCAGAGGGCCGAGAGGGCGACGCGGCATTTGCTGAGACCCACTGCAATGCAGACGCTTTAGTCTGCATACTTCATGGGGATTAGGCCGACAAAGACGACGTAAAGCTCATTTATAGGCGTGTTCTCAGTTGGAGCTCAATGCGGCGACGGTTTGGCCCCGAGACACGTGTGCCTCGGGGGTCATTTTGTTATTAGGGGATGGAAAACTGTATTCAACGCAGGAGGCGTAACCATCGATGCGATCCGCGACCATCTGGACTAGGGACAGGGTGATAGGGCAATGATTGCGTTCGTGCAAAACTCTTGCAGCTTCGAACCGTTGCGTCCAATGTCCGAAGAGCCCCTTGCGCCCAATTTGACCTGCTGCAGCCAAGCCTGTGAAAAGCGTTTCAGCACATAGTTATTAATCCGCAGGGGCCTGTTGCCTGCAAAACCACACCGCTAGTCTAAATGTTGCCTGTTGAGAAGGCCGGGCGAATTAGCCTTGTATCGTAGGACGTTTGAGATGCTGAAGTATCGAAAGGAATGCTGCAATGAGTTGGGAAAATGTTGAAATTAACAGAGAAAAGCTAATGGATGTTAAGGGAGTGCTTCAGTTATCGGCGGATTTCTCTCCAATCATTCAGAACCAGATGTTCGATGTCGATATGCATGGATTCCCAGTCTTTACAGATAAGAACATAGCATTATTGAATATGTTGTTTGACAACGATGTCGCGTATGCCAAGGTCACAGAGTCTAGCTATGAAGAAGAAATGAAACTTATATTTGAAGGGATGTTCGATTCGACTTCTCGAGAGGCGCAGCAAACGAATATCCGACGTGCGGTCTATCGAATTAATAGGGATAACTCAACAAGCTTGCCAACTCTATCCGGAAGCAAAAAGAAAAGCGCGTCAGGGAAACCAACACAGAAACAGATCGTTGAGCTACTGAAGATTTCGAACGGAGAACGTCTGGATGGAATTGATTCGAACGAAAAGGGCGAGAACAAGGAGCTCGAAAGAAAGCTGACAGGCGGATCCTTACTTACGGCTCGGGCAATTATTGACATGATTCAATTTGGTGACGATTCGGGCGGGGCTGTCAAGAACGCCATTTTAGCGGGTGAAGCTGGCTTAGTTTATAAAATTGCCCACGCAGCCGAAGAAACAGTCAATAACGCGCTGATGCAAGAAGCAGCGGGGAAGAATGATTCGGGCATTGTCGTAAAAAGAATCGAAAAGAACAATTTTTCTTTCGCTACCAAATTTTGTCATCATGCGTGCAGAAGAATAGGTGAGGGAGCTGGCAAGTACTGTATCTACGATTCAGTTGTTCATGAATTTCTTCCTTATTACGCTTGCGAATATATAGAAGCTGACACCCTTGGCAAAATATGCGGGTTTAAACCGGAGCGCACTACATTTAAAGAGCAGTACAAGAAAGTAAATGAGTTAATTGACGCATGGAAGAAGCTCTCGGCTCAAGAGGCTTCTGAAAAAGGTGAAGGCTATGGGTACGAGAACTATCGCAATCTGTACGATGCGGTTCTTGAATCCATCAATAGATGGAGAGATGCATGGATACTCTGCCCAAATAGCCAAAGCTGTGTAATTCATCATCACCTGGATGGTGACCAATGTAATAATTTGGATTACTGCAGCTTCGATCGCTTTGTCTGGTATTTCTTTAAAAATCAATGGCGCAAGAAAAAGGCAGAAGGGCTGCTAGAGGATTGGGAAAGTCTTCCGTGCAGCTTGTAGCTTTGGATCCGAACAGTTCCAGACGATCTTATCAAGGCTGCGCCTTTTTGACGCAGCCTTCTTCTTTAAATTCTCGGAACATCTGTTGCCTTGAAATTCTGTCTGCGGCATTCGCTAACGAGCACGATGCCGATATATATCCAGCCAAATAGGCTCTTCCTCTTTGTTGTCGGTGCACGCTTCTAGCAAGTCATCTATCCGGTCCAACCCGATCGCTTGCAAGGCCGCGTATTCTTCTGGCAAGGGCTGCGTTACCTTTCTTGCTCTGAACACAGGCGATAACATCAGGTTTGTACGCGCCCATCCGGCAAAGCAGCTGCCGTAGGGGATAGAGCCACATCTGATCTGCCCATCGCCATCGGGATACAGACAGTCCAATTTCGAGTTTGCTACCAGGCAATAGCAAGGTCCCGGCGCCCATGGCCGGCAGTCGATCTCAAGAGTGTCGCCCTTTCTGTACGGCGTGGGCAGGTCGACATATGCCCCCTTGAACCACGGGCCAAAGATTCCACCCACAATGCAATCGAGCACCTCACCACATTCGCCCTCTTCTTCCCTGCAGATGTATTGAATTTCGCCGGCGGCATTGGCGTAGTAAGTGTAGTCCGGCTGCAGAAAGCCGTCGTATGGATATGAACAGCTCGGGTCGTTGACAAGGTTGAACAGCTCGATCATCCAGTATGAGGACGATAGATCTGTCATTTCGCTCCACTTGTCCGCGTATGCCTTCATTGCCGTAAGGGCGGCCTGCCACGATGCTACGGGGAAGGGGCCATGCGTGATGGCGGACCCCACTTCGTCGTCGACAAAGCTAATTTCGCTAATAAGCAGCACTTTCCTGTTTCCGTCGACGGCCTTTAGCGCGTCTAGACAGTCATCGATGTAGTCGATGCAAATCTGCCGATAGTGCCAGTAAGGGGTGTCGTCTGACGAGTTGCGCCCGTCAGCAACCAGTCTGCCGAGCAGCTCTTGTTTGCGGGTAATTTCAGCCGGTGCTCCGCCGACAATCTGCATGTAATGGTCGCCGCTCAGGAGCTGCGGATTATGCAGCAAATGCTCTCGCAGCTCCGGAGATTCGATCAGGTTAATTATTTCTTCGTGCACGATAGTCTCCGAGTTGTTGGTGCGACTTCTTGTGGATTCGGACATGGCGGCTTTTATTCAAATAGCTGCGGATACTTTTTCTTGAGCGGCGCCTGATCCAGACGTAGCTCTTCCAGGTTGCGCTTTGCCTTGGACTCCATCCTTATGGTGTCGATAAACGCGATGAGTGAGTCGACATACAGGTCGCCGCGCAGGTAGGCCTGGGCTGCGACTAAAATCCGCTGCTCGTCTTTGAGCGGCTTGCGGTAGTACTCAAGATTTAGGTAGAGCGGCTCCGGTTCGCCGATGTAGAGGGGAAACGTCTCGTTGTAGCTAATCGAACAGCCGGTCGCGCACATGTTGCTGATATCTCCCGCATTGCGATAGTGCTCGAGGCGCTGCTCCGCATGATCAAGCCATTCGTTAGAACGGTCTACCTGCCGAAGCTCTGCCTCAAGCTGTGTCCGGTCCCACGTGGGCAGATCGAGCAACGTGAACGGCTCGCGGGCACTGCCTTGCGGCGTCCAGACGATATCGCCGGTGTGGAACGGCGTGGGGATATCGACCCAGATGAACTCGAATGCGATCTCCCAATCGTTCTCAACGGGGCCGGCTGAAGGGCAATAAACGGCAAGGGCCTCGCCTTTGCTGTTTGCCATGAGCCAATCTTCCCGGTGATGTTCTTCGTCGGCATCGAGCGGGCACCGGGTGATGCGTACGCGTGCCTCTGGACGGCTCGCCAGTTCATCATCACCGCGCAACGCCTCGGCGCATTTCTCATAACAGCTGAATGGCGCGCCGAAGGCCCCACAAAGTTGCCCGTCGGGCACAATCTCCTCTTCATACTGATAAACGTAGCCCGTCCCACTCGCAAACGCATCGACGCACCGCTTGTTGTAATCGATTGTCCAGCGCAAAAAAGCATGGAAATCGGGGATGGCCGGCCTTCCAAGACCGGCATGGGTTGTTTCCAGCGAACAATTGGGCATGGTTCGGGCGATCTCCTGCCAAGCTTCGCATTTCTGATCAAGCGTGGCGGTCTTCGAAAACCAAACCAGATAGGCGGCCTCGATGGTGCTGGGCTGGAAGTCGATACTGCACAGGTGCTCCCGAATGTCCCGGGAGTCGACGAAATTAAAGATGTCCATGGCTAGCTCCTCTTTGTTTTGAATCGTGCCGGCGGGGTTATCGCATCATCGAACAGCTCCGGATAGCAGCTCTTGAGCCTGCCGTCTTCCCTTTCAAACCACTCGACTTTTTTCTTGACCAGCGCCTGCAGTTCGTAAAGGCTCGATAGCGCAATAAGTGAGTCAAGACCCAGATCGCCGTCGAGATATGCCCGCACGCCGTACAGAATTCTCGCCTCCGGCTTGAGCGGGATGCGGCAGTATTCCATATCGAGAAGAAAGCAACTTGGCTCTCCGATATAGACGGGGTACTCCAGGGGATATTCAATCTGACAGCCGTAGGCGTACATGTCGCTCGTGTCGCCATTTTGCCGATGGTGCCTGAGCAGGTCATCGGCCTTTTTTGCAGCGCACTCCCTGTAGGTGGAAGGCGGAAGCTCATCCATGACCCGCTTCGTGGTCCATGTCTGCATATTGAGAAGCAGCATGGGGTCGCCAGGGTCGCCGTGACGACAAATGATGTCGCCGGCGTGGAATGGCGTCGGGATGTCAAACCACATCAGCTCAAAGGCAAAAGTGGGGTCTTCGCCCTCGCGTTCCATGTCGATGCAGCTCAGCTAGCAGTCCATTTTTTCGCCTTTTGCGTTGAGCATGAGCCTGTCGGCGGCATAGTAGTCTTCGTCCGGATCGATCGGGCGGCGTGTTACTTCAATCGAGGTGGGATTCTCCTCCTCAAGCTCATTCCAGATTGCCTCGAAACATTTTTCGTAGCTGGTGTAGGGGCCATAATTGCACCCGCTCTCATGGGGACTTCCCGTCTTGTCCTCAAAGAAATACATGTGCTTGCCAGGCTGTTTGAACCGGGCGATTTTCTTGCGCTCCCATCTGATGGCGTCGCGAAGAAAGACATGGAAGTTGGGGATATTGAACGTGCCGTATCGTCTGTTCATCGCACAATTGGGCATGTTTTCGAGAATCTTTTGCCAAGCCTCGATCTTCTGTTGCAGCGTCTTCTCGTTCGAACGGTCGACGATGAACGCCGCCTCGGGCGTGGTGGGCTCGTAGCCGATGTCCTTTAAGTGCTCCTTGATGTCGGGTGAGTCGAGAAACTCGAGAATATCCGAACGTATGGCGTTGACGCCGGCGCCGGCCGATGTGCGGTATGGCTGCAGGCAATCGTGTACGACCGATCCGTCCGACCATTGTTTGCCGTAGCTGGGGTCATCGTGCAGCTTTTTCGAGAGTTCGAGCATAAAGGAGCAATCATCGGGCAAGTCGCCGATATAGCGTTCGGCGGTGTAGAGCGCAGAGGGTGTGAAGTCATCGAGGAAGCCATCCGTGAAATCCCTCAAGCGGAGATTGCCTTCCTCAACGCCGTAGATTTTGCTCGGATAGGCACACCAAACCTGGCTTTTGAACGAACTATCGTAGTCGTCTTCGAGCACGATGGCGAAACGGGGACCGTGGTCGAAGGGCCGACTATCGATCTTGATGATGTCGCCGGGGGACCAGGGAGTGTAGAAGACCTCACCATTGGCACAGAAGTACTTGCCTCTGTTCCACGGCATGTGGTCGATGCTTTGATGCGGAGTCCGCTGATTCCGGCGGTCGCTCAAAAAGACCAAATCGCCAGCCATGGTCGCGGCGAATATCAGCGAGGTTTGAGCGCGCGGGCGGTCGTGTAAGTCTTCGGCGGTATAGAGCTTAATCTGCCAGAATGATTCGGACCAATCTTCATCGGGGTCGTCATCGACGGATTACTTCATAAGGGTTTGAGCGGCATCCCAAGAGGCAACGGGGAAGGGGCCGTCAAAGGTGTCGTGCCCGCGCTCCTCTTCACTGTAAAACACGCCGGAGACCAGCAGGATGCCGTGGTCACGATCAACGTTGTAAAGCATATCGAGTGCAGTACTGAGCTGGTCGAGGCCGGAGTCGATTGCCTCGGCGTAATCCGATGAGACCTCTTTGCGAAGCTGCTCGAGCATGGTCCGTTTTTCGTCGAGCGTCTTGAGGGAGCCGCCGATGATTTTACAAAGGGAGCCATCCGCCATTCCCATGTGTTTGAACATATGAGCACGCAGCTCATCGTCCTTGATGCAACTGCAAACGAGCTCCCTGCCGGCATCGGTGATCACGGTATCTGCTTGGCTGTCCATAGCAACCTCCAATTCGGTCGTTGCCGTTAGCATCCATCAGAGGTTGTGCTTTGTGGTCCCATTAACGGGTCTGATATGAATCTCGCGTCAAACATACTTTTGGAAACGCCACTGGTGCATGGGCAGCTGCGTGTTGAAAGGATTGCCATTCAGAATATGATGCTTGCCCTTGTGACGAATAGTACGGCCGCTTTTCTAAGCTGAACACGAACAAACATTCGCATATCTAACTGCGGTTTGATAGAATCGGTATCGTTGGCGGCAGTTCCATGTGCCGGGCAGCGCCCTCCATTTGATGGGAGGTGATGCCCATGGCCGATTTGATTGATTTCGTGAGGCTCCTGACCGCATTGGTCTCGCTTCTCACGACGCTTATCGGACTTTCCGAGGCACTCAAGCAACGTTCGAAGCAACGAAAGACGATATGAGAAAGCCATTTGGGTCGCCTCCCCCGCGGCGCAGCTTCTTTCCGCGGGCTCGGGATGCCACAATGGGCTTTGAGTATCGGCCCGTGCGGTAGCCCTTACCGCACCTGCGGGGAGGAGGCTTCCCATGCCCCATGTTACCTCCATCGGCCTGGACGTCCACGCGCGATCGGTCGCCGCCGCGGCGTTCAACCCCTTCACCGGCGAGGTGGTGCACCGTGACTTCGGGACGGACGCCGCCGAGATCGCGGAGTGGGCCCTCGGGTTCGAGGAGCCCAGGGCCTGCTACGAGAGCGGCCCCACCGGCTTCCACATGGCGCGCGAGCTGCGCGCGCTCGGCCTCGACTGCGCCGTGGCCGCCGTCTCCAAGATGCAGAGGCCGGCGGCGGACGCGCGCCGCAAGAACGACCGGCGCGACGCCGAGTTCATCGCCCGCATGCTCGCCACCCACAACATCGTGGAGGTCCCGCTGCCCGATGCGGCCGTCGAGGCCGCCCGGGACCTCGACCGCGCCCTCGACGACGCCACGGTGGAGTACCGCCGCGCCAGGCAGCGCCTCAACATGTTCCTGATCAGGCTGGGCCACGTCTGGGACGAGCGCAACGCCGACGGGACGAGGAAGGGATCCTGGACGCGCGCCCACTGGAGGTGGATATCCGGGATCAGGCTCGAGGGGCCCCAGCGCGACGTGCTCGAGTACTACGTCACGGCCGCGAGGTGCGCGGAGTCGGACCGCCGGCAGCTCGAGAAGAAGGTGCTCGCCCTCGCCCGGACCGACCGGTGGCGCCCGGCCGTCGAGGCGCTCTCCTGCATCAAGGGAATCGACACCCTGACGGCCTTCAGGCTCGCAGCTGTTAGCGCTACTGTAAAAACAACCAATTTCGCCATCGCACTTTAGCCGATTCCG
>OGPU01001129.1_pt1 | contig 24939 bp, 23 predicted proteins | sample 1552991 | NCBI WGS metagenome assembly OGPU01 (sample SAMEA2580296, study PRJEB22360) | human gut metagenome | biome: human gut; feature: human-associated habitat; material: faeces | place: Denmark | collected 2008/2010 | reverse complement strand
ATATTTCCAAAATTGTCATATGAATAACTTTCATCTTTTAAACTATCACTTATTAATCTTCCATAATAGTCATAGCTGAATTTTCTTTCACCTAGTTTTATTATTCGATTACTATTATCGTATTCTATTTCATTACTTTGTTTTTCTTCGTTATTTTCTATCTCTTCTTTTATTATCTTATTGGTATTTTCTTTATAATAATATTTCTTTTTTAATATTACTTTTTTATTATTATCTATTATTTCTTCTACTACTGGTCTTGAGGCGATATCATTATAACTTGTTATATTATATTTTTTGGATTCTACATCTTTTGTTAAATCTATTTGTTCATCTATTATTTCTATATCGCTTAGAAGTCCATTAAATGTTTCTTCTTCATCTTTTCCAACATATAGTAGCTTTGTTGTTCTATTTGTTGGTGTCAATGATAAAAAAGCTTTATTTACTACATTTTCTCCTATCTTTATAAAGGCTCTTACATCTAATTCTTCTTCTAATGAAGAACCATGGCTAGTTATTGCTTCTACATATGTTACATATATCGTTGTTATTTCTTCTGCTTTTATTGTTGCAGTTGATATCAACTTATTCTCTTTATTTTTTTCGGCATACAAATATATCTGATTATTCTTTTTGGCCAATGTCAAATATTTTTCTGTTTTACTTTTCTTTATTGAAAATATTACTTCTTCTTGTTCTTCTTCTACTGAAAATGGATAGATATTTAATTTTATTGTTTTACTTTTACTGTTATTTATTCTATATGCCAATGTATTTTTACTTCTGGCATCATACATCTTTTTATTTTCGTTATATTTAAATATTCTATTTTGTGACAGCTTAAAATTTGTTTCTTTTTCTTCAAATATATACGGTTCTTCTATTTTTGTTATATTCGAAGCATTTATTATGTTTTGAACCAAGCTTCCATTTAAAGGAATATAGTATTTCGCACTACTATTTTTCTTTATATCGTATATTTCTTTTGAATATATTGCACTTATTCCTATTCCATCTTTATTTATTATTTTATCTTCTATCAAATAGCTTAAATGTCTTGCTATATCTTCTAAATCATTTTTGGTTGCTTCTTCTTGTTTTAATGCTAAAAGACTATATGTTCCTGTTATTACCAAATTTTTTAATTTTGTTTTTATATAGTCAATTTCTTTATACTGACCATTGAAGATAAAACTGCTTTTTGTTCCTAAGGTTAATGTCAGATAATTAAATTTATCTGCTTTTCCTATTCTTCTACTTGTTACTGTCTTTCCATTTGTTATTACACTTAAATATCCATTACTTCCTTTTATACTTATTCCTTCTAATTCTACTAAGATATTTGTTCCATAAAATACAACAGCTATTATTATCTTTTCTTTTTCTTCTATTTCATAGCTTAGCTTTGTTCCTTTAATACAATGGGTATTTATATTTTTGGTAGTAACATATATTCCCTTAGGAATTTTTATTTCTTCTTCATTTCTTAAATTTGCTAAATATCCATAGCTAGAAGAATAATATCCCTGTTTGATAAAATCTTGCTCTATTGTTTTTATCTGTTCTTCGTAGATACTTATTCCTTCTTCACTTTCGACATCTAAATAATTTTTATTCTCTACATTACTTATTATCTTTCCTGTCAGATAATCTGTTTTATAGTTTATTTTTGATTTTTCTTCTGTTCCTTCTTTTAAACTTATACTGCTTAATAGATTTTCATTATCTTTTTCATATTCTATTTTGATTTTACTTACTTTATCTTCTACGGAACTCAAATCATATATCGAAGAATAATTATATTCATATTCATAATTTCCTTCATTTTTTATATTCTTTATTCTTCCATATTCATCATAACTGAAACTTGTTTCACTTGTTCCTGTTTTGGTAGAAAGTACTTGATCATTTTCATCATAAGTAGCTGGAAATATTCCCACATATAAAAATAAGCAGTTTAAATACAAAACCGCTTTAATAAAATCAAATTTCTTAATCAACAAATTAAAATATACTTTGATAAAATTTAAGAATTTACCATTATAATTTAAAGAAATTTTATTTTCTTCAAACAATTTTAAAAACTTTTCTTTAGAATTTAAAAGTTCATTATATTCATTTAAAACAGATAAAAAATACTCTTCTTCAGCATTTTCAGGATTTTTATTACTATATACTAATTCTTTAAAGCGATGATAAGAAATCGAAGAATTAGAACAAAAGAAAAATCTCCAACACACTTTAAATTGTTCTCGAAAATTAAGGCTGCAAGAATCTTTCTTCTTAGATAGAAGTTCTAAATATTTATCATCATCACATAAAAAATTAATACTTTGTTCCATGTCTTCATTTTCAATAAAAAAGAAATGATTGTCAACAAATATTTATTAAAAATGGACAAAAACAATAAAATAGTCTTGTTATTTTTTATAGTATCCATTTTACATTTTAAAATTTGCAAACTATTCTAAATACAAAGAAAGATTTATCTTCCAATTAACCATTATATTTGTTCTATTTTTTTAGCTTTTTTATATATTAAAATATGAAAACTTCAAAATACAAATCGCTGAGTTCATTAATGAGTATTCTTGGTGCGGCTACTATCGGTAAATTATTGTCAATGCTTGCAAGACTACTTACCGTACGTACCATTAAAAGCGAAGCCATGGGAATATTCTCTTTAATTAATCCATTGATGGTTTTACTTATAAATCTTTCACAAATTGGACTTCCTGTTGCTATAAGCACTCTGATAGCAAAAAAGCCAAACGATAGCAGAAAAATTTATGTAACAGCCTTTATAATTGGAATTTTGCTTTCAATTCTTATCATGTTATTAATCTTTTTCTTAGCACCTATTTTTGCAAAATTTTGCCTTAAAAATGAATCAACTACTTTAGCAATATATGGCCTAGGACTTTTAATTCCTTTAACTACAACATCTTCGATAATAAAAGGAATATATATTGGAAAAAGGAAAGTACAATACACCACTAATTCCTCTATTGTTGAAGAAATTTTTCGTCTTTCTTTTTTACTATTTGCTATTGGATATTTTTCTAAACAAGGTCCTGAAATGGGCGCTCTTGGAGCAGTGATTGGAATGGCTTTTGGAGAAGTTGGTCAAACATTATATTTATATTTCATCGCTTCAAAAAACACTAAGAAAAATTGTCTTTCGTGGTTATTTGATAAGAATTACGAATCAAAATATGCTGCAAAAGAACTATTAAAAATATCCTTGCCAGCAACAGCTTCAAAAATCATAGGCTCTGTAGCATATTTTTTTGAACCTATAATTTTTACAAATATGGTTTATAAATTAAATTTAGACATGAATTCATTAGTTATAGAATATGGAATATTAACCAGTTATGTCTTTCCAATTTTAGTTCTTCCTAGTTATTTCATCATAGCTATAAGCAATTATTTTCTGCCCGATTTAGCAAAATCAATCGAAACACGTGATTATCAAACAGGTTATTTAATTTTTTTAAAATTAATTTTCACATCATTAGGATTAGGAATTATCTTTACAAACATCATATTTTTCGGGTCAGATTTTTTATTTAATACGCTTTACAAAACAACAAAAGGAGCTGAATATTTAAAAGTTTTAGCTTTCCCATTCTTAATTTTTTATATTGAAACACCTTGTATAATATCTCTTCACGCTCTTTCTCGAAGCAATAAAACAATTTTATCAACCATCATATCTTCTCTAATTCGCCTTTTCTTATTATTCTTTTCAATAAAATATTTATCAATATATGCTGTCGCCATTTCAACTCTTGTTGGAGCCTATATAGATATATTACTTAACCTTGTTGATATTATCTCCTTTTTTAAACGGAACAACGTACAATCCATTTTTAAGATACAATACAAGAAAAAGTTTGCTAACATCTATAAATCCTAATTTTTTTAATTCTTCAACTAGCCAGACTTCATCTTTAGTAATTCTTGCTAAAGCTGTTTTATTTATTTTACCATCCATAATAAGAGGATCTGGAGAAAGCATTATGCAGTTATCCTTTTTTATAATTGTCAATTCTCCATTATTTTCTAAAATTGCATATTCAACATCTTGAGGAGTTTGAATTTCTTTCATTCTTAGTTGTGCCATCAAATCCTCAATTGTATATCTTTGTCTTTTCATCTCATTTTGTTGAATAACACCTTTATAAATTAAATAACTTTTTTTGCCTTCCATCAAACTTCTAAACTTCGGAACATAAAGACTAATAAGCGCCGTAACTAATTGCAATAAAACAATAATGCTGACAGGAATTATCGACCTTAAAATCGAATGTTCCGGTTCATTTAAAGACAAAGAAAATAGTTCAGAAATGATGAAAAAAACTACAATATCAAAAGCTGAAATTTCTCCTATTTCTCTTTTGCCCATAATTTTTAAGCAAAATAAAATAAAAAAATAACAAAGAATAGTTTTATATATTATTTGAAATATTTCTGTAAAAGTCATATCCACCTCAAATTAATTATGGTTAAATACAAGAATAATATTCTATTTCCAAATTGAAAATCATATTCTTTTTTGAGGGAACTATGAAAAAAAATCTTAAACAAATTTTACTGTGTACGGCAATATTTTTCGCTTTAATATTCATCATCACTTTTCTGATATCAAGTTTAGTAAAAGGCAATTTAATAGATTCAGAAAAATCAAAATTAATTTTAAAAATATCTAGCATTCCTATCTTTTTCTTATATTCATTTTTCATTGGAAAAATCATAAAAAAAAGAGGATTATTAATTGGAATAACCCTCACTATTATCTATCTTTCTATAAGCATATCAATTTTAAACGCCAATAAAGACCTCAATATACTAAACATTATATTCATAATAATTAAAACTCTAAGTTTAAATTTCGGTGCAATTATCGGTGTAAATAGAAATTATAAAAAAGCATCTCTACAAACTAATTAGATTCATCATTAAAAGGATATCCTAAATGAATATAAGCCAATTTAGTTGGCATTCTTCCTCGCGGAGTCTTGTTGAGCAAGCCACTTTTAACTAGATAAGGTTCATATACTTCTTCAAGGTTTTTTTCCTCTTCACCGATAGCCGCTGCAACGCTTTTTAAGCCAACAGGTTTTCCTTCAAATCTTTCAATAAGAGTCGATAAAAACTTTCTATCAACATCATCTAACCCCAATGAATCAATATGCAACATAGCTAAAGCTTCAGCCGCCTGATTCTCATCTATAATATCTTTATTTTCATAAGATGCAAAATCACGAACACGTCTAAATAATCTGTTGACAATTCTTGGAGTTCCTCTTCCGCGAACGGCGAGCATTTTCACCGCTTCAGCAGTAATAGGAAAATTAAAAACACGTGAAGTTCTTTCAACAATTTGTGCCAATTCTTCATCAGTATAATATTCTAACTTATTAATTATTCCAAAGCGATCACGAAGAGGTTCAGATAGACTACCAACAGTTGTAGTAGCACCTACTAAAGTAAAAGGTGGTAGTGGTACAGTTAAAGAACGAGCTGCCTCTTCTTTTCCAACAACCATATCCAAAGTAAAATCTTCCATCGCTCCATAAAGCATTTCTTCAACAGCATGTGGAATTCTATGTATTTCATCTATAAAAACTACATCCCCTGGTTCAACAGAAGATAATATTGCTGCTAAATCTCCCATCCTTTTAATAGCTGGTCCATTTATCGTTCGAATATGAGCTCCTAATTCATTAGCAATAACATGAGATAAAGTAGTTTTTCCTAATCCCGGAGGACCATAAAAAAGAACATGATCTAAAGCTTCTGAACGAGACTTAGCGGCCCCTATATAAATTTTCAACATCTTTTTTAAATTGGTTTGACCTATATAATCATCTAAAGTTTGAGGGCGCAAGGAAACTTCTTCTTCATTTTCAGGAGAAGTTTCACTTAATACATCTTCAATATCCAAAGGTTCCGAAAAATGATTTTCCATTTATATCCTGCTCCGACTCAATAAAGATAAAGCTTTTCTAATATATTCTTCTGTAGATAAATCACGTTCAGTAATCTTATTTATGGCAACTGTTATTTCATTTGCCTTAAATCCAAATTGTTTCAATGCATCAATTGCTTCATCAAGATTTTTATCCCCAGTTTTTGTTTCCGCTGAGAAAGTCAATTTACCGCGCAAATCCAAAATTATTTGGCTGGCCGCTTTCGGACCAATGCTAGGAAGTTTCTTCAAAAATAAAATATCAGAACGATCAATAGCTGAAACCAATTGTTCAGGAGTAGTTCCACCTAAAGCAGAAATTGCCGTTTTTGGTCCAACTCCTTTTACAGAAATTAATTTATTGAAAATTTGCTTTTCATAAAAAGTTTTAAAACCGACCAAAAATTGTTCATCTTCTCTAACATAAAAGCTTGTATAAACTGTTGTTACTTGTCCCAAAGGAAAATCCTCTGGATGGGAAACAAAAATTTGATACCCAACACCATGACAATCTACAACTATAGAATCTTTTTGCTGTAAAGCGACTATTCCACGAAAATAGAAATACATATTAGCTCCTTGAAGAAAGAATTAGTAAAAATAGAAATAAAGCAACAAATACCAGGCTAACGATTATAGCACACTTAAGCTTCTCATTTTTATTCATACTTGACCCGATTATCATTATAATGATTTTTGCTTTTCTTTTCCATATAAAAATTGGTTATTTTTATGACAATTTCATAAAAAAACCGCTGGTGGAAATCCAGCGGAATTTTATGTTAATTTTTATGACATTTATTGCAACTTTTATGATACTTCTTATTGTAAGCTTTTATTAATTTGTTACCTTTACTGCCACAACAGGCACAATCTCCTGTTGGGATTTTTTTGATTTTTTTATAAATATATACTCCAATAATAAGTAAAACAACGGCAATAACTAATACAAGTATAACAATATCAATAGTATTCATAATTAATTATTAAGCAGCTTTTTTATTTGCCTTATTTGCTTTGACATCAGCGAAGAATTTTTTAACACCGCCATGACGATAACAAATAATACCAAATATAACTCCAGCAATTACTACCAAATAGATTGGAATAGTCCATAACCATGTTCCAATTACATATACTGTTGAAGCGACTAAATAACTAGCGACTAACCAGAAGAGGACTGTCCATTTGAATTTTCCTTTTGGAAGTTCAGCTTTTGCAGTAGCAGTAGCAGCAAAGCAAGGAATTGTAGTCATATTGAAAGCAACGAAAGCAATTAATGCAGGAACAGTAATACCTGTACTTCTAATAAGTTCAACGGTTGCAGCAACTTCTTCTCCTTCGTTGAAGACTGTACCAGCAACAACGCCAGCAATAACTGCAAAGTAACCAACAACGTTTTCCTTAGCAATTAAACCAGCAACAGCTGTACAGACAAAGCACCAACCAACAAAGACTTGACCAGTAGTAGCATCGACACCAGATTTAAGTTGGACACCGAATCCAAGAGGTGTGAATAAAGGTTGGAAAATCATAGCGATTTGAGCGATGATAGATTCATTGATTCTTTCATCTTCCAAATATTGCCAGTTAGGAGCAAAGTGTAATAATACCCAAATCAAGACATTGGAGACAAGAATAATTGTGAAAGCTTTTTTAACGAAGTGTTTAGCTTTATCCCATAAGTGCAACATAAGGGATTTGAATCCAGGAAGACGATAAGCAGGAAGTTCCATAATGAAAGGTTGTGCATCGCCTTTTAATGTTGTATTTCTCATGAGAATTAAAGCGACGAAAGCAACAACTACACCAAGAATATACATACCGAATGTAATTAAATCAGCATTTCCAATACCAGCGATTTCAACAATTGCACCAGCAATAGCTGTTAATATTGGCAATTTAGCACCGCAGGAGAAGAAAGGAATAACTCTAACAGTAGCAATTCTTTCTTTTTCATCATTTAAAGTACGAGTATTGATCATAGCTGGTAATGAACATCCAAAGCCCATAATCATAGGCATGAAAGCACGACCAGAGACACCAAATTTTCTAAAGATACGGTCAAGGATAAAGGCAACACGAGCCATATAACCGGAATCTTCCAAAATTGAGAAAAATAAGAACAAGAACAAGATTTGAGGTAAGAAACCAAGAACAGCAAAGATTCCACCAACGACACCATCATTAATAAGACCGATTGTCCATTCTTGGGCACCTGCCTTTTCTAGTCCAATACCTACATACTCTGAAATTAAATCAAAAGTATTACTAAATAGATTTGTTAAAATAACACCAGGAGAATTAATAGCTCCGTTAGCAAAAAGTCCTTCGTAAGGTGTACCAGCAAAACTGACAAAATCTTCACTGAACAATCCCATAGCGCCTAAATAGAATAAATCTTTACTAAATGTTAAATGGAATATCAAGAATAAAATTACTGCAAAGATTGGAAGTCCAACCCATTTATTTGTCAATACTCTATCAATTCTATCGGATAAATGTGCAAAGTCTTTTTTCTTAATAAGGATAGGATTTCCATTCTTATCCAAAACAACTTTACCATTCTTATCCAATTTTTCAACCATTTGATAAGTCTTTTTCTTCTTTTTGACTTCTGTGACTTTAATATCGATTTTTGATACAGCTGGAGAACAATTTTCTGTAATCCAATTATAACGATCATTAGCTATAACAGCATCGACACTATTTCCGAAAGTTTCATCGTTGAATGTCTTTTTGTATTCTTCAACGATAGCTTTTTGTAAATCATGACCCTGTTCTTCAATAGAATCACTTTCTACTAACTTAATAGCATGGAACAATGGATTTGAATCTTGTTTCATATCTATATATGATTGTTTAACTTTTTCAATTAATTCATATACGCTAGATTTTTCGAGAACAGATTTACCAAGTCTTGGAGATAAACTTGTTTCATATGCTCTATGCATCAATTTATCAAGATTCTCTTCTTTTAATGCTGAAACAGCTACAACAGGTATGCCTAAAGCTTTTTCTAATGCTTCAACATCAATTTTCTTTTCTGATTTTTCAAGAAGATCAGACATATTTAACGCAATAACCATTGGAACATCCATTTCCATGATTTGTGTTGTTAAATAAAGATTTCTTTCAAGGTTAGTGGCATCAACAATGTTGATTACACAATCAGGTTTTTCATCAAGAATATAATTTCTTGAAATCAATTCTTCTGGTGAATATGGTGAAAGTGAATATATACCAGGTAAATCAACTATTGAAATTGGTTCAGCCTCTTTCTTATATACACCTTCTTTTTTGTCAACTGTTACACCAGGCCAGTTTCCAACGTGTGCAGTACTACCGGTAAGTGCGTTAAACAAAGTTGTTTTACCGCAATTAGGATTACCTGCAAGTGCAAAGTGCTTCATTTATCCTCTCCTCTATTTATGTGGAGCTTCTTTTGTAACTTTCATCATTACATAAACAGCTTCATTTTTACGCAATGTCAATTCGTATCCACGAATTAATATTTGAATAGGATCACCAAGCGGGGCTTTCTTTTGCATAAGAACATGAGCACCTGGAGTAACTCCCATATCAAAAAGTCTTCTTTTGATTTTTCCTTCTCCTTCGACGTTGATGACTATACCTTCTTCGCCGACAGAAAATTCATTTAGTTTTTTCTCCATTTAAACAAACCTCCTTTTTACCATTTAACAAGAATATGATTCGAAACATCAAAATCTAAAGCAAGGCGACCTTCTTGTATTTGAATAATATGGCCACTTTTATTTCGAGCTAAAATTTTAATAGAAGCTCCACTGACAAACCCTAAACTTTCTAAATGTTTTAAAAGCTTTTCATCTGTTAGTGTGAGTTTTAAGATAGTTAAGTCAGTTTCTATTGGAGCTATAGTTAATGGCATTACTTCTTTCTCCTTCCTGTTAGCTATGTCTAACATGACAACATTATAGTAATCTGAAAATAATTTGTCAATCTCTTTTAAAAATTATAAAAAATAAATAAGGCAAATACATAAAAATATATAAGTATTATATTCTTAATTATTAATTAATATATCCTATATATAAGTCAAAAAAGTAAAAGTAAAATTTCATTTGGTATTGAATATTTTCTTTTGTTTTGTTATCATTAATAAGGTCACTTTTTCTTGGCTCTAACCCTCCTCGGATTTTTGCTCGGAATTAGCGTTACTTAGAAAGAGGAAAAAAATGGAATTAACAAAAGAACAAATCGTTGAATTAGCCAAAACTTATGGTAAAGATGAACACGATACAGGTTCCGCTGCTGTTCAAGTTGCTATTCTTACACACCGCATTAATAATTTAACTGCTCATCGTAAGACTAACATTCATGATGAATCTGCAAAACGTGGCTTAATGATTTTAGTCGGTAAACGTCGTAGATTCTTAAACTACATCGACAAAAAAGATCATGATGCTTATCTTGAACTCATCAAGAAACTCGGAATTCGTAAATAATAACCTGGCCTTGCCGGGTTTTTTATTTTGAATAGGACCTTAAATTCAATTGACATTAAAAGGTTATTATTATAATATTTTTAAGGATGGTGAAAAATGAAAAAAATAATTCTTGGCATCGATGGAATGAAATGTGGAATGTGCGAATCTCATGTCAATGATAAATGTCGCAAATTTTCATTTGTAAAAAAAGTAAAATCATCACATGTCCAAAATAAGACTGAAATTATCGCAGATGATGATGCAGATTTAGATGCTCTTGTCGCTGCAATAGAAGAAGACGGATATCGTGTTACTGATAAGTCCATTGAAAATTATGACAAGAAAGTTTTTTTCTCCTTTCTAAAAAAGAAAAACTAATAGGAGGTTAACAATGTATCAATTAGTTTTATTACGTCACGGTGAAAGTGTTTGGAACAAAGAAAACCTTTTCACTGGTTGGACAGATGTCGATCTTTCCGAAACCGGTAAAAAAGAAGCTTATAACGCTGGTGTCGAATTAAAAAAAGATGGATATTCCTTTGATGTTTGCTTCACTTCGTATTTAAAAAGAGCTATTCACACTTTAAATCTTTGCCTTGAAGCTATGGATGAAGAATATCTTCCTGTTACAAAAGCTTGGCAATTAAATGAAAGACATTATGGTGCTCTTCAAGGATTAAATAAAGCTGAAACAGCTGAAAAATACGGCAATGATCAAGTCAAACTTTGGAGAAGAAGTTATGATGTTATGCCACCTGCTCTTGAACCGACAGATGCTAGATGCCCTCATAATCAACCAGCTTACAAGAACGTTGATAAGAGTGTTCTCCCTTATACTGAAAGTTTAAAAGAAACTGTTGCTCGTGTTGTTCCATATTTTGAAGAACAAATCAAACCACAACTTTTACAAGGTAAAAAGGTTCTCGTTACAGCTCATGGTAATTCATTACGTGCTTTAGTTAAGTACCTTGAAAATATGACAAATGAAGAAATTGTTGAACTCAATATTCCTACAGGTGTCCCACTTGCTTATACATTCGATGAAAACTTCAACATTGTCGAAAAGAAATACCTTGGTGATCAAGAAGCAATAAAGAATAAAATGCAAAGTGTTGCTAACCAAGGCAAAGCAAAAAAATAAATTAAACTTAAATCTAAATAATTTGACCGCTTATTAATTTAAGCGGTTTTTTAATATAGAGAAACATATCTTTTTTAAAAAGAAAATTTGCTCTATAATAATAAATATGAAAGAAAACGAAAACAAACATATTTTTGCAAACACATCACAAAATTTCAAAAGCTATTCTCTAAAAGATCTATTTTCATCGCGAAAAAAATATTATATTCTTTGTTTAACACTTTTGGTAATTTCTGGAACATGTCTCGGTATTAATTTTTCATTAAAGAATTCAGGAAAAAAATACTCAGATTATTCAAACTTTTTTGTTAATGATATCAAATCACAATTTAATATTTCTGAAAGTTCCCAAAATGATGAAGGAATAATCGAAAACGATTATTATGTATATTATTATCGTGATACATGTTCAGCATGCCAGGATATTTCTCCTACAATTTTTAATTACTTAGATAAAATTGCTTCTTTTGCTGATCCAATTATAATGTACTTATTAAATACCGATAATGTATATTCAAATTATCAATTTGGAAGTGATTTTTCATCAGCAGAAGCCTATAAAAATAGTCTGATAAATATTTCAAGTGAGGATGAAATAATTTCTTTCTTCCAAAAAAATACAATAGTTACCCCTATGTTATTTCATATTTCAAATACCAAAATTGCAAATGTATATTTAGGAACCGAGGAAATTACTTCTGTATTAAGTCTTAATGATTATTCTCAATATCAAACCATCGATAAAGTAACGGAACAACTAAATCAAACAAGTGAGCATTATTATATTTATTATTATGATAATTTAACCGAATCGAGAAAATATAAAGAACAGATTTTAAATTTTGTTAGTCAAAATAGCAATTCTATAAATTTATATTTTGCCAACGCTGAAATTTTAGGTATCATCGACAAATCAATTGACAAAGATTTCAACAAGGGACAAACTTCAAGTGTTTCATTGCGCGTATCTTCGCTTCCTTATCTAATAGAAGTTGAAAGAAAAACATCGGTGAATTCATATATCGGCTTCGATGAAATTTCTCAAGTTTTAGGTATAAATAATGAATAAAGTTGTCATTATCGGAAGCGGATGTTCTGGTCTTGCCGCTTGTTATTCACTTTCCAAAAACAAAAATAATAAAATAACCTTAATAACCGCTGATGATTCTTTAGGAAAAAAATATCTTGTCACCGGAAATGGCAGATGCAATATTGGAAATATAAATGCTTTTAATAAAAATTACAATTGCTATATTTCCAATAATAATTTCATTCCATCTTTTTTTAATGAAGAAGACCAAAATAATTATTATTCTTATTTAAAAGAAGCAGGTATTGATCTTTTTTGTGATGATGAAAATCGTCTTTACCCTTTTTCATTTACCTCATCTAACGTAAAAAAACAATTAACCGATATCGTTATCAATAAAATAGATTACATTCTAAACAAAAAAGTGATAAAAATTGATTCAAATAAAAAATATATTTTCTTAGATGATAATACAACCATTGATTACGACTATCTTGTAATTGCTTGCGGAGGCCTTTCTTCTTATAATTTTAATAATTTATTTGAAAATTTAAATATAAAATCCCACCCTTTCATTCCAGCTTTAACTTCTATAATTCCAAATTTTACCTGGCCGAAAAGAATTATCGGACAAAAAGTTAAAGGGCTACTAAAAATTAAAGTTAATGGAAAAGAATATCAAGAATCCGGTGAATTTTTATTTAAAGAAAAAGAACTTTCTGGAATAATGATATTCAATTCTTCGTTGCTTATCAAAGAAAATCAAGAAATAGAAATAAATCTAGCTAAATATAAATCTTTCTCTGCTAACTATAATAATTATCTTTCTTATTTGCCATTAAAAGTTGCTGAAGAAGCGGATGAGCTCCCATTAAAAAATGGCATTTTAAGATTTAAAGCAAAAGTAGCAACAAATTCCAAAAATTCACAAGTGTTAAAAGGTGGAATAGATTTATCCGAAATAAAATTAACTAATATGTCCCTAATAAATAATAAAAATATCTTTATCATCGGCGAAGCTTTAGATTTCACTGGTCTATGTGGCGGATATAATATTATGGCAGCAATAATAGAAGGATTGAGAGTTTCTATAGATTAAAGCATAATTATGCTATAATAATGTTGAGGTATTAATATGTCAAAAAAAGTTCTTATAAAACCTATCACAATATTAAGAGATACAAACAAGATTTCCGAAATATGTTTTAAAGAAAATCAGCCAATATACATAACAAAAAACGGTGAAAATCATTTAGTTATTATGTCTGATGATACCTTTAACAACATATTATCTAAAGATAATGAAGCAGCTAAAATAACATATACAGCTTCAAATAATTTAATTGCTGAAAATAAAAATCCCAATCCGTTATCAATCCCCAATAATACTTCTGACAATTATGGATTTACCAGAATTGGTTTACATGTTTTCGAAGAATCAATTGCAGATATAAAAAAGAATACCGAATCTATTATTGAAGAAATAAAAAATGGTATAAAAAACAAAGAAAAAATAATAGTATTTCCCGAACTATGTTTAACTTCTTATACATGTGGAGATATCTTCTATCAAGAACTTCTTTTACAGAATATAGATTCTGCTCTTTTAAAAATAGCTGAAGAATTCAAGCATCAAAAAAGATTAATAATAATCGGTACTCCATATCGAATAAAAGGAAAGCTATATAATGTCGCAGCAGTCATCAACAAAGGACATATTTTAGCTCTAATACCAAAAACATATTTGCCAAATTATCATGAATTTTATGAAAAAAGGCAATTTACTTCAGGAAGAGATTTAAATACTTTAATTCCAATAGGAAAAGATTTAGTTCGAGTATCCAAAAATATCATTTTTACATCAACAACCACTTCAAGCATTTCTGTCGGTATTGAAATTTGTGAAGATTTATGGTCAGCTAATCCACCATCGACAAAACTCGCTCTTAATGGTGCTACAATTATTTGCAACCTATCAGCATCTAATGAATTAGTTGGTAAAAACACTTATAGAAAAGAATTAGTCAATTCTACATCTGCGAGATTAAATTGTATTTATGCCTATGTTTCAGCAGGAAACGGAGAAAGCACACAAGATGTAGTTTATTCTGGGTCAGCTTTAATTTCAGAAAATGGAGCATTACTGAAAGAAAAAGAATTATATCAAAATGGTTCAATCTATTCTGATGTCGATACAGAAAAAATAATAAAGGAAAGACACTTTAATACATCATTTGAAACAGAAAACAAATATGAAAATATTCCCGTTGAAATCGATGATGAAGATTTAATCGAAAGATACTTTTCACCTCATCCATTTCTTCCTAGATCCGACTCAGCTTTGCAAGAAATACTTGATATCCAAATAAATAGTTTAATAAGAAGAATAAAACAAATTAACTGCAAAGCAGTAATCGGAGTAAGTGGTGGCCTAGATTCTACTTTAGCTTTAATTGTTTCAGTTGAAGCTATGAAAAAGTTAAATAGACCAACAACCGATGTTTATTCAATTTTACTTCCAGCATTTGGAACAAGTTCAAGAACAAAAAGCAACGCTCAAGTTTTAGCCGAATCTTTAAATACTACAGTTGAAATAATCGATATCAAAGACTCTGTAACAAAACATTTACAAGATTTAAATCATCCTCTAGACTTAATGGATACAGCCTATGAAAATGCCCAAGCTCGTGAAAGAACCCAGGTATTGATGGATAAAGCCAATATGGTAAACGGAATTGTCATCGGTACAGGAGATTTATCTGAATCATGTCTAGGATGGTCAACTTATAATGGTGACCATATGTCCAATTACGCTGTAAATGTTTCAGTTCCTAAAACTCTTATTATCGACATAATTAGATATTATGCCAAAACACACGAAGAGCTCTATAATGTTTTAAAAGACATAATAGATACTCCTGTTTCCCCGGAACTTCTTCCGACAACTAAAGATGGAAAAATAGCTCAAAAAACAGAAGATTTAATCGGTCCTTATGAACTTCATGATTTCTTTATTTTCCACTATTTAAGAAATTATTTTTCACCAAAGAAAATATTTAGATTAGCAAATATTGCCTTTAAAGATAAATATGAGCCAACAATTATATTGAAATGGGAAAAAGCATTTTTCAAAAGATTTTTCGCAATGCAATTCAAAAGAACTTGCATTCCTGACGGTCCAAAAATCGGTTCGGTTTCCATATCCCCTCGCGGAGATTTAAGAATGCCAACCGATGCATCTTCAAAAATGTTTCTTGAGGAATTAAACGAAATCGAAAAGAATTTAACCGAATAAAAAGACTGAGTTCTACTCCCAGTCTTTTTTGTTTTTGATTGAATACAAGCAACTTTAAATCAATTATAAAAGATGTACGTTATGTTTTAAGCAATAAGCAATATGTTCATCACTCCAATATGAAGCTTGAACTTCTCCGATATGTGCTTTCTTTAACATGAACATACATATTCTCGATTGCCCAATTCCACCACCTATAGATAATGGTAATTTATTTTCTAAAATTGCTCTATGGAAAGGATAATCTTTCTTATATTCCTCATGTTTAATATTTAATTGATTTTCCATACTCAAAGCATCAACTCTTATTCCCATACTAGAAATTTCAAAAGCAGAATTTAAAACTTCATTATAAACAATTATATCTCCATTTAAATTCCAATCATCATAATCTGCTGCTCTTACATCATGAGGATAACCATTTTTCAAATTACCTCCTATGTGTTCTAAAAATACAGCACCATATTCTTTAGCGACAACATTTTCTCTTTCCTTTGGAGTTAAAGCAGGATACTTATCTTCCAATTCTTCCGATGAAACAAATTTGATTCTTTCTGGTAATTTTATTTTCAATTCTGGATATGTCTCATTGACAATTTCCGATGTTTTTAATAAAGCACTATAAATTTGTTCAACAACATTCATTAAGTATTCTTCATTTCTTTCATCAGAAGTTATTCTTTTTTCCCAATCCCATTGATCAACATATAATGAATGAATACAATCTAACTCTTCAAAAGGTCGTATTGCATTCATATCTGTATATATACCTTCAAAATTATATTTAGCTAAACTATATCTTTTCCACTTTGCTAAAGATTGCACTTCTTCCAATTTCTTTTGATCTTCTTGGCATAGAAAAGAAACAGCTTTTTCTACTCCACTTAAATTATCATTTAAACCAGTTTCAGGATCAACAAATAAAGGAGCTGAAACACGGACTAAATTTAAAGCGCTGCTCAATTCTTTTTCAAAAGTATCTTTAACTAATTTAATAGCTTTCTGTGTCTCATTTAAAGTTAATATACTTTCATACTTTTCCGGTAAAACGTTTTTCATTTTAATCATCTTTTCTTAATAAAATACTAATTCCCTTAGCTAAAACATAATAAGCTGGAATTGTTAAAAATATAATCCACAAAGGATGCCAAAGCTCTAATGAAAATCCAAAATATAAATAAACAACTACTAATAAAATTGGATAGCAAAAATATTTGGCACTTTTGCTAACTATGCACTTTCCGATAGAAGCAACAACAGGAATCAATAAAAATAACAACCAAGCTGGATGCCATAAATTATAACCAAATCCCAACCAAAGAAAAGCTGTTACACATAATAACGAAAAAAACGAAGTTGTTAACCACATAATAAAATCATTTTTCTTTTTGTTGTTTTTATTTTTAGAAGGCTTTTTATCATCCTTGACTTTTAATTCCGCTTCATCACAATGATATACCTTAGCTATTTTTTCTATTTCATCAGATGAAGGAGTTTTCTCACCTATTTCCCATAAAAAAAGCGTATCTTTACTAACGCCAATTAAATTCGCCGCTTCTTCTTGCGTATAATTCATTTTTCGACGAAGTGCAATAAGTCTATCTGCTAAATTAAAATTCATAACAATATTTCCTCTTGAATATTTTACGGACAAATGATATAAAGTTCAATTAAACTTTAAAAATCTATATAAAAAAAGTACTAATCGTCCGTTTCGACACCTATAAACTACCTGCTCGTGTTTCCACAAACAATACCCAACCCACGATTTCTTCACCCATAGGATTATTCCTAACGGCTTAAGGTTCGCTACACTTGGCGGCAAATATGTGACTAGACTTTCACTAGTAAGATTAATGCCATGCCTGGCACAATATTAAAAAAATTCATATACATAGTATATGAATCTTAATTTTTATTTATCCACAACATATTTTTTAAGGTCTAACTGCAAATCTTCCAAATTCTTATGCTTTTTTTGTTTTGTAGCTTTCGTACTATAAAAAATGGTCGGATGAGCGAGATTTGAACTCGCGACCCCTACCACCCCAAGGTAGTGCGCTACCATGCTGCGCTATCACCCGAACAATTAAAAATTATATGTAATTTCATAGCTTTTTTCAAGGTTAAAAAAAATTTATAGATTTAATATTAAAACCTTGATATCAGAAATGTATATTATTACAATTAATAGCGAGGTAAAAAACAAAAATGTATCAACAATATCAACCAGGCTGGTTAGAAGTTATTACCGGTCCAATGTTTGCTGGAAAAAGTGAAGAACTAATCCGCAGAATAAGAACATTATCATACGCTAAAAAATCTATTGTCTGCTTTAAACCTGCAATTGATGATCGCTATGCAAAAGAAGAAATAGCTTCGCATGCAGGAAATATGTGGGAAGCTAAGGCTGTAAAAGATGTTTCAGAAATAAAAGAATTTTTAAAAGACAAAAAATATGACATTGTCGGAATTGATGAAGTTCAATTTTTTTCTTCAGAAATAATTCAATTAATAGACGAATTGATCAATCAAGACACAAGAGTAATTGTTGCCGGATTAGATTTGGATTTCCGAGGAGAACCCTTTGGTGTTATGCCTACATTATTAGCCAAAGCCGAATTTGTAACAAAACTTACTGCCGCATGTAAAATTTGTGGAGAAGCAGCAACTAGAACTCAAAGAATAATCGATGGAAAACCTGCTTTATATGATAGTCCAATTATTTTGGTAGGCGCTAAAGATAGCTATGAAGCAAGATGCCATAAACATCATATTGTTCCAAAGAAATAGTAAAAAAGCAACTTATATTATTAGTATAAGTTGCTCTTTTATTTTAAATTTCTTTTTGGTTATAAATTAAATTTGCCACTTCAAAATTTTTTGTATCTTGAATTCCTTCAACTACAAGAGATTCGCCTTCAATTTCAAATGAAATTTCATAATCTTTTTCTAAATCATTGAATGTTAATGCTACCATTTCATAGACATCTTTTTTAACAACACCTTCTTCTTTTAAAGCAGCTTGCTTTAAATTTAGATTTACTTTTTCATCATTTTTATCATCTTGAGTTTCAGAAATATAATTGTATTGGGTTGCTAAAACCATTCCATCTGGTGCGCTATTATTTATTGCTTTGGCAAATTGTGATTCAACTGTTCCTTCATTTTCAACATATTGTGTTACTGGAATCAAATAACTAACATCATCATACTTTTTCGTATAATAAATATTGAACATATTCTTATTTGTTAATTCTTCAGCATTTTTTGTTGTTCGATTTATTCCAAAGTTTTTTTGTAGGAAATCAGGAACTAAGGTATTCTTTTGAGGCATTTTTTCCAATTTCTCACCATTAACATAAATTGATAACATATTTATAGATGGAAATTCACTAAATGTATAAACTAATGACTCTAACATATTAACTTCTTTTGTCGGCTCATAATTTAAAAACTCTTCGCTGACATCCAAAATTAATTCATCATTAAATACCTCTATTGCATTGACTTTTGTCTCTGCCGGAACTATACCTTTAATAGAATTTGTATTTGCTTTACTATCTGTTTTTAACAAATTAAATAAATCTTTTAAATTTTCGCCAATTGTATTTCTTTTTTTTGTTTTTACTGTTAATGGAACTGTAGTTTTATCGTTTGCAACTAAGTAAATACGATGATTTTCACCTGTATCTTGCTTGATAACATCTACGGGTTCATTTGGCTTCTGATTATAATAGATTCCTAATCCAACACCTGTGCCCAAGGCTGTTAGTAAAAGTGGAACTATCACTAATGCTGCTTTACCTGGCTTTTTTCTTTTTGCAAATGCTACTTCTAACTGTGGAAATTTCTTTTTAATCTTCTCAACAATTGATTTTTCTCTAACATCGATTTCTTTCATTTTACCATCCTCTAAAAGTACATATGAAAAGAAAAACAATTTTAGAACTTCAAATACTTCTTTATAATATTTTCTTTTCCACCATAATTAATTTTTAATTGATCACTTTGAGGAAAAAATAATAAATCTTCAAATACTTTAGATGTTAAATCAGTAACTTTAGCTTCTTTTTTTATCATTGAAATTATATTTTCTACTAATTTATAATGTGTGCAACATAAAAGATATTCTTTTTTCACTGGCCATCTATTTATATCAAAAATTATATGTTTAAGATTATCCTCTTCTATATCTTTTGCTAAATATTCATCAGCATATCCTTTTTTTAAAAAATCTATAGTATTTTTTGTTCCTACAGGAAAAGCATCTTTATTATCTTTTAAATACTTTAAATTATAATCTAATATTTTTATATAACTTTTATTTCTCATTATAGTAGAAAGAGTATTGCACATAATTATTACTAAATCATAATTTTTTTTATTTATTCGATCTTCTATATCTTTTGCTGTTTCTTCTAATTCTGAAAGTGAGCAATTTCCAAGAGGAAAATTCTTTGAAAAAATTAAATCTATATCATGCTTCAATCGGAAATTTACTATCATTTTTAAAAGAGAAACTAATCCTAATCCTGAATCAACTATCGCTATTTTCATAATATTAATATATGTTTATTAAAGAATTAATAAACTTTTTATCAAAATAAAATCTCATCTTACGATGAGATCATAGAGTAATTTCTTTTAATTTGAATAATTCAATTACCGCCATTGCTCTTCCTTTAACACCTAACTTTTGCATCACATTAGAAATATGATTTCTGACGGTTTTTTCGGATATGAACAATTCTTCAGCAATTTCTTTTGTCGTATAATTTCTTATCAATAATTCAAAGACTTCTCTTTCCCTAGCCGTTAAAATAGATGGCATAAATACCTCACACTTTAATGTATGCTAGAAATATTTTTTTGTTTTTCTTTGATAGCTTTAATTAAATTATCAGCAGCTTCTTCAGGCAAAAACTGTCTTAATTCTTCTTTAGTGGCCTTCTGAAGAGAATCAAAAGAAGGATAAGCACTTAATAGTAAAGAAGCTCTTTTCTTTCCTATTCCTGGCACTTCTTCAAATATATCGGTAAACAATGCTTTTTGTCTTTTATTTCTATGAGTTGTAATAGCATAACGGTGAACTTCATCCTGCATTCTCATCAATAAGAAAAATAAAGGGGCCTTACTATCCAATGGTTTAATTTCCAATGTATCTCCATCGATCAATCCTTCAGTTTCATGTTTATCGTTTTTAAAAAGACCAGCTATTTTAATATTAACCTGATATTTTTCTTTAATTTGGTTTGCTACATTAATTTGATTTTCTCCACCATCGACTATAATCAAATCAGGCATTTTCAAATGATCATTCAATAGTCTTGAAATTCTTCTATCCAAAACTTCATACATCATTTGTAAATCATCTTTTTTATTTTCTGATCGTATATTATATCTTCTATACATAGAAGGTGATTTTACACCATTGATATATTTAACCATCGCACCAATAGCTTCTTCACCCTGTAGATGAGAGTTATCATATAATTCAATATCCAAAGGTGCACTGATATTTAATAAATTTCCTAATTCTTCTAGTAATAATAGAGTATTATCTTCAAGTCTTGCAGTTTGAAAATGTTCATCCAATCCTTTTTTAGCATTTTCAAAAGCCATAAATAAAATATCTTTTTTCACTCCACGAGAAGGAACCAAAACTTTAATTCCTAACGCATCTTGAAGTAATGGACACATTTGTTTATCAGTTATCAATAATTCTTTGGGTTTAACATGAGTGGAATAAAATTGCAATAAAATTGAAGCTAAATCTTCATCGATAGTTTCAGTTGCTTCATTGATAAAAAGTTCTTTACCTAATAAAGTACCTTTTCTATACATCAATATAAGAACTGACATATATCCATCCCTTAAAGAATAACCAACAACATCTCGATCGATATGATCAGCCATCATTATTTTCTGTTGAGAAGATATATGTGCTATGCTGTCCAAAGTTTCTTTATAACGTTGAGCAGCTTCAAAATTTAATTCATCAGAAGCTTTCTTCATCTTCAAAGTGATATCATTAACAACTTCTTTTGTATCACCATTTAAAAACTTTATCATTGAGGACAAAATATCTTTATAATCTTTTTCATCAACCTTATTAATACAAGGTCCAAGACATTCACCTAAATAATAATAAAGACATGGTTTTGAAGGAATACTATTGCATTTTCTTAAAGGATATATTTGATTGAGCAATTTTAACATTTGATATGCTGCTCCACCAACAGGATATGGTCCAAAATAAGTAAATCTTTTATCTTTATTAGAATGAGTAATTTTTAAGACCGGATCTTTTCCTTTAGAAAGAGCAATAAAAGGATACATTTTCCCATCTTTTAAAAGAATATTGTATTTAGGATAATACTTTTGAATTAAATTAATTTCTAAAAGCAAAGCTTCTTTTTCAGTGTCTGTTTCGATGGTATCAAAATCACGTATTTCTTGAACCATTCGAAAAACTTTACCTGATTGAGGACGAGTAAAATATTGTTTAACTCTTTTTATCAAAGATTTAGCTTTTCCAACATAAATAATGGTTCCAGACTCATTTTTCATCAAATAACAGCCAGGAGAAGTTGAAAGCAAATCAATTTTTCTTTTTAATATTTCATAATCTTGGTAATTCATTTGAAATATACCACTGTAGCTCCGACACCACCTTCACCTTCACCGCCAAAGGAATAGGACTGCACATTTTTATTTTCGCTCAATATTTTCCAAGTTAATTTTTGAAGAACGCCTGATCCGACACCATGAATAATTCTAACGCGATGATATCGCATTAAAATACAAGAATCTAAATATTGTTTTATTTTTTCTTCTGCTTCATTTGCTCGAAGTCCAATAACATTCACTTCCATTTTAATATCAGCTCTAGGCATAAAAACTCGGTCGATAGGATTTGTTGGTTTAGCCTTTTTTATAGGAGCATTGTTTGGCAATAATTCAAGATTATCTGCATCAACAGTCAAACTTAAACCACCGACATTAACTTTATATTTATTTCCTCTTTTTTCAGTAATTACACCATCTTGGCCAGTTAAAAGAACTCTGACATTATCAGAGATTTGATAATCAGTTTTTTTACCTTTTTTAGGCTTTTCTTCCTCTTTAGGTTTAATTATCTTATTCAATTCACCCTTGATTTTACTGACTTCAGCGAAATTGCCAAGTTTGCCATTTTTATTCCAAATCTTATCGATTTCCTCGATGCGCTTTTCAACATGTTCTTCAATAATTTCTTCTTCTCTTTCCTTTAAAGAAGATAATTGACGTTGCACACTATCAATGGCCCTTTGTCTTTTGGCACTAAGGCGTTCAAGTTCTTGTTTCTGTAAAATTATATTAGCTTTTTCTTCTTCAACTTCAGCTAATCTTTTATTCAATAAATCCAAATTTTGTTTCAAAGGATCACTGCGTTTTTCCTCTACAAAATTCAAAGCATCTGTAATAATATCTTCAGGCATTCCTAACTTCTTAGCTACAGCTATACCAAAACTATGTCCAGCAACTCCATAATTTATTTTAAAAGTAGGAATCAAATTTTCTTCATCAAAAACCATTTTTGCTGATAATACAAAATCATTATTTAAACAGTAATCTTTTAAATCTTCATAATGCGAAGTTAAAATTAAAAAAGAATTTGTTCTTTCTGCTTTTTTTATAAATGCTACACCAAGAGCGGAGCCTTCTAAAGGAGAAGTACCTTGTCCTATTTCATCAATGATTACCAGAGAATTATTTGTCATATTAACAGCTATTTTTTCTAATTCTCTAACATGAGAAGAAAAGGTAGATAAATTATCTAAAACAGATTGATTATCACCTGCTAAAAAGAAAATATGATCGAATATAGGTAATTCCGCATAAGACGAAGGAACCATCAATCCAGCTTGATTTAATATAGCAGCAATTTGTAAAGATTTTAAAAATACAGTTTTACCACCAGCATTTGGACCACTTATTAAAAGAATCTTCTTTTCATCTAAAGATAAATCATTAACAACTAACTTATCTTCTGAAATCAACGGATGTCCAAAATCTTTTAATACAATATTTTTACTAAATTTAGCTATTGAACCATGATATGTATTTCCAAATAAAACTGCTGCATATGTTCTATCGATAATTAAAGCAACATTATATACTTTAATAAGTTCTCCTTTTACTGAAAAAAGAAGCTCAGAAAGTTCTTCAATAATTCTTTGAACCTCAGCTCTTTCCTTTTCTTCCTCTTCCATTATTTTAGAAGAAAGAGCAAGAACCTCATTAGGAATAACATAAGCAGTATTACCAGAATTAGAAGTTGCAGTAACAATGCCATCAATTTTATTTTTATTTGTAGAATTGATAGCCAAAGTTGAGTATCCATTCTTAAAAGCAATTTTTGTATCAGATAAAAATTCGCTATATTTTTTTTGAGCATTTAAAGCAACGCTATCCATACTAGCTTTTAATCGTTCAATATTTCTTCTTAAAGAAGCAAGAAGGCTTGATGCATCAGAAGAAATTTCCATATCTGGAGTAATAGAAGAACTCAAACGGCGTAAAATATTAGGAAAAGAGACTAAATCTAAAAACAATTCATTGACTTCATATTCAGTACGACCTAATAATCCATCTTTCATATTTTGTAAAGACTCAAGATACTTTTGCATTGTATAAAGTTCTTCAATAGTTAAAATACTTTCAACTTTAAGCTTATTGAAAATATTTTTTAAAGAAGGAACTTCAACAGGTTGAATAGTACATCCATCATCAATAGCTATTTTAAAATCCACTAATCTTTTTTTACTTAAATTCAATTCAAAATCATCAGTAATAAAACTAAAAGGAATTTTATTATCTTCATAGGTTATATAATTAAAAAAATTATTATTTAAAATCTTTATTTCATCAAATTGATTCATATAATTATTATACCATAATTATTAAAAAATTAATTAGTCGCTCAATTTTCCCGATCGAAAAAAAAGAAAGAAATAAAAAAACCGGCGAATGGCTACC
>OGPU01001124.1_pt1 | contig 25008 bp, 21 predicted proteins | sample 1552991 | NCBI WGS metagenome assembly OGPU01 (sample SAMEA2580296, study PRJEB22360) | human gut metagenome | biome: human gut; feature: human-associated habitat; material: faeces | place: Denmark | collected 2008/2010 | reverse complement strand
CCACCAAAGACCCTGTCCTCGATCCATGGTGTTGCGACGTTCCCTAGAATCCGCCAGGTTGTTCTCGTCGGGTATCGGCAAGTCGGACCGTCAAGAGCTTGAGGGGGAGGGGCGATTGTATGGGCTTCGAGGCATCGAAACAGAGAGCCGTTGCGTAATCGGCAATTCGTATATGCTGCCGGTTGTCCTCTTAACTGTGATAAGGGGATGGCCATTCAGCCAGGAGAATCGTTTGTATCGGGATGGTTATCGCCAAAGATAGCGGAGTGATGATAAAGGCGTTTGCGGTCATTATGACAAGTCCTTTTAACCCTGATTTAAGTCCTGGCGTTTTTGGCAGCTCCCCGATGATCAGCCCGCCGTTGCTTCTTTTCTTATCCAGACAGGACATGATGATAATCGAGAAAGTGAATGTGTTTGCGGTTATCGATGATAAAGTCGGGTCGTACCTGAATGGGATTTGCAGGATAATTGCCATTGCGAAAGCGAAGATGCTGAATCCGACAGATGAATCTTCGACCTTGTCCTGGTGGCCCGTGCAGGCATAGACAATGAGAAGAATGATTGAGATTGCAATTCCAGTTGTCAAGATGGAAGCCGCAAGAATCGTGCTCGCCTTTCCGACGTAATCAATAATCATCGATGCTTTCTTTCCTACTTGTTTTTAAGCACCCCATCATGATGAATCACGAGTAGGTGCAGGTAGGCTCTTATTTTGACATCTGTGGCAAGAGCCTGCTGCTTGGCGCATTGGGGCGGCACCTTAAGCATGTTTTACCTTTAGCTGCGTTTGGAAGCATACATTTGGAAAGACAGTCGCTTTTCGGGGCGGGTTGCCAGGGGCTCGTTTGCTGCCGCAGAAGATTTTCTCTTCACCTGTGGTGCTTTGTCGTCTATACTTCATTTAAAAGTGAAGCGAAAGGACGCTGATGAGTGATGGCTATAAACTGGTATGCCATATCATTGACGACGAGCATTTTTTCTGGGAATTAGTGTCGTCTAAAGCTTCGTTGTCCTCTTTTGAAAAGTTGGTTAAGGACAAAAGGCATTGCGACATTGCGGTAAATCTGATTAATCAGATAAAAAGAATTCTTGATTATGGTACCGAGGTATCCTGCAAAACAAACAAACTTCGGAAGATTAACCAGGTGCCAGGCCTATATGAGGTTAAAGGCTATTCGGGCGTAAAGCGAGAAATGGCGTACATTTTATGCAGAAAGCCGCCCGAAATTGTCTTGTTGTTTCAATTCGATAGCCATCAGGGGGCTGGGAATATTCATAAGGAAATAGATAAGGCTAAACCACTTGTTCTTGAGGCATCGAGATTGCTTGAAGAAGAATTGGCTGGAGGAAGCGAAAGAAAGTAAGAAGATGAATCTCTCTGATTTTCTTAAAGAAAATGAAACTCCTAACACTAGGGCATATGAGCATGCTCTAGACCTTGCGTTCTTGTTCGTTGAAGAAATGGAACAGCAGGGGCTTAGCAAGAAAGAGCTTGCGGAAAAGATGGGCATTAGTCAGTCCAGGCTTTCTAATTTATTGAATACGCAGCCCAATATGACGCTGGAAACCATTGCCCAATTTGAGCTTGCTTTGAATGTAAATATGTCGTTCGAACTCGAAAAGCCTGATGGTTGCAGCTCTGAAATTAAAACGGTTATTAGTGATTTCGGATTTGAGGATCTTGCTGCTACGACTCCGATGGTGGAGTTTAGCGGGAAGATTTCGGCGGAATTTTCGGGCATGAAAAGTGTTGGTATCTCTGGCAAATTGGAGGTTGCGGCTGCATGAGTATGAGGGTGTCCTCCATTCAATATGGGGAATCGAGGGTAGTTCGCTTCATGTTTGACGCGGAGCGGGCAATTGAGCGCAACCTTAGCAATCAAGATCTCGTTGCAGGGGAAAGCCAACTAACTGCACGCGTCAATAATTCATTCGGCAAGCAGGATGGATTGGTGGTTTGCGATTGCTCTATCGATTTAACGTGGACGATAACGACTGCCGCAGAAAATCCTGAGCCTGATGTTCGTGTCGAGTGCAAAATGGGTGGGCTGGTTGTTTGTCCCGAAGCGGCGGCGGAGGAAAATACGATTCGCGAAGCCTTGGCAATGAACGGCGTAATGTTTGTTTGGGGCAAAATGCGAGACGTAATCGAGTCTGCATCTCGCTACTCGTCAACAGGTCTTCTGGTTCTTCCCGCTATTGACCCCGGAAGCGTTCTCGAGGGTATTGAAAAGGACGATTAAGGTGAAAGCGGAAAAGACCCCCCCTCTTCTCTCCGATCGAAGCCTCAAGTTGATTGCGGTGCGGCGTTTTTGCCTTTACCGCAAACAGTTTGCATCTTTAGGCTGATCAAGCCCGCCGCTCTGATTCTATTTTTTGCACTTAAAATTGCTAAAGGGACATTATTCGCTGTATATAGGAGTGTTTTGAATGCACGAAAGCTGCACAAAACAGTCGCTTCCGTCTCGGGATTATCGAGCGTTGCTGGGTTCTGCTCTATGCGCATTTAATTCGAATAATGCATTTGTGATTGAAATACATCTTTGAATTTGGTGCTACCAGATTTGTCGATTCGGGCACAGTGGAGCTGTTCGTCGTGCGCGCATCTATTTCTGAAGTCTTTGATGTGGTCAAAGGCATTTTTCAAGTCTTTGTGGGTAATGCGTTTGGGCACAAAGTGCGTTTCGGCATATAAGGCTTGGAATCTTCTTGCGATGGGGAACCTAATTGATTCTGGGAGATAATCGTAAAAACGAAAAGCCTGACCTAAATCTAGGTTGTTCATAATTACCCACAGGGGAACATTTTCATGCTTGTTTATATAGTGGTCGAGATATGGCTTGTTGTTTTTTAATTTGCCTGTTCGGCCTAAAATACGGTTCATTTCTCCAATCAATGTTGGAATGTAATCTGGCATTTCCCGTCGGAGCAGTGGGTTTTCTTGTCGAGATATGCTTCGTTGCTATCTTTATGCGCTTTGCGGAACTCGTACTTTGCAACTGATTTAAGCGTTAAAGGAAATCTAATAAATTGCAACGCTATTTGAAAAAATGATCTTGTCGTATTATTGCCTAGTTCATCCCCAGCACTTTGCCTATAACGGCTTTTGCTCCGTACTTCTCTAGGAACCAGCTTGCTCGTAGGCGTATTGCTTGGGCATTGCTTGCGGTATCACCGCTTAGGGCAACTTCCAGCAGCTTGCGGTCGTACTTTTTTAGCTGCAACTTATCGGTGCTGCCAGTGCCCCAGAACTCGCGGAAAATACGGGCGTATTCGGGCAGCAGTTCATTGCGTACTTCTTCTGGCAAGCAGAATAGTCCATACAGCACGAACTCGATGGACCAGCTCACAATTTCCGAGCTGTATTCTTCCAAGCCAAAGCGCTTTTTCCAGGCACTGAAAATGCGCTGGGTCATGGGCAAGTGCTTGCGGCTTTTGGCCTCCAAGTCGTCATTGGTTTTCGACGTAAGCGACCCTTCGCGTTCGATGCGATACTCGTACAATTTGTCGCTTATCAGCGCCGTTTTCCTTGAATTGGGGTAGATGTCGAAGAAAAACACCTGGTCTTCGCCGAAGGGCAGCGCCTCTTCGAAGCGAATGCCGCATTCGTTCAAGAATGCTTTGCGGCAAGCGGTGCGAATGTAGGGGGTGCTCTGCTCTTCGAACATCAAGGCAGGCTTGAAGCCGTCATACACCACATCCCTTGGGCTGAGCTTCAGCGTAATCCAGGGGGTTGCGGCTTCTGCGGGGTTACAATAGCCGCCAAAAGTTACCACGTCGGCATCGGTTTTGGCGAATGCTTCGGCAATGCGTTGGCAGGCATTGGGTGTGAAGCGGTCGTCCGCATCAAGAAAGCCAATATAGGTTCCGCATGCCGCATTAATTCCCGCGTTGCGCGCAGAGGAAAGGCCGCCGTTTGGTTTGTCCACGATAACGATGCATGCATCTTCCTTCTGGCGCTTTGCCAGGATTTCGCGTGAGCCGTCGGGGCTGCCGTCGTTTACGCAAACCATTTCGATATCGCCGAAGGTCTGCGCCTGCAGCGAATCAAGACAGGCATCCAGATAGTCTTCCACGTTATACACGGGCACAATTATGGAAAGAACGGGGTGCTCAGGGGCGCCTTCGGCGCGGATGACAGTTGGTTCTTCGGCCGCCATCGCTATTTCGCCACCTTATTCTTCAGCAGTTTCGCAATTAGCGGCATGCTGCCAATGCGGTAGTAGTGCTTGAAGGTATTCAGCTTGCCGGGCGCTGCGTATTCGGTACGGCACTTTGCGAATGTTTCGGGTTTTTTGATAAGCGCGCGAAGGTCGGCTTCGGCCCAAGGTTCAAACAGCGCCAGGTCAACGCGGCCGGCGTCCAAATCGGTCTTCAGCTCCTGCGCGGCGTGCTTCAAAAATTCGGCGCGCAGTTCGGCGGAAAGGCGATCGTAGTTCCACAGGTAGCTGTTGAATTTCATGCGCTCCAGCACGCCTTGTAGATGCTGCTTTTTTGCCGGGCGCGCATCAAGCCAGCGCTGCATTTCGGCGTACTCGTCGCACACGCAATACACCTTGCCGGGGGAATTTACCGATGAAGCTTCGTTGTCTTGGCGGTACTTCAAAATTTGAGTAGAGCTAAACGCAGCGCGTTCGGCGGCGGCCCATACCTTAAAGGCAAAGCCAGCATCCTGATATGATGCTCCTGGCGTTTCCAGGAAGCGAATGTCATTTTCCTGTAGGAAGGTGCGGTTGTAGATGCCCGACCAAATAGATGGCTTTGCATAGAAAGGTTCAAACACTTCCTGAGGGTTAACCAGCTTGCCGCAGAGCCCTTCGCTAATTACATGGCAGGGCTCCAGCTTTTCGTTCTGGCTCCAGTAGAACCAGAAGTCAGCCTTTACCGCCTGTGCGTTGTGCGTGGTTGCCAGGTTGTACAGCACCTCCAACGCGTCGGGCGTGAACGCATCGTCCGATTCCAAGATGGCTACGTATTTGCCCGTTGCCGCATCAAGCCCTTGGTTCATGGATGCTCCATAGCCGGAATTGGCCTTGTCAATCACGCGAAAGCGGCCGTCCGCATCAAGGTATTCCTGCACAATGGCGCGGGAGCTGTCGGTGCTGCCGTCGTTAATGCAGATTGCCTCGAAATCGGTGAAGCTTTGGGCCAGCACGGAATCTAGGCATTCGCGCAGGTATTTCTCCACGTTGTAAATGGGTATAAGCAAGCTAATTGCGGGCACGGCGGATCCTTTCGCTATTGCTGCGCAGCGTGCGTTTTTGTTCAACATTTCTATGATAAAGGTTATGGCTCGGGTTGCCTGTTCCGCCGGTGCGTCTCTGGCAAAAAGAGATAAAAATGGGCTGGGGCTAATGGGCTCCATGTGCCGGCGGCTTGTTTGACGAATGATGTTTCACCTGTTGCGTGTAGATGCTTTGTTGGTAACAGGATTTGAAACTCGTGGTGAATAACCTTGAGGGGGAGTAGACTTTCCGTGGCGGAAAAAGAGGTAGGTACCAGGTTCCCGCTGAAAGCATCGGGAGGTTATCTTGGGGTTAGAAAGTGAATCAACGGCAGAGAAAACGGGGTTTTCCAAAGTGAAGCCCTGGTTTGTGCGCAATTCAAAACTGCTGGTGGTGTGCTTTGCGGTGGGCATGATCTGCCATGCGCAGATGTACCTGAACGGCCTTTCGAACCCAGATGCAGTTGTTTCTTTGAGCAACCCCAATGGATACGGAAGCTTTATTCCGCATGCTTGGGATATTAGCTTGGGGCGTTGGGGCCTGCTGTTTGCTGCCTGCGCTAAGTTTGGGCTGTGCTCGCCTATCCTTACTTCCGCAATCGCCATTGCCCTGTTTACGCTGGGCATTGTTGCGCTGATAGACAAGCTTGGCATCAGGAACGCTTGCCTGCGGTATGCTTCTTCGGTTTTGTTCATCGCCTCGCCCTTCGTTTCTTGTTGCATCACCTACTACTGCTGCTCGAATTCATACGCTCTTTCCTTTTTGTGCGCGGTTCTGGCCGCATGCCTGATCGGGCGCGTTGGGGCTGTTGGCAAGCCGGTTGCCCTTGTTGGGGCGGTTGCGTTGCTGGCGTTTTCGCTCGGCTGCTATCAAGCGAGCCTGGGCGTGTTTTGCGTTGCGGTGCTGTTGGTGATGGTTCGTTCGCTTATGGGCGGCGGCTCTGAATCGCTGGCGTCGCTGGCATGCGATGCTCGTGGCGAAGCTCAGAACCCCTACCGTGAAGAAGGCTGCAGCGCTGATTCGCTCAGTGCCAAGCAGCTTGCGGTGTTCTTCGGCGTTGTCGTTGCGGTATGCGCGGCGGGTGCTGTGCTGTACTACATGCTGACCGAGCTGTCTTTGTTTGCGATAGGCATCAGCCTTTCTACCTACGGGGGAGCCTCCTCGGTTGGCGCTAGCAGCATTCTGGGCTCTTTGACATCGTCTGTCCCCAGTGCATACGTTGCCTTTTCCGACGCATTGTTCAGCCACGGCATTTTCGGGAACCATTTTGGCTGGGTGTACGTGGCGGCTGTTGGCATGATTATTGCGGCGGTTGCGTTTGGCCGTCTTGCTACGATCAACGGCGTGAAGCGTTTGGGGGCGAGCGCTATGGCGCTGCTTTGCGTTGTGCTTATCCCCTTTGCCGCCAACGTTATCCTGGTTATCGTTCCTAGCTACGGGTATCCAACCCTGCTTATGCTGGGCGGTTTTATGGCTTCTTTTCTGCTTCTGCCCCTGTTGGTGCAGCTTTTGCTCGATTCGCCCGACCGAGGCAATGTGCGCCTGCACATGCCCGCGAAGGCAATGTCCGTCGGCTGCTGTTGCCTTATTGCCGTAGGGGCGTGGTCGTACGCGCTGCAGTCGAATGCGGATGCCGAGGTTATGCAGGCATGCCAGAACCAAACTGCTTCTTTGGCCACCCGAATTGCCGGCGTGCTTGATGCGAACCCCGATGTGCAGGCGGGTGCGAAGGTATTGATTGCCGGCAAGCCCGAAGCGGGCAACTTTCCGAACACCAGCGATTCCTACATTCACGCAAGCAGCTATGCGAAGTGGGGCATGGTTTGGGACAACCACTACCAGAACAACATGCGTTCTTGGGACGTGATAATGAAGCAGTTTGCGGGGCAGAGCTTCAACTACTGCTCGTTTGACGAATGCGCCAAGGTTATTCGCTCCAGGGAATTCGCGAACATGTCGTTGTATCCCGCCAATGATTCGGTGGCAACCATCGACGGCGTTGTTGTTGTTAAGATATCTGACATAAGCAAGTATTCGGAATAGCGGCGCGCGCTGACGCCGAAGCGTTTAGAGTTCATGAGGGGCGCTGGGCATATGGGAAAACGACATCACGGCAAGGGCGAAGCGAACGGTACGTCCGCCTCGCGGGGGCGTAATGGCGCCGCTGTGGGCGCCGCGGATATCGTCGTTGCACATGGGTGCGCCGATGCTGCGCGTGACGATGCGCACGCAGCTGAAGCTTCGGGCTCGGCGAGCTCGGCAGCTGCGGCTTCGACGAGTGTCGCGCGCTCAGTAGATGCCGCGAGCGCCGCACATGCCGCAGCCCAACCCTCTGCCGTCCCGTTCTTTTCGGTTGTTCTGCCCACGTATAGCTCCGAGTCCTACCTTGCCGCTGCCTTGGGCGATTTGCAAGACCAGCTGTTCACCGATTGGGAAGCCATTGTGGTGAACGATTGCTCGCCCGACGGCAGCTTGGCCATCGCGCAGCAGTTCGCTGACGCCGATGCGCGCATTCGCGTTGTTTCGCACGAGGTGAACCGAGGGCTTTCGGCGGCGCGCAATACGGGTTTTGCCGCTGCTCGGGGGCGCTATGTGTGGTTCCCCGACCCCGACGATCGCTACGATTTCACCTTTCTGCAGAGCGTGTATAACTCGCTTCAGCAGCACGAAGCGCCAGTGGTTATGGTGGGTCATGTGGAAGAATTCTACGACGCTGGTGGCAAGGTGGAACGCGTGCAGGAATTCGCTTTCAGCCAGGAATCGGCGCATTTGGGAAAAACCAAGCTGCGCAAGCACGTGTTGGGGTTCGAAAAGGGTACGCATTACGGCTACGCCTGGAACAAGGTGTACGAGCGCAGCTATCTGCAGCAGGGCGGCTTTACCTTTACCGAAGATTTGCCGCTTATCGAAGATATTGAATTCAACATCCGCGTGTTCCAAGATTTGCCTGGCCTGAACGTGATTGGCGCACCGCTATATCGCTACGCCAAGCGCGAGACGGGCAACCTAACCAGCAAGTTTGTACCGCGTTACTACGAGGTGCATCGCGCGCGTATTGAAATGTTGCGTAACCAGCTGGATTCATGGGGTTTGCTTGATGCCGGCGCCAAGGCCACGCTTGGTGCGCTGTATGCTCGCTATATTCTTTCGGCGTTGGAACGTAACAAGCAGAAGGAAAGCGGCATGAGCGGCACTGCACAGAAGGAATGGCTGCAAGGTGTGTTTGCCGATGAGTTGTTCAACGAGTTGGTGCCCTGCGCGCAAGCCGACAGCCAGGCGTTGCGCCTGTGTTTGAAGCCCCTGCAGCAGCGTAATGCGGCGAAGTGCCTGGCGCTAGGCGGTGCTATTCATGCTGCCAAGAACGGCGCTCTGCACAACGTGTTTGCGAAACTGAAATCCGGCAGGTGAGAAAATAGGGGACAGGTCTCGCTTTTTCACTTGTGGCATAGTGGCTGGTACCGAACCCCACGCGCAGGTTCCATTGCAACCTGACGCCAAATCGAAAGCGGGAAAACGATAGCCGCCCCTATTTTTCTAGGATGTTGCATTTCGGCAACACGCTGGGTTTGTTTTGCTGCTAGGCGTACAATCGGACGCGGTAATCAAGCGAAAAGGGGGCTTGCGGTGGATCTTTCCATTGTCGTGCCATGCTACAACGAAGAAGGATCGCTGCCGCTGCTGTTCGGCGCGGTGGATGATGCTTTTGCCACCTCGGGAGTGTCGTACGAGCTGGTTTTGGTGAACGACGGCAGCTCCGATGGTACGTCGCACCTGCTGCATGAGCTGCCCACTCCTGCATCGGCCGAACGTATCGTCGTGGTCGATTTTTCCCGCAACTTCGGCAAGGAAAGCGCCCTGCTCGCAGGCCTTCAACATGCCGAAGGGGATGCGGTTGGCCTGATGGACGCAGACTTGCAACAGCCTCCTGCAACGTTGCTTGAAATGTACCGCATGCTGCAGGCCAACCCTAGCGCCGATTGCGTAGCCGCATTCCAAGAGCATCGAAACGAAGGTGCGGTGCTGAGCTTCTTCAAGCACGCGTTCTACAAAACGTTCGACGCAACCTCTCGGCTCAATGTCATGTTCGATGCCTCCGATTTTCGCGTGTTCCACCGCAGGGTGGCCGATGCGCTTCTTTCTATGCCGGAAAGCTTCCGCTTTTCGAAAGGCATGTTTGCCTGGGTAGGTTTCGAGACATTGCCGTTTCCCTACACGCCGGCAAATCGCGTTGAGGGCGAAACGAAGTGGTCGTTCCGGAAACTAATGCGCTACGGCATCGGCGGAGTGCTTTCGTTTACCACGTTTCCGCTGAAAATTGCCGCGGTGGCGGGTCTCGTTGCCACGCTTGTCGGGTTGGTTCTGCTGGTCGAAGTCATTGTCGAGCAATTTATCAACCCCGCCATGCCATCGGGCTATCCTACGCTTCTGTGCGTGCTCCTTTTGATGGGCGGGCTCATTTTGGTAACGCTGGGTGTGATCGGCGAATACATCGCACGCATCTACATCGAAACCAAGCGCCGCCCTGCCTATATCGCGAAATCGGTAGAAGTCCGAACTAGCACCAACCAGACAGGAAAGTAAGGGTAGGTGCTCGATTCCCACTTTGCGAGCTGAGCCGCGTTTGCAATGAAGCGTGCGTACGAGGTTCGGCGTCAGCCGCTATGCCATAGGCGAAGAGGAACCGCTCTCCTTGCTTCCCGTGCCCGAGAAACAGGGAGAGCGGTTCAATACGGCGCCTCATCCGAGTGCAGGTCTGCGTAAAACCATATTTCACATTTCAGAAAGGACGTATCTGTTATGACAGAACCTACGTATATCTTAATCCGTGAATCCAGCAACGAATCCGGCTACACAGCACATCCGTTCCCTACCGAAACGTCAGCATACAAAGCCATGGACTGCATGGTGGAATCTGATGCTGCTGCCATTGAAGCGACATACCACTTATCACCCCGTGTGGAACAGGTATCGAGCTATAAAACACAGCTCATCTTCGATGCAATCATCGCTGAGTCTGACATGACCGTAAAAATTACGTACAGCGTTTATGCAATCGAAAAGTAAATCTACTTATCGAAAATATAAAAAATGGGGAACAATCTTTCATCTCGATTGTTCCCCATGCTATCTATTCGTACCACGGCTCGCTCGCAGTGGTATATTTTTTATGCTGATTTTCTCTAATTCGTTTGGCCCTCTTGGTAGGGGTACTTTTCCAGCAGCTCCTGCACGGTGATGAAGCTGTAGCCTTGTTCCTTCAACTTAGGGAGCGCCTGGCGAAGGCCTTCGATGGTCTGGCTGCGGTCGCCGCCGCCATCGTGCATCAGGATGATGTTGCCGGGGCCGGCGCTCTGGATGCGCTGGGCAATAACATCGGCGCCGGGCTTCTTCCAGTCGGTGGTGTCAACGTTCCAGCCAATTTCTGCCGTTACAATGCCTTCAAGATCGGTGGCAACAGAAGTGTCGAAATTACCGCCCGGGCAACGGAAAATAGTGCTTGCTTCCTGGCCGGTAGCGTTCTTGATGGCCTCCAAACCCTTTTGTACTTCCTGCTTGCGTTCGTCTGTCGACATCTTGATAAGGCTTACGCCTTCGCCGCTGCCCTCTGCGTGGTCCCACGTGTGAGTGCCAATTTCGCAGCCCATACTTGCAGCGCGTTGCAATTCCTTTTCGTGCCCGCTAATGCATTGGCCAACGGTAAAGAAGGTAGCCTTGGCGTCGTTCTGTTCAAGGATGTCCAGGATCTCGTCGGTTTGCTTATCCCATGGGCCGTCGTCGAACGTGAGCGCAATAACCTTGTCGCCGTTGCTGTTCACGTTGTAGTACTGAACGATGTTGTCGACCGGTTCTTTGGTGGTAACCGTGGCGGTGATGCCCGATTCCTTGCCTGTGCGCGTTACTTGCTCGCCGTCCTGGGCATTGTTGCCGTACAGGTGAACTGCGCCAACGCCCTTCAGCTCCGTTTTGTGCGGAAGGGTTTGGGGTTCGCTGTCGGTGTAGGGCTCGGTGATGTCGGTGCCATTGGAGATCTCGATCTTGTCGCCGCCGTTCAAGTGCATGCCCATATCGTCGGTGTCGTTTCCGTTCACCTTTGCGGTGCAGCGGGTGCCTTCACCTTGACGGATGGTGCTGCCATCGACGGCTACGTAGTTGCCAGGCGTTACCGAAACCACGTTGTTGTCCAAAAGGCCGCCAACGCTGCGCTCGGCGCCCGAAATGGTTACCTGGTCGCCGTTTAGCGTGACCTCAACCGGCTTCGACCCCATCCAGTTGTTGAAGGCGAATATGCCAACGATGGCAAGCACCACAACAACGGCAACGGCGATAAGGCTGCCGCGCGTAAAGAAGTCGGCCTTCTGCTTGGGCGCATAGTTGTTGTTGCCCAGGTAGCGAGCTGCCTGGTATGTGGATGCGTTGGTGGGCGAAGCCTTTTGGGCGCCTTCTTTGGTGCGCTGGTATTTAGCGCGCGAATAGGCAGACGGGTCGTTGCCGCGCATGTTTTGCACTACGGGTATCTGCTGCGAAGGCTGGCCTTGCTGCGGCTGTGCTGCCTGAACGCGCATGCTCTGGCTGGGTTGCGAAGCTGCGGCACCGCGACGAACGGGGCGCTGCTGGCGTTGAGCCGCGGAGGGGCGCTGACCTTCAACGCGCGGCATGCGCTGGCTTGCCTGGGCGTTGGGGCGCTGACCGCGCTGGCTGTTGGCAGCGCGGCGGGATGGGCGCGCCTGCTCGTTGCCGTTTTGCTGCATGCGCGGCATGCGCTGGCTTGCGGAAGGGTCGCCTGCGCCTACGTGCTGGTTAGCATCTTGCGGTATTGCAACGCGCGGCATGCGCTGGCTGCCCTGCATGTTGGGGCGCTGGCCCTCGACCCGCGGCATGCGCTGGCTTGCGCTTGCGGAAGCGCGCTGATCCCAGGCCGACACGTTGGACATGTTGCCATTGGCCGTGTACCCCTGGTTTGTTTGGGCAGGCTGGTTCGTGGCAACGCGCGAATGGGCAATATGATCGTTGCCGGCACCTGCATACGCAGGGAATGCGGACGATGCGCCGCGTTCCTGACCTGCTGGTTTGTTCTGCACGCGTTCGTGCATGAACGAAGCCGTGGGGTCGTGCTGGCTGTATAACTCGCGTTCGCGCTCAAGCTCGTCACGTGCACTGGGCACGGAAGTGCGGGGCGTGGTGGAACGGCGTGTTGGTTGGCGACGCGCTGGTCGGCGCGGTGGTTCGTTTGAATTGGTCATATATTCTAAAACTCCCTAAAATCCAATCTCCTTATTGTACTCGGCTTGGTTGCGGGTGAGTGTTTTATACACAATTGTTAGATGCCGGTTATGCAAGTTCTTCATTGGTTTGTTGGTGGGCGCCTGGCAATGGCAAGATTTCGTCCTGATGCGTTCCCGGGCACTCGCCGATGGCAAAATGCCCGCGAAATGCGTTCCACCGGCGTCCGACGGTGGCAGGATTTCGTCCTGATGCGCTCTTGGCCTGACTGGCAGTGGCAATATACTCGCGCGGTGCGTCCCCGGGCGGCAATCCGTGGCAGGTTTTGCGCTCCATGCATCCCGAAAGTGGCCTCGGACGGGAAAATCGCCAGTTCGTGGCAAGATTCGCGCGCCATGCATCCGAAATGAGCTGGCTTTGGCAGGATATGCGCGCCATGCATCCGAAAAGCCCTGCAAACAGCCGTTTGGGAATACACCGCGCGAAGATCTTGCCAGGAAGGGGCACTTTTCGCTGCACGGGTCCCTCGAATCATGCATAGTGCGCAGATCTTGCCATCCGCCGCCGAACAGCGCGAGCGATCGCAACCACAGCGCCGCCCTTATGGGCGGCGGAACGGGGCGCGGGCGGCTTCTTGTCGGGCGGGGTGACGCTGCCAAAGGAGTGCGTGGTGTTGTGGGGTGTCGAGCGCTGGCGGCAAAGCTGGCATCAGTGAAGCTCCGCTTGCAAGTCTCTGACGCCGATAATCTCGCCGAATCTTGAGAGTCAGCATTCGCGGGGAGGGTTCAGGGCGGGACGGCGGCAAGGAGGCGCCGGTCAAGCGGCCCCGCCGAGTGAGGCCCGCGTGCTAGCAACTTCCAGTAGCGCGTTCAAAGAAAAAGTTAACCCGTTGGTACTTTTCCTGTTGACAATACCCCCTAGGGGTATATAGTTGCAGCGTAAAACAAAGAAGGGGAGAAGAGGCTCTCTCGTTCCCGTCAGCGAAAAGGGTCACCATGAGCGAAGAATTGTCCAAAGCATGCTGCTCGGAAAAAGCGGAAGCTCCAAAGCGTACATGCGAGTGCCGTCATAAGGCAACGGAGCGCAGCGCCGAATTCCAAAGCGAATTGCAAAAGCGCCTGAATCGCGCCATCGGTCAGCTGAATGGTGTGAAAAGCATGATCGAAGACAACCGTTATTGCGGCGATGTGCTCATTCAGCTTTCCGCTGCAGAAAGCGCTGTGCATACCGTGTCCGAAATGCTGCTGCGCGACCACCTGGAAACCTGCGTAACCGAACGCGTACGCGAAGGCGATACCGAAGTAATTGACGAGGCCATGCAACTCATCAAGCGTTTCGCCCACTAAGGGCGGGTTTGCTCGGCTGGTGCCCGACTGCAGCCTGCCAAGTTGGCTTTCGTGCGGATCCCGACTGCTGCTGACTGCCGCTGCAACTGTCCCGTTCGTGCAGATATCGACCGCCGCCGAGACTACCGCCGTAGTTGCCGTCCGCGAGGATCCCGATTGCCGCCGGTTTGGTTGGCAGTTCGTTCGGCCGGCAGTTCACCCCCCCCAATCACAAAACTCCAAGAGGAGATACACCATGAAGATATCTTTCAATGTTCAAGGAATGACATGCGCTGCCTGCTCGGCGCGCGTCGAGAAAGCTACCAGTGCGGTCCCCGGCGTGGCGAGTGTTGCCGTGAATCTGCTGAAGAATTCAATGGAAGTGCAGCTTGCCGCCGACGCCAATGCCGCCGAAGTTACAGCCGCCATTGAGGCAGCCGTGAAGAAGGCGGGCTACGGCGCCAGCCCCAAAGGCCAGGCGGGCGCACCCGCTGGGCCAGGCGCTGCTGCTACAGGCTCAGGCGTCGCTGCGAGCAATCCGAACGCCACCGCCGAAGCCGAGCAGAAGAGTATGCTGCACCGCCTGATTGCCTCGCTCGTGTTCACGGTGCCGCTGTTCTACATCTCTATGGGCGACATGTTCGGCTGGCCGTTGCCCGGTGTGCTCACTGGCATGGAAAACATGATGGTGTATGGGCTTACCCTGTTTGTGCTGCTGGTGCCCGTCATTTTCATCAACTTCAAGTTCTTCCGTGTGGGCTTTCGCGCCTTGGCGAATCGCGCCCCCAACATGGATTCGCTCATTGCACTAGGCTCGGGCGCCGCTACGGTCTACGGCGCATATGCGCTGTTCAACATGGCATTTTTCATGGGTCATTCCGACATGGCGGCCGCTCATCATTTCGCCATGAACCTTTACTTCGAATCGGCGGCCATGATCCTGACGCTCATCACGTTGGGCAAGTATCTGGAAGCGCGTGCGAAGGGCAAAACCACCAGCTCGCTTTCGAAGCTTATGGATCTTTCGCCCAAAATGGCAACGCGCGTGGAAGACGACGTTGAAGTGCAGGCTCCTGCCGCAAGCGTGCGTGTGCTCATGGTACGTACGGGCGAATCGGTGCCGGTCGACGGCGTGGTGCTGGAAGGTGAAGGCTCGGTCGACGAATCCGCTATTACGGGCGAGCCTCTGCCGAAGAGCGTGCACGCTGGCAGCGCGGTGACGGGCGCCACCGTGAACACGGCAGGCTGGTTCACGATGCGTGCCGAACGCGTGGGCGAAGAAACCGTGCTGGCGGGCATTATTCGTCTGGTCGACGAAGCCACCAGTTCCAAGGCGCCCATCGAAAAGATGGCCGACAAAATCAGCGGCGTGTTCGTGCCGGTGGTTATCGCTATCGCGGTGGTGGTGTTTGCCGTGTGGCTCGCCGTGGGGGCGGAGCTTTCCGTGGCGCTTACGTACGCGATTTCCGTACTGGTAATTTCATGCCCCTGCGCGCTGGGATTGGCAACGCCTACTGCCATTATGGTGGGCACGGGACGCGGTGCCGCGAACGGGATTCTGGTGAAGTCTGCTGAGGCGCTGGAAACGGCGCGTGGCGTGAAGACGGTGGTGCTGGATAAAACGGGCACCATCACTAAGGGGGCTCCGCAGGTAACTGATGTTCTACCAGTGGAGGGCGTGCGGGCCGAAGAGCTGCTGCGGCTTGCCTATGCACTGGAAAAGCCTTCCGAGCATCCGCTGGCTCGCGCGATGGTGCTGTACGCAGCGGGTGGCATCGGTGCTGATGCGGTAAAAGAGTCTGCCGAGCTGGTTTCCGGATTCAAGCAGGTTCCTGGCCAGGGCGTTTCCGCCTGTGTTTCGGGCGCGGCGTGCTATGCGGGCAATGCGCGCATGATGGCCGAGTGCGGCATTGCGGTGGATACTTCGCAGGCTGAAGGGCTCGCCGACGAAGGCAAGACCGTCACCTATTTCGCTTGCGATGGCAAGTTGGTAGGCATTATTGCCGTGGCGGATGTACCGAAGGCAACCAGCGCTGCCGCCATTGCGCAGTTGCGGGCGATGGGCATTCGCATGGTGATGCTTACGGGCGATGCTGAGCGAACCGCTCTTGCTGTGCAGCGTCAGGTGGGCACCGACGAAGTCATTGCTGGTGTGCTGCCCGCCGAAAAGGAGCGTATTGTTCGCCAGCTTTCCGCGAAGGCTCCGGTTGCTATGGTGGGTGACGGCATCAACGATGCTCCGGCATTGGCTCGTGCGGATGTGGGCATTGCCATTGGCGCCGGCACCGATATTGCGCTTTCTAGCGCCGATATCGTGCTGATGCACAGCGATTTGGCCGATGTGCCCGCTGCCCTGGATCTTTCGCGTGCCACTATGCGCAACATCAAGCAGAACCTGTTCTGGGCGCTGTTTTACAACGCCATCTGCATTCCTGTGGCGGCAGGCGCGTTTGCGTGGGCGGGTTTCAGTCTGAACCCGATGATCGCGGCGGCGGCCATGAGCGTAAGCTCGGTATGCGTGGTCACCAATGCTTTGCGCTTGCGCGGGTGGAAGCCGCAGCGCGGCTCCGCAACGCCGGTGGGTGCGGTGGGCAAAGCAGCGAGCGTCCCAGTCTTAGCCAACGAAGTTGCTGGCGTTGGCGCCGCTGCTGGTTCTGTGGCCAGCAAAGAAGCGAACAATCTACCATCGGCAAACGAAACGGCGAACGATGTTCCTTCTAGCGACGGAATGCCGACCGGCCCGAATGCTTTCGCTGTAAATTTGCGTTCAGCCGCTTTGCAATTCCCTGAAAGGCGCTTGCGCGTGGAGGGCATGAAGTGCCACAAATGCGCAGGTCGCGTGCGCGGAGCGTTGGAAGCGGTGCCTGGCGTTGAAAGTGTGGTGGTCGATCTCGAGGGCAAGCAGGCCACGGTACATCTTAGCGATTCCGTGCCCGATGAAGTGCTTGTCGGAGCTGTGATCGAAAAGGGCTTCGAAGCAGAAATGCTAGCGCACTAGCCGAACGGAGGATGCCACCAATAAAATAGCGTGGTTCGCCAATCGGGCTTGCCCCTGTTCCCGTCTGACGAGACGCCAATCCAAATCGCCCCTGTTCCCGCCTGGTGAGCCGCCAGTCGGGAACACCTTCGCGGTCAGCGCGGGTTCCTCGCCAGGTGCCCTCCCTCATCCGGCGCGGGCCTCTTGCAGGCGCTTTCCCTTATCCTGCGCGGGCCTCTTGCAGGCGCTTTCTCTTATTCGACGTTGGCCACTCGCCGGGCGTCCCCCCCCATCCGGCGTTTGCCCCTCGCCGGGCGCCCTCCTGAATGTCCTGCATGAAAGGGCTGGGCATTAAACAGTGGCAAGAAACGGTTATCGTGTATTCCCAGAGGAGGCCCGGACGGCAAAAAGGCCTCTTCATGGCAATATGTCGCCGAAATGCATGCTCTAACAGCATGTTGTTGGCAACATAGGCTCCTTATGTATGTTTTAAGCGGCGAAAAGCAGTGAAAAACAGTGTTGGGGAATACATTTCGCGAATATCTTGCCCGAAAGAGGCCCTTTTACCGTCCGAGCCCCTCTGAGAATACATTTGAGCGATATCTTGCCATGATCCTTGGCTGTCTGTGCGTGCACGAATGCCCGCTTTTCCCCATACCCCATCTGGTGTCCTGTTCGGGGACTCACGTTAAGAGCCTTCATTCGGCGTCCTGCTTGGAACCTTCCCAAACACGAAAGCGGCCCCGTATCGAACATAGCGCTTCTCGCCATAAAACAGCGTCCCATTTCCTGGACACAGGAAATGGGACGCTGTTCGCAACGACGCAGGGCACTTATCTGTTGCAGACGCCTTGCGTTCTAGGCTGCTTTGTCGGCTTAAGCACGCCCGGGATTCTGGTATGCAGGTTCCCGGGCGCGCTCTTGGCTGTTTGCCAGACAATGTCGGTGAAGCACGTTGGCTCCGGGTGTGTTGGGGTGCTTGCGTGGCCGTCGGCAAGGCGCAACTATCGCGCAGTTGGCTCCGGGCGTGCCAGCGTGCTCGCGTGGCGCCGCTACCGTATGGCCGGCCCCAGGTGTTCCAGATTAGTTTCGGGCACGTTCCTCTCGCTAGAGCAAGAGCGTCGGTGCATGAGGCTATTCGCCTTTTTCGGCCTTGGCCTTGCGAGCCTTTTCCATGATCTCGGTTGGCGAATCGAAGTCGTCGGTGCTGGCGCTACCAGGCGCTACCCATTCGTCGAGATGCTTAACCACCATGCCGATGTTTTCTACATAGGCGTAGATCTCGAACTCGCGCTTGCAGCGGAAGGTGCACTGCACGCAGGGGTTCTTGTCGCAGTAGGCAAACGCGTCTTCATCTGCCAGAGCGAACACCACGGGCGGCCACTTCTTGGGTGTGACGTACTTGTGCTGCATGCCAGTGAACGTTTTGAGGCCGAACCAGCGGGGTTTGCATGTGGAGTCGATGGAACGCCAGTTCACGTTGATGCAGTTGTTGTTCATGCCGCCAAGAATCTGATAGGTCAGCTTGAAGCGGTCTTCGACGTCGGCGGCGTCTACGAGTTCGATACGCTCCATAGGTTTGCCGCAGCAGTTCGGCTTGAAATCGACATGGCCGTACGGCGGTTCGAACAGAAGCGAACGCTCACCGTCGTTGGTGCACGTGATTTCGACGTTGCCGTCGATGCCGGCAAGAATGGCGCCGCATTCGCTGCAGCGGTAATAGGGAAGGTGCGCTGAGCTGACGCGCGGCTTCCAGGTTGCATGGGTTCGGGTCGGGCTAAATTCTGCCATTGTTCCCCCTTCTTTCGGCAGTATGAGCCAGTAAATACGAAGCTGAAAGCCCCTTGCTGTCCTTGACAAGGGACGCTTTAAAAAACTACGATTTATCTATCTTATACGAGATTTCCAATATGGAAGGGGAAGTGCGCATGAGCGTATATCAGGAGGCATACAAGTTGCCCGAATTCAAGTATGAGTATGAGCGCCTCAAGGTTGACGTCCGTGGCCCGATCCACGTTGTTTCCTTCGACGATGCTGCTAACTTGAATGCAATGTCTTACCAGCAGATGGCCGACTTCAACGACTATCTGAAGAAGGTCCGTATGGACCCCGAATGCCGCGTAATCGTTCTCACCGGCGAGGGCAAATCCTTCTGCGCAGGCTTCAACCTGAACGAGCTCAACTTCGAGCCCCCCGCAGACATGGGCCGCGCTCAGCGCGATCACTGCATCATGCAGACCATCTGCTCCGACCAGGCTGTTAACATGCGCAACGCTATGCAGCCCATCATCGGTGCTCTCAAGGGCCATGCAGTAGGCGGCGGCCTTTCCCTGGCTTGCGCTTGCGACCTGCGCGTTTGCGGCGAATCCTTCAAGATGCAGGCAGGCTACCTGAACATCGGCCTTACCGGTACCGACATGTCCGGTTCTTACTACCTTCCCCGCATCGTGGGCTACGCTCGCGCTGCTGAGGCTCTGATGACTGCTCGCCGCATTGGCGCAGAAGAGCTGAAGGAATGGGGCTTCGCCAACAAGGTTGTTGCTGACGAAGATGTTGTAGAAGAGGCTGTAAAGATGGCAGAGGCCATGGTTAAGAACTCTGCTCCTCTGGGTCTTCGCCTTACCAAGGAATCCCTGCAGGTTTCCCTTGACAACTCTTTCGAGTCTCAGATCAAGATGGAGAACCGCAACCAGGTTCTGGCTTCTCAGACTGAGGACAACCGTCGTGGCGTTCGCAAGATGAATCCGAAACTGCGCGACGAGGTTAAGGCTCATCCCGAGAACTTCGCCTTCTCCAACATGTAAGTTTTCTTCCGAAGGTGTTGCTACAGGAACGGCACCGAACGAAAGATCGCTAGCGGAGCGGCACCCAATTGGGTGCCGCTTTTTTGTTGGGGGGGGCATGGCGGCGCCCACGGGAGCCACTGCGAAGCTGCTCACGATGCTATGCTGGGTCAGCGTTGTAGCGCAGATTGAGGTGCTACAAAGGCTCGCCCTGACCAAATCACTGTGCCAAAGCTATTCCAAGAGTCCGGAAACAAAAAATCGGTCCGAATTGCAACTTTTTTTGCGATTGGCAATTGTTGCGAGCTCCCCAATCGCGAATCGCGGCACAAAAACGCAGGCAATTTGCCGTGTGAAGGCCCCTATTTCGCTTTGCCGGGACAGGGAAGGGTTCGCAATCGCAAAAAAGTTGCAGAGATGCCGAGATTTTTGTTTTCACGATGGGCGGATTGCCTCAACGGGTGGATATCGCAATGGGCGGATCACCGCAACGGGGCAAATCACGCAGATGTGCGTATTCTCGGCGGCAGCGCGGGCGGCAGCGCCTAGGGCCACTGATCGGACGAAACGGCCCCTGGGCCTTGCCGGATTGGGTTGGGCGGCAGCCCGTGTGCAGAGGGGTTTGCTGCGGATTGGACGGAGCGGCAGCCCCTAGGTCTTGAGGCGGCGGGAGAAGGCAGGCTGTGGATCTGGCTCGCCTGAGGAGAGTGGAGTGCCAGCCCCGATGGCGGCAACGAAGTTGGCCGCAGGGGTGATCTTTAATTCAGGAATCTTGTACGGGGCATTCAAGTTTTGGGCTGGTCTTGAGCCTCATTGAGCTTTCAGGTTTGCTTTTCCGCAAAGTGCGAGGCGGGTCTTTTGCGTTGGCCTTGCGTGGTGGGAAGTGAAGAATTCCTTGTTTTGGGCAGAACCTCCCGTAAGGTAAGATGAATTTGCTCAGACATGATTGATAAATGCAATAACCCCTGTTAATTAGATTATTTTTGGCAAACAGTACATATTCTCAAAGACTATTTGACAAAAGTGCTTTTCGGCGCTGAAATAGACAAACTTAGTCGTTTTGGAGTAGAGAAGAGGACATTCTATGGCCCGGAGGTACGATAGCGAAGCAGTTCGTAATCGCGTGCTTTCGACGAGCGTTCGCCTGTTCCTGGAGCGGGGATACCACGGCACCACCATGGCGGCCATTCTAAAAGAAGCCGATGTGTCCTCGAGCTCGTTCCAGAATGTCTTCGGAAACAAAGACGGAGTGATGTATGAGCTGATGAAGCTCATGTTTTCGGAGCAGTTTTCGGCAGCGGATTCAGCCGCCGCGCTGCTGGGACCTAATGCTAGCCCGGCTTTTGCGTATGCGCTCGAGACGTCCGTTCAGCTCACCATTGCCGAATTAAGTGAAATCATTCGCGATTTGTATTTGCAGGCATATGCCAGCGAACGTTCCTTGGAGTACATTCGCCGCAATACCGCGAAGCATCTTCAGAAATTCTTCCAACAGTACAACCCTTCATTCGATGAAGAGGATTTCTACCAGATGGACATCGGAACATCGGGCTTGATGCTTGGCTTCATGTTGCGCCCGTGCGACGACGATTTTCCCCTTGACGTGAAAATCGAACGCTATCTGCAGATGAGCCTTTCTGCGCTGAATGTGCCGGCAGAAGAGCGCACAACCATCATCGAGGGCATAAAACAGCAAGATTTGCGTTCCATTGCAAAGGCTGCCGTGAAACAGCTTTTCGATGTGCTGTCCGACACTTTCGATCTTGAGCTTCAAGCACAAATATTCGGCGAGGAAGAATGCGACAAGGAAGAGTCCGCCGAATAACAGCCCGAAAGACGCAGGCTTATTGTCTTCCTGTGGGGCGGCAGTGTCGCCACGCGGTGGCTTGCGGGTATCGGATACCAATTACCCCTCCAGTGGGATGGCAGAACCAGATGGGCCATCCGTATCGCTTAATGGCGTAGTTGTTGCCCTCGTGGTGCGACGGAACCAGATTGACCCCCTGTGCCATTAATAGCGCAGTTGCCCCTCCCTGTAGCGTGACGGGATAGACGTTTGCTGGTTGCCCTACAATAACGAAGAGGAACGCGCCATTCGTTGGGCCGGCTTGTGCAGCTGCTGGTGCGATGGCGGCAAAAGTGATCTGCTGATCTTGGGGATAGGAGCTCGCATGGGTGTTTTCGCAGGTGATTCCAAAACGGCGAAGGTGGGTTTGCTGTGCGCGGTGTCTGTCGGTGCGGTAGCCGCGGTTGCGACTGGGGCGTTGGCCGCTTCACGTATTAAGACGCTTTGCTCGCTGAAGAAGTTGTCCAGTTTTGCCGGTGCGTACAATCTGTACGAGAGCACGGTTGCGTATCGTTACGACCTTGACGCCATTATCAAGTCAGGGGTTGAAAACGACCAGGCCTATATCGACGCGGTGTGCAAGCAGGTATTCCCTGGGATTCCCGTAAAGGTCGAGGCGCCGAAGTTCGCCTGCAGTGCGTTTCGCGCCGAAGCCCCAAGCAGCGTTTTGATGGGTCGCAACTACGATTTCAAAGACGATACCTCTGCGCTTTTGGTTCGCACGCATCCGAAGGACGGGTATACGTCCATTTCTTTTTCGGCGCTGAACAATTTGGGCGCTAACATGCCCGAGGAAAGCCTGAAAAGTAAAGTTGCGGCGATGTTGGGGCCCTTCGCGAGTCTTGATGGCATCAACGAAAAGGGCGTATCCATTGCAGTGCTTACCCTTGATAGCCTACCTACCAGGCAAAACAGCGGCAAGCCGAAAATCAATACCTCACTGGCCATTCGTTTGGTGCTTGATAGGGCGGCAAGCACGCAGGAAGCGGTAGACTTGCTGGGCTCGTACGATATGGTTGCCATGGCTGGCCGCGACTACCATTTCTTCATCAACGATCCTTCTGGAGACAGCCGCGTTGTTGAGTACGACCCGCAAAATCCTGCGCGCCCTATGGTCGTTACGCATGCGCGTGAAATTACCAACTATTACGCGTGCTATGCCAACGAGGTTCTGCCGAATCAGAAGAACGGTGCTTTAGGGCATGGCAAAGAACGCGCGCTCGCCATTGCCGAGGTGCTTGATGGTGCGCAGCTGCAAACGAAGGAAGTTGCCTGGAAGGCGCTGCGCTGTTCTTCGCAGGAGCCAAACCCAGAAGACATCACCAGCAATACGCAATGGTCCATCGTGTATGACAACATCAACTGCACTGCCGATTTTGTCTTGCGGCGAAACTGGGGCGAAGTGTTCAGCTTTGTCGTGTAGCTGCTAAGGTGGCGTGCATTGGCGGCGGACTCCGGCGAACGGGCATGCTTGGCTCGGTTGGCCAGTGCCCCAATTTGGCGAACCGGTTGTCCAACTCTCTGCATCACACGAGGCTTGTTGATGTTGGTTGCCTCGCATCCTGATTCTGGCGCAAGACCAGCGCGCACCGTATCATAGAAAGCGAACGACGCGCCGCAACGGGAAGCGGCGAAAAGGAGGGTGCTATGCGAGTTGATTTGCAGGGTGGTTCGGTCGAGTTCAAGGCGAGGGAAAGCGTGCTTTCGAAGATCGAGGCTTCGCTTCAGCCAGGGTTTGAGCCGGTGCAGCCCAAATATGCGGCAACGGTAATGCTGGTGCGTGATTCGGCTCCGTTCCAGACGGAATATCGCATCGAAAGCGATCATTTTCCGCCCGATTTCCCAACCGGCCAGGAACTGGAAGTGTTTATGCTTCGTCGCGTAAAAACGATGGAGTTCGTTCCCGATGCCGTTGTTTTCCCTGGTGGCAGGGTCGATGATCGCGACTCGAACCCCAATCTCCCGTGGTGCGGGCCCACTCCTGCCGAATGGGCTGAGCTCATGGGCTGCACCGAGGATGTGGCGCGACGCGTGGTTGTTGCTGCTGCGCGCGAGGTGTTCGAGGAGTGCGGCGTTTTGCTGGCGGGCCCCGACGAGCATTCGGTGGTACAGGACTTAAGCGACCCTTCCTGGCAGGAAGATCGCACCGCTCTGGAAAACCACGAGATTGCCTTTGCCGACATGCTCATCCTGCGTGGATTGGTTTTGCGCACCGACTTGCTGGGCCTTATTTCGAATTTCTGTACGCCTGAATTTGAAACGAAGCGATACGACACGTTCTTCTTTTCTGCCCTTATGCCAGAAGGCCAGGTGGCCGATGGCGAAACAAGCGAAGCGCAGATTGTGGCTCTTGCAGATTGCCGACTGGGAAACTCCCGCGTACGCTATGCGTGCAGGTGACGCAGGCAATTGGCTGGTGCTGGCGCCAACCGTTTACAACCTTACTTGCATCGCTTCGGCTCAAAACGCGAAAGAATTTGTCGAAACACGCCGCCGACTTACGCGCTTCATGTCGTACCCCATCAAAAAGGAAGACGGTACGTTTATGCTGCATTGCGATTTTCCGAAGCGCAAATAGGCAACGCGGCAAGGCGGGCGCTTTCTTGCCGGCTTGCGAGAAAAGGAGTTGAGCGGTGGGTTTCGTAGAGGATGAAACGCCCTGGTGCGGTGGGCATGTAAGCGCGCGCGTCCGGTGCGTGCGCGCGAACAACCCCAGCCCCATGACATATGTGGGAACCAATTCGTGGATTGTGGCCGAGCCGGGTGCCAAGGAATGCGTGGTGATAGACCCCGCTCCTGCCGGCGAGCAGGTTCAGCGCATCCTGGCGACATGCGGTGAGGCAGGGCTACGTATCGGAGCCATTGTTGCCACGCACGACCACCCCGATCATATCGAGGGAATTCCCGAACTTGTTGCGGCAACGGGCGCTCCGGTGTACGCGCCGCGCACGAGCCGTATCGAGCAGCTGCTGCAGAAGCACGGCTTTGCGAAGCGCGGCGGCTCGAAGCGTACGTGCTCTGAGGGTGCCGAGGGCACAGGTGCGGTCGAAGTTGGGTCTGCAGGCGAATTGGATTCGGGGGGCTTGCCTCATTCTTGCGAGGAAAAAGCTGGCTGGGGCGCTGATGTCCAAGCTCTTCCGAAGGGCGCATTCCGCCCCTTTGAAGGAGCGCCGAAGTTTGAGGTGATCGCTCTTCCTGGCCATTCGGAAGATTCGGTGGGCTTGCTTCTTCCCGTAGAGCAGTCTCTGTTCACGGGGGATGTGTTGTTCCGCCATGGGCCCACGGTGGTGTTTCATCCCGATGGGGTACTTGCCAGTTATTTTGCCAGCCTTGATACGCTTGAGCGGCTGGTTCGTGAAGGCAGGGTGCGGCGTTTCTATCCTGGGCATGGGTATCCCATCGACGACCCGCTGCCCATTATCGAAGCCACGCGAAAGCATCGCGTCGACCGCCTTAACCAGGTGAAAGAAGCGCTGAATGCGGGCACGCTCGCCGAACCTGATGCGTTGTTCGACGCGGTGTATCAAGGCGTGAACCCTGCTTTGCGTTTGCCTTCCATTCGAAGCATCCGCGCGCAGTTGAAGTTTCTGGGGATATAGGGGCAGGTCCCATTTTTCCACTTAGCCAT
>OGPU01001120.1_pt1 | contig 25114 bp, 26 predicted proteins | sample 1552991 | NCBI WGS metagenome assembly OGPU01 (sample SAMEA2580296, study PRJEB22360) | human gut metagenome | biome: human gut; feature: human-associated habitat; material: faeces | place: Denmark | collected 2008/2010 | reverse complement strand
TGCGTGACCCGATTCGGGCGTATCAGCCCGCCGAGCTGATCGACGCAGATATAATCGTCGTATTTGCGGTTGTAGCTGCCCTTGAACATTCGGCGGTACAGGTCCTGCTTTTCCCGCTCCTCGCAGAGCATTTCATACACGGGTCCGGCAGCGGCAGTGTGCGGCGGCTGGATTTGTTTTTCATTTCCTCCACTGGTTCGACGATGACCTTGCCGTTTTCCTTATACTCAATGATTTTTGTGTCGAGCAGTATGGTTTTCTTTTCCCAGTCTACTCTCGACCACCGTGCGCCCAACGCCTCGCTGCGGCGCAGCCCCAAGCCGCCTGCCAGCATGACCGCCGGGTAGATAATATCCCCGCGGATGAGCCCCAGCATAGCGATCAATTCTTCCTCGGAATAGTTTTCACCCGTAAACTTGTTTTTCTTCGGGCGGTCGATGCGGTCAAAGGGATTGGAGTCAATCAGCCTGTCCTTGAAAGCCCGTTTGAAGGCGCTGTGCAGAACGGTGTGGTAGTGGATAACAGTGTTGGCAACAACACCTGAGGCAAACATCCAGTCATAAAAATCCTCAATGTCCTTTGCGGTGATGCTGCCGACCGTCAAATCCTTTCGGGCAGTAAAATACCGCCGAATTCTACCGTTTATCATTCCGCGGTAGCTTTCGGCGGTACTCTTTTGAATGTTTTTCTCGATCTTTTTAAAGTAGGCGCACATATAATCGTAGATCGGGATATCCGAGACAGGCTTTTTGTTTTGCGCGATCTGCTCGGCGTAGGACTGTTCAAAGGCTTGCACCACCTCTCGGTAGGCTTTGTTCACCTTTGATTTGTTGGCGCTCTCGGGCAATCCTAGCGCGCGCCATACGGGCTTTGTCCTGCCGTTCTCTCTTACCTGTATCACGGCATAGAGACGACCTTTCTTAGCCTGTACGCTGGCTGCAAGTGTGGTTGCGGAATTCATTTGCGTTCACTCCTTTTTTGTTTTTACTGACACGAACAATATCACAACTCACCGCACAAGTCCAGACTTTTTCGGGAGTTTTCTCAAGAAAACAGATCTTTGGGTTCGAACTTAGGCCTTCTCTTTGCCGCAGATAGTCAATGAGTTGCGATTTGGCAATGCGATTCTCTCTGCCGACCTTTACCGCCGGAAGAGATTTTTCTTTTATCAGCTTGTATACGGTCTTGGTGCTGACCCGCAGGATCTCGGCAACCTCGGCGGCGGTCAGCGCCGCCGGATAGCAGTGCAATTCTTTTTCGTGCTCTTTTTTCGTCATAGGCAAATCCTTTCTCCTACATTTTTATGGTAGGCTCATCGTTTTCCTCGTCAGTCATATCTTCCTCGCTGTCGGCTGCGGCGGTGAGAATACCGACCGCAAGCCCGATAACGGCACCGAGGTTGGAGGCGTTTTCCTGCGCCTCAATGCGCTTTCGGCGTTCCTCCGGGTCTTCGGAAGTGTCGTCAATTATGCTGCCAGCTTCCAGAATACCGCGCAGACCAGCAGCGACAGCGCCACCGCCGATACCGCCGTGGCTATCATAATTTTTAATATTTTTCGGCGCAGTTTCTCTATCGTGCTGTCCAGCGTCTCGGTACTCTTGGAAAGAGTTTCGGAGCAATTCAAAATAAACTGCTCTTGATTCTTCCCAGCCTGTTCGATGAGGCTTTCCATCTGCGCCGCCGTTTTGCGGTTCTCCGTCACCACTTCCCGCACCGTCTTTTCCATATACTCCGCCTCGATATTCTGTATACTGATACAGTGGTCGCTCAGCTCCTCCGCCGTTGCCAGCCGTTCGATCATCTGATACAGCTTCGGCTGAAACTCCACCGCATCCGCCAGCAGCTTGCTCTCCCGCTTGCGCTGCTCTATCGGGATCGCATACACCTGCGGCTGATACGGGATCTGTTCCAGTTCGGATAGCGTCCGTGCGTTTTTCCTCCTCAGCATATCCATTGCCGAGTTCTGCTGTGTGCTGTTTTCTGATTGTGAATTCATATTCCAATACCTCTTTCAAATATTTTTCATCGTGCAGGCGGATGTCCCTGCACTTCATTCCGTTCGGGCAAGTGAAGGTGATATATTTTCGCTCGTCCGTCCATGTGACTTTGTAGCCGAGCCGCTGCATCTCCCGTATAAAATCCGCACGGCTGCCGCTGCGGTTCATCACAAAATCAATATCGGACATCAGCTTGAACTTCCAGCTGTCGCCCTTCGCCGCGGCACGGTACTCACGGCTTGAAATGTTTGCGCCGTCTTTTTTATACGGTTCGAGAACGCTCAGCCCGTGCTGCTGACAGATGCCGTCGCTGAGTGCGCGCAGTTTTGTAAGCGTGCCGGGGTTTTGGCGCAGCTTCATTCCGTTTTCGTAATGCACGGAGTTGATGACAAAGTGATTGTGCAGGTGCGCGGTGTCGGTGTGGGTGGTCACCAGCACCTCATGCCCCGGCCACGCCTTTTTCGCAAACGCCAATCCGATTTCGTGCACCTGCTCGGCGGTCACGCTTTCGCTCGGCGAAAAGGACTGCACATAATGATAAAAATTCATTCCGCCTTTTTTGTGATGCGCAGTCTTGGTCGCCATAAATTCCGTGAACGCATTTTCGCCGTTGCAGTTTACGCCGCTCACCAATCGGCGGCCGCTGTCCTCGTCCGCAACCTTTTTCTGCTGCAAACAGTATTCGATCACCGCTTTCATTGCGCTGATGCTTTGATGGGATTCGGGAATAAAACTTACCGTTGCCATTATCCTTTCCTCGCAATCTCCAATAGTTGTTCGTAGATTTTCTTCTGTTCATCAACGATATCCTGAAAATCATACGAATGAAACACACCCGAATTTATCTTCGTTGCAATCTGATTCAGGTTGTTGCCGATGCGCTTGAGCTCGATCAGCAACGGCTTTACATCCTCTGCAACATGGATAGGCGTTTCGAGCGAAAGAAAAACAATATAGTCGGTAATACTCCGCTTGGCTCGTTTTGCATTTCGATCGATTCGTTGCTTTTCGGATTTAGTAAGCCGAATAGTTAGCGTGTTGTCACGCCGTCTCTTTTCACTCATTTTTATCTCACTCCGTTCAAAATATAGTGGGTTCGGGCTACTGCCCGAAATTTCAGCGATCGGGCGGACAGCTGGACGCTCTGCTTGCCCCAGACTAAAGTCTGGGAAATGAAAACCCGCAGTTTCCAGAACCACCCTAAATTCGCGTTTTTATTCTTCGTTAGGGCGTTTATGCCTTTCTCTTGCCAAACGCCCCACAAATCGCCTACAAATCGCTCACAGGGACGAAAGGAACGCTTGGGACGAATGCTTTGGGGGTACACCCATTCAACCGTCACCAACGGCACTTTCGTCACCGGCAGAAAAGGAATATTCGATTTCCAGCAGTCGGGCGCCGTTGCTGCGGTGACTGCGAAAGCGCACGCCGAAATCGGCAAGGCGATATTCCCAAAGATTCATCAGCCGTTTCAGCCCTCTTGTTGATACCGCCTGTCCTGCGTATTCGTTATACCGTTCGCAAAACTCCGTGTTGCTGCCGCTGTACTTTTTCTGCGTTTTCATAAAATCAACCAGCAGTTCCATCTCCTTTGGCAGCAGCATTTCCCGGTTCTCCATACTGTCGCCGAGCATTTTCCAAACAAATTCCTCTTTGGAAAACCGCAATTCAAGCTGGCGGTCCTCCATATCACGACCGGTGCAGTAGAGGGTGGCGCTGTCGGCATTGCGGCGGCTCTTGTCCAGCACAAAGGCGGTATCCACTGCGCCTACGATTCCGGTGGTACCGGTCAGCTTGTTGAACGGATCGCTGTCGCCCTGTTTGCGCAGGTGATGCACCAGCAGAAGGCAGATACCAAGTTCGTCCGTCAGCCGTTTTAATATCCGTATTTCCTCATAGTCGCTTGCGTAAGAGGTGTCGATGCTGTTGTTGCGCACGATCTGAAAGGTATCCACGGCAACAAAAACCGTGTCGGGATGCTCTTTCACAAAATCCCGTATCTGTTCGCACAGACCGTCGGACAGCGTTCCGGCAGAGGTAGCAAAAAACGCATTGGGCGGCACTTCATCGGTGATGCAAAGCAGACGGTTCTGCACGCGGCGCAGGGTGTCCTCCAAGCAAAGATACAGCGTGGTTCCTCCGGTCGTTTTCAACTTCCACATCGGTTCGCCCTTTGCAATACGCACACACAGGTCCAGCACCCACCACGATTTACCGATCTTTGACGCGCCGCCGAGGATGCATAACCCCTGCGGCAGCAGCGTGTCAACACAAAACTTTGTCGGCGGAAGTTTCATGTCCATTAAGGTTTCGCCGTCAATAACGGCGAGTTTTGTTTTTTCGTCAGCCATTCTGAAATCTCCTTGTAAAAAAAGTAAGAGCAAAAGCAGCGGCGGCGGAACCGATGCTTTTGCTCTCCTATCTATCTAATGGCTGAAAACAGAAAAATCACATAAATGCTGTGAGCTCAAAAATTCGTTTCTGAAATTTTTGTAATTTCCGGTGACAGCGAAACAGTTTAATGATGTACTGATTACAGAAACGAGGTGGCGCGCATGAATCTAATTGAAACAAAACCTGTGGGCGAAACACATTTGAGCCATTTTGCCGTTGATTTCGGCGATGCTGATATTCGGCTTAACGGAAAGCAATATCCCACCGGCAAGGTCACGCATGATATTCTTTGCCTTTCTCCCGAATGGGTAAAAGCACTTTTTTACAAGGGTGATGCCTTATATGCGCTTTGCTGCTGCTGGACCGATGAGGGATATTCCACGGAGTTGTTTTCCGAAATAAAAAACTGCCTTTTTGATATCTTGGACTACATCAAGGCTATTCCGCCGTTTTGCTATTTTGACATAGACGAAGAGTATACGGCACTGAACAATTTTTTCTATCAAGGTGCACTGCAACACTACGAAGAGGATTTCCGAAAACACGGCACGTTCTTTTATGAGCAGCTGCCGTATAAAAATAAGCTGCGCGCCCATATGACGGCGTTTTCCTGGATCATTTCGTCTTATATCTATCTCACCGGAGACACACTCAATTTTTTAAGCGTGGCAAATATGTTCTTTGTCAATCTCACGGAAAACGATAAACGAACCAAATCGGAACTGGCGGAGTTTGCGCGGACAGTGTTCGGTGATCCCGAAATCACCGAACAAATAATGCAAAGCAACCATACAGGCGCTTTCAACAATTTCACCCTGCACCCGACTGCAGAAGTCGCCCCCGTAATCATAGAAACCGAAAGCAGCAGCGTCCTCGGCAGGCGCATGGTGTTTAACCGTATGCTCAATTTTTATGTTACCGATCTATTCGAAGGACTCGCCGCCGGACATTATTCCCGGCAATGCGGAATCTGTCACCGATTTTTCTTTATGGAAACCGCGCATAAGCAGCTGTATTGCAGCACCGTCAATCCTGAGTACGGCGTTCCCTGCGCCTATGTCGCCAAAAATAAACTGAATATGCCGAAGCAAAAGAAAAAGGATGGTTTCGGCTATGCGACTTGGAAAAAGAGATATGATTCTCTGCGCAACGAAAAGCACAAAACCAATAAAAATCTGCCGTCCGCCAAATATGATGTGGATGTGTGCGATAAGGCAATCGAGCTTGCTAAACGGCATTACGAGGAAGCGCAGATCGATTTTGATTACGCGCAAAGTCGGTATGAGCAGGATATGGTTTTACGGAACCTGATCAACGAGGCAAAAGCGGCACTGGGTAAAAAATAAATTCATTTTTCTTTGGAAAGGGGGTGCGCGTATGGACGCCGAATACAAAAAGGCTGCCGAAAAATTGCTTTGCGGCATTACGGATAAGCGGCTGCACGAGCCGGCAATATGGAACGATATTCTTTCCTCTGTCCGTTCGGGTAAGCTGCGGCTTTGTGAAATCAACGACGAAATTCTGCGTATCAAATATTTCTGCAAAGAAAAAATCAAACGCGCATCTGCCTTTACCGAAAGCGATAAAAGCGGCGTGCGGCTCGATGATCTGAACGCATATTTTGTTGAGGCAATCAAGAGCCGTGATAAAGGATATTTTGAGGCATTTATCCGCGCTTACGAGCCGGTGCTGCAAAGCCGCGCCGAACGGTTTGTTTCGCATTATAATCTGTCTGCGGACGATACTGAGGACATCAAGCAAATCTTTTTGGGAACATTGTGGTTTGCTTTTCTCGGCTATGATGCCGCCGATCCCATTCCGCTTTTGCAGTATGTGAAAAAGGCAGCGGTAGTGCGACAACTGGATTATATCCGCACGACCAAAAACGCCTGCACCGTGCCGACGCAAAATGGGTATGCCGAGCTGCGTAAGGTTATGCGCATTTATAACAGAGCTCCCGAGCTTTCCGCCGATGCGTGTATTGCGCTTGCCGTAAAAGAGACGGGCTTTGCCGAGAAAAAAGTTACCGAGCTTGTCGCTGTCGGCAAGGCTTGCGAATATCCCATCGGCATTGTCCTGGCAGAAGAAAACGAAAGCGCGGCGGACGGCACCGTTGCGGACGAGCTGATTGAAGATCCGTCCGTATCTCTGTTCGAGGAAGTGCTGCGAAGTATTTACCGTGACAATTTCCGCACCGCCGCCGATAAAATCACACCTAAGGATAAGCAGATTTTATCTCTTTCTCTCGGTGTATGTTTTGACTGTTTCGGCGTTTTTAAGCCCAATACCTATGCGGAGATTGCGTTAAAACAAGGCATGTCGGGCGAAAAAAGCATTGAGAAAAAACGCAAGGCGGCAATCGAAAAGTTTGCCAAAGAACTGTGCGAAACGGGCTTTTGCGACGGCGTTTTCTTAAAGCAAACGGCTATAACGGTCATAAAAGAAAAGGGCAGAAAATCGTGCAGTCAGTCGCCTACGCCTATACACCCTACGGCGACGGAAAAGCCGGAGAGATTCTGTATACCGCTGCTGGAAAATATCGCCTTCAGATCATCCGCCTTGCGGAATTTGATATGACCGGCGCTTATGCAGAACAGGCTGCAAAAATCATCGACAACATGAACGGGAATTTCATCAAGGAGCGGTTCTACGCCATTCCGCTTGAAAGCCTGCCCCGCATCAATAGCCATAACGCAAAACCAAGGATGCCGTTTTATCACCCGCCGCACACAGACGGACAGAAATAGTTTCAAAGCCTTCTCTCGATTTTTCGAAAGAAGGCTTTTTTCTGCCGTTTAATTTATGACTTTTTCTTGTAAACCCCGAATAAACCCCTATTAAGCCTTGTGAAATCTCAAAAAATGTGGTATAATATATATTATAGTATTGTATTTTCGTGAAAACGGAGGATTCCACTATGGATAACAACCTTGAGCGCTGGTATTCGATGAAAGAAATAATGGAATATTTGGGTGTCAGCCGTGACACCGTTCTTGACTGGATTGAACGCAGAGAAATGCCCGCCGCCAAGATCGGCAGACTGTGGAAATTCAAAATCAGCGAAGTTGATGCCTGGATGAAATCCGGCGTTGCGGCGGATAAGTAATGCGGTGATAAAATGGGATTTATAAATTTTTACAAGCGACTTGAAAAGTTGTGCAATGAAATTTATGACGGTAACCACGGCATTTCGGCTTATATTGATGATATGTCAAGACTGACATCTGCCCCGCTCTATGTTTTTAGTTGGAATGACGACCTGAAACAATTAAAGCACTATCGGTGGATTCGAAACCAAATTGCCCACGAGCCAAATTGCACGGAAGAGAATATGTGTGAATACGGCGATGCACAGTGGATTGACGATTTTTACGATAGAATTATGAATCAAAGCGACCCGCTTGCTATGTACCGAAAGGCGACAAAACCTCAGCCTGCCGCAAAGCCAAAACAGACCTGCCAATCTCCACAGTTACAGCATACATATCCTGTACAGCCGGTTTCCTCAAAAAAGAAAGTGCGGAAAGCCACCGGATGGATTGTGTTATTGATTGTTGCAGCGCTTATCGGACTGTTTTTTGTGCTTAAATATCTTGTAAATTAACTCGGAGGTGCAATATGGCACTTGAAAATAAATTGGGGCTGACAAGCTCTGCCGACCTTGCCCGTGCGGAAGAACGCATCAGCAAGAAAAAAGCGCTTGAGCTTTTTGATAGCGGATTGCTCGATAAATTGGAAGCGGGAAAATTCTCCGCCCTTAAAGTGATTTATAAATATCTTTTTGATGAGATTTACGATTTTGCCGGAGAACTCAGAACCGTGAATATTTCAAAGGGCAACTTCCGTTTTGCGCCGCTGATGTACCTTGAAGCGGCACTTTTCAACATTGATAAAATGCCGCAATCCACTTTTGATGAAATCGTTGAGAAGTATGTAGAAATGAATATTGCCCACCCTTTCCGAGAAGGAAACGGGCGCAGCGCCCGCATTTGGCTTGATCTCATTTTCAAAACAGAACTTCACAAGGTTGTTGATTGGAGCAAGATTGATAAAGAAGATTATCTTCTTGCAATGGAGCGCAGCCCCATAAAGGATGTTGAAATCAAACACCTTTTGAAAAACGCACTCACCGATGATGTGGATAGCCGAGATATCTATATGAAAGGCATTGACCACAGCTATTATTACGAGGGTTACACAAACTTCAAAACGGAAGATTTAAGCAAGGAATGAGGTGCAAATATGCTGGATAAAAATTGGCAATTTGAACTTGAAGAATATATAAAGCAGGGCGAACCCGACAGAGTCGAAAAAAGCGAGGCGTGGCAGACAGCCATCGGCTTGCAGGCAGTTGACGGACTTAACACGTCCGAATATTTGCTGGACACCGCAAAGGAGCACATTGAGGGCAAAATTACCATTGATGAAGCGCAGAAGCGGATTCACAGTTATTATGAGCAGCGCTCTGTCCACACCGAAACGGAAAACGAAACCAAAGAGGCAGATATCGTATCCGCAAGAATCACAAAACTGCTGGGAGAAAAAGCATTTCAGTTTTCCCCTGCCGAGTGGATTACCGTTCACCGCAGATTATTTGAGGGCGTATTTGACCACGCCGGTCAAATCAGGCAATATAACATCACCAAGAAAGAGTGGGTGCTGAACGGCGATACCGTAATTTATGCGGATTGGAACAGCATTAAAGAAACTTTGGACTATGATTTTGCCACCGAAAAGCAGTTTTCTTATGAGGGGCTATCGGTTGAAGCGGCGGTAAAGCACCTTGCAAAGTTTGCATCGGATATTTGGCAGATCCACCCCTTCGGCGAGGGAAATACCCGTGCCACCGCCGTTTTTATGATTAAGTATATAAAAACCTTTGGATTCCGCGTCAATAACGATGCGTTCCGTGAAAACTCCTGGTATTTCCGCAACGCACTGGTCCGGGCAAACTATAATAATTTGCAAAAAGGCGTTCATTCAACCACAAATTTTTTGGAATTGTTTTTCTCAAATCTCCTGCTCGGCACAAACCACAAACTCAAAAACCGTTATATGCACATTGATTTTGCGGATGAAAGCACTCTCCAAAGTATCAACTCCAAAGTTTCAAAGTATCAATTTGACACTTTGGATTGTACTTTAGAAGAATTAGCGGTTTTAGAATTGGTCGCAAAGAACCCGGCGATAAAACAGCAAGAGATTGCAGAACAAACCGGAAAATCCATTGCTACGATCAAGCGAATTATGAAATCGCTGCAGGACAAAAACTATATCCGCCGTGAAAGCGGCAAGCGATACGGCAAATGGGAAGTGTTGGTTTAATCTATCAAGCTTACCCCTGTAATACGGCAAAATAATGAAAGAAGGGATTTGTTCTATGGCTAACGGAAACAACGCCAACATAGGCTTCGAAAAACAAATTTGGGACGCAGCGTGTGTTCTTTGGGGGCATATACCTGCCGCAGAATATAGAAAAGTTATTGTAGGTCTTATATTTCTGCGTTATATTTCAAGTGCATTCGAAAAGCGTTATCAAGAGCTTGTTGCTGAGGGCGACGGCTTTGAAGATGACAGAGACGCTTATGTGGAGGACAATATCTTCTTCGTACCGGAGGACGCTCGTTGGAGCAAAATAGCTTCATCTGCGCACACTCCTGAAATCGGAACTGTCATTGATGATGCAATGAGAGCCATAGAAAAGGAAAACACAACCCTTAAAAATGTACTTCCTAAAAACTATGCCAGCCCTGATTTGGATAAGCGTGTTTTGGGTGATGTTGTTGACCTGTTCACCAATATGGATATGGGCGATACAGAGGAAAGCAAAGACCTGCTCGGCAGAACTTATGAGTATTGTATTCAGCAGTTTGCTGCATATGAAGGTGTTAAGGGTGGCGAGTTCTATACTCCGGCAAGTATTGTTAAAACAATCGTTGCTATCTTAAAGCCGTTTAAGAACTGTCGTGTATATGACCCTTGCTGTGGTTCGGGCGGTATGTTCGTACAGAGTGCGAAGTTCATTCAGGCACACAGCGGTAAGCGTGGAGAAATCGCCGTTTACGGTCAGGAGTCCAATGCCGATACTTGGAAAATGGCTAAAATGAATATGGCTATTCGTGGTATTGACGCAGACTTCGGTCCGTATCAGGCAGATACATTTTTCAATGACCTACACAAGACCTTGAAAGCTGATTTCATTATGGCAAATCCGCCTTTCAATCTTTCCAACTGGGGACAGGAAAAGCTCAAAGACGATGTTCGTTGGAAGTACGGCACACCGCCTGCCGGCAATGCCAACTATGCGTGGATTCAGCATATGATACATCATCTTGCACCTAACGGAAAAATCGGTCTTGTTCTTGCAAACGGTGCTTTGTCCTCTCAGTCAAGCGGCGAGGGCGAAATCAGAAAGAATATCATTCAAGCCGACCTTGTAGAAGGTATTGTTGCATTGCCTACGCAGCTCTTTTACAGCGTTACTATTCCCGTTACCCTTTGGTTCATTACAAAGAATAAGAAGCAAAAAGGCAAAACCCTGTTTATCGACGCCCGCAAAATGGGTTATATGGTTGACCGTAAGCACAGAGATTTTACCGATGACGATATTCAGAAGTTGGCAGATACATTTACCGCTTTCCAAGAAGGAACGCTTGAAGATGTGAAAGGCTTTTGTGCTGTTGCCGACCTTCAAGAAATTGAAAAGCAGGACTTCATTTTGACACCGGGCAGATATGTGGGTATTGAAGAAGTCGAGGACGACGGCGAACCCTTTGAAGAAAAGATGACTCGCCTTACTTCTGAGCTTTCCGATATGTTCGCAAAGTCTCACGAACTGGAGGACGAAATCCGCAAGAAACTGGGGGCGATTGGGTATGAAATCTGAAAGAGAACTTAGAGTAAAATTCAGAGCACCCCTCAATGAATTGGACACAGAAATGCAAACATACGGTTGCAGAGCCAATAATCCCGATATTTGTGGATATGCATATTTGGAAAACGTTTGTGCCTTTGCCAGCCAAGATTGTATATGCAAAAAGCCTTCTTCTGCTTGGAAAAGACAATATAAAAAACTAAAAGGAGAAGAGAACAATGGCAAAATATAGATTTGGCGATATATGTAAAGTGCTAAATGGTCGTGCATATAAGCAAAACGAGTTGCTGGCAAGTGGAAAGTATCCTATTTTGCGTGTTGGAAACTTCTTTTCAAGTGACAGATGGTATTATTCGGATATGGAACTACCCGAAGATAAATACTGCGATTATGAAGATTTGCTTTTTGCGTGGTCAGCTTCTTTCGGCCCAAAGATTTGGGACGGAGAAAAAGTGATTTACCACTATCATATTTGGAAACTCATACCTAATGACGATATTGCAGATAAGTGGTATTTATATTATTGGTTGCGACACTCAGTAAATCGCCTAACAGCCGGAACACACGGAAGTGTTATGGCACATATGACAAAGGGAGATATGGAAAATCAATCAATAGAGTTGCCATCTTTACAAACACAGCGAAAAATCAGCTCTATTTTACGAACAATTGACGAAAAGATTCATAACAATGTAGCAATAAACAATAATTTAGAGCAGCAAGCTCAGGCAATATTCAAGTCTTGGTTTGTTGATTTTGAGCCATTTGGTGGTGTCCAACCTCCTGAAATGAAGTTCGTTCCACTTCAAGAACTCTGCAAAGTAGTTACAAAAGGAACAACGCCAACAACACTGGGTAAACCCTTTACAAGTTCAGGCATAAATTTCATTAAAGCAGAGTCAATACTTGATAGTCATTCTATCGACAGTAGCAAGTTTGCTTTTATTGACGAAGAAACAAATGCACTATTGAAGCGTTCGATTATCAAAGCGAATGACATTGTGTTTACTATTGCTGGTACTTTGGGAAGATTTGCAATGGTGGATAATAGTGTGCTTCCAGCAAATACCAATCAGGCGGTTGCTATTATTAGACCTGATGAAAATAAGGTGACTCCAGCATATCTTTATAGTTTCTTCATCGGTAATTGGCATAATGAATACTATTCAAAAAGGATTCAGCAAGCTGTCCAAGCTAATTTAAGCCTTACCACCATTAAATCATTACCTATTGCAGTTCTCAGCAACACTACAATGAACGATTATGATGAATTAGTAAGTCCATTATTTGCTCTGATGAAAGGCAATGAAGAAGAAAATCGTAGGCTCTCCGAATTAAGAGATACGCTTCTACCCAAACTTATGTCCGGTGAACTTGATGTATCTAACATCGAACTTTAAGCCGCTAAATTATTGTTTGTATTATCGAGGAGGGATAATAATGTTCGATTGGAATTTAGGTTTTTCACTTATAACTGTGATTGTAGCAATAATTGCTCTATTTCAAACCTCACATCAAACAAAATTAAGTAATAAACAACATCTCTTTGACCGTAGATTAAAATCATATTTGCAATCCAAAGGTTTGGCGAATTTATGTAAAGATAATTATAACCATCTTCAAATAAAAAATAATGAAGAACCTTTTTTTCAAAATGAGTTGATATTCGGTTGGCTCACAAATAACACATATATGTATCAACAACTTGATGTTTTAAAACACCCTCTGGAACAGCCTTATCAAGTGGATTTTTTAAAGAAATGTGAGGAACTAAAAAACCTTTCGGAAGAATTAAAACTTTATTTTGAAGGAAAAGCGGCAGAACATTATAGTAGCTTTGTTTCTGCTTATGAAAATGCATTATTTCGGATGTATCAATATCAAATTATACTTTACAAAATGCAAGAACAGAACCAAAAGTATCCGATGACATTAGAGAAAGCTCAAAATAGTTTTAACGAGCCGGAATACAGAAAAAATTTGTTTGCATCATTTGACAATTTGAGAGAAAAATATGACATTTTAGTAAATGAAAAAGCTGACAATAAAATAAAAAGGCAATTAAAGTTAAAATAAAAGGAGAAATGAAAATGCCGGGATTATATACCGAAGCCGATTATGAAAATTCAGTAATCGAGCTGTTCAGAAATGATTTGGGATACGAATACGCATACGGTCCCGATATAGAAAGGGATTTTTACAGTCCGCTATATGAGGAAGTTCTGCTTGACTCTCTGTACCGCTTGAACAGAGGTCTGCCTGATGACGCAATTCAGGACGCCTTATTTAAGCTCAAAAACTTTGAAAATGGAGAGCTTGTGCAGAAAAACGCCGTGTTTATGGACTATCTGCAAAACGGTATCCCGGTAAGATATTTTGTTGACGGTGAGGAGCGTTCCTCTATCGTCTATCTTGTTGACTATAAAAATCCCGACAATAACTCCTTTATCGTAGCAAATCAATGGACTTTCATTGAAAACAGCAATAAACGCCCCGATGTAATTCTCTTTTTGAACGGTTTGCCGGTAGTTTTGGTTGAGCTGAAATCTCCGTCCCGTGAAGAAACGGACGCTTCCGAAGCGTACAGGCAGCTCCGTAACTATATGAAAGAAATTCCGTCTATGTTCATTTACAACGCAATTTGCGTAATGAGCGACCAGTTGACCTCAAAAGCGGGTACGATCACCTCCGGTGAAGATCGCTTTATGGAGTGGAAAACAAAAGACGGCGACTATGAAAACACGCAGTATGCACAATTTGATACTTTCTTTGAGGGTATGTTCCAAAAGGCACGACTGCTTGATATAATCAAAAACTTTATTTGCTTTTCTAACGAGGGTATAAACTCGTTTAAGATACTCGCAGGGTATCATCAATACTTTGCGGTCAGAAAAGCAATTGAATCCACAAAGCACGCTACCGTTACCGACGGTAAGGGCGGTGTGTTTTGGCACACCCAAGGCAGCGGAAAGTCGCTATCTATGGTGTTCTATGCCCATTTGTTGCAAGAAGCGTTAGACAGCCCGACGATTGTTGTTATCACAGACAGAAACGACCTTGACGACCAGCTTTACGGTCAGTTTGCAAAGTGCAAAGAATTTTTAAGGCAAGAGCCAATGCACGCCGAAAGCAGAGAAAACTTAAAATTTCTCCTTGCCGGCAGACAGGCAAATGGCATTATTTTTACCACTATGCAAAAGTTTGAGGAGTCGCACGAAGCGTTATCTGAACGCCATAACATTATAGTTATGGCAGATGAGGCACACCGTGGACAATATGGACTGACTGAAACCGTGGATGAAAAAACCGGTAAGATTAAAATCGGTACAGCTCGTATTATCCGCAACACCTTACCTAACGCTACATATATCGGCTTTACAGGCACTCCTATTTCTTCAAAAGACCGTAGCACTCGTGAAGTGTTCGGCGACTATATCGATATTTACGATATGACGCAGGCGGTCGAGGACGGAGCAACCCGCCCTGTTTATTACGAAAGCCGTGTAATCAAGCTCAATCTCGACGAAGCAACGCTGCGGCTGATTGATACCGAGTATGATATTATGTCCGCCAACGCAGACGAAGAAGTTATCGAAAAGAGCAAGCGTGAACTCGGTCAGATGGAAGCAATCCTCGGCAATGATAACACCATCAATTCGCTTGTAAGCGATATACTCGACCACTACGAGAACAACAGAGAAAATCTGCTGACAGGTAAAGCAATGATTGTTGCTTACTCTCGTCCTATCGCTATGAAAATTTACAAGCGTATTTTAGAGTTGCGCCCTGCTTGGACGGAAAAGGTAGCGGTTGTAATGACTTCCGGCAACAACGACCCGGAAGAATGGCGTGAGATAATCGGTAATAAGCACCATAAGGACGAACTTGCAAAGAAATTCAAGGACAACAACAGTCCGCTTAAAATCGCAATCGTTGTAGATATGTGGCTCACAGGCTTTGATGTGCCGTCCCTTGCCACTATGTATGTTTACAAGCCAATGTCGGGACACAATCTTATGCAGGCAATTGCCCGTGTAAACCGTGTATTCCGTGACAAAGAGGGCGGTCTTGTTGTTGACTATGTCGGCATTGCAACAGCACTTAAAAAGGCTATGAACGATTACACCGCCCGTGATAAAAAGAATTACGGCGATACCGATGTTGCAAAGGTTGCATTCCCGAAATTCCAAGAAAAGCTGTCCGTATGCCGTGATAAGTTCCACGGATTTGACTATTCAAAGTTCCAAACCGGCACAGACCTTGAAAGGTCTAAGACTATTAGCGGTGCTGTCAACTTCATTATGGGCAGAGAAAAAATCGACGATAAGGACTCGTTTGTAAAAGAAGCGCTTATGCTTCATCAGGCATTGTCCCTCTGCTCATCTATGGTTGATGAGGACGACCGTATTGAAGCAGCGTTCTTTGAGTCTGTGCGTGTACTTGTTTTAAGACTTGCCAATACAGGTGTCGGCAAAAAAATATCCTTGCCCGAAATGAACGCAAGGATTAACGAACTCTTAAAACAGAGCATCAAGAGCGAAGGCGTTATCAACCTTTTCTCGGACATTAAAGAAGAATGCTCCCTCTTTGACCCGAAGTTTCTGCAAGAAGTTGCGAATATGAAAGAAAAGAACCTTGCCGTTGAACTCTTGAAAAAGTTGATTGCAGAGCAGGTTTCTGTTTATCGCAGGACGAATGTGGTTAAGTCCGAAAAGTTCAGCGAGATTATGCAGCGTTCGCTCAATGCGTATTTGAACGGTATGCTGACCAATGAAGAAGTCATTGAAGAAATGCTGAAGTTGGCAAAGCAGATTGCAGCAGTGCAAAAAGAGGGCGACCAACTCGGACTTACAGCCGATGAGCTTGCATTCTACGATGCCCTCACAAAGCCGCAGGCAATCAAAGACTTCTACGAAAACGACGAACTCATCGCTATAACAAAAGAGCTTGCAGATACTCTACGCAAAAATAAAACTATCGATTGGCAAAAGCGTGAGTCTGCAAGAGCAAAAATGCGTATGCTCATTAAGAAACTTTTGAAAAAGCACAAGTACCCGCCGGAGGGTATGGACGATGCAGTTCAAACCGTTATGACGCAGTGCGAGCTTTGGACGGATAATATAGCGTTTTGATAAAGTAAAAAATAAATTGTTTATATATTACATCAAGTATGGCAAAAACAATTATATGATCAAAGGGGGTATTTTACATTGGCAGAAGTCCTAACTGGGGTAAACGGCAATATTCTTAAGTGGGCACGAGAGTTTTACAATATGTCACTCGAAGAAGCCGCTAATGCTATTGGAGTGAACTATGAAAAATATTGCAACTGGGAAAACGGTTCTGATTTTCCTACTTATGCAAAGCTGAGAAAAGTAAGTGATGTTTTTCATAAGCCGAGCGCAATATTTTTCTTTCCAGAGCCACCAACACTTCCTTCGATTAAGGGCGATCTTAGAACATTACCGGAAGAAGTTGTTGATAGGTTAAGCAAGAATGTAATAATTCAATTTGAAAAGGCGAAGGCATATCAAATTAGCTTGCGCGAATTATACGGCGATAAGCAAAGCGTTTTAAGCAATCGTTCAAACTTTCCTAAAGAAACAAATGAACTTTGCGATTATATTAGAAACATTATGGCGTTTCCAATTAAATCGCAAAAAGGCCGTAAAAGTGCAAAAGTTGTTTTCGAAATATTCAGAGAAAAGTTTTATGAATTAGGCATTTATGTTTTTAAGGATTCTTTTAAGGACAACAATATTTCAGGCCTTTGTTTGAATGACAGCCAATACCCAATTATTATCATTAATAATTCAATGTCTTTTGCTAGGCAGAATTTTACTTTGTTTCACGAGTTATATCACTTGATCTCTAATACTAGCGGTGCAGAGATTATCAGAGACGATTTCTATGTCTACCTGGATGATCAGCAAACTCAAAGCGAGAAGCAGTGCGATGTTTTTGCTAATGCCTTTCTTGTTCCAATAGATGACTTTAAAATTGAGTTGGAAAAAGTCCCGCTCGATGAAGATAGAATTACCGATCTAGCAATCCTATATTCTGTAAGCAAAGAGGCGATTATGTATAAGCTTCTTACAATGAAAATAATAACGCACAAAGACTATGATAGGTTAAAGGAAACTTTCTATGGAGATGCCTTGCGCAATCTTCCAAAGAAAGGCAAAGAGAGTGGTGGCGGAAATTACTATTTGACAAAGTTATCATACTTGGGGCAGCGATATGCTGGAGATGTATTTAGGGAATACTTTTCTGGTCGTATCGATAATGTTCGTGCGAGTGAAATGTTAAATAGTAAAATTGATCATCTCCCTAAACTTGAAAGCGCATATTTTAGTGGGTTGAAATAATGGTGTACATTTTAGATACTAACATTTTCAGAAAACTGCTTGATCATTTTCCCAAAAAAGGAAAGGCGTTCGAAATTGTTTGGGAAGCTTTGGACGAGGCAATAGCTAATAAAACTGTCGTTTCAGTCGATGAGTGCTTTAATGAAATCGCTAATCATTATTCGCCTGATAGTGAAAATTTCAAATGGGTAAAAAGCAGAAAAGAAATGTTCTTAAATCCTACCAATGCTGAATCTTTAATACTTAAAGAGCTGTTCCAAAAATCAAAAATGCAAGAAAGCGTTCATACTAAAAATATACTTAACAACCGTCCTTCTGCGGATGTTTATCTCGTAGCAAAAGCTAAAATATTAAATGCTATTTTAGTTACAAGCGAGACATATAAACCACACTCCGCTCAACTGCCCAATATTTGCGAAGAATTGGGCGTCAAATATATTTCTTACGATGATTTTATGGAAGCACTTTCGTCTTGAACAGCATAGTATCAGGCGCGAGAGGTTGACCTCCGTGCCTACCATTATTATATTTGATTATATGCTCATCAATTTTGTCGGTGTACTTGCCTTGAGGGATTACAAGATCTTTTTTCACAAAAATCACCTGAACAAAGTGAAAATTCGCTGAATTTTCACTTTTCACTGAGAATAAACCCCTGCCATTTTCGCAAAAACACAGTATATTACAAAAACCTCACGCACGGTTCATTCAAAGCCGTGCGTGAGGTTTCAGTTTTTATACGGTATTCTGAAATAATCCAGGTATTTCTTGAAGGTATCTTGTGCCGACAGGCAGGTGTCGGTCAGATAGCCTTTTTCCCGATCCCACTCCTGCAGTCCGCGGTAATAGAACATTTTTATGCCGTCCTCAATAATAAACGGTACAATATTGTGTTTCAGACATTCCTTGAACATGATCAGCCGCCCAACACGCCCGTTGCCGTCCTGAAATGGATGGATGAGCTCAAACCGCACATGGAACGCAAGGATATCTTCAAGCGTCACCGTTTTCTTGCCGTTATACGCATCGAGCAGTTTTTTCATCTTCGCCGACACTTCCTCGGGCAAGGTTGTTTCCCGCCCGCCGACCTCATTCGGCAGCTTCTTGTAATCGCCGACGGCAAACCAATCTTTCCTTGCGTCGCTTGTTCCGGTTTTCAGGATAAAATGCAGGTGCTTGATGAATTTTTCGCTGAGCGGCGATTTTGCGCTTTCGATGACCTCGTCGATACAACGAAAGTGATTGGCGGTTTCGATGATATCGTCCACCCGCACGCCTACCTCGGTGATGCCAACGGTGTTTGTTTCAAAAATAAAGCGCGTTTGCTCGTGGGTCAGGCGGCTACCCTCCATGTGATTGGAATTATAGGTCAGTTCTACCTGCACCTTATGATAAATTCCGCCGTGGATCCGGCTGCGCTTTTCTTCTTTGAGAATATACGCCAAAGTCTGCGGTGCGGGCTTGCTTTTATTGCTCCGTTCGGGCTTCTCGGCATTTTCGGGAATGTTCCAGGTTTTGCCTGTCAGAAAGGCGCCGGGGACACGGCCTGCCGCGCAGTAGTTGCGAACACTGCGCTCGGAGGTGTTCCAAAGCGCCGCTATCTCTTTCACAGATAAATATTTCATCATTTTGCCCTCCGAAGTTTCTGTTATCAGTATACCACGTTATCGGCAAAAAATCAATCATTCGAAATCTGTTTCACTTATATTTTTGCCGATAACGGCAGTTTTGATTCCGCCCCGTTATTTTCCAACAAGACTTTGGGTGCAGTCCGGCATAACCGGTGCTTTTCACGCACTGCCAAAAGCGTGATTTTGGGGCGAAAAAACGCTCGGTTCTATCAAAAATTCTAATAGGCTTTTCCGAAAATCCGTTAGAACTCGGCAAAATCGGAGGAGACTCTCGGACTCGGATTTTCACTGCGTTTTCGATGCAAAGAGGTGCGGAAAGCCTTGAAAACACGGCATTTTCGAGGCTCTCACATCTGCCGTTATCTTCCGTCAAATTCCGCCAAGTTCGGTTTTCACCACTTGACTCGAAATGCTGTAAGCCGAAAGGCTTCTAGGGTTCGAATCCCTAACTCTCCGCCAAAAAGTCCGAAAAATCAAGGTTTTTCGGCTTTTCTTTTTTGCTCGTTTGCTCAAAATCGGCTCAAAACTATGGAAAGAACAGCCTGTTTTTTTGGAAAAAACAAGGCAATTTTGGGTATTTTGGCATATTCGAACCGTAAAAATCAGTTCTCTCCGTCATCAGCTGAAATTTCGGCCCAGTTGCTGCCGAAATTCACCGATTCGGGAAGCGCCATTCCGCTGACCATTGCCTTTGCCGAGGACAGCTTTGAAGTGTAGTCAAGGTGGGCGTAGATGTTAGCGGTGGTGGAAAAATCACTGTGTCCCAGCCACTCCTGAATTTGTTTCAGCGGTACGCCGTTTGCAAGAAGCAGACTTGCGCAACTGTGTCTTAAATCGTGAAAATGCATTCTTTTACAGCCGTGCTTTTGAATATACTGTGGGAAATAGCTTGTCAGATACTCCGGTCGCATTAAATCACCAAGCTCGTTCACAAAGACATAACCGTCATATTCGTAGTTATAGCAATTGCCGCAAACTTTCTTGTTGAGTTCCTGCGCCGCTTTTACTTCTTTGAAATACTCCGCAAAGCTGCCGACCAGCGGAAGTGTACGCATACTGGATTTTGTTTTGGCAGAGTCCTGTGCGTACATTTTTGTTTTTCCGTCCACTTGCAGCGATGTGACCGTGTGCCTTATAGTGATTGTGCCACGATCAAAGTCAATGGCGTCCCATTTCAGTCCGCATACCTCGCCACGACGCAAGCCGTAGAAAGCGGCGACTAAAACCGGAAGTTCCAGCTTTGTCCCTTTAACTACTTCAAATAAATGCTGCAGTTCTTCTGCATCAAGGAATACAGGCTGATAATCATTCTTTTTCGGGCGATCCACTTTCATTGCCACATTCTGCGTAACAAGGTCGGTTTTCATCGCATACTTCAAAGCCTGGTAAATCACCGCATGATAGTGGATAACGGAATTCGGCGTGACGGTTTTCAGCTTCTCCGTATAAAACTGTTGGATGTGCCGAGCCTCCAGTTCTTTCAAGGTTAGCTCCTTTTTGCGGAAATACGGGCCAATCGTGCTTTTGACCATCCCTTGATACGAGCCGAATGTTGCGGGCTTGATTCTCGCTCTGACAATCTCAAGCCACTGATCCAAATAATCTGCAAAGAGCATATTGGAGTTTAATTCTCCAGCAGCCGGAGGAATCTCAAATTCGCTGCGAATACGAATAAGTTCCTGTTCTGCCCGGCACTTATTACCTTTTTGGGGCAATCCTGTCGATACCCATTTTTGATGGCGTTTTCCTGCTGCGTCCTGATAGCTGAGAACGGCATAATAGTAGCCGTTCTTCAGCGCAAGAGTTCCTGATACCATTTTTATTACCTCCGGAATCATTGAATTGTATACAGGCATCTCCCACCGACATCTATATTTTATTCGGTCGGTGGGAGATACTCAAATATGCGATCATCAAATCAGAGTTCAAATCGCACTTTTTCCCTGATCCATGACATACTCAATGACATTGACCTTGGGTATCCGGAACGCATTTCCGATTTTCAGGCCTCTGATATACCCGTCATTGATCAAGTCATAGGCAAGATGGCGGCTGATGCCAAGCATCGATTGGAGCTGAGTGATGTTCACGATGTCCGGATACTCCGGAAACATCATCAAGTACAGTTCTCTCAGCTTAGACTTTTTCATTGCCATTCGTCTGCCACCTCATCTTTCTTTTCCGCTTTAGAGTAGATGATGAAATCGTACCCGTTGCGATAATTACAGAAATCACAGCGCTCTTTTGCTTGTCCGTGATTTTCCCGCACGATCTTATAGATTCCTGTGTCGAGGAACTGATCAAGGCAAACCGGGCAAAGGCACAAATACATCGGTCTATTCAAAACGGAGTTCTTATCGCTCAAATGGTTCATATTCTGCTGCTCCTTTGTTTTCGAAATAATCCTTTCACTTGGTAGGCAACGAAAACGGGCAAAAATTAACCCCCATACAGAAGTTTTTTGAGTTTTGCGATCTTTTTGCAGATCGCAGTGGGGGCAATGCCGCGAATTTCTGCAACCTCCCGCTGTGAATATCATTCAAATGCGATCAGCGTCAGCAGGTCTATATCTCTTTTGGGCAGAGAAATAATCTTCCGATATAATTCGTCATTCTCCATTTCATCAACCCACGCAAAGCGGGGGTCACTTTGGAAAGAATACTTGTCGCACACAGAAAGCGCGCTGGAGAACTTTTTAATAGGGCAGACATAGATTCACCCTGTTCGGTTCCGTCGTCACAGGAGCTTTCTGAGAGGGGCTGTGTGCGCTGGAACTCCGTCCTGTTCTTCCTGAACACATTCAGGTCGAACGCATAGATATCCTGAATATCCTCTTCGCTCATACCGGCAGCTTTATATTCGTGGTAGAGTTTCTTCCACTCCTCGGTGAACTTTCTCTTTTCGAGTCCATAATTAAATCCCATTTGTCGTAATCTCCTTTGAATTTTTGAATTTGGGTGAAAGTCAAAAATTCAGAGATTACGGGTATTCAGCGATATAGCAGAGCCACTGGTCGCACATAAAAAGTCCTTTCCGTCTGCTGCGGTCCAAAGGACACAACTACGCTGGCGAAAAGGACTCCCGATGCTGCCTGCCTGAAAAAGAGCGCAGAAATCTAAGGGTACCCATACTGCTTTTTCAAAAGAGTTTGAAATCAGCGTATTTGTATCCTTGGCCCTTGTACTTCAGGCTGCGAATATGTATTTGTGATGTCGGTGAAAAGCAAAAAAAGCCACCGACAAGGCAGAACTATAGATAGAACTATAGTGTCTTACCTTGCCGGTGGCCTCTCACGTATGTCTGGAATAACTACCGGTTCATGTTCGGGCTGCTGCCCACGATCAAGTGACCTGGAAGCGGATTTAGCGCGGCCCTGTTTCAGCCCGACCGTTCCGTCGTGATGTCGTTGATTCAGTTGTTATAGGAACTCGCTTCGATGTTCTTCAGGCAGATCAATGGGGGATTATCATCCCGCCAGATTAGGGCTCATGCCATGCTCGTGCAGCCATGCCTTTGCCTTGCTTACAATGGCTTCCGGTGCGTCCTTGATACCGCAGATGGCCTTTTACACGGATGCCCAGAAAACAACATCGGGTGTCTGCGCAATTTCCGTTTCTCCATATTTGATCATGTAGGCCTCGATCTTCTTTCGGTCAAGGCTGAACAGCGCCTCGTTGCGCTCTTTTACAAAAGCCCCTAACATCGTCATATCAATGCTCCCTCAATTCCAAGTCACTATGCTCCATGATGCGGATTTTCTTTCTCAGCTCTACAAGGGCCTTGCGATACTCCGCATCGGACATTCCAAGATAGCGGGCGATGCGCTTTGCTTTGCGAACCGTCTCTGCGTTGGACGCATTTACAGACGGAAGCCATTTCGCCAGCAGGGACACCTCTGCGTCAGACGCAAGGTCGGCCTCCAGTTACTTGCGAATGGTACGCAAAGCGTCCTTTTCACAGGCCGTGCCGATGAGAGACACCAAATCGTCATAACGCCCAAACTCAGGGATCAGCTCGATATTCTTGCGCAGAGACTCCGTTCTGTTCTCAGCCAGCCAATTGATAATCACGCGGAACACCCGGCGCTCACCAAGGCCTCCGCGAACATCGCGTCCGAAAAACAAAATCTTCATAGCAATATCCGCGTCCTCCGCATATGCGCGGACAAAGCGTCTGATAATTTCCTGATCGTCGGCAGCACGGAGTGCGCCGATCACTGCGAACAGATCCAGACAGTCAGACATTGTGCTTGCGTTGGTAACTGCGCCGTTTTCTGTGTAGGCAATATTTGCCTCATTCTTCAAATGATTCAACATTTCAATTCCCCCAATCAGACGGCGCAGGAGCATTTTATCACTCAGACGCCTTAAAATTGTAAATAGGTTTTAGTATTTCGATCACATCGACAGACTCTCTGATGATATCGATAATGTCTTCAAGCGACTTGTAGGCCATCGGCGCTTCATCGATGGTAGCTTCATTGACGGATGTCGTGTAGATACCCTCCATCGTCTTCCTATACGCCTCTAAATCCAGCGTTTCTCTTGCCTTTGTACGAGACATAAGGCGTCCGGCGCCATGCGGGGCAGAATAATTCCATTCCGGATTTCCTTTTCCGCGAGCCAACACGCTGCCATCCCGCATATTGATCGGAATCAAGACAAGCTCTCCGTCATGGGCTGCAATAGAACCCTTGCGAAGGATCATTTCCTTCGTATCAATATAATTGTGGATGGTGTGGAAAGAATAAATTGCGGTCATCCCGGTCTTTTCCAAAATGATTTCCGCCATTCTTTCACGGCTGCGCTGTGCAAATTGCTGGCAGATTTCTACATCGTGGAGGTAGTCCTCTAAGTAGGTACCGTACAGATAGCAAAGGTCTGCGGGGATCGTCAGGCTCTTTTCGTCCTCCTTGATGAAGATGAGCCTGTTTCCATCACCGCCTGCCGAATTAAATCTCGGCACAACGGTATCGTCTGCATCGTTCTCGGTGGTCTGATAGATAACGGTCATCGGCGCGCCGCTCTCGTCCTCATCGGTAAAGGGCAGCGACGCACCCTTGGAAAGCAAAGCGGCAAGAGAAAGCATCAGCTTACTCTTGCCGTCGCCTGGGTCGCCTTGCAGCAGTGTGACCTTGCCGAAAGGAATATACGGATGCCACAGCCAGCGCACCTCTTTCGGGGTAATCTCGCTTGCCTTGATGATTTCCAGCTTTGCGGGAATGTTGTTCGGATAGTCTGTCATTGTCTTGTTCTCCTTTTCGATAGATAGTGTGGGCAGTGAATAACGGCGGCACGGAAGCTCTGCTTGCAGCTCCTTTTGCATTTTCTGCAAAGCTCGTTATATTTCTTCCTGCCACGCTCCTCAAGAAAGAACGCCCATTCTTCCTTGAGGTATTTCGGCATACGGGGCATAGTAGGCACCTCCTTTTCGCTGCCGAATTGCCGATTTGCTCCCGAAACGCAGAAACGCCCAAAACCTGACCCCGCTGTATGGTTTCGGGGCGATTTTGGGCGTTTTCTTTCGATATGAGCGGCTTTTGAATAATAAAAAAGCGCCGTATTGCTACGACGCTTTAGTCTTGCTCGGAAGATGGAGCAAGGGAACGCTATTCAATTATTTGTTGTACTTTTTCTTTCTGCTGACAATCGTTGTGCCGATGGCTGCCCCACCGCTGATGGACAACAGGGCAATCCACAGTGCAAGGTTGCTTATATCGCCGGTCTGGGGAAGTTTGGAATCGTCTTTCAGCTTCGCCGTTACGGTGTCAGCTTTTTTGATTTCCTTTGTACCTTCCTTGTCGCTGAAATACTTGCCACAGCCTTCGCAGTACCAGTACTCGATATTGC
>OGPU01001060.1_pt1 | contig 26115 bp, 29 predicted proteins | sample 1552991 | NCBI WGS metagenome assembly OGPU01 (sample SAMEA2580296, study PRJEB22360) | human gut metagenome | biome: human gut; feature: human-associated habitat; material: faeces | place: Denmark | collected 2008/2010 | reverse complement strand
CTTACCCTCTTGCTCCGGCAAGCGCCAGAGCCATTGGTCGGCGCGGCGCTCCGAAAGAATGCCGAGATTTCGCTTTGCGATTTTCAGCGTCCGCTCTGAAATGCCGAGCTGCTTTGCAAGCGCAAGGACTTCTTCGGCTGGTCTCGGCTGCGTCAGAAACCTGCGCAGCTCGTCTTCCATCTGCATGGTCTTTGTCTGCACCTGCCCTGTGCCGTTCAGGATGTTGTCAACGGTCGCATCGCAGAAGCCCTTCCACTGAAAGCCATACTCCGGGTGAAGCTCGAATGCAATGGCTGCGCCTTCCGGCGCAAGGCTGTTCTTGTCCTGCGCGACAATGCGTAGCGTATCGCCGCTTTTCAGCCGCCCGACGATCAAAACGCTTCTGGCCGAAGCGCGGAAGTCGATAGAGCCGAGACCGCGATAGCCGGATTTTAAGCCCTGCGCCTTGTTCATGTGTCCGATCAGAATGACGGCGCATTGTGTGCGCTCCGCCATCAGGGAAAGTCGTTTGAGTACCGGGCGCACCTCGTTTGCGCGGTGCATATCCACATCGCTTCCGAGGTACGCCTGCAGCGGATCGAGTACGATCAGCTTTGCCCCTGTCCTGCGAATCGCTTCTTCCAGCCTTGCGTCGCAGAGCGTCAGCTCCCGTTTGCCCTCATCGATGACCAGCACGCGCGTACAGTCTGCGCCTGCGCTCTCTAACCTTGGCTTGATGGTATCCGCCAGACCGTCCTCGGCGGTCTGGTAGATCACGTTCATCGGCTCCGCTGCCTGTTCACACTCCGGCAGCGCCTCGCCGCGCGTCAGAGCTGCAATGACAGCCAGAATGAAGCTCGTTTTTCCCTCGCCGGGGTCGCCTTGAAGGATCGTCAGCTTGCCCAGCGGGATGTACGGATACCAGAGCCATTGCACCTCCTCCGCGTTGATTTCGCTCATGGAAATCAGTTTTAATGGTGTGTTTCCTGTCAAAAAATCTCCTCCGAATCAAAAAGTAAAGGTGCGTACCACGTTTTTTTGCGGTGCACACCTTTCTACTTGTAGTATGGAGATTTTTCTGATACACTCAGAGTAATAGCAGACAAATAAAAATCATTTGCGGACAGGTTTCCAAAGGAGAAGCGAATGTTTCAGTCCATCACATTTTATATCGGAGGGAAAACGCTCGGTATTTACGGAGAAGAATTTCCGCTTGGAGCACTGACAACGGAGATTTTGAACATCACGCCAGCGGAATATCAAGCGCTTGACGGCAGTTTGAAATCTGCTATAGAAGGTATGGTACGTTATGAGAAAACGCACAAGCTGACCGACTGGCATCAGGCCAATGCGCAGATGCTCCTGCTGAATGAAGTTCTTTGCCAGTACCGTATTTTTCGTTTGATTCAGACGGACGCATATATTCTGACAGAGGCGAAGCAGCTCACAGAAATGCCGATTGCAGAGGGTGATCCACTTGAAATGGATGCGCACGACCACGAGATTTTGCGTCAGATCTGTGCATATGAAGACTACTTGGAAAATCCGAAGAAATACGGCAGAATCAAAAATCCGGAGGAATTGAGCGAGGAGCAGCGGGAATGGTATCTGAACTTGTATCCGCCCATTCCGCCAAAGCCGGAGGCGAAAACCCCGGCGCTGCTGATCGCGCCCGTGCCGCTGGATTTGAAGTGGCAGATGTATAAAGCATATTGTATGAATTATGCGCAGGTGCTGGAGGATGTCGCTTCTGTCTGTCAGACGCTGCGCGCATTTATTCGGGAGTCGCTTTCCGGGCTTGAACATCTGTCACCGAACCAATATATTGCGGCATTGAAAGGGTTTCTCTTTCCGGAATTTCGGCACAAGTGGATCGCCAATCCGATAGAAGGCACCGGAAATTATACGCTCTTTGATGATGTCAGAATCCATCTCGTGCCGCGGGAAACAGCACCGGATTCGGGGCAATTCAGGGTTTTTGAATACTACGAAACAGAGCATTTGCAAACGCTTTTGAAGCTGGATTTCTATAAAGGACTGGAAGCCGGACATCTGATTCGGAAGTGCGAACTGTGCGGCAGGCTTTTTCTGCTACAAAAGGGCTATCACACAAAATACTGCGATTCTCCGAATCCGGATAATCCGCGCTATTCCTGTGCACAGCTCGGTTATCGAACGCGCGGCGTCAAAGAAACAGCGGCGGACAGTCCACTGACGCAGGCGCTTTCCCGCTGCTATCAGCGCATCGATAAGGATAAAGCCCGCGGCATTATCACGGCAGAGGAGCAGATGCGCCTGCGCGCAAAGGCAGAAGAGCTTTACCACGAAGCACGAACACAGCCCGGTATGCCCTATGAAGCCTTCAACGAATCCCTGGCAACCAGGAATCTTTATCCGCTCTGCGGTGTGCAGCGCAAAAGCAGGCCCGTAGGACGTCCAAGAAAACAAAAATGAAGACGAGCTGCATAGAGGTGACAACCTATGACAAATGAAGAATTGTATCAACAGTATCTCCGCGGCGACGCAGAAGCCTTTGAAGAACTCTACCTGCAAATGCAGGGATTCATCGCTTCTGTTGCGAAGGACGCAGCGCAGAGCTTTGGCTGTACAGACAAAGAAACGCTGGATGAACTGTGCGCCGAAGGTGCTTTGGAACTTTGTGAGTGTCTTTCCACCGGGGCGTATGACGAGGATCGCGGAAAATTGACCACATATCTGCATCCGTTTCTGCGCGGGAAGATGTATCGCTATTTGGAGGCGAACGTCGGCGTTATAGCACTGCCCAAGGATGAAATGCAGCGCGTAAAGCAGGCGCAGCGGCTGCACAAGGAGGAGAAGTTTTCTCCGGATGAAGTTGCACAGACGCTTGGCGTTTCCGCAGAAAAAGCTGCGCAGCTGATCGGCTGCAAGACGAAGCCGCTTCCTGTCTCTGCGCTTTCAGATACTGATACGGACGATGATCCGCTTGCGTGGCTGCTGCTCGACCAGCACACTCTCACGCCGGAACAGGCTGTTTACCGGCAGGTCTGCACGGAGGAACTGGAGCAGCTTTTCCGTACGATCAGCGCGAAAGACCGCGCGATCCTCGCTCATACCTACGGCGTATTCGGCTACTCTTGCATCTCCTTGAATTTGTTTTGGAAACCGGATTCGATTGTAGCGGCGCGCGCTCGCTGGCAAACCGCGCGCGTTCCGTGTCAAATATAACGCCTGCATAACATCCTGCATAAAAAGCGAAGGGCGGCCGCGTTTTGCGGTCGCCCTTCTTGTTGTCTTATTCCACGATCAGTTCCCCAGCAATCAGCTGCTGCGTCGTGTGCATCTGATTGATCAGGTCCTCGGCAGCGCCCTGAATCATGGCGTTAATGTCCAGCTTCGCCGCCTCCAGCAGCTGCACAGTAGGCTCTGCCAGCTTCTCTCTGGTCATGCGCAAAAGATCGGCTTTCAGTGTCCTGATCTGGTCCTCGGTCAGCTTGCCGTCAGCTGCCGCCGCCTTCATCGCTTCGACGGTGGTCTGCTGCAATTCGCCGACCGTTGTCTGTGCTGCCTGCGTCACCTGGCCGATGGCCGCCTTGATGTTTGCCAGCTTGTTGTTCTGGCCGATCTTAGCGGTCGCCCATGCGCCCGCCAGGCCGATGGCCGCGATGGCAGCCTTCGCCAGAATGTCCAGGCCGACGTTCACCAGCTCCAGAACGATGGGGTCGGTGGTGCCCGTTTCGGTGGTCTGTGCGCACGCTGCAAGCGACATGCAGAGCGTCACCAGCATTGCCAAAATGAGCATTGCTTTCAGGGCCTTTTTGGTGGTGTTTTTCATGGTGTTTTTCCTCCTTATTTTACCGCCTGAATGGCGGGTTTTTATGATCACTTTTCGGGGGTGTTTGCGTCGTGGTAAAGCGACGCAATAATCACAGCTTTCAGTGTCTCGTGGCGCAGATTCAGATCGGTGGGGTTGATGTCCGCAGGGGTGCCGCCGTTGACGGCTCCAGCGTCCAGTAGTGCCTTCGCCTGCTCCTGCCAGTAGGCGGGCACGTCTTTCAGGTCCGCATAGGTGGGGTTGTCTTCTGCGATCACTTCACGGATCAGCTGCTTCAGTTCGGCCTTGGTCATGCTGTCGATGTTCTCCTTTCCGTAGTCCGGGGCCGCATAGCCCACAATGTAGGTGTCGTTCAGATCGTACTGGCGGCGCTTTACGGCGTCGCTGGTGTTGCCTTCAATGGTGTGGAGAACGCCGTCCTTCACATACTCCACAAGGCCCGTGTGGGTGCTTTCTGCGGTGGATTTCTTATCCTTAAAGAAGACGATGTCGGCAGGCAGCGGGGTGTATGTGCCGCCACAGGCCGCCGAAGGATGGAAGACGCCCTGTGCCTTAAAGAAGGCCATGCCGGTGCTGCATCCGCAGTAGGGCTTCACAATGTCGCGGGCGACGCCTGCCAGATAATTGACAACGTAGCTCACCCACATGGCGCACCACGCCGCGTCAAGCGGCAGGCCCCATGTTTTCAGGACCTCCGTGTTGTACCACTGGATATACTTGTCGTCGCCGGTCGGCTCGCACACGCCCAGCTCGCCGATGGCCTTCTGGACGATCTTCTTGCGGGTGTCGTTCACATCAGGCGTTTCCGCGGGCTGTGTGGGCTTCTCCGGCTCCTTTGCGGGCTGTGCAGCCTCCTTGTGCCCGTTCAGCCCTGCGCGCTTGATAATGGCCGCATAGTCCTTGTACGCGATGTCCAGATCGACGCGCCCGTTGATGCCTGCAATGCTGCCAGAGCTGCTGCGCTGCCACATGCCGAAGCTGTAGGCCGTCGTCGGCTGGCTGGCCCACTGTGCCAGCCACAGGTCGAAGCCTTTCAGGTCGTCCATGTTCAGCATGTTCTTGCACCAGTTGGTGTTGCAGTAGAACGACGCATAATAGCCCGCAGCTTCGATGGTCGTGCAGAAGGCCGTCACCATAGCGGTCAGCACATCGCGCCCCAGCCCTGCCTGCTTGCTATCCTCCAGATCGTAGGCGATGGGGTACAGGATGCGGCCCTTATACGGGGCGATCTGCTCCACTACCCACGCCGCCTCCTTGGCGGCCGCCTGGGCGCTTTTTGCGTAGCTATAGAAGTAGATGCCCACCTCTACGCCCGCGGCCAGTGCGCCCTCCACGTTGGCCTTGAAATAGGTGTCCATTTTGCAGTCGTTGCCCTGGCTGCTGCCATAGCCGACGCGGATCATGGCGAACACGATGCCGCTTGCCTTGACTTTCTTCCAGTCGATCTTGCCCTGCCATACAGACACGTCGATGCCTTTAATGTTCATGCTTTCCTCCTTACTCCGCCAGCTGGTAGAAGTCCCCGATCAGAGCGGGCGGGCGGTAACTGTCCGCTTTGAAGAATTGTCGAAGCACTTCGTAGGTCTTGCCGTAGTCGCTGAATCTGTCGCCGACGTTGAAGGTGTGGCCGTCCTCCAGATCGGCCCAGCGCGGCACAGTATCATCGCCGCCGTCTCCGTCGTCGCTGCCCTCGACCAGCTTGTACTCAGACGGCACCAGATGCGGATAATGCGGCTCGTAGAGCGTGACGCCCTGCTCGTGGATCGGCGTGTAGACCTTGCCGTCCTGCGGGTCTCTGCGCTTCGCACCATAGGGGACCAACTCGCCCCACACGAAGTCCAGCACGGTGCCGTCCTCCGGCTCTGTGCGAAGCAGGCGGAACAGCGTCCTGGCCGCCGTACTGCCGGGTAGAAGGTCGCTGCGCTTGTGGTGTTGCTGCGTGGTGATGTAAAGGTCGCCGTTGCTGCCGACTACGGCTTCGTTGCGGAAGATCGGGTCGCCGTCGTCGATCTCAGACCAGACGCGTGCGCCGCTTGTGACAGTGATCGCGCGCAGTTCCGTGTCTGTGTAGTCGCCCGCGTCCTTATCTCCGGCGCGAAGCAGCGCCGCCTTTGCGCGTTCGACATGGACCGCAGGAAGGCCGGTCAGGCCGCCTGCGATCAGCGCGTCGTGGGCGGCTAAAATTGCCGCCCACAGATGCAGCTGCTGCTGCGCTTCTTCCTGCTTGTTCAGTTCTCTGGCTGCTGTCAAATTCATGCTTTTCCCTCCTTACAGGTAAGAGCCGCTTACGCCGTATAGCGCGATGGTGTCGCTGGTGTTCGTCTTCGTCAGCTTCACGCGGACGCCCACGGCCCACTTCGTTGCCGTCTTCGTCTTATTCGTGAACAGGTGCTTGCGGCCAGGGGTGACGGTCTCCCACGTCGGGGTGGCGTCCTTCGCGTTGTTGCACGCCTCCACGGTCAAATTGTTCTCCGCGCCCAGGAAGCGCACGGAAATAAGAATCTTTTCGGCCATGGCGTCCGTCTCGATGGCGTCGCGCTGCACGCTGATCATCGTGATGCTGCGGGAGAAGGTCACGACGCGCGTCGCGCTGTTTCCTGCGCTGTCGGTGACGGTGATCGTCATGCTGTGTTCGCCAGCGGCCAGCGCCGCGAACTGTGCGGCCGTCAGGCCGAAGGTGTAGGTCTTCCCGCGCTCCGCGTCCTCAATAGTGCGCACCTCGCTGCCGTCCAGTGCCTCCACAATGGTCAGGGTGTCGCCGTCGTCCACATCGCCCACGGTGTAGGCTCTGGACGGGGGCGACGTCACCGCGCCCAGGTTGGCGTCGGCTCCGGAAACGGTCGGGTCGGCGTTGTGCGTTACGGTCTTTACCTGGCTCGTCGTGTAGGCGCTGTATGCGTCCTTGCTATCCTTCGCGCGGACGCGCCACTGCACGCTGTCCATCGCCGTGGTGATGCCGGTGTCGGTAAAGCTGGTATTGCTGCCGGTGTAGATCGTGGTCCATGCGTTCGTGTTGTTGCTCCAGCGGTCCAGCTGGTAGGTGATGGCGTCGCCTTCCGGATCGGTGGACGCCGCCCAGCTGATCGCTGCGTCTTTCCCGCTCTTTACGCTATCCGGCACGGTGATGCCAGGGGGCGTAGTCGGGGCCTGATTCCACTGAATCGTGTAGTAGCCTTCGGAGTCAGGCTCATCAGATACCAAGGTATCAGAGGACAGATTACAAAGCGGCAGGACGCCGACGTGGCCGTAGCACGCGCTGTAGTAGTCCTCGCTGCCGTCCGCGTAGACGACGCGAACGTGGTTCGCGTAGCCAGAGTACGGGGACCGCAGCCGCCAGAACCAGTTGGCCGCGCTGCTGGGGTTGCTGCTATAGTTGCTGTTTGCGATGGCCTGCGGCGTGCAGGTGCGCAGGCGGGAGCTGTTGTTGCTGTTGAACAGCGCCAGAAGCGATCCCTCGGCGATGCCGTTCTCAGAGCCGAGGCCCACTTCCTGCTTGGACGGCAGGAAGAAGTCGTCGGTCACGGTCTCGCTGCCGCCGCCGTCTGTCGTGGGCTTCGCCACGGTCAGCGTGGTCGGCAGGATCGCGGCCAGGAACTGCGGAGAAAAGCCGGTCTTGAAGCCCGCCTCGGTGTCATAGGGGTTGACGTTGTTCCAGACGTAGCTGGAGCCAGGCGCGCGGTCGTAGCTGTGCTGCGCCTGGTACCAGTTGGTGCCGGATTTGTTCAGCCACTGACGGAGATTCGCCAGGCTGTAGCGGTTGTTGCCGTAGCTCTGCCGGTTACTGTTGCCGCCGCTCTCCATTGCGTCGAACGGCTTCAAACACAGAATCTTTTCCGCAGCCAGCGTTGTGCTGTTCGCGGGATAGCCCGCGTGATTTTTGTCCGCGATCTGGAAGCCCACGGGGACGCCGTAATACTTCGACAGCGGGTCGCGTACCTTAGCACCCACGGCCAGAGTGTTGATCTTCTTGGACATGTTCGGGTCTCCTTTCAAATATTGATAGGAATTGCTGATCGTATTTCGCCACCAGCTGCCTGCAATCCCCGTGCAGGGCATGGGCGCGCCAGCTGGTGTAGCTCTCCGCGATCTTCTCGCGGTCGATCTCGCCGCGCTGGTAAAGCGCGGCATACTTTCGCAGTTTCCGCTTCATGCGGTCCCTGCTGGATTTGCGCACCTTGCGGATCACACGCCCGGCGTCGTCGATGTAGGTGTGGAAGCCCAGGAAGTCCAGACCGTTGCGCAGCGGGAAGATGTTTGTCTTTTTATTCAGCTCCAGCCCGCGCTCGGCCAGGTGCTGCCGGATCACCACCAGGGCCTCCTGCAGCCGTTCCTTGCTCTCACAGATGATGTAGAAGTCGTCCATATATCGGCCGTAATACCGGAAGCGCAGCTGCTCTTTGCAGAGGTGATCCAGCTGATTCAGATATAGCAGCGCAAAGATTTGGGACGATTGATTCCCGATGGGGATGCCCAGCGGGTCCGGCGCGCTGTCAATGATCTGGCAGGCAAGCGTCAGACAGTCAGGATCGTGCAGATACTTCGCAACGTCCTTTTTCAGCACGTCGGGCCGGATGGATTGGAAGTAGTGGCGGACGTCCGCTTTCAGTACCCAGCCGTCAGCAGAAAAGCCGTTTTTGCGGTAGTATTCACGCATGAAGTCGCGCAGCCGATTCAGCCCGAAGTGCGTGCCTTTGCCCACCTGGCTGCCGTAGTTGTCCAGGATGAAGGGCTTGGTCAGCGCGTCATACAGGACCTGATCACAGAAGGCGTGCTGGACGATTTTGTCCTTGAAGCTGTTCGTCTGGATCAGGCGGCGCTTCGGCTCGTAGACGTAGAACGCGCGATAGCCGCCCGGCCGGTAGGTCTTGGTCTGCAATTCTCGCTGGATCAGCGCGACGGCTTCCAGCGCCGACGCTTCCACCTTGGCGACGCTGTTCTTCCACCGCTTGCCGCGGCGCGCTTTCAGATACGCGTCGTACAGGTTTCCCCATTCACATATTTTTTCGTAGTCTTTGCCCATAGTGGTGAAGCACCGCTGGCAGCCCAGCGCCGCGCAGCTGCGTGGTGCCAGGCGTCGGTGCTATGTGTTTATCCTCCTTCCGTTGGATAGGATAGGCTTTCCTTTGATGATGGGCCTCTGCTTTCGCCGCACGGGCTACTCGGTCTCGGTAAATCCATCGAAGCGGCAGGACGCCGACGTTGCCGTTGTACGCGTTGTTGTTGTTCTCGCTGCCGTCCGTGTTGACGTTGCGAACGTTGTTCGCGTTGCCAGAGTTCGGGGACCGCAGCCGCCAGTTCCAGTGCATATAAAGCCTACCCTTTCGGTTTTGCGGGTCTCTATCTGAATCGCGCGGCGTCTTTCTTCCTCCAGGCCGCCGTCATGTACTTCACGTCCAGCACCCGCTTCGTCCAGAACTCGCAGGCGCGGTTGTCGATCTGCCCGTGGTTCTTTGCGATGTCCAGGAAGATCAGCAGCATCTTGCAGCCTGTCAGTGCAGACGTTTGCAGGTCGAAGCGCGCCATGCACAGGTTGGCGCGCCGTCGCGGGTCGGTTTCGATGGTGGGGTTGATCTCGTTTGCTTCCACGATGGCCTCCAGAACGTCCAGCGCCTTCTCGTCAATCCGGTTGGATAGCGTGAAGCGAAGCCGTTTGTCGAACTTCTTCGTCCGGCTCATGGTCTCGTCCACCAGGTCTCTGGCCTTCGTGATGATCGTCAGCTCCTGGTCTTTGCGCTCGCTCAATACAGGCACCTTCTTTCGCGGATAATAGCAACGGTTTCAGCCGTTGGCCCTTCGATTTCATACACGCCGCCGCCCAGGATGCGCACCTCCGCAGGTGCGCCGTCCGGCCCGGTCCCGCAGATGCGAAGCGGGCCGCCCTCGCAGGGGCAGGGCATAGCGATTTCAGTAATAAGGGATGCGATCAGGCAGCTGGCCTCGCTGTCGCTGCAGGCGATCCTGATCATGCGGAAATGTACTGGCCCGATTTGTTCCAGACGCCGTCCGCCACGGAGACGTTGGACAGCGCAGCGAAGTCCAGGGCGAAGTTGATGCCGCCCGGCATGTCTCCGCTGATCAGGTCCGTCAGCAGGTCGATGCTGTTCTGATAACTGTTCAGCAGCTCCTGCAGGCCCTGAATGTCCGCGATCACATGACTGTGCGTCACCAGGGCGTACTTCTCCAGCTCCTTGCGGCGGACCAGCCCTTCCGGACTGATCACGGCCGTAACGTTGGCGACATTGCTGACGATCATGCTGATCTCCATCGTCAGCAGCTTGCCGACCACATCTCCGGCCGCACGCATCTGCACGGGATCGTCCTGCATGGGGACGTAGCAATAGACCACATCGCCCTCGTCGGGATCAGACGCCAGCAGCGCAACTTCCTTGGCAAGAAACGCCGTTTCCACGTCGTTGGACAGCACCTGCAGTACGACCTTGACTTCGCCCGCCGCGGGGGTGCTGATGGCGACGATGGTCGCGTCCATAACGTAGGACGCCAGCGCCGTCATGCTGGCGGGTGGGGTCCCCGCGGGCAGGTCGCCGCTGCCGATCTGTGCGCCCGTGATGTTCAGGGTGCTGTTCGTTGCCAGGATTTTGCCCAGCAGCGCACGGCCCTTTTCGGTGATAACAGATCCTTCTGCCATGTTTTAGTCCTCCTTTGTTTTGATCTGCATTGTGATTTCCTCAAACAGCGCCACGCCGATGCCGAAGCGGCCCGCGGTGGCGAAGCTGTTCGTGTATGGCGGGATGGTCAGCGTGATGTCCTCCAGAAGCGTGGCCCCCGCATAGACCGTGCCGCCCGTCTTCACCGGCGTGCGGAAGTAAATCTCTTTTCCGACGCCCGCGGCCATGATCCGCTTGATGATCGGCGCAGTGTTTGCTGCATACGCGATATACTCCGGCGCGATGTCGGCTTCGTCCATGATCACGCGGCACTTCGCGGGGAACAGCTCGACGACCTCCACCTGCTCCGGATCAATGTCGAACAGCACACTGGTGGCCGTGATGATGGTGTCCACATCGCCGCCAGACAGCAGCGCCGTGACTTTTACCTTGATCATCAGGCGATAGAAGCGGTCGTCGGCTCCGTCTCTCCGGACGCCGAAGTTCCGGCCCATGCGGTCCAGCGTCGTGCCCTTGGCGTTGTCGATCCCACGCCAGACGGCGATCACCTGCAGCGTGTCTTCCACGCCCCACAGAGCGGACGCGAACAGCTGGAACAGCTTGCCGATCAGGCTGTCGGGGTCCTTCGTGTAGGCTCCGGTCAGCTTCTCCAGCATTTTAAGCACCAGAACGATCACGTCACGATCACCACCTTGTCCGTGCCGGTGATTGCCTTCTTCCTGGCGTCGATGGTGATGTTGTTCTTGCTCCAGGTCTTGCCGTCCGTGCTGACTTTCAGCGTATAGTCCACCACGCCCGGCGTGTTATTCACAGGGCACATCAGCCGGTTATAATAGACCGTCTCACCGATGGCGAGACCGCTTTCCGCGATGTCCCCGGCCGCGCTGCCGATGTACTCAACGATGGCAGCCTTCAATGCTGCATCGCCCGCGTAGGCGTCGGATGTCACCAGGTCGCTGATCTGCACATAGATCAGCACCGGCGTCGGGCGGGAGAACTTGATCGTCCGCAGCTTGCCGCTGGCGTCCAGCACCTGCGCTGATTGCCCGCCGTAGGTCTGGATGCCCGCAGCCTTCCGCGCGTGGATGGCCGCCGCTATATTGGCGTCGGTGCCGCCGTAGACGATGGCCTCGATGCTGTGCGGCGGCAGGCCGTCGCTGTCCGTCTCGTCCGTCTCGTTCTCCCACACGACAGCGGTGACGATGCCTGGCACCTCCAGCAGTTGTGCGCGGATGGCGTCTGTGTTGCTGCCGCCCGGCTTGTCCACGCTCGACAGGTATCGCTCGCGGAACTCCTGATCCGTTTCGCGGTTTCTGCCGCCCACGGTTGCCGCAGCGTTGGTGACGCTGATTGCAGCCGCCAGAGGTGTGACAACGGTGTCAATCGTCCCCGCGGCCACATTTCCGTCCGGTCCTGCCTCAAACGCCTGGATCGGCACAGTGGCCGTGCCGCTGCTGCCGATGGTCACGTCCTCCAGAGTTACGAAGCGTTGATTGTTGCGCGCCTGCACGATGAAGCCTGCGTAGATCGTCGCACCGGCGTCGCCGGTGATCGTGATGCTGCCGGTCGCTTTCTGCGCCGCCAGCACGCGGATGCCGATAAACGCGCCCAGACGGGCCAGGCTGACGCCCGCAGCTGTGTCGATGAAGCCGCTGTTGTAGACGTCCTCGGCCAGCTGCCAGGTCAGACCGGCAAACCACGCGAAGATGCGCAGGAAGATGCCCAGCGGGCTGCGAACGGACAGGTTGGCGGTGCTGCCGAACAGCTCCTTCGCCTTTACCTCGAAGGCGTCCAGCAGGTCCGCATAACTCGGCCGAAGGAATCCGCGTTCAGTTAATCCCCAGTTGTCGTTCACGCTTTCACCTCCAGACTGATGGGGGTCCCATCTTTCAGCCGTCCGGTGAAGGTTGCGGCGATGCTGCGGCCGCTGCGCGTCACGGTCAGGCTGTCGATGTATTGCACGTTGGTCTCCTGGAAGATCGCCGTGCGGAGGACGGTTTCAGCGTCGCCGTCACCGTCCCCGATGATTTGGTCATAGTCGGTGCCGTGGTCTGTGTCCAGGAACCACTCACCCTTGAAGGTCTCCAGCGTCAGTCGGACGCATTGGGCGACGGTTTCGGCGTCGCCGATCAGCTCCAGACTTCCGCTGTCGTCCAGTACCAGGTCTTGCGTCTCTTGGTCAATTTTCAGTGTGATGTTCTCCATTTGGCCTCCTTACTGCGGGCCGCCCGTCGTGCCGCCGCTATCGCCTGGATGCGTGTGCGTCGTCATTTCAATGCCGCCAGCTGATAGTGTGCCGGTCACGGTGACGTTGCCGTTGATCTTCACACCATCGGCAGAAACGGCGATATAGGTGCCGCCAGCCGCCACCACGACGGCGTTGCCAGGCAGGCCGGTCGGGGCCTTTCCGTCCGGGCAGACGCCACCGACGAACAGCCCGTCCTCCGGCGCGTGATTGCGGGCCGTGTTCGGCTCCGCCTCCGCGCCGGTTTGAAGAACTGCATCGGCGTCGAAGTCCGACACGATTACCCAGCCGACGTCGCCGCGCTTGTACCACGGGCGGATCGTGAACTCGCCCGCACACAGGCAGGCGACGCGTAGCCCCATCAGCGGGGCCGCGCTGGCGTACTGGCCGTCGATGCTCTCTTTCACCAGCGGCTGCACGTCCACGGTCATTTTGTCAGGATAAAAAGCCAGGACCTTGACAGGCATGGAGACGCGGACGCCCGCCCTGTTCTTCTCGCTCTCAGCGGCGCGCAGGTCTGATTGTTTACTTCCGTAACTCATGCCGGTTTTACCTCCACGGTAGTTTTCCAGTTGCCGGACCGCGTTCCCTCATGGACGCCAGAGACCACCATGAAGGTGCCGTTGGTCTGGCTGTCGCGGATCACGATCTTGTCGGCGACGCCGATGTGATAATTCAGCAGACAGTCGCGGGACAGGTTGCCCTCGTCTTCTGCCTGCTGGCTGCGTGTCTTCTCCGTCGCCGTGGTCTTCGTGTTGATGTTCTGGCTCTCTGATGTCGATGCCGATTTCAGCAGGCCCGTCTGCGGCGTCAGCAGATAGCCGGTCGTGATCCCTTCCTCTGGCGGGTTTATGATGATCTGCCCGCAGCGGATCACCAGCCTGGACTTGCAGTCGCTGCAGGCGATCTCTGTCAGCACGTCTTTCAGCTTCCCGCGGCAGACGCGGCAGCCTGGGTAGTGCTTGTTCTCTGCCAGCTTCACCATCGCCACCTCCACGCCGAAGATGTTCAGCAGGTCGTCGATGATGTCCTTGGCGTACATTCCCGCCTTGTATGTCTTGTTGACATAGGTGCCCAGCCATTCCTCCAGGCAGTCGGCCGCCGTGATCTTGGTGATGATGTCCAGGTTTTCGTGCTGGTGGGAATAGTCCGCGATAGCGCCGACGAAGATGCAGCCGACGTCGCCCTTGTAGCCCGCGGTGATAATGACGGCGTCGCCTTTTTTCAGCGACGCCCTTGTAGACGGAGACAGGTTGTAGACCTCCAGCTGGGCGGTCGATACCTTCGCGCGATCCTCGAACTGCACCTTGAAGGAAAAGTTCAGCCCGTCCAGCGTGTATTGATTGCCGCCCAGCGTCAGGGTGGCCTGTCTTAGCCACATGCGCATCAGCTCTCACCCCCTGGCCGGTCGAACAGATACAGGCGCACCTTCGTGCCGAAGTTGTCGTAGGTGATCGTGTCAATCTCGTCGCCGGTCAGGCACAGCGGGCAGATCACCGGCAGCGGGTAGCGTTCGTCGTTGAAGGCTTCAAACAGCGGCTTGCCGTAGCGAAGCACTTCGCCGTAGACCAGCGGCGTGTTGCCGCCGCTGTTGCTGATCTCCAGGCTGACGGTGAAGAAGTCCGCCGCTTCGTTGTAGGCGAACGTCATGCGGTAGGTGCGGTCTGTCAGCTTCACCAGTAACGAACAGGGAACACGATCACTGTCAACGTCGATAAAGTGGATTTCCTGTCCGCTCTCGATCAATTTCACTTAATCGCCTCCCTGTTGTACCCTGCATAGCTGGGGTTTGTCCGTCCTGTCGCCACGGACGGGTTTGTGTTCTTGCTGTTGAAGCTCGCCACATAGGCAGCATAATCGCTGCCCGTTGTCACCAGCCCGTTCTGCGTGGTGGACTTCGCAGACTTGGCCGCCGACGCCGCCACCGGCGCGCTGGCGTCCTGTTGGCTCATGGCTGGGGCCTGAATGTCAACGAACGCAGCCGACGTGATCGTGATCTGCTGGAAGCTCACGGTGAAGCCGAAGCCCGCAGCGTTGTCAGGGGTGCGGGTCCGTTTCAGGTTGATGATCAACAAATTGTTGAACGCCTCCGCGCCCCTGTAGGTCAGAAGGTCGCGGTTGCGCCACATCGCCTCCAGCGTCGCATAGCCCGCGGCGGTGGAGACGATGCCGGTGATAGAGAACTTGATCGGGTCCAGAACGGCGTGGTCGGTGATCTTACCGCCGCCCTCGATGGGGTTGCTTGTCACCTGGCTGGACATGGTGGGGGACTCGTTGGTGATAGTGCCCGTGCGGTCGAACACTACCGTCCCACTGTCGCCGCTCAGAATATAAGACATTCGTCACCCCTCCTTACGCCAGAGACGCCTGCAGCGCCTCGATGTTCGTGTCCTCGTTCTGCATCTGTCGGTAGGCGTCGCGGCACATTTGCAGGAACCACGTCTTCGTCTGCTCCTTCTCCTCGTCGCTGGCGTTGCCGGACATGGTAACGCTGATCTGCGGGGCGAAGGTGACAGACTTGGAGTGGCGGGACGTGTTGATGATATTCTCGGTCTGATCCGCAGGGATGATCTGGCTGCCGCTCGGCAGGATTGCCATTTCGCCGCCCTGCTCGTTGATGCGGGTCAGGCCGCCGCCGAAGTCGTTCGTGCCGCTGGCATGGCCCTGCACGGGTGTCGAAGTAACGCCGCCCGTGCTGATCGTGATGCTGCCCACGCTGTTGATGGCGTTTTTCAGCTTTTGCAGCTCTGTGATCGTCGCCGACACGGCGCTGGCTGCCGCCGTCTTCATGCGGTCCCACGCGCTTTCTGCCTGCGCCGCCATAGCGCCGTAGGTGTCGTTCGCGCTGGTGCCGATTTCCTCCAAGCCGCTGGTCGCCGTCTCTTTGGCGGCTCCCCAGCTTTCCTCGGCCATGATCGGGGCGGTGTCCATCGCGGACTGGATCGCGCCGGTGTAGGCACTGGTGTCCGGAATTTCAACCGCAGGCATTTCTATCGTGCCGATGTCCGGAATGGACGACGCCACGCTGTTGGTACTCTCGGCCAGGTCCTCCATGCCGCCCTGTGCTTCCTTTGCGCCGCCGAACAGCTTGTCGAAGAAGTTCACCACAGCACCCACGCCGTCAGCTACCCAGCCGATGATCGTGCCGATCACATCGGCGACGACGGTCAGTATCTGGCCGATCACCTGTAGGATCGGGGCGATGGCTTGCAGCAGCGGGGCCACGACGCCCAGCAGCTGCGCGATGGGCGGCAGGATCGCCGACGCGATCGTGGAGATGATCGGCATGAGCGGGACCAGGATGTCATTGCACACGACGTTCAGGATCGTGGTCAGCGGGGGCAGCAGCGCACCCACCAGCATGGACAGGATCGACGCCAGCGGGGGCAGCAGCGTTGCCGCCAGATTCCCGATCACGGGGATCAGCGGCTGCATCACTTGGAAGATCAGTGCCAGCGCATCGCAGAACACAGGCAGCAGCTGGCTGCCCAGCTGCACCAGGATCGGGATCGCCTGCGACAGACCGTCCGCCAGCAGGTCCACCAGCTGCATGAGCATCGGCTCAATGGTGGGCCAGCTGTCGATGATCGTGTTGAAGAAGGTCGTCAGCACGGGGGTGAACTTCGCACCAGCATCAGCCAGGAAGTCCGCCCATATACCCTTGACGCCCTTGACGCTGTTGGTGTAAGAACCTGCCGTGCGGGTGACGTCCTGCTGCGCGTCGCCGGTCTGCGCCAGGATCGCGTTCCAGCGTACCTGCACCTTCGTGGCTTCATCCAGTGTGTTGAACTCGTCAGTGATCCCCATCTGGAGCATGGACTGCTTGATGGCCGTATCGTTCAAAACGATGCCCATGCTTTTCAGGCCCTCGGTCTCGCCCATCAGGCCGCTGCGCAGCTTGTTGAAGGCGTCCTCGTCAGCCAGGTTGTTGAAGCTGGCAAGGTCATAAGACAGACTGGTCATCATTTCCGACATGACGGAGGCGTCCTCCGCACCCATGCCGATGCCCGTGAAGATTGCGCCACTGTCGGCCAGGAAGCCCTTCACTTCGTTTTTGCTGCGGTGTGCAGCAGCCGCGAAGTTCTCAGCCCAGCTGTTCGTAGCGTCCGCAGCGCCTTTGAATACGGTCTCGAACTTTGAGTTAGTTTCTTCCGCGTTGGCTGCGGCGTCGATAGCTGTGCTGCAGAACTCTTTGATCGCTTCGACGCCTTTCTTGATGATGGCAAGGCCCGCGGCAGCTGCCGCCACCTTTTTCAGAACGCCGACCAGGTTTTCACCCGCGCCCGTGCCCTTTTTGCCCATATCATCCAGCCTGCGGCCGGTGTCGTCCGCTTGGGTCCCCAGGCTCCTGGCGTCTTCCTCTGCGCCGTTCAGAGCCTTGCCCAGCGTGGCCTTGATGGTCTGAATCGGATGCTTGAAGGCGTTCCCGATGTCCGTCGCCACGCTTTTAGTCGCCGCCCCCATGCCTTTGAATTTTGCCTGGACATTGGAGACGGCAGCCCCCAGGCCGGTGCGCAGCGTCTTCGCAAGGCTGTCGCCCTGCTTGATGCTCTCCAGCATGGCGCTGCGCACGCTGGTGCCCATTTTTGTGCCCGCGCCGGACACGTTGTTAAAAGCAGCGGTGGCGCGGGTGCCGACGTCGGTCAGGCTGGTGCCGATCTGCTCCAGCTTGTCGGCGGTCTGCTCGGCTTCTTCCTGCGCCTTCCGCTGCTTTTCGTTTAATTCGTCCAGGGGTGCGGTGTCTGTTCCAAACTGCACCCCGAAGGATAGGCTGCGGCTGTCTGCCATAACACCCCTCCTATTCTTTCTGCTGTTGTTCTTTCAGCTGCTGGACAAACATCTTTTTGGCGGCGATGCACTCGTAATATTCGGCCATGTCCATGGATTTCAGGTCCCTGTACGTCAGGCCGTCGCCGTCAAAAAGCATAAACCAGAACTGCTTATTTCTTGTCGCTCGCCGCTGCGCCGCTTCCGGACTTCTTTCCCGGTCGAAGAAAGCGTTCGATCTCGCGGATCAGCAGCTCCGGCGTTTCGATGTCCTCGTTTTCCTCGAACGCTTTCAGGCCCTTGCTTGCCACGTTGGCCGGGGACGTAACGACATTCTTGAACATGATGTCCATATAGCGCGCCGTGTCGCGGCTGCCGCTGCCGGTCATGCCGCACTTGTCGTTCTGCTCGAAGTACCACTGCGGGGAAACGCTCTGCAATTCGTAGTCGGTCCCCAGCACATTAACGGTTTCATGTCTTGCCATTTTGAATCTAAACCACCTTTCTGGAATGTTCGGAGGGCATGTCACCATGCCCTCCGCGTTGTATTTCGGTAAACGCCCCCGCAGCTGCGGGGTGCCGCGCCTGCGGCCCATCAGTCTCTGAACACCATCGTCGGGACGTAGATAGAGACCTCAATGGAGCCGCTGTCGTCGCCGCCCTCGAACTTCGGGACTTTCAGGATGCGGCAGTCCTGATGGCTGATGATGAAGCCGCCGTCGTCGTTTGCGTTGCGCAGCGTGACAGCCACCTGCGCACGATCCTGCGCCAGACGGCGCAGGCGGACCAGCGACGCGCTGGAGCCGAACAGGGTAAACTTAATCGTGCCGGACCTGTCGGCGTTCAGAGCGTACACAGTGTCGCCCTGGATGCCCGTTGTGGGGGTCACGGCGTCCTTGTTATGCTCTGCACTGACTTTGCTGCCGTCAGCATAGCCGGTCACTTTTGCGCCAGCTACGATCAGGGAGATTTTCTCAGGATCAAATACCATGGGTTTTCCCTCCTTATTCGTTGGCCGTCACCAGAGCGACGGTCAGGGTGCCGGTAACTTTGACGCCGTGGACGCCGCCGCGGACGGTGGCCTCCCATTCAATCGGCGGGATCACGCGGTTGCGGGCCTGCTCGTCGGTGGCGTCGGCGCGCTTCGGGATCACGACGTTGTAGCAGCCCTTTCCGTTCTGCTTCATAATGATGCCGTTGTCCACCGCATCGTCCAGTGCCGCGATCACGACGCCAGCGATGGCCGCGAAGCCGTCGTCGTCGTAGCCGATGTTCTCGGTGTCCACCAGTTCGTTCACCAGGCGCTTGCGCATGGTCTGCTTGATCTGCCAGCGGCCGATCACGGTGTCGATGAAGTCGCCGTCCGTGCAGATGCCTTCGCTCATGTACTCGCGCCCGTGGCGCTCGATATACATGTTGTAGCGGCCTTCCAGCAGGTCCTCACGGTCCGTGCCCTTCTCGTCGGTGACAGGGATGCCGAACAGCTCCTTCCACTTCCAGGTGACGCTGGTCGGATAGTTGGGGGCGACGCGGCCCACCCACGCCGCGGGGATGGATGTGTTGTCGGCGTCGTGATTGTAGCAGATCACGGTCTGCTTGTTCGCCTTCATGGCGGTGGTGATCAGGGACTTGGTCTTGGTCTGCGCGATCAGCAGCTTCTCAGATTCCACCATGCCGGACTCCAGCTGCGCCAGGGTCAGGACCGTCGCGCTGGCCCAGGTGGACAGCGCCGTGATGATCGTATCAGTGGCTCCGGCAGGAATCAGGAAGTACCAGTCGTCGTGGGTCTCGCGCAGGGTGTCCAGCGCGTCGGTGGTGGCCTTCGCCGTAGAATCGGACGCCAGGCCGAAGATCGCCACCTTCTTGGTGCGGCCAGGGCAGTTCTCGACCTTGATCTGGTCGAACAGCTTCTGCGCAGCCGCCAGCGTGGGGGACGAAGCGGTGGTGAAGTCCTTCGCCACGTCCTCGGCCTTGTTGTACTCCTTGTAGGCAAAAGCGCCTTCAAAGGACAGGATCAGCGGCAGAAGGGTTTCCTTCTCTTTGGATGCGGTGTCCAGGCTGATATAAACAATAATGTCCTGCAAGGTTATTCCTCCTTTGTGAATGTGATGGGCGGCTTGCTGATGGCAGGCACCGCCCGTTTGTCTTCGCGCTCATAGCGGAAAAGCACGTCGAAGCCGTAGCGCCGGTCGGTTTCGTTGGTATCGAAGGCGCTGCGGCTCTGCGTGTTCTCCACGCGGACCACCACGACGCCCAGGTCGGCCAGCAGCTGACGTCCAGCGAACAGGAAGAAGCCCTGCGCGCGGTCCGCCAGCTCCAGTGCCTCGTCGTCGCCGCTGATTGGGCCGTCCTTGCCTTGCCGGTTAAAGCCGCACGCGGTAAAGCTGAATGTGGCCTCCGCGTGTTCGCGCCGGTATTTTGTCAGCGTGCCGCCGTCCGCTGCGGCGGTGGTGATATTTGCAGCGCCTGGGATGTGCTGCTGCACGCTCTGGTAGTAGATCAGGGGGTAGTCGGCCTCCGGTGCCGTTTGATCCGACAGCACCACCTTCGGCCCCGCCAGATATGTGTGCAGCTGTTTGACAATGATGTTGCGCAGTTCGCGTTGCGTCATTTCGATGCAGCCTCCCCCTTGCGGTCGGCCACGAAGCGGCGCAGCGGGTGGATCACGCCGTGATCCAGATCGCCGCGCACGGTGTAGGTCGCGCCGTCCTGCGGATCGTAAACCTGCCCGCCGATGCGCAGCGCATGGCCGTTTGTGTAAATCTTTCGGCTGTTTGCCGTGTAGGTGCCCTCTGCGGCTGTTTTCCAGTCGTCCTCCGACACAGGCAGCACGCAGCCCTCGAAGTCGATGCGCTCCGGTGTCCCTGGTACCCACTGTCCACCGTTTTCGGCGTCGTAGGTCGGGGAAGGGGCGCGTATCTCCGTCAGGGTGTGTAGGATGCCGCGCGGTAGGCGGGGCTGTCCGAAGCGTCTGTTCATAGTCCTGTCACCTCGTAGGTTATACTGTCGCGCAGCCGTCCGGTCTGGACCAGCGGGGCGGTTTTTCCCGGCGCGCTTGCCAGCGTCAGGCTGCTTTTCGGTGGCTGCACGGTGCGCATGTATCGCTTCACGATTGCCACGGCAGCGGTGCCGATGTTGTGGCAAGCCTGATCGGCGGTCAGCTCGCCCAGGATCAGGCGGCGCACGGCGTTCTCGCACGCCTTCGCCAGCACGTCCTTGTTTCCGTCGTAGCTGGCGCGGATGAAGGAACGCTCCGGAATTGTCACAGACGGCAGCAGCAGGAACAGGAAGTCCAGCTGGTCGCCCTTCTTGCCCTTCTTCCGGCAGATGAAGCGATTCTCGCCGTTGTCCAGAAAAAAAGCGCCCTCGACGTCGCGCGGGCTTTTGCCCTTCATGTCCGGCCGCAGCGGGATCGCCAGATTCTTGGCGTTCCGCGGGTGAATCGTTGCGCCGAACTCATGCACGGCGGCTATGCGAAGCAGTTCGCTGTCGGCGCTGCCCAGGATGCCGACATGTATTTCAGCCCCTGCCAGCCGCGTCAGCTCTGCCTTCGTGCGCTCGTACCATGGTGTCCAGTCGTCGCGGGTCCGTATAACCGAACTCATAGCCACACCCGCTTGTATTGATTGATGATGTCCTGCCAGCTGGATGGGGTTTCGTCGGACCATTCCCAGCGGACGTCGCTGATGGAGAAGGCTTTCAGGCCGCTGCTGCCGCCGCTCTCCAGCTTCCCGAAGATGTACTGCACCATTTCCTGTGCCAGCCCCTCCAGGTCTGCCGGAAGATCAGCGGGTGCTTCGTCGGTCGCTTCCCATGGCAGGATATATCCCGCCGTATAGCGCACGGTGATGTTCCGGCTGCCTGTCACGGCGTCGCCGGTCAGCCCGTGGGGGAAGCCGTAATAGGTCCAGCCGTCGTCCTTGTAGATCACACCAGCATTGCCGCGCACGGTGATGTCGTACAGGCCGGGGTCTACGATCTCCCCGGCCTGCTTGATTTCCTCCACCGCGACGATGGGGTAGTTCTCCACCAGCAGGTACTGGCTGCCGGTCCCTTTCACGCGTTCCGTGTAGGTACTCCGGCGCAGTTTCCTGCCCAGGGCGTTCTCAATAGAGGCGGACGCCCTGTTGATCAGCTGGATCAGCACGCTGTCCTGGCTGGTGTCGGTCTCGTCGATGCCCAGCAGCTGCTTCAATGCTTCCAACGTGGTCAGCGCATTGGTGCGCAGCGTAGGCGTTCCCATGGCTTACTCCACCGGCTCCTGCGCAGGATCGCCCAGGGCGAGCGCGTAGGTAGCGGTCGCCGCAGGGGTGGTGCCGCCCGTGAAGCTGACGGTGCCCGTGATCTTGACGAAGCGCTTGCAGCCGGTCAGGTCGATGCCGATCTGCGCCTCGCTGCCCGTGACAGGGATGTCCATAGTGACAGCGCCGTCAGCATCCAGCAGGCCGCCGATCAGCGCCTGCTTGTCGCTTACTGCGGCGAAAGTGCCGCTGCTGGTGTCGCTCTCCGTCAGCGCCAGCTTCAGCGTCGCAGCGGTGGGCGAGCCGGTGGCCGCCGCCACTTTCAGGCCCAGCACCGCGCTGCCGAAGTTCTGGCGGTCGATGGCCGCGCCGCTGGTGTAGGGGCGCACGCGGCAGCTGGCGATCAGTTTCTTCTTCATGTCTTTGCCCTCCTTATTTCTGCGTCTGCATGTTCTTGCCGATCACGAAGGATTCCTCGTGGCGGATGCCGAAGTCATGCAGGTCGATGATGCGCAGGATCGTGCAGTCCTGATCCACGGCGCTGATGGTGTTGCCGTCCTCGTCGGTGACGGTGCCCTCGCGGAACATTTCGGATTCCATGCTGCCCTGGCGACCGATCATAAACTCGGAGAAGTTACCCAGCACCACATTGGTGGGGCGGTTGCTGCCAGAGCCGTTGGGCAGCTGATTGCTGACGGCGAACTCGTGGCCGTTCAGCTTGCCGCTGTCCATCTGCTCGCGGTACAGGTACAGGCCGGATGCCGCCTGGACGACGTTGTAGAACGCCTCCCACGCAAAGCCGTTGAAGGCCCAGCCCAGCTTGCTGGTGTCGGCGTTGTTCTGCAGCAGCGTTGCCAGCATCTTGCCGGTCGTAGTCTCGTCGGGGGCCGCGTCCAGGTCGATGGTCGGGATGCCAGCCATGTTGAACAGGCCCGTCGGCTCAAACTCGGTGCCTTTGCCCAGGAAGGCGGCGCGATCCATCGCCAGCGCCATGGCGGTGGTGGCGTCGTTCAGGATCAGCTGGTCCGCGCCGTATGCGTTGGAGCGGATCAGGTCGTTGCTGATCAGCACCTTGCACATCAGCTTCTTGCTGGACATGCGGACGTTGCCGAACTTGGCCTTGGATGCCTTAGCCTTGCGCAGCTCGCCGACATAGGACGCGCTGACGCCGCTGGTCATTTTCGGGATGTTGATGTTGCCGCGATCCATGGGCAGCTCCGTCGCGCCCAGGCGCAGGATGATGGCCTTGTCACGCAGCAGAGGGATGATCTCGCTGGCGTAGACTTCGGGGACCAGGTAGCCGCCGTCAGTCGGGGCCGTGACGGACATGGCCTTGATCTGGCGCTCCAGGAAGCCGTCGCCGTACTCCTTGCGGGCGATGCTGGCCGCGATGTCGTAGTCCTTGTTCGCGCGCATCATGCACTTCTGGAAGCGCACCCAGCCAATGCCAGCAGGAAGGCCGGACTTCTCTTCCTTATCCGTGCGGCCGGTGTTCATGTAGATGCCCGCATACTTGCGCTGCGCGGCGCTGCGGGCGGGGGCAGCCTTGGCTTCCTTGGCGGCAGGGGCAGCAGCCTTGGCTTCATCATCCTTGCCGTCGTCGTCCTTGGTCTCGTCGTCGGCGGGGTCGTCCTTGGTCTCGTCGTCAGCAGCGTCGGCAGCAGCTTTCAGCGCCTTGGTCGCGCCACTCTCGGCGGCCTGCTCCAGCAGCTGCGCCAGCTGTTCCTCGGTCATGGTGACGGCCTGGCCTTCGGCTCCGGTCTCTTCCTTGACTTCCTTGGTGGCGGGGGTCTGCTCTTTTGCGGTTTTCATTTGCGTGTGTCCTCCTTTGTAGCTTTCAATTTTTGCTTCTGTGTTCGCGGGATAGTTTACGATGCTGATCTCCAACAGGTCCACTTTGCGAAGGTGCCGGACGTTGTTGGTGTCTACGTCGTATTCCTGGGCGACGTAACCGATGGACATTTGATCAAGAACGCCGTCCTTGATCAGCTGGCGGTAGTCGCGGCCCATGGCGGTGTCACTGATCTGGCCCTTGACAAACAGGCCCACGGCGTCCTCCCGCAGTTCCAGCGATCTGCCCAGCGGCTCCTTGCGGTCGTCATGCTGCCCGAAGATCAGCACGCCAGCCGCTGCCGTGCCGGTTGCGATGGATTCTGCGAACGCGCCCGGCTCCACGACGTCATTGTCCAGGTCCACGACGCCGAAGACCGAAGCATGGCCGGTGAAGATGCCCTGATCCGTTACGTTCTCTGCCTTGAATTGCAGCCGCTTCATTTTCAACCTTCGATCACCTCCTAAAGATCGCCGGGGATCATATCGCACCGGCAGTTGATGATCTCGCCCGGCGAGCCGGACGGATCGCCTGGATACATCAGCCCGTTCGGGAAGGGCTGGTCGATGGGGACGGTGACGCCGTTCTGGCTGCGGTGGCTGTCTCTGACGTCTTCGTCGCCCGCCGTGATCCACGTTTTTGTTGTGCAGCCGCCGTATTGCATCTGCGCGAAGCTGCCCGCTTGCATACTGGTGTGGGCTTCGCTGGTCGCAATGGCCGCGGCGCGTTCTGCCTGCATATCAGGCAGGTGCTGCTGGATGCGCTTCACCAGCTGGGCGGTGCTTTCGCCCGCCTCGATGCCGTCCGCCAGCGCGGAGGCGATCTTGTCGCGCGTCGTTTCGTTGATGCCGCGCACCCGTTTCAGGCCCTGCTGGCGCAGGTAGTCCGTCAGGCGTTGGGCGCGCACGGCTGTGATGCCGAAGTTCTGCTCGATGGACTTCGCGCCGGTGTTGAACGCTTCCTCCCACACGGGATTCAGCGTCCGAAGAAGCGCCTCGTCTTGCTGATTCCAGTCGATCAGCTGATTCAGCGCGTCCATGGCCGCCGCTCTGATGGCCGTCACGTCGAACGTCAGGCCCTGGCCGCTGCTGATCCGCTGCCAGAAGTCCTCGCTGGCGTCCTTCCTGCCGCTCTCCATGGCGGCGGTGATCTCCGACAGCTGCGACGTGAAGAAGCGATTTACCGTCTGACGCGCTGCGCGTTCCTGCGTCAGCAGCGCCCGCATCCGGTCGCGGTGCGCGATCTGCTGGCGGCGTCTGCTGACGCCCTTGGCTCCAGTCAGCGTTTCAGGCGGCGTTCCGCTTGGGGGGAACAGATCTTCTGAAGGCGTCAGGCCGCCACTTTCGCGCATGGTCTGTGTCAATTCCTCCGGCTTCGTCGGGATGGAAGCATAGGGCACGAACAGGACCTGGCCCGCGCCGTTAGGCAGCGGATCGAAGCCGTTCTGCTCGCGCCATTCGTCCACCATGATGGCGCTGCCGGACAAACCGGCGTTAGACATTTGCAGCCGGAACTCGGTGTCCTCCGGCACGATGTCGTCATACTCCCACAGCAGGTCCTCGCCCCAGGCGGGCAGCAGCTGCGTGTTGATGGCGTCCTGTCGCGCCAGCAGGCGCGGCGTCAGGACGTTCTCTGCGTAGATGATCTTCGCCTGGGTCGCCGTGGCTCTGTTGCTGTTCTCGACGATGCCCAGGATTTCAGGCGGCACGCCGAAGTGGGCGTTCACTCCGTCGCGCAGGTCCTTGCGGCTCTGCGTGAAGTCCATTTCGCGCTGGCTGTCCACCAGCTTGTTGACGGTGACGTCACGGGGGATGATCCCCATCTTGTGCGCGTTGCCGACGCCGCGGTGCTGATCGTCCCAGGCCGCCTTGAAGCGGTTGTATTCGTCCTGCGTGATGCCTGGGGCCGACATAAGGACGGGCGGTGTGGCGTCGTTCCAGAAGAACTTCTTCGCCCACTTCGCCATGTACTCGTCGGTCTCGATCTCGTCGGCCACCGCCTCGGCGTCGCCCAGGCCGCGGCCGTAGGGGTCCAGCGGATTCAGCTGCCGCACCAGAAACACGTCTTCGATGGGGACGGTCATTTGCAGACCGTCGCGGCTGCGGATTATGTAGTAGGGGAAGTCCAGCCGCGGGATGTCGGTCATCCAGTGCGGCGGGATCGGCCACAGCTCGACGGGGTAGCCCGCTGCGTCGCGTTCGATGATGGCTGCGCCCTCGCCCTTGATCATCAGGTAGGTCTCGTGGACCTTCCACAATGCGCTGCGCGTCATAAACGGCAGCGGATTCGGGCGTGCCATGAAGTCCAGGAAGGGGTGGTCCGTGATCTCGTCCTTGTCGCCGTTGGCTGCTACCCTGAACAGCTTGCCGGGGACGTTCGACAGATCGGTGGCGATCTTCGTCACCGGCGACAGCCGCGGACTGCGGGCATAGGTCGCCAGGAACTCCTGCGTGTTCCGGTCAGGCGGCGACGTCATGCGGGACGTGAAGAACTGCTGCATCCGGTCAGGCCGCCCACTGATGGCAGCCTTGAACGCTTCTAAACGCCAGCCCATAGATCAGTACCCCCCCCCCCCCGGGCTTTTTTTTTTTCTTTTCTCCCTGTCTAACGGG
>OGPU01001054.1_pt1 | contig 26183 bp, 36 predicted proteins | sample 1552991 | NCBI WGS metagenome assembly OGPU01 (sample SAMEA2580296, study PRJEB22360) | human gut metagenome | biome: human gut; feature: human-associated habitat; material: faeces | place: Denmark | collected 2008/2010 | reverse complement strand
GGAAGAATCAGACGGCCGCGGTACAATCCGCAGCCGTCATTGATCAGACTGTTATTAACCGCAGAAAACATATTCACATCCAGTTTGGACAATTCCAGTCCGAGAAGCTTCATTCCTCTCTCATAAGCTTCATCAAAATAAATGCATTCTCCTTTTGGAATTGCATCTCTTCTGGCTCTTTCACTTTCCTGTTCTTTCTCATATCCAAGATGATTGGCCGCTCCAATCTCTGCAATATCATCCATGATTTTTGTACGAAGCTGAACTTCCATATAAGATCTGGAACTGTTATCATAAAACGTAATATGTAAAGACTGATATCCATCGGAATCTGTTCCATGGATATAGTCTCTGTAATAAGGTTTGACATCCTCGTTCAGAAGCGGTGAGCCGCTTTTTCTGACTCCATGTGCCGATTCTGCTGTAAATCCTCTTTCCTCAAGAAAACCTGGAAGAACATTTGCAATCTGATACAGATATTTTAATTCTTCTTGCTCACGGTCTGCTTCACTCTTCAGATGGCATCTCGGCATCGAAATCACAATACGATACGCAATAAAATCTCGAAAACAACTTAATCTGTTTTTTAAATCCGCCAGTGGTGGGTATTCTCCATGCTCTGTATAATAATCATAAATATATTCCACTACATACCCGTTAAATTTCTCTTCTGCACGTATCAGGGATTTGATTCGTCCTTTAAATGTAAATGCAAGAAAAGGATATTCCCTGGACATATATTTATAAAATTCCCTGATCTGCTGAGACTGTGCAGTAAGGAAATCGTTATGTTCCAACAATTCTCTGATAAGGATCAGGAAATTACAGTGAATCATATCAACCTCATTATGTGTCTTTTTGGCCTCTGCTCTCAGATCATGAATATAATTGTGCAGGATACGAAGAATCGTATCACCTGAATAAAGGTAATCATTTAATGTAATCATAAACCATCACTCCTTTCTCAACATTGTATCAGAAACTCCTATATTATCAAGCATTATGTCACTAATATTCTTTTATTGACATCTCGTATGCCCCACAGTTAAAATAAAGGATAATCTCTCAGATATAAGAAAGGATTATTAACCCATGGATGGTCTGCAATTCGAACACCGCTGTGCAGAATTATTGAGATATCGAGGTTTCCATAAAGTTGCTGTCACTAAAGGCAGCGGTGATCAGGGTGTTGATATCCTCGCACAGAAAAATGGAATAAAATATGGAATCCAGTGTAAATATTATTCTTATCCTGTCGGCAATAAAGCAATTCAGGAAGCATATGCAGGTGCAGACTTCTATGACTGTGATGTCGCAATGGTCATGACCAATAGTACCTTCACGCGGCAGGCCAGAGAACTGGCTGACAAACTTGGCGTAGAACTCTGGGAACACTGCTCTCCAAACGGAAGTTCATCTGTGATATCCAGACTCATGCGTATATTTAATCTTTTTTTCCTAACAATCGGACTCTGTATGTGTGCATCCGCCCGGCTTTTGAATTTCCCTGAAGGAACGATCCGTACCTATATGAATCTATTGATGCTGATCCTTGCTTCATTATCCGCCCTGTTTGGATGGAATCATTTTCTGCCATGTATCCTCTCTGGAATGCTGTACTTTGGAATTTTTCTCTGGACGATTCTCCCTCTGGTTCTGACTTCTGATTCCAATTGGTATGGAATACTGATGCTTCTGCCTGCTTTTATTACGATTGGACATGCGCTGTATGCAAGATTCCGCAATCAGGAACCTATCCCGTAGCAGAGTTCCTGCATCAGTTCATGTACGGTTGTCATCTTTTGAATACGGTCTACATTCTCCCCGCAAAACACAAGGCCATTTTCCACATCGCCTCTGACTGCATCGATCAGTGCTTTTGTAATGCAATATGGCACTGATCGTGGCTCACATTTTTCCAGGCAGTTATAGCATTTTGTAATTGGCTTTCTTGCAATTTCAAGTTCCTTGATAAATTCATTGCGAAGAGCTCTTCCCGGCATACCTACCGGACTCTGGATAATTTGAATATCTTTCTTTTTCGCGTTTATATATGCATTTTTATAGGCATCTGATGCATCACATTCTTCTGTTGCCACAAATCTACTGGCAATCTGTACCCCATCTACACCCAGTTCTGTCATATGATCAATATCTGCCCTGTCAAAGATTCCACCAGCAACGATCACCGGAATCTTTGTTCCATATTTTTCTTCATAAAGTGCTTTACATGCAATGATTTCCCTGATTTCATGATCATAATCAAGAGTCTCCAGATTCTCCAGCTGATCCCGGGAAAATCCCAGATGTCCGCCTGCTTTTGGGCCCTCGACCACAATAAAATCTGCTGTCCGGTTATAACGATGTGCCCACATTTTCAAAATAAGCTGTGTCGCTCTTCTGGAAGAAACGATCGGTGCTATCTTTGTCTTATTGTTTCCCACCAGTTTTGGGAGATCCATTGGAAGTCCTGCTCCACTGATGATCACATCTGCACCTGCCCGGACCGCTTCCTGTACATGTTCTTTATAGTGTTTCAGTGCGACCATGATATTTACTCCAACCAGTCCTTTTCCCTCAGCTATTTCTTTTGCCCTGTGAATATGCTTTCTTATTGCAATACGATTGCATCCTGCCTGATCTTTTTCAAAACCTTCTTCATCATATCCTATCTGAGCCGTCGAAATAATACCAATACCTCCCTCTGCCGCCACTGCTCCGGCAAGACTGCTTCGACTGACACCAACTCCCATACCTCCCTGTATGATTGGTTTCTCTACTGTCAATTCTCCTATTTTCAGTGGCTTTAACGTTTTTCTATCTGTATGCATTTGTATTTCCTCCTGTTATCCCGCATTTATTTTGATTATCAAACTATTTGATAGTATAAACCGTTTAATTATTCCTGTCAACGTATTCTTGATTCTTTTTCTTTATCATGTAGTTTTCATTACTACATTCTCTATAAAAAAGAAAAGGGAAAGATCTCATCAGTCTTTCCCATTTGTCCCAAAAACTTTCTTCATATGTACATTCATAATATAAAAATACATAACAAGCAACAAACCGCCTGCCAGTACCCATGCTGCCGGACCTGCAAGACAAACTCCAGGATAACTTCGCATTTTACCAGCAATCACAGCCACTATTCCACGTCCGGTCAACTCTGCAACACCTGCCATCATCGGAAGCAATCCATAGCCCAGGCCCTGAATTCCATTTCGATAGATATTAACCACAGCAAGAGGAATAAAAAAAATCCCAATACATTTCAGATAAATATCTACAGAACTCATGATCACCTTCACATCCTCAGAAACAAACAGATAGGTCATGAATTTTCCGACAGTCATAATAAACGTTGCAGCTACAATGGAATATACCACACCAACGATCGTACATGCTTTGAAACCTTCCCGGATTCGTTTCACAGAGCCAGCTCCCATATTCTGTGCTCCATATGTTGCCATCGTCGTTCCCATTGCACCATAGGCCTGGGTGACCACCTGTTCAATCTTACCTGCTGCCGTATACGCTGCCACCAGTGTAGATCCCAGAATATTCAATGAAGACTGTACCATCATAGTTCCAATTGCTGTGATTGAATACTGCAGTGCCATCGGAATCCCAATCCGAAGCTGATTGCTATAAATCGTACCGCCCACCTGAAGGTCATCCCTTTTGATATGAAGTACCGGTACTTTTGCAATGATATACAACAGACAGAGTACACCGGATGTTCCCTGTGCGATCACCGTTGCCACTGCCGCACCTTTGGCTCCCATCTGAAATCTAATGATAAATACCAGATCAAGTATAATATTCAAAAGTGCACTGATGATCAGAAAGTATAAAGGAAGTTTGCTGTTACCAAGCGCTCTCAGAATACTGGACAAAAGATTATAAAGCATCTGTGCAAGAATTCCTCCACTGACGATCATAATATATGCATATGAATCTGCAAAAATGTCAGATGGCGTATTCATAAGGATCAGAAGTGGCTTCATAAATACCATAAACAAAATCGTCAGTATTGTTCCTATCACAAACGAGAGAACACCTGCTCCGACAACCGTCTTACGCATTCCCTCCATATCACCTGCTCCAAACTTCTGAGCCGTAAGAACTGTAAACCCGGCGGTCATTCCAACTACAAATCCATAGATCAGAAACATGATCGTTCCGGTACTTCCAACCGCTGCCAGCGCCTTATTTCCCACAAACTTACCAACGATCACAGCATCTGCCATATTATAAAACTGCTGAAACACATTTCCAAGAAAAATTGGAAATGTAAAACTCAGTATAATTTTCATAGGATTCCCAACAGTCATATCATTCTGTGCTGACTTCATTTTCATTCACTCTCACTCCGTTTAGCAGATTTGTCTTCTTTATCAGTTTTTTATATACTCGTTCTACAAACCATGGCTCTGTAGACTTTTCAAGTGCCTCTTCCGGTGTAAACCATGCCACACCACTATTTTCATCCTCTTTTATAGAAAGATGTTCCTCAGGATCAGCCTCCAGAAGGTAAGTAATATTCAGATGCAAATGACTGGATACATATTTGCCCTTTTTGATATGGCCATCCACAGTCAGTGATTCCAGAGAAAAGATCTCTTCTGACACAGGATACACATTGGCAATGCCGGCTTCTTCACGCACCTCCCGAATGGCAACAGCCAAAAGATCAGTCTCTCCATCCGCATGTCCGCCAAGCCATGACCAGGAATTATATATATTATGATATACCATAAGTACCTTACTTCTGTCTTTATTTACTACCCAGGCGGATGCTGTCATATGTGCCACCATATTTTCCCTAAAAAATGCATTTTTATTATTCCCGATCCAGTCAAGAATCAACACTTTATCCGCTTCTTCTTGTTCATTAAAAGGTCTGTATTTTTTTATCCGCTCTGTCAGTTCCTCACAAGTCATTATATCTATCTCCCCGATTCTATATACGTCTCCTTGTTACTGTTCTTCCGGCCATACGAAATGTGCATTTCCGGCTTCAAGACCATCGATCAGAATATTCTGTCCGGTACAGAAACGATTGGTAACTGTCATAAAATATGCCCAGTCTGCCGCTTCCTCAACTGTCATCCAACGCTTCAGGGGGGTCTGTTCCATAATCTCATTCCACAGAACTTTATCCTCCATAACCGGTTTATTCAGTTCTGTCAGAACACCTCCAAAATCAAGACTGTTGCATGTTGCACCATATTTTGCGATACGGAGAGCAATGTTCTTTGTGTAAGAAAGGACCCCGCCTTTGCTTGCTACATATTCCGGAAATTCTGACCCGTTGTGTCCACTGGCCGATCCTATCATAAGTACTGCGCGAATCCTCGGGTGTATTCCGTATTTCTCAGTAATATCGATGGTTCCCTTTAAATTCACATCAATATCATTGTTATTCTGTACGCCTGCATTATTAATCACTATATCAAAAGGCCCTAACTCCGGATAATGCATCTTATCACGGATGTCCATGCAGATATGTCTGTAAGCAGTATGCTGAATAGCTGACTTATTACAGTCAATTCCCGTAACATAATGTCCTTCTCTTAGAAATTTATCTGCAATCCCTTTCCCTATTCCGGAACTTGTCCCTGTAATCAGTACTTTCATGCCCTAACCCTCCTGTATTTTCTGTCATCGAAATGCATAAAGCACCATACATCATTCTCTTTTCAATAGTTGAAAATATTTTGCCATATCAGTTTATCAGAATCTATCGGAAATTAAAAGTCGATTTATCATAATACATGTTTTTCAAAATAAAATTGCACAAAAAAACAGAATCCTCAAAATTTTCTTACTTCAGAGGATCCTGTTTTCTGACTGATCACATAAATGGAATCAGCGTTGCTTTCATCATTCAATTTTTCATTGTCTTCTTTTCCAAAGAATTTTAAACCTTTTACGTCACTGGCTACATCTTCTGCTGTTACTTCTTCAAAACCACTTGCCATCTCTTCGTACGCCTGATCCGGATTTTTAGTATGAAAAACGTGGACATAAAGTTGGCAAAGACCTTTATGAAGCTAAAAACACCACAAGAGTTCTATCCGTCGAACTTAAAATGGTCGCCAGATCGGCGACCATTTCTGTGTTTAAGGTTTAAATCAGATTCCATATGCACTGAGCATCTCAGCGATATCCGGCATCGGATCCTCTGGCATTGAACAGGTACCTCTCTTCACCTGAGCACCGTCTGTGATGATCATTGAGCTTAAGAACTTCCGTCCGATAGCCTCCAGCTGCTCATCTGAAGTATCTTCCGGTACAAGAATCGTAAGATTGCTGTTCCCCAGATTTGCCCAGTCATCTTCCATCACATCTGGATCAATTCCTTCCAAACAGATTGTTTCGATTGACGGCAGCATTGCAAATGCTCCCAGACTCATATGCTCAACTCCACCACGGATATGGATCTCTTTCAAAGACTCCATTCCTGCAAATGCACTTATATCAATATTTTTGGCATTCACACAGAGCCTTTCCATAGGAGTTACTCCAAAAGTCTGAATTCCAATCCGGTCTACCTGATTCTTACACCATACGGTCTCCAGATTCTTACAGAAGTTAAACAGATAGTTATCCATATGCAGTACTCCGTTTACAAACACCACTTTTTTCAGACCCTGGCATTCCGAGAACAAGCCATTATTTGTAGTTTCCAGAGGTGCATAGCAGATCACTGTTTCCAGATCATGACAGTTCGTAAATGCACTGTCCTCAATTGATTTCAGTGTCTCCGGCAGGATCACGCAGCGCATCGGCACCCAGTCTCCTTCTTTCTGGTTTGTCTCCATATCTGAATGTACATAATCTCTGGTATTTTCAAATGCATTATAAGAAATATTTTCTACCGGCACTCCGCCAATCGTACGCGGAATAATAACATCCACGGCTGTTCCAACATATGCTGTGATCGTTCTGCTCTCTTCATCAAATTCAAAATTGTCTTCCGGCAGAGGTTCATACGGCATCTTCACCAGCATGGATTCCTCACCAACTCTGCATATTCTGTCATACCAAGGATAATTCAGTGCTGCACTCCATTCAGCCACCTGTTCATCCGTCGCATCTGCACTGAGCCTGATATTACTCAGTTCAATCCCTTCAAGAGCCTCTCCATTGACTGGTATATTTGCAGGTATCACAAACTCACTCAGCGAAGTTCCGGCAAAAGCTCTTGAACCAATCTCAGTTACGCCCTCACCCATATTCAGTGAGGCGAGTGCTGATCCTTCAAAAAGTCTTGCCGGGATACTTCCTGCTGCCACAGTTGCTTCGGTAAGATTTGCGCAATCCGCAAACGCTCCCTCCGGAAGCAGCCCAACATCACATAAAATATTAACACTTGTCAGTCCGCTGCAGCCCGCAAAAGCATTTTCTCCAATCTCCGTCACAGAAGCAGGGATTGTGATCTCCTTAAGCTGCGCACAGTTGCGGAAGGCTTCCGCTCCAATACTGGTGACAGAATCAAACAGGTCTACATGCTCCACAATACTGTCTGCAAAAGCTTCTTTTCCAACGTAAACGAATTCATCGTTATGAGGCACCGCAAAGTAGGTTATCATCTGATCGCCCTTCAATGCACCATCGGCGATTCCTACTACTCCTTTATCCTCCTCGCCTATTGTATAAGTATCATAGCTGCGCACCTTCGCGGCTTCTTTTTCGTATCCAGTTAAGTATAACTTACTCGGGTCATCCGGAAGCTCTTCAACAGAAAAGCGTGCATATTCAACCTCTGTATTCTGGTTTCGCCATACCCGGCACTCCAGTCCCTGTGCATCAACGAGCGCCTGTACATCCAGCATCTGCTGCTTGGTACATTTTTCGTTAAGATCTATGTCTCTCAGGTATTCGCACTTATCAAAGGCGGTATCCGAAATTTCCGGCAGCTCCAATCCCTCCATATAAACATAAGTAATAGGTGACCTGCTAAAACAATTATCCCCTATCTTCTCTAAACTTGATAGAAGAAATACCCTCTGTAATCTCGAAGCTGCTGAAAATGCTCCAGGACCGAGTTCCTTTACGCCTTCAGGAATGATCAGGTCTGTTTCTACCGAAAAATAGCTGAACGCTTCTTCTCCGATATATTCCAGACTATCCGGAAGATCCAGCCTGAATCCCCGATAAGATGAAAAACCTTTCTTATCAATAGTTTTCAGAGTAGACGGAAATTCCACATATTTTAATGTATCAGTGATACTAAAAGCATCTTCTCCAACATATTCCAGTCCCTCTGGAAGAGTTACATACCCTAAAAGAGGATCTTCCCATAAAGCTCTTTTACCAATTGCTTTTACCGGCACACCATCAATACTCTCCGGGATCGTCAGTCTGGTATTCATTCCATTATAACCTGTGATGCTTCCCGTTTCTGCATCAAACGTCAGATTCTCTGTATCCAGATAGTCTTCAGCTGAATAAAGTACAGCCGGCTTTCCACTTGGCTGAATGTTCAAATTTTTATTATTTTCTTCAAAAACCTTCTTGTACTCTTCTATCTGGTCATCCGGCACATAAATTACCACATCATCTGAAAGCATTACAAAAGCCTCTGGACCTATCAATGGGCATGCACCCTCAAACACGATTTTCTTCAGAGCATAGCAACCGCTGACTGCATAGCTGTCTATAATACAGACCGATGCCGGTATGGTGAGTTCTGTCAGCGCATCATTACTGGAAATAGCATTCCACCCGATATTGATCAAATTTGAAGATAAAGTTATCTCCGACAGATTATTATCATAACTCAGCGCACCAACATCAAGTATCGTCACGCTATCCGGCACTACTACAGAAGTAAGCGTCTCTGAGCCAGCCAGTAATTGAGTTCCCAGTCTTTTAACCGGCACGCCCTCATCCATAGTGTCCGGCACCACTACATCCGTCTCTGTACCTGTGTACTCCTTCAATACAAAACGCTGGGCATCAAATTTCCAGACATCATCTGCTTTTACCGGTACAGCAGCTCCCGTCAGCATCAATATTGCGGTTAATCCTAATAGTATTTTACCTTTCATCCTGTTACCTCCTTTCACTTCTTGTATGGATTAATAGTTCTCCTAATACCAGAATATATAAAAAAGGAGGGGGTGTCACTATCAAAAAAGCCAGTAAAAACTGGTTTTACTGGCTTTGACTTAATTAAGCTTCCACTCAGTTCTCGTATAGAAAAGTTTAATTTTTTCAAATGTAAGGCACCGTATTTTAGCTGTTACCTTCCGGCTTTCACATTCATATTTTTAATCATTTATTTGGAATTATACTTCTGCTTTCTTCCAGTACGGTCTGTTCCCACTTCCGCATAGCCGCTACTTCCCTGTCTGTATGAAGCCAATGCTGCCCATTTTCCACAAAATTCAGTCGGCAATTATTTTCTTCCGAAAATTTTTTTACAATCTTATACGGGATCATTTCATCCTGAGTTCCATATAAAAGGACCGGCACTTTCCAGACATGAATTTTTGCTATGTTCATTGCTTTAAATACTCCCTTAATTTTACAAAATTTCCTATATCCTTGTTATATATTATCCAATTCTAAAATCCCCGACATCATAATCTGGTTCCCCAATCATTTCTATCTTTCCAACAGCTTCGTTATAATACATCTTGTAACGCTTTAACATCTTTTTTCCTCCCCCTCCCACTCACATTTTTTACTTCACTTCCCGGTTCCACTCCACACCATTCGTATCTGTCCATGTGTCTTTTCCATCATAAATATAGACAGTATTAGTGCAATCCATGTAACGACCATCCACTAACTTATAAACAGCTGTTGTTTCTCCCTGCAGATTTATGATTTCAACTACATCCTCTCCAGGATAATCTTCATTTTCTAAACTGGATTCTGGATTCTCTTCTTCACTTTCTTCTGAAAAATCCTCCTGGACTTCATTATCAACTGTATCCTCGTTAGCCTCTTCTGTTGGTTGGTCTTCCACTATATTTTCTTCATTTTCCGGAAGTTGCACGACATCAATAATTGCTTCAATAGTTTCTACCGGTGAGTCACTCCAGGGATATCCAGACATATCTCCACCTGCTGACGCAAGTAATTCTTCAGCATTTGATCCAAGTAATTCCTGATAAGCATCATATACACTGGACAATTTTTGTGAAAAAGCCACCTGCTCATCATTGCCTTTTTCTGACAACCATGCTAAAACCTGACTCTTTATTTCCTCGGTTCCCATGCTGGTGCCTACTCCCCAGTTTAATAAATGTGAAGCAACTCTTACTGAGTTCATATATGTTCCTGGCTGAATATCTGTATTTATTTCATCCAATATATTTGTTAATTCTATTTCTGCACTTTCTTTATTTGTTCTTACAGGTTCCGGCTCAATGTTTTCATTAGCATTTCCAACTATTTGTTCAACATTGTTATCAATTACTTTTTCCTTTTCACTAACCGTCTGTTCTTTACCGCCGGTTGTTTTCATTACTCCTGTACTCTGCCTTTCACAAGCACATAAAGTTCCTGCCATAGCTAACACTGCAATTAATAAAAACACTCTTTTTTTCATCTTATTTCTTTTCCTTTCTTTATTTTTCTGGAAATATCACCTGGATTCTTAAATATCCTGCTGAATACGCAGCATCAATATTTCCAGCCATTTTCTCTGTTAATACCTTTGCAATAGACAATCCAATACCAGTAGATTCTTTTGCCGTTTGTACTGTAAAAAATCGTTCTACTTCAACTCTGCTGAGATTAGCTGCATAATTTGAAAATAGAATCTTTCCTTCTGCAGTAAGTTTCACTGTAAAATTTCCATCTGCATAGCGTGCAGCATTACTCAAAATATTGTCGAAAACACGCCTGACTGCCATTTTATCCAAATATCGTATTATTTTTATCTCTGGCATCTGAATATCGGGTGTTATATCTTTTTTCATAAATACCCCATAAAATCCAACAAGACTCTGTTCCAGAATATCATTTATACATACCTGCTCTATATGAAGTTCTTCTTCCTGTAATGCCATCAAAGAATGCCAAACTCCTTTGCAAGTGCCGCATCGACTTCATCCGCAGAATATACCTTTCCTGCTTTGATGGAATCAACACCCTTCTGGAGTTCTGCATCAAGCTGTTCTCTGGTCATTGCACCAACAGCTAATGGCTTAGAAGAAGGAAGTTTCAGTTCAAACGGCATACCCTTCTTCAGTACAATTTGACTATAAAACATCTTAATTGCACTGGATGGAGAAATGCCAAGCCATATTCCAATAAACATAACAGCCAAGGCTCCAAAAATCCCATTGACAAACAGCTTTTCTCTCTTATATGGGATGAAAAACAGATTGAATATTATGTAAATTATTCCGCTAACTCCTACAGTAATCAATAATACATTTGGCAAATATAGATTTGCGATTACTGTACATGCAGAATACAAGAATATGTATAACAATGACCAAAATATTGTTTTGTTAATGCCATCCCTGTTCATCACTAATTTTCTCCAATTCAATTATGTTGCCAGATTATCGTTCATTTTCTTTTCCTCTGTAAACAAATCTGGGACCTTCTTCTCCAATTACTCCATTCTTCACAAAACCGGCTTTCATTAAAACATTCTGCGATGCCACATTTTTTAGATCTGTCTCTGCTTCTACAGCACAGACTCCTTCCATCGATAAAGCCCATTCCGTAATTACTTTTACAGTTTCTACCATATACCCCTGATGTCTAAATTCTTCCCTTAATCCATATCCGATTTCCACTACGCCATTTTTTCCAAGACCCTTGAAGCAGAAATCGCCGACAATCGTTCCCGGAGCATTTTTTAATTCCATATTCCAGACTGCATACCATATTCTGTTGTCAGGTTCCATAAGGCATCTCTCCAACATTTCGGTATACGCCTGCTTCATTTCTGCATCCGCTTCCTTTGCAATCAGACTGTACATCTCATCGTTACTAATTGGATATAAATAAAGCCTTTCCGTTTCCACTCTCATATTAATTCGCCCCCTCTCAATCATCCAATAGAAAGTCCTAATTTGTATGCTCTATCCAGTCCATCCGTATTTTTTACATCACCAATATCCTTTGCTCCCTGCACAAGTACCATCCCTGCATCTTCAAGATGAAAGAAACTCAGTACAAGCCTGTATTGCAATTTTATGGAAGCAAACAGTTCCGGCAGCGTAGCTGCTCCAACTAATATAAGTGCCAGTTTTTTAATCGGGAATTCATTTCTCATAGGAGTATGAAGGCGATCTATGATTGCTTTCAGCTGCGCACTGATACCATAAAAATACACAGGTGAGGCTATCACTAATACATCTGCAGTTTTCAATTTTTCATATACAATCTGCATATCATCCTTTTGAAAACATTCATTTCCCGGTCTGGTAAAGCATGAATTGCAGCCAATGCAGGGGGTTATGTCATGACTTCTGACTCAAATAACCTCTACTTTATTTTTCTCTACGGCACCTTTTTTGAAAGCATCAACCAGCATGTCTGTATTGCCATCCTTTCGCTCGCTTCCTGCCAAAATAATGATATTACTCATAGTCGCTTTCTCCAATTTATTTAACACAATAAAATTACTACACTCTGACAATAATTCTTGCCACTTCCATTACCAATATCTTCATTGTAATTCCGCCGGACATCACATAAAACCAAATCTGTCTCATATGCTGCGACTTTGCTATCGGTGTTGCAATAGCTGCAATGATTATAATTGCAGCTCCAACGCATCCAATCAGATTCGGGATGCTGATAAGCGGGAATACCCCCGGTGCACAGCTTCCATCAATCGTGTTCTGAATTGTCTTGTCTAGTCCGTCCCTTGCAGCTGCAAAGCAGCATATCGTAAGTCCATATCCCAGAAGGAACAGACTTCTGCGTCCCCAGTAATTGATGTTTGTCCGGTTTGCTATAGATTCTCCAATAAATCCAAGCAATACAAGAATCATAATTGTTGTAACTGTCGTTACTGTATTTCCAAAATATAATTTCATAGATATTTACCTCATTTCTACTCAGTGATTTCTATCAGATTTCCTTCAATTCCTCTAATGTAGCTTTCATAGTATCCGTCTCCGGTAGTTCTCGGACCACTGACAACCTGATATCCATCACCTTTTAACCTTTCCGTCAATGTATCCACAGAAGCTTTACTTCCTACACTAAATGCAATATGAACATAACCGGTTCCTGACAATACTTTTTCATTGTCAACCAAATCTGACCGGTTCATAATTTCCAATCTGACGCCATCTTCAAAAGTCAAAAAATAAGAACGAAAGCCGGTTGTTTTATTAAGATATCCGGCATCTGCTGCTGCATTAAAATACTTTATGAAGAAATCTTTTGCTCTTTCCAAATCATTCACATACATTGCAATATGTTCAATTTTCATATTTACTTTTCACCTCGTTCTGCTGTATCATACCATTCAATTATGTGTTTCAGATTCTCGGCTTTCACACGTTCACTTCCATTCATCATCATGTCCAGCATGTCATCATCCTCGGGCGTCCTGTCGGATTTATCCGCCAATGCTTTTCCGGCGGTCTTTACCATGACATTCATCATCATTTTGTAAACACCATGAAGTTTTTTGATATCAAAGGTTCCCTGCAGTGTAAAAAGTGGAATTCTCTGTGGCACTTTGTTTTTCGTTCTGACCTCAGCAAGCTGTGTTCCTGTCTGCCCCATACCGACTCCACAGACTGCCTGAATCCTATATTTTCTTGCAGCTTCCGGATATCCTTTGATTTTTCCTGCCATAATCCATCCCATATAAATGATTTCTGCTCCCGGCTTCACCTTTGTCTTTGCTTCCTCCATGCTATATGACGGAACACAAATCTGGTGTGACAACATTTTTGCATACTTTTCCGTACTTCCTGTATTCGAAGTATATACAATCGCTCTCATTCTTGATTCCTCCTATTCTTCGTATAGACCATAACGCTAAAAAAGACACATTACGAATCGTATTACAATCCGCACTGCGTCTTAGCGTCTGGCTTATTTATTTTATTTATTTTATTTCTTTTACAATATATTCCTTTGCATCTATCAGACTTTCCTTTTTGCATTTTGGACAAAATAATGGAAAGTGCGTAAGGACTGTATCTTCGCGCAATCGAAGTCTGGTCTTATTCCCACAAACTGGACAATGAACCCATTCCTGCCGCATTGATTCATCTTGCATGATTATTTCCTTCTTTCTCTTTAAAAAGATGTATTTCTGAAAACAATCAACATAGTTTTTTGCTCTTTGATCATTATCAGTAAACTTCTAAAATCTCTTCTATCTTCTAAAAGGATTATTATCCATTGAGTGCTTCGGCAACCGCCGCCTCTGCATGGATGCGTGTTGTATCGAACACGGTAAGCACAGAATTCTCTGGTTTTATCAATAGACCAATTTCCGTACAGCCAAGGATGACTGCCTCAGCATCCGCCTCCCGTTTCAGTCGATCAATAATCTCACAATATTTTCTGCGGGAAGCTTCGGAAATTATACCAACACACAATTCCTCGTAAATCACACGATTAACAATTTCAATTTCCTGTCTATTTGGAATAACGACTTCAATCCCATGCTTCATAAGACATGATTTGTAAAAATCCTGCGTCATGGTATACTTTGTACCAAGCAGAGCTGTTTTGCGAATCCCCCTGGCAAGCAAAACGTCTGCTGTAGCATCCGCAATATGAAGAATCGGTATATGAAGTGCTTTCTGTATCTGCGGTGCAACCTTGTGCATGGTGTTCGTACAGATTACAATAAAATCCGCTCCTGCAACCTCCAAGCTCTTCGCAGCATCAGTAAGTAACTCTGCACTTTGTTCCCACATCCCAGATATCTGATATTGTTCGATTTGCGCAAAGTCTACACTATAAAGAAGAATCTTTGCTGAATGCAACCCTCCCAGTTTTTCTTTTACAGCTTCATTGATTAGTTGATAATAAGTAACAGTACTTTCCCAACTCATGCCTCCAATAAGCCCAATCATCTTCATATCATTCCTGTCCTTTCTTTTTCCAAAAGCATTTTGGAAAACCGTTCAACATGCTGCTCCACCTGCTCTATAATTGATTCTTTATCCTCTATGCCGTCATAAATACTATAAAGCAGAAAAATCGGTCCATAGAAGTCAAGTGCAAGCTGTCTCGCTTCCCCTTCATTATCCGTAAAACCTCTGAAAACCTCTTCTATGTATAAAAGTGGACCACCTGAGAGATATTGCTGATAAAGTTTTGCAAGCTCTGGATCTCTGTACTGCTCCAGTGTAAGCATTTTACGAAAACAACACGGAAATTCTTCCTTCGTCCAGTGTAAGAACTGAACTTTCGTAAATTCTTTAATCTTATCAAGTGCGGCTGCCTGATAGCCTTTTCTCACTTCTTCCATATTGCCTTCCGGCATTTCATATTCCTTCACTCTTTCCATATCCATCTGATTCATTTTCTCTACAATGCTGTCAAGGATTTCCTGTTTGCTTGTATAATGCTTATACAAAGCTGCCTTAGTCACTCCAAGACTAGCCGCAATATCATTCATGGAAGTTCCCATATAACCACTCTGGGCAAACAGCTTTAATGCTTCGTCTAAAATTCTTTCCTTTGTATTCTTTTCTCTGATACTCATCACTTACCTCCTGTGGTTAAAAAGTCTCATTATTCCACAACACTATAGCCATTTTGTTTTAATATTTCCATCGCTTTTTCATAGTTTCTGTTTTTTACAAATATATAATCTGTATTAAAAGTCGAAACTGCAAAAACTGAAATTGATTCTTTTGCAAGAATACCGGATATTCTTGATAAAATACCTATCAATGAAAAATCTAGTATCTCTTGGATACGGAAAACCTTCCATCCATCATCTCTTTTGATGACATTCTGCGGCACATCTCTTGTAAAACATACCAGCGAATTTTCGTCTTCCGTTTTTCCGATAAAACAATACTCTGTATTCCAGTTTACAAGAGAATAATCAGTCACTTTACATACGGTAAAATCGTAATCTATTCTTTTTATTTCAATTTTATTCATACCTACCTGCTCACTCCTAATTTGTTTTTCAAAATTGGCACATACAGCCTCGAAATAATTACTTTCTCATCATTTTCCAACACTGCCTCAAATCTGCCACCAAGTGCCGGCGAAATATGCAGGATTTTTTCAATATTTACAATCATGGACTTTGAAATCCTCATGAATGGAAGTTCTTCTATCACCTCTTCTAACTGATATAGTCTTTCCTTAACCTCATAAACACTTTGCCTGCAATAAGCGAATACTTTGTTATCCACCGTCTCAAAATAATAGATATCCGATGCTACAATCGTACTGATTCCATGCTCATCATATCCAGTAAACTTTATTTCACCATACCTTAATCTATGTATTAACCTGTCCATGTCATCTGATAAGGTATGACACCTGAATATTATTTCATCCTCCTCATCCGAAGAAGGACGAATGACTGATACTTTCATCTGCTTTCTCCATATAAATATGTTTTTGTAGCAGTTTCCTAACAAATATAAGGAAACAGCTTATATGAATGCTCCTAATACCCAATTACCAGCATACGACATTCCTCGCAGCACTCAGCCGCTATACTTGTCCGATGCCCTGGCTTTAAAGAAGTAATCTCTATAAATCCATCCGCTTTGTCTGCCTTCTCAAATACACCCGGCACCTCATTAGCAAAACTGAATGCTCCATCTTTGCTTGCAAATAAATATCCTTTTCTCATTTCTTTACCACATTTTGTACAAACCATTCTTGATTCCTCCATCAAATTCACTAAAAAAGCAGCACTTAAGATCCACATCAGGAAAATAAGCACTGCGTCTTTGCGTCTGTCTTATAATATCATAAGTTACCTTTCGGTTACTTCATATTATAGTAACCAAAAGGTAACTTGTCAAGTCCAATAGCATAAAAAAGTAACCCGCCTTTTATCATCAACTGAAGAAAGACTATCACAACGCAATATGTCTCTCTTATCATTGAAAAATACAGGACCGCTGTCATGCTAATCAATAAAGAGCTGATGGTAATGGCATTTTTCCCATTGTCTATGCACATATGATTCAATACCATTTTTGCGATTCCAAGTAGAACGAATGCCACAATCAAAAGCCAGCAGATGATACAAATCCAACCATTTGCCGGCTTAAACTCCCAGAGATTCACTGCTATTACAGAGTTATCCATCTGTCTGGAGTATAGAGGCAATAGTGCAAGCAAGATTCCGATTAAATCAACAGTTCCAAACAACACATCACATATTCTTTGGATATTTGACCTGTTTTCCTTTTCAGCAATAGATACCAAAGCGTCTGCCGACAGAAGTTCATCAATCAAAATGGAAAAGAAGCCTGATATTGTTTTTAATGAATCAATACTGGGATATCCTCTGCCCGATTCCCATTTTGAGATTGCAGTTCTCGAAACATATAGCTCCTCTGCCAGTTCTTCCTGTGTGAGGTTTCTGCTTTTTCTTAGTTCCTGTAATTTTTCATGAAATTCCAAATGATCACCTCTTATCATACATCAAAACGATTGCTTTATATATCAGATAAGAACCTGTACTTAGCAGGATTGCACCAACAATATCTGTCAGCCAGTGAACTCCTGCAACAGTTCTTCCGATTACCATAAAAAGACTAAATGATGCTGTCACAAATATAAGTATTTTTCGCACAAATCCTTTCTTCATCCGCCTTTTCAGTTCAAATATTAAGGTCGGCATTACACTTAGCACAAGGAGTGTTGTAGACGATGGATACGATGCTTCCATTCTTCCTTCGATAAAAATCGGTCTGTAATTAATCGGTATCATCTCAAAAATCAAATACTCCAAAATTACAATGACATAAAACACACCAAGCATTCGGATGTCAAAATCCACCTTTAAAAGTTTTCTTCTTTTGATCCACTGACATAATCCCAACAGTCCAAAACCCATGCATACAAATACAGCGACAAGACCAAGCCAGTCTGTGATTGTATAAATTTTCATATGAACACCCGTCAGGTTATGAAACCATGTATTAACTGTTGCAAATCCGACATTTGTACCGAATATTCCTTCCGGCTTCACATCAAACACCTGAATCAAAATTGTCCATAAGACAAATACCAATAAGAATCACTCCACCGCACATGTTTCTTCTTTCATTTTTCATAATTTCTGTTTGTCCTTTCTCTTTGCCTGTTTTACTCATGAGCTGATCCTAAAGTAACAAACATATTGAAAGAATGAAAGAAACGCTCTGTAACATGGGCGATACGAATCGTCACACCGGGATATTTTATCCTAAATCCATCCGGAACAATTCTATTCCCAGCACCGCATTATATCCTACAGCCGCAAACACACTGAACCGCTCAACAACACCAAAATATTCTTCCGGTACGATATTCATTCCAAGTGCACCAACTAACATCATTCCCAGAGCAATTCCTGCAAACACACCGAAACTGCGATATTCTTTCCTCTTCACTCCTGCTATGATAAGTATAACAAGCGAAACGATGGATAGCAGTACAACTAAAATCGTTGAAAGAATATGCATTTTATCCTGAAATGTTCCTGCATAGCCACTGTCACTTAATGGAAACATGGAAAATCCCGCTGCCGATATCCACTCCATTGCGGTAAACAAATAAATTCCGCTTCGTAGTAACCTGCTTCCTTTTCCCTGTATCCCTGCGCAAACCATCATGGCACAGATTAGTATAGATATATTATAAAGGCTGCTTAACTGATTCCATAGTCGCAGAGACGGAGCATTCGCAGCACTCAGATCACTGACTGCCTGTGCCATCCAGTTATATCCCGGATAGTCAAGTGGAGAAAACACAACCGCCACTGTGTAAGAAAGTAATGCCACAATCTCAAGTAGTCCGCAATAATTCAAAAAGTTCTTCTTTTTCACACTAATCACCAGCTTCCACGTAATTTTGCTCACAAAACCATTTCAGATATTCATCTAAGAGATTCTTAGGAGCTTCATCATATCCATACTTCTGATCCAGTTCATAATCCATCAGTCCATGAACCGTCATTGCAAAGCTTACTGCACTCATATCTGCATTTTCAAAATGAAGCAGCTTATGTACTTCCATTGCATAAAATAGCTGTTTTGTTGCAATGATCATTCTCTCAGTTTCTTCCGCAACGATTCTGGCTGCCATCGGCTGAATACTTCGTTCCGAGTAAATCACCTTATAGAATGTCAACATCTGCTCCTGATGATTCATATTGATATATCCCTGCATCACACCCTTCAGTACTTCATAAGCTGTTTTTTCAGAAAAAAGTATGCTGTAATCCACAGGCTTGATGTTTGCATTTTCCTTCGATTTGTCTCTTAGAAACTGATACATTGCCTCCACTATTTCATCCTTGGATGAAAAGTGCTTATAAAGCGATGGCTTTTTTATCCCTATCTTATCAGCAATCATGCTCATGGAAACACCCGCAAGTCCTTTTTCAGCGGCTAACTCTAACGTTGTCAGAATGATTTCCTCTTTTCTATTTGTGCCCATTGTCATTCTCCATTAAAATAATCATTCAATAGCCTGTAAGCTACCATTCGTTAGCTTTATAATAATACATCTATAGAGAATATGCAAGTCCTTTTCAATAAAGCGAATGCTATACTGATTGACTTGCATATTATAAGCTCATCTTTAATTGTCATTTTCTTTATTAAGATACAATATGGCAAATAGCACCATTAATCCAAGAAGTACCCATGGCAATGCAGCCGAAATAAAATCAATGAACGGATTGCCGTCAAATACATTACCAAGAATAATCATAACAACACCGATTACGATAGATATCCATACAAATTTGATAACGTTATTTTCGGCTTTGGCTACTTTCATGTCTCTTTCAATTTTATTAAGCAATGTCGCATCTCCTTTCAATAATTCATCCAGGCTTAAATCATATAATTCACTCATTCTTATAATGCTTACAATATCAGGTAGTGATTTTCCAGTTTCCCTTAGTTAAAGATATGACCCCTCATTATCAGTCTACTTTTCCAATAAATCGGTAGTATATCTCTATTTCCTGTATTCTTTCGTTATCCTCATTCGTTGTTGCTTCGTGAATAAGGATTTTTTCTATCATTGCATTTAACAACGGTGCTGTCAGTTCCTTTGGTACGGAATACTCCTTAATTAACTCAATCCACTTTTCAGCACCTATCATATCCTGTTCCATTTTACTTAATTCTTCTCTTAGGTTGGTTATCTGCTGTTCCAGTTCTATCTGTTCTTTTTGATATTTCCCCGACAGCATGATGAAGTTTCGTTCCGTTATCTTCTCACAGGCTCTATCTTCATACATTTTCGTAAACAAGCGGTCAATCTCATTTTGTCGGTTCTCGGCTTTCTTCAAGGCACTTGCCTTTTTCTTCTTTTCCCGTATTCGCTCTGCATTCCCAGCCTTTTGTATCTTATTCAACACCTTTTCTTCGTCTTGCTGTACTGCCTTAGCCCAATACTGCAATCGTTCCAATACGGCTTGATACAACACATCATAACGGATATAGTGCATAGAACAAGTACCTTTGCCAAACTGTCCGTAGTAACTGCAAGCATAATAACTGTATGGCGTTTTATTTGCCTTATTTGTCGCAAACCGCATAGACCAGCCACAATCCGCACACTTGACAAGCCCTGCAAATATCGGCGTTGCTTTTTCCTTTGTCTGTCTACGCCTTGATTTTATCTGTTCCTGCACACGATAGAACACTTCTTTGTCAATAATCGGTTCGTGGGTATTTTCTACTCAAAACCATTCACTTTCGGGCTTACGCACTTTTTTCTTGCTCTTGAATGAAACTGTTGATTGTCGATTATGAACGCTGTTTCCGATATAGACTTCACTTTTTAAAATTGCCTTGACATGAGCAATCGTCCACTCATAACGCTTGCTTTCGGGCTTTCCCTCAAAGATATGTGCAAAAGTACCGTACCTTGTGAAATTCAGCCAAGACGCTGTCGGAACTTTTTCTTCTCGCAGTACCTTTGTGATTTTTGCACTACCGTAACCTTGATAGGCTAGGGAGAAGATTTTTTCAACAATCCATTTTGTTTCCTCATCAACCAGCAGTTTTCCTTTGATGTCGGGGTGTTTCTTATATCCTAACGGAGCATAAGCCCCATAATACGCACCCTCTGCAAATTTTGTCTTAAATGCCGATTTCACTTTACGGCTTGTATCTCTTGCCACCCATTCATTGATGATATTTTTAAATGGTGCAATCTCACTTTCGCCTTTTTCGCTGTCTACCCCGTCGTCAATCGCTATGTAACGGACATTATGGCTGGGAAAATACAATTCTGTATATTGTCCTGTCATAATATAATTTCTGCCAAGTCGGGAAAGGTCTTTCGTTACAACACAGTTGATTTTTCCTGCCTCTATATCTTCAATCATTCTTTGAAAACTCGGTCTTTCAAAAGCTGACGTTAGATAACGATACTTTTGAAAACACTGGAAAATCAAGGTTTTTCGAGCGACGGACAAGCAGGGTATTGTACTAAAAACTGAATACGACGCAGAAGCGGCGTTTCTTACTCTCTACATGGGAGAACAGGAACGCCGCTTTTTTATGCCCTTTGTTACGCAGTAGGGGCAGAAAAAGCCTTGCTACAAGCGATTTTGCGGGCGCGTATCTGGCGCGGCAAGGGATTTATACCTTATCCCCCGAAACCGCGCTTCTACTGCGTAACAAATCCACAGCAAAAGGAGTGATTTACTATGGCAGTTTTCAGAGTGGAACGGAACAAGGGCTACACCGTAATGAGCAACCACCACCTACGCAACAAGGAGCTTTCCTTAAAGGCAAAAGGGCTGTTGTCGCAAATGCTGTCACTCCCCGAAGATTGGGACTACACCTTGAAAGGCTTATCCCTTATCAACCGGGAGAAGATAGACGCTATCCGCGAAGCCATTAAGGAGCTTGAACGCGCCGGGTATATCGTTCGGTCAAGGGAGCGCGACGAGAAAGGACGCTTGCGGGGCGCGGACTATGTGATATTCGAGCAGCCGCAGCCGCCTACGCCGGATTTACCTACATTGGAAAATCCAACATTGGATAATCCAACGCAGGAAAAACCAACATTGGAAAAACCTACGTTGGAAAATCCAACGCAATTAAATAAAGATATACAAAGAACTGACTTACCAAAAAAAGAAAAATCAAATACAGATTTATCAAGTACCCATTCCATTCCTATCCTTTCCCCTAACCCCTCTCCTTGCAGAGAAGCGGCTACGCCGCCGGAACGGAAAGGAACGGAAGCGGCAGCACAGAGCGCAGTTGATATATACCGGGAAATCATCAAGGACAATATCGACTACCACATTCTCAAACAGGACATGAAGTTTGACGGGGACAGGCTGGACGAGATTGTAGACCTCATGCTTGAAACCGTATGCACCGCCAGAAAGCGGGTACGGATTGCGGGGGACGACTACCCGGCAGAGCTTGTGAAATCTAAGTTTATGAAACTGGACGGCGAGCATATCCGCTTTGTGCTTGACTGTATGCGGGAGAACACAACGAAAATCCGCAACATCAAGCAATATCTGAAAGCAGCCCTTTTCAACGCCCCGTCCACTATCGGCAATTATTACACTTCCCTTGTCGCCCATGACATGGCAAGCGGCGCACTGTCACCGAAGAAGCCGCAGTACGGCGACCCGGACTATTATTCATTCAAACCGGGCGAAAGCCTGTAAAACAACAAAAGGAGGATTTTATTATGGCACAGAAAATGACAGGAGCATTGGTATTTGACGAGCGCACCGACCGTTACGACATTCGCTTTGACTTAAACAGCTACTACGGGGGCTTGCATTGCGGTGAGTGCTTTGACGTATTCGTGCGGGGCAAGTGGAAGCCGACCCGGATTGAGTACGGCGACAACTGGTATCTTGTGGGTATCAGAGCCGAGGACTTGAACGGGCTGCGGGTGCGTATCTGACCGCCGCCCCATAAAGAAACGCGAAAGGAGGACGCGAGGAATTGCAGGACGAAGTAAACGAAAAGACCATAGCCCTTTACATCAAGACCGGGAAGCTGACCGCCCAGACGCTCCAAAAGGCAATGAAAGCCATACTGTCAAAGGGCAAAAAGCAGCTTGCAAAACCGCCACAGGGAAAGCAGAGCTTAAAGCAGCTTATGAAGCAGAACGCGGGCGTTTCCAACATTGAGATTACCGAGGGCAATATCAAAGCCTTTGAGAGTACGGCGAAAAAGTACGGTATCGACTTTGCGCTGAAAAAGGACGCAACGGAAAGCCCGCCCCGCTATCTGGTTTTTTTCAAGGGGCGGGACGCGGACGTGCTGACCGCAGCCTTTAAGGAGTTTTCCGCAAAGAAGCTGACACAGGAGAAAAAGCCCTCTATCCGAAAGCTGCTCTCTACGCTCAAAGAAGCCGCACAGGGCAAGAACGCGGAACGGGCAAAGGTCAAGAACAAGGACAGGGAGGTATCGCTATGAAGCCGGAAATCAAGAAGCTGCTTATCCTAAATCTCCCGTATCTGCTCTTTGTCTGGCTCTTTGATAAAGTGGGCGCGGCTGTCCGTCTATCCCCCGGCGCGGACGCAAGCGCAAAGCTGCTACATCTTGGGGACGGTTTTACCACCGCCTTTTCCAGTATCGCGCCGAGCTTCCACCCGGCAGACTTACTTATCGGCATTGCGGGGGCGGTCATTGTCCGGCTGATTATCTACACCAAAGGCAAGAACGCGAAGAAATACCGCCGCGGGACAGAATACGGTTCGGCGCGTTGGGGCGGGGCTGACGACATAAAGCCGTACACAGACCCGGTATTTGAGAACAATATCCCCTTAACGCAGACGGAACGGCTCACCATGAACAGCCGCCCGAAGCAGCCGAAATACGCAAGAAACAAAAATATTCTTGTAATCGGCGGTTCCGGCAGCGGCAAGACCCGGTTCTTTGTGAAACCGTCGCTCATGCAATGTACGTCAAAGGATTTTCCAACGTCGTATATCGTCACTGACCCGAAAGGAACACTGATTTTGGAAACCGGGAAAATGTTGCAGCGGTACAAATACCGTATCAAAGTGCTAAATACGATTAACTTCAAAAAATCCATGAAATACAATCCCTTTGCCTATCTGCGGAGCGAAAAGGACATTTTGAAATTAGTCAATACCATTATCGCCAACACCAAAGGCGACGGGGAAAAATCCGGCGAGGATTTCTGGGTGAAAGCGGAAAAGCTCTACTACACCGCACTAATCGGCTATATCTGGTATGAAGCCCCAGAGGACGAGAAGAACTTCACGACGCTGCTTGAAATGATAAATGCGTCGGAAGCCCGCGAGGACGACGAGGATTTCCAGAACCCGGTTGACCTCATGTTTGAACGTCTGGAAGAAAAAGACCCGGAACATTTTGCAGTCAAGCAGTACAAAAAATACAAACTGGCGGCGGGCAAGACCGCAAAAAGCATACTTATCTCATGCGGCGCGAGGTTAGCCCCATTCGACATTAAGGAGCTGCGGGAGCTTATGGAAACCGACGAAATGGAGCTTGACACCATAGGTGACAGAAAGACCGCCCTTTTCGTGATTATCAGCGACACCGACGACACCTTTAACTTTGTCGTGAGTATTCTCTACACACAGCTATTCAACCTCTTGTGCGACAAAGCAGATGATGAATACGGCGGGCGGCTTCCCGTCCATGTACGGTGCTTACTTGATGAATTTGCGAATATCGGGCAAATCCCCAAATTTGAGAAACTAATCGCAACCATACGGAGCCGGGAAATCTCCGCGTCAATCATCTTGCAGAGCCAGTCACAGCTAAAGGCAATCTACAAGGACAACGCCGATACCATAGTCGGCAACTGCGACACGACCCTTTTCTTGGGCGGCAAGGAAAAAACGACGCTCAAAGAAATATCGGAAATCTTAGGCAAAGAAACGATTGACAGCTTCAACACTTCCGAAACCAGAGGGCGGGAGCTTTCGCATGGGCTGAACTATCAGAAGTTAGGCAAGACTTACTTAGCAGCCGCGAAGTGGAAAATATCTTTGAAAACTCTGATTTTGTCCTCATGCTCAATCAAGCGGCAGGCGACCGGGCTATCCTTGCAAAGCAGCTTAACATTTCCCCGCAGCAGATGAAGTACGTTACTCACACCGAAGCGGGCGAGGGGCTTATCTTCTACGGAAACGTGGTACTGCCCTTTGTAGACCGCTTCCCGAAAGACACCGAGCTTTACCGGGTAATGACGACGAAGCCGGAGGAAGTGGGCGAAGCATGAACGGGCTGAAAACTGACACAATCATCAACCGGGACGCGCTCTATGCCTTGCGGGAGCTTCCAGAGGAAAGCGTACACTGTTGCGTCACAAGCCCGCCCTACTATGCGCTTAGGGATTACGGGCTTGATATGCAGATTGGGCGGGAGGACACGCCGGAGCAGTACATTGACAGGCTGACCGAGGTTTTCCGCGAGCTGCGCCGGGTACTGCGTTCTGACGGTACGCTCTGGCTGAATATCGCGGACACCTACTGCGGCACAGGAAATAAAGGCTACCATGCAGACCCGAAGAACCCGAAAGGCAGAAACGGACAGCAGATTGCAAGAAACAACCGCGTTTCCGGCTGCAAACAAAAGGACTTAATCGGTATCCCTTGGCTTTTAGCCTTTGCCCTACGCGCTGACGGGTGGTATTTACGGAGCGACATTATCTGGCAGAAAGAAAACCCCATGCCGGAGAGCGTGAAAGACCGCCCTACCCGCTGCTATGAACATATCTTTCTGCTTACGAAGTCAAAGAAGTATTTTTATGACGCAGCCGCCATAGCCGAGCCGTTAGCCCCCACAACGGCGGCGCGGTACCGCACCGGGCGCAGCGCGGGACAGAAATATGCGGACGAAGTACCCGGACAGGGGAACGTACAGGGGCTTAACCGGGCGCGAAGCGGCAGCTACTACGACGAAGCCCTCATGCCGACCATGCGGAACAGGCGGGACGTGTGGCTTATCAATACCGTTCCCTACAAGGGCGGGCATTTCGCCGCGTTCCCGCCAAAACTTGCCGAAACCTGTATCAAGGCGGGCTGTCCGAAA
>OGPU01000995.1_pt1 | contig 27426 bp, 23 predicted proteins | sample 1552991 | NCBI WGS metagenome assembly OGPU01 (sample SAMEA2580296, study PRJEB22360) | human gut metagenome | biome: human gut; feature: human-associated habitat; material: faeces | place: Denmark | collected 2008/2010 | reverse complement strand
CGCCTCGGCCGTACCACGCAAGCCGCCGCTCGGGAACGACGACGCGTCCGGCTCGCCCTGGATGAGCTCCTTGCCCGAAAACGACGTGATGGCCATGCCGTCACCCAGCGGGTCGATGAAGGCGTCATGCTTCTCGGAGGTGATGCCGGAAAGCGGTTGGAACCAATGCGTGTAGTGCGTGCATCCATTCTCGATGGCCCACTCCTTCATGGCATGCGCCACGGCGTTGGCCGAATCCTCGTCAAGCGCGGTGCCGTTCTGAATGGTCTCGTGCAGGCTCTTGTACACCGGCTTGGGCAGCCGGTCGTGCATGACCTTGTCGTTGAACACCATGCTTCCGTAGATCTTGCTGATTTCCTCGGCCATGTGCTTCTCCCTCAGGCTTCGTCGGTATTGGGCAGTAGTGTATCGCACGTGAACGAGATTCACGATATAGCCATTATGTTTCGAACGTTTTAACGATTTGAAGATGAGAGCATCTCGCGGGGCGGCAGCTGCTCGCCTTCTATCCGTCCCACATCTGCACGTTATTTTCGTTTTCCTAACAAGCGAACCAGGCCGATGCACGTTTTCGCCATTTTCCTAGCCGACGGGCCATGCCGCTGCACGTTTTCGACGTTTTCCTAGGGTTCAGGCAGCATATACGCTAGGAAAACGTAAAAAACTTTCCTTGCCCTCTTTCAAGCGCTAGGAAAACGCAAAAAACGCGCAGCATGATTGCCTATTCGTGCTGGATGAGGTACTCGGCCGCGTCCTCGGCGGCATTGGCACCGTCGGCGACGGCCGTCGTGATCTGCCGCAGCTTCTTGGAGCGGATGTCGCCGGCGGCGTAGACGCCGGGCACGCTCGTCTCGCCCACGCTGTTGGTGACGATGTGGCCCGTGGCGTCGCGCTCCACAGCATCGCCCAGAAACTCGACGTTGGGCACAGTGCCGATGGCGACGAAGAGGGCCGCGCAATCGATGGTGCGCTCTTCACCCGTTATGGCGTTCTTGACCTTGATACCCGTCACGACGAAGTCGCTGCCGATGGCCTCTTCGACTGTCGTGTTCCAGATGATCTCGACGTTATCGAACTCCCTGAGCTTGATGTTGTAGATCGCCGTCGCGCGCAGCACGTCGCGACGCACGATGATGCTGACCTTGTGGCATATCCTCGAAAGGTAGATGGCATCTGCCACGGCGGTGTTGCCGCCACCGACGACGCACACGTCCTTGTCGCGGAAGAAGTTGCCGTCACACGTCGCGCAATAGGAAATGCCCGAGCCGGAGAACTCCTCCTCGCCGGGAATCTGCAGCTTCGCGGGACGTACGCCCGTGGCGATGATCACCGTCCGGGCGAGCAGCTCCTTACCCGAGGCGAGGAAGAGCTTCTTGGGGCATGTCGTGAAGTCGACGGAGAGGACCGCATCGTAGATGGTCTCGGCGCCAAACTGCGTCGCCTGGGCCTCCATCACCTGCGAGAGCTCGTACCCGCTCGTCGACTGGTTGAAGCCGGGATAGTTTTCCAGATGCTCGGTGAGCGCCATCTGGCCACCGGGGGCGAGTCGCTCGATGACCGCGCACTTCAAACCAGCGCGCGCAGCGTACATCGCGGCGGTCAATCCCGCCGGACCCGCCCCGATGATCAGCGTGTCGTACACCAATGCCGACGTATCGGTTGCCATTGCCGGACCTTTCGACTGGTGTTCCGCCTAATCGAACATCGCGAGGACCGCGTGCTTGGGCACGGCACCCACGTTCTTCTTGACCACTTCGCCGTTCTTGAAGAGCATCAGCGTCGGCACGGAGCTGACGTGATAGCGCATGGCGATGTCGCGGCACTCGTCGATGTCGACCTTGAAGACGTGCGCCTTGCCCTGCATCTCGTCGGCGACTTCCTCGATGGTAGGCGCGAGCATGTTGCACGGACCGCACCACGTCGCGAAGAAGTCCACGAGCACGGGCTCCTGCGCACCGAGGACGACCTCGTCGAAGTCTGCTGAAGTTGCATGCTGAACCATTTTGGGTCCTCCGTTCATCCAGTAATTCGTACGCTTCGCATTATATGCTTACTTGTAAACAGTATATTCGTGGTAGAATAAATCGTTACGAAACCTTCACGCTTCACCTCGGTAACCTTTTCCTGCCGATTCTTCCCAAATCACGCGAATTGTCCTAGACTATTCGAACATATGTTTGCATACAACCGAACGGATAGGTTCATGGCTTCAGAGAACATCGTCATAAAGGGCGCACGCCAGCATAACCTCAAGGACATCGACCTCACGATTCCGCGCGACGAGCTCATCGTCTTCACCGGCCTCTCGGGATCGGGCAAATCGTCGCTCGCCTTTGACACCATCTACGCCGAGGGGCAGCGTCGCTACGTCGAGTCCCTCTCCTCCTACGCCCGGCAGTTCCTGGGGCAGATGGAAAAGCCCGACATCGACTCGATCGACGGCCTTTCCCCCGCCGTCTCAATCGACCAGAAGACCACCTCGAAGAACCCGCGCTCGACCGTCGGCACGACGACGGAAATCTACGATTACCTGCGCCTGCTCTACGCACGCATCGGCCCCCCTCACTGTCCTATCTGCGGCCGCGTCATCGAGAAGCAGACAGCCGACCAGATCGCGGATCGCATCATGGGCCACAGCACGCCCGGCGATCGCATCATCGTCATGGCGCCAGTCGTGCGCGGGCGAAAGGGCGAGTTCGTCAAGTTCTTCGAGGACCTGGCCAAGGAGGGCTTCTCGCGCGTGCGCATCGACGGCGAGATGCACCGCCTCGACGAGGGCCTCAAGCTCGACAAGAAGTACAAGCACGACATCGAGGTCGTCATCGACCGCATCGTGTTGAAGGAGGCGGCGCTGCCACGCCTGGTCGAGGCAATCGAGACGGCCACGACGCTCACCAAGGGCACCGTGCTCATCAAGGTGCTCCCAAAGGATGACGAGGGCGATGGGCGCGTGGAGCACTCTTCGGGAGCGCTTGCCGCGGCCGGTGTCGAAGGCGAGTACCTCTTCAGCATGGCGCTCGCCTGTCCCGAGCACGATTATTCGATGGACGAGCTCAATCCGCGCGACTTCAGCTTCAATGCCCCCTATGGCGCCTGCCCCGATTGCCTGGGCCTAGGAGCGCGTCAGGAAGTTGACCCCGACCTCGTCGTTCCGGACGAGAACCTCACGCTCGAAGAGGGGGCGATCGCCCTGTTCAGCCCCTCGAGCAACTACTATCCGCAAATGTACGCCGCCGTATGCGAGCACGTGGGCGGCGACATGAGCACGCCATGGAAGGACCTTCCCAAGAAGACGCGCGATGCCCTACTCTACGGCCTGGGCGACGAGAAGATCCGCATCGACTACGTCACGCGCGACGGACGCGACACCTATTGGTTCACGCGCTGGGAGGGCGTGCTGGCGGCCATCATGCGCAAGCATGACGAAAGCGACAGCGAGCGCACGCAGGCGCGTCTCGAGGAGTTCATGGCGATCAACCCCTGCCACACCTGCAACGGCAGCCGCCTCAAGCCCGAAGTGCTCGCCGTGACCATCTCGGGCAAGAACATTCACGAGGCCACGCAGCTTTCCGCCGCGCAGGCGCTCGACTTCTTCGAGCACATCGAGATGACGGAAATCCAGGAGCTCATCGGCAAGCCCATCATCAAGGAGGTCTGCACGCGTCTGAGGTTCCTCGTCGACGTCGGCCTCGACTACCTCACGCTCGACCGGCCCACGGCCACGCTCTCGGGCGGCGAGGCGCAGCGCATCCGCCTGGCCACGCAGATCGGAGCCGGTCTCATGGGAGTGCTCTACATCCTCGACGAGCCCTCCATCGGCCTGCACCAGCGCGACAACGAGCGCCTCATCGAGACGCTGCGCCACCTGCGCGACCTCGGCAACACCGTCATCGTCGTCGAGCATGACGAGGACACCATCCGTAGCGCCGACTACGTTGTCGACATCGGCCCAGGCGCCGGTGTCGCAGGCGGCGAGATCGTCGCGGCGGGCTCGCCGGCAGACATCGCCGCCTGCCCGGAATCGATTACCGGCCAGTACCTTTCGGGCGAGCGCTTCGTTCCCGTGCCGGCCAAGCGCCGTAAGCCCAAACGTGGCGCCATCAAGCTCAAGGGCGCACGGGCGAACAACCTCAAGAACGTCAACGTGCAGGTCGAAATCGGTACGCTCACCGTCGTGACGGGCGTGAGCGGGTCGGGCAAGAGCTCCCTGGTAACCGACACCCTGGCCCCGGCGTTATCCAATCAGGTCATGCGCACACGCAAGCGCGTCGGAAAGTACCGCTCCCTCGAGGGCGTCGAGCTCATCGACAAGGTCGTCAACATCGACCAGTCCCCCATCGGGCGCACCCCGCGCAGCAACCCGGCCACCTACGTGGGCGTCTGGGATGACATACGCAAGCTCTACGCGAGCCTACCCGAAAGCCGTGCCCGCGGCTTCTCGGCGGGGCGCTTCTCGTTCAACGTCGCCGGCGGCCGTTGCGAGGCGTGCAAGGGCGACGGTCAGCTCAAGATCGAGATGCACTTCCTGCCTGACATCTACGTTCCCTGCGAAGTATGCGGCGGTGCCCGCTATAACCGCGAGACGCTGCAGGTCACGTATCGCGGCAAGTCCATCGCCGATTTGCTCGATATGACCGTGGCCGAGGCATGCCAGTTCTTCGAGAACATTCCGGGCATCAAGCGCAAGCTCCAGACCCTCAATGACGTCGGTCTGGGCTACATCACGCTCGGGCAACCGGCCACGACGCTCTCGGGCGGCGAGGCACAGCGCGTCAAGCTGTCGAGCGAGCTGCAAAAGGTGCAGACCGGCAAGACCTTCTACATTCTCGACGAGCCCACGACCGGCCTGCACTTCGAGGACGTGCGCCAGCTGCTCGAGGTGCTCGAGCGTCTGGTGGACGCCGGCAACACCGTACTCGTCATCGAGCACAACCTCGACATCATCAAGGCGGCCGATCGCATCATCGACCTTGGTCCGGAAGGCGGCGACGGGGGTGGCACCGTCGTGGCATACGGTACGCCAGAGCAGGTCGCCAAGAGCGAGGAGAGCCATACGGCGCACTTCCTGCGCAAGCTGCTGTCCGAGAAGCTCGACCTCGTCTCGTCTGTCTAGCGGTTGTCCTCGGCGACCGTCGCAAGCGCCTCGAGCATGTCGAGTGCGACCGCAAGCGCCGGTTCGCCCTTGGAGCACGGCACGGTGTACTTCTCGGACTTCGCGAAGTACAGGGCGCGCAGTCGCTCGAGCATGGCACGCGCCTCGTCGCTCTTCGTCGCCGCGCTCTTGAGCGACGATGACACCGGGGCAATCACGATCTTGCCACCCGATTGCGTGATGGACGTGACACCGCATTCGGCGGCCAGCGCCTTGAGCCTGGCCCGGTCGAGCATGTTGCGCGCCGGCTCGGGCAACGCCCCGTACTTTGACTGCATGGCCTCGGCAATCCTGTCCACGTCCTCCACGCCCTGTGCCGCGGCAATGCGCCGGTAGAACAGGACGCGCTCGTCGGTCGCGGGCATGAACTCCTCGGGGATGAAGAAGTCTGCGGCCAGGTCAATCTGGATGTCCTCATGGGCAATCTGCTCCTCGCCGCGTGCATCCGATACCGCCTGCGCGAGCATCGAGGCGAACAGGTCGAAGCCCACGGCGCTCATGTTGCCGCTTTGCTCGGCACCCAAGATGCTGCCCGCACCGCGAATCTCGAGGTCCTTCATCGCCACCTTCATGCCACTTCCTAGGTCGGTGAACTCGCCGATGGCCTGCAGGCGCTCGGTCGCCTCCTCGGTGAGGGGCTTTTCGGGCGGAAAGAGGAAGTATGCGTACGCCTGCTGTCCCGAACGCCCGACGCGACCTTTGAGCTGGTAGAGCTGTGCGAGACCGAGCCGTTGCGAGTCCTCGATGATGAGCGTGTTGGTATGAGGGTTGTCCAGGCCACTCTCCACGATGGTCGTCGCGACGAGCACGTCGATCTCACCAGCAGAGAACTGCTCCATCACGGCCTCGATCTGCTTGGGCCCCATCTTGCCGTGCGCGACGCCCACGCGCGCCTCGGGTGCGGCGGCGACCACGCGATCGAGCGCGTCGTCGATGGTACGCACCCGGTTGCTCACGTAGTAGACCTGGCCGCCACGCTCCATCTCGCGACGGATGGCACCGCTCACGATATCCTCGTCCCACTCGCCCACATGCACGACGACGGGACGGCGGTTGGGCGGCGGAGTGCGGATGAGCGACATGTCGCGCACGCCGGACAGCGACATCTGCAGGGTACGCGGGATGGGCGTGGCCGAAAGCGTGAGCACGTCGACGCTTTCGCGCAGATTCTTGAGTTGCTCCTTGTGACCGACGCCAAAGCGTTGCTCCTCGTCGATGATGACGAGTCCCAGGTTCTTGGGATTGACGTCGCGGCTAAGCAGGCGATGCGTGCCCACGAGCACGTCAACCGTGCCATCGGCAAAGCCCTCGAGCGCTTTTTTCTGCTGTGCGCTCGTGCGAAAGCGGCTCAGCACCTCGACGCGAATGTCAAAGGGAGAGAAGCGGTCGTTGAAGGTCGTGTAGTGCTGCTGCGCCAGAATCGTCGTCGGGCACAAGATCATGACCTGCCGCCCGTCGCTCACGGCCTTGAAGGCGGCACGCAAGGCGACCTCGGTCTTGCCAAAACCCACGTCGCCGCAGATGAGGCGATCCATCGGTCGATCGGATTCCATGTCGGCCTTCACGTCGGCGATGGCCTTGAGTTGGTCGGGCGTCTCCTCATAGGGGAAGATCTGCTCCATCTCCTCCTGCCAGACGGTGTCCGACGAATACGAGAATCCCTTGACCGAGGAACGGCGCGCGTAGAGGTCGACCAAATCGAACGCGAGCTTCTTTGCCGACTTGCGCGCCTTGCCCATCGCACGGCTCCAGTCGGCCGTGTGCAGTCGCGTGAGACGCGGCGCCGAGCCATCGGGACCCACATAGCGCGTGACGCGGTCGATCTGCTCGACGGGCACGTAGAGCTTGTCACCTTCGGCGTAGGAGAGCAGCAGGTAGTCGCGCTCCATCCCTGCGGCTTCCTGACGCACCATACCCGAAAACAACGCGATGCCGTGCGACGCGTGGACGACGTAGTCGCCGGGTTGGTACGGAAAGGTGACCTCGGTGATGTCGATGCTCCGCCCCGTGTTGCGCGAACCGCCCCGACGCGAAAGGTCCGCAATCGAGATCATCGCCAGATGCGCATCGGGAATCACGAACCCATTGGGAACGTCGACATCGACGATATTGAGATAGCGCCGGTCAAGGGGTTTGTCACCCTTGTCGAGACATTCCACGAAGGGGATGGAGCAGTCACCGAAGGCAAGCTCGAAGTCCTCGCGCGCCCGCCGGTCGGGAACAGAGAACAGCGTCGTCATGCCCGCCTTGATCTGGGACCTGATCGCCGCGTAGAGCTTCTCCTCACGCCCGGCGACGTTAGGGCGCTGGATGGCCAACTCGGCATCGACCGCTCCCCCGATGCGCATGATGGACTGCAACGTGAGGCGCTGGCGCGTGCCGAAGTCCATCTTGGCAGGCGGCGCGAACAGCCGCTCGAGCTCGTCGGGCTTCAGTCCCGCCTCGGTCGCCATCGCGCTTATCTCGTCGAAACGATGGGCCGCGTCATCGAACAGGGAGCGTGGCTCCGCGATGACGACGAGCGTGCCCTTGGATGCGTACTGGATGGGCTGGTCGAGTTCCTTGTAAAGATAGGGCGCGAAGCGGTCCATGTCACCGAAGGGAACCCCCTGCTCGAGCATGGCGACTTTGTCGACCGTCTCGCGGTTACTCGCGAGCTCGGCGCGCAGGGCCTCCTTGAGCCTCTTGATGCCTCCGGCGCTCACGGCGAACTCGCGCGCGGGCCAGATTTCCGCCCGGTCGATCTCGCCGACGGTCTGCCCCGTACTCGCGACCACGCGACGCAGGCCGTCAACGTCATCGCCAAAGAACTCGACGCGCACGGGCGCGGTCATGCCCGACCCGAATACGTCGATGGTGTCGCCTTGCTGCGTGAAGGTCCCGGGACCGTCAAGCTCACCGAGGCGCTCGTAGCCGCGGCTCACGAGCTGTGCGGCGACATCCTCGTAGGCTATGGGCTCGCCCGTGGCCGCATCGACGACGCCGTCCTCACGCGTGATGACGAGCGGCGAGAAGACGTTTCCCGATGCCGGGGCAACCTTGCGCAGCAGCGCGCGTGCCGACGCGACGATCACCATGGGACGTCCCAGCGCGAGCAACCCGATGGCGCGCGTGCGCGCACCGATGACCTTGTGATCCGGGCGCACGTCCTGCCACGGCATGTCCATGCGCTCCGGATACACACAGACATGCGCGCGTCCGATGCAGGCGGCGACATCGTTGGCAAAGCGCTCGGCCGCGTCATTGCCGCTCACGACGACAAAGACTGTGCGCGGTTCGCGCGTGAACAGCGATGCCACGACGAAGGGACGCACCGATGCGACGACGCCTAGCGACGCGTCATCGCCCGCCTCGAGCTTGCCGAGCACGGGCTGGAGGGTATCCGCGGAGAAGAGAATTCGTTGTAGTTGGTCTATAAGCATGGTCGCTAGAATAGCCCAAACAAGCAGAAAGGTCATGCAGTACGCGGCATCATCCTGCGCTAAAATGAATGTGTTCGGTATTCACCTTTGCAAAGGAGAGCATCATGGCGAACAACATTGCGAACAACCTCACCGAGACCTTCCAGAACATCTTCCTCGCCGGCGTCGGCGCCCTGTCCATTGGCGGCGAGAAGGCCAAGGCAGTCATCGACGACCTCGTCGAGCGCGGTCAGGTCACCGTCGACCAGGGACGCAAGATAAACGAGGAGCTCAAGCACAAGGCCGAGGAGGGCGCGGGCAAGCTGCGCGAGGAGTCCATCCGCGCCTACGTGCGCTCGCTGTCTCCGGAGGAGCGCGTTGCTTTCGCGGAGCAGATGGCCCAGATCGCGCGCGAGATGGAGCAGGACGGAAACGATGACGTCGTCGTCGAGGCAGAGGAAGTAGCCGATGATGATGACGTCGTCATAAGCGCAGACGGTGTCTACGTCGGCAACGATGTCGATCCCGTCGACCATCTCGACGTCGAGGCCCACGCGGAGCCCTCGGCCGGCACAGCCGATCCCGGCGATGTCGTCATCAATCCCGACGGCACCTACGGAGGCAACGACCTCGACCCGAGTGACCACCTCAAGGACGAATAGCGATTCATGCCGACGAGCGGTAACAACCTGTTCAAGCGCGTCTTCGACACGCCATCGGGCGTCAGTCCGCAAAAGCAGTTCGGGCTGACGCGCCGCTCCCGCTTCGCGCGCCTGCGCGAGCTCCTGAGCATCGTGCGCCGCTATCATGCCCTCAAGGGCATAACCCCCATCGAGCTGCGTTCCATGCTCGAGGAGCTCGGCCCGAGCTTCATCAAGATCGGCCAGACGCTTTCGACGCGCTCCGAGATTCTCCCGCCCGAATACTGCGAGGAGCTCTCGCATCTCCAGACGGACGTTGATCCGCTCCCCTTCGACGAGGTTCTCGCCACGCTCGACACCATATACGGCAAGGAGCGCCGCGAGCGAATCTTCTCCGAAATCGACTCCAAGCCACTCGGCAGCGCCTCGCTTGCGCAGGTGCATCGTGCGGTCCTGCGCGAGAGCGGCGAAGAGGTCGCCATCAAAGTCCAGCGCCCGGGCGTGCGCATCACCATGGCGCAGGACATCGACATGATGCGCTCGCTGGCAAAGTACGCGCAGCGCTTCATGAAGGACAACCAGATCGTCGACTTGCGCGATGTGGTCGAAGAGCTCTGGCAGACCTTCCTCGAGGAGACCGACTTCGACAAGGAAGCCCAGAACCTCGCCGAATTTGCTGAGCTCAACAAGGATGTCGCATTCCTCCACTGCCTCAAGCCGTACCCACAGTACTGTACCGAGGAAGTCCTCGTCATGGAGTACGTCGACGGCATTTCGATCCGTGATACGCAGAAGCTCGTCGACAACGGCTATGACCTTGCCGAAATCGGCGAGAAGCTGCTCGACAACTACGCCACGCAGATTCTCGATTACGGCTTCTTTCACGCCGATCCACATCCCGGCAACATCGAGATCATGGACGGCTGCATCGTCTATCTTGACCTCGGCAACATGGGCCGCCTCACGCCGGAGGAGCGCGCGGGCTTCACGCGCGTCATCGTCGCCGTCGGCCACGAGAGCTCGACCATGCTCGAGGACGCCCTTATCGGCTTCTCGGTAGGCGGCGACGTCAACGCCATCGACCATCCACGCCTGCTCGGAATACTCGACCGCATCATCGATCGCTATGCCTCGGCCGAGATGGACGAGATCGACATCGGCGCCTTTCTCACCGACATCACCAACGCCATGCGCGAATGCAAGCTCGAATTGCCAAGTTGTCTGACGGCAGTCGCGCGCGGACTGGTCACGCTCGAGGGCACGCTCATCAACTTCGTGGGCAGTTTCAACATGGTCGATGTCATCAACGGACACCTGAGCCGTCAAAAGACGCCCATCGAGGAGTTCAAGCAAATCACGCGCGACCTCATCATCAGCCTGGACCGGTCGGCCCGTGGCCTGGCACGTGCCACCGAATACATCGGTGACGCAACGCACATGCTGAGCCGCGGCCAGCTCAAGATCAATATGGAGATGCTGGGCAGCGAAGAGCCCATGAGTAAGATCTCGCGCATCGTCAACCGCCTCACGCTCGGCATGATCACGGCTGGCACGCTCGTGAGCGCGGCCCTCGTGAGCACGATCACAGAGCCGACGATCGCCGGGTTGCCCGTGTTGTCGTTTACGGGCTATTGTGTTGGCATTGGCCTCACGCTGTGGATCATCGTCGACATCATCCGCCACCACGGCAACAACACGTAGCGACGGGACTTCATCGCGCTAGATGCCCAGCCAACCACCGATGAGCGGTGCCCAGCCCATAACGAACACGATCACGAAGAGCACGGGGACGCCATAGGTGACCCATCCACGCATCCAGCTCGGGAACTTCATTCCCTCGCCGGTGTCGACCTCGGCGATGAAGTTCTTCCATCCCCAGCCGTACTTTCTCGTGCAGAAGAGCAGAAACACGAGCGATCCCAGCGGAAGCATATTGCTCGACACGATGAAGTCCTCGATGCCCTGGATATCGCCGATTCCCGGAATCGAGACGAACGAGAGCACGTTGAATCCCAGCGCGCAGGGAAGCGACAGAATCACGATGGCGACGAGCGAGATGTAGACGGCCTTGCGGCGATCCCATCCCTTGTAGTCCATGAACATGCGGATGATGTTCTCGAAGACGGCGATCACCGTGGAGAGTGCCGCAAACGACATGAACAGGAAGAAAAGCGCGCCCCAGAGCTGTCCGAGCCACATCTGCGAAAAGACGTTGGGTAAGGTCACGAACACGAGGCCCGGACCGCTCCCCGGATCGACGCCGAAGGCAAAGCAGACGGGAAAGATGATGAGGCCGGCCATGAGCGCGATGACGGTATCGAGCACGCCGACGGAAAGCGCCTGCCCAAAGATGCGACGCTCCTTGCCCAGGTAGCTACCGAAGATCTCCATGGAGCCGATACCGATGGACAGCGTGAAGAAGCTCTGCCCCATTGCCGCATAGACGGCATCGCCGAAGCCCGCGGCTCCGTTCGCGAACATCTTCGAGAAGTCGGGCATGAGGTAGAAGGCCAATCCGTCCTCTGCGCCGGGAAGCGTGACGGCACGTATGATGAGAATGACGAGGATGACGAACAGGGCGCTCATCATGTACTTGGTGACACGCTCGACGCCCTTGTTCAGGCCGAGCGCGCAGACGAGCATGCCGATGACGCACACGGCGATGGTCCAGCCCACGACCTCGCCGGGATTGGCGAGCATGGCATCGAACACGGCGCCGGTCTGCGCGACGTTTAGCCCCTCGAAGGTACCCGTCGACATCTTGATGAAGTAGTTGAGCATCCAGCCAGCGACGCAGGTATAGAACATCATGAGCAGGAAGTTGCCGATGAATCCCACCCAGCGCATGAAATGCCATTTGGTGCCCTCGGGCTCGAGCACGTCGAACGCACGCGAGATGGACCTTTGGCTGGCGCGTCCGACCGTGAACTCCATCGAAAGCATGGGCAGCCCGAACACCACGAGAAAGAAGAGGTACATGAGGATGAAGGCCGCGCCACCGTACTCGCCCGTGATGTAGGGGAAACGCCAGACGTTGCCCAGGCCGATTGCGCAACCCGCGCTTACCAGCAGAAAGCCGATGTTGCTCGAAAACCTATCTCGTTTTGCCATAGCGTCCCTCGCTTGTCCGGTGCGCTCTCCCCAGCGCGGTAATTAGATATGGTATCACGGTCGCCATGCGAACTTGACTGACCAGGGCAGTCAAGATGGTCGTCATCGCCAAGAAAAACGGTTGGGAAACGGAAGCGGAGCCTCACGGCAACCAGACGGTGTTCGCGTATAATTTCCGGAGATATTCGCATGGCAAGCCGCCTGCGCGGCAGCATGATGTAAGAGGAAGTCATGGTTTACGACAACGTGCTCGAGGCGATGGGCCACACGCCCCTCATCCGTCTGCGGCACATTCCCGACGAGAACTGCGCGCAGATTCTCGTGAAGTTCGAGGCACTCAACGTCGGCGGTTCGATCAAGACGCGCACGGCGTACAACATGATCCTCCAAGCCGAGCGACGCGGAGAGATCGCACCCGGCAAGACCACCATCATCGAGCCGACGAGCGGCAACCAGGGCATTGGCCTGGCCCTCGTGGGCGCGGTACGCGGCTACGACGTGCGCATCATCATGCCCGATTCGGTCTCGGTCGAGCGTCGCAAGATCTGCGAGGCCTACGGTGCGCAGATCGAGCTCGTCCATGACGACGGCGACATCGGCAAGGCCATCGCGACGTGCGCGGAGCTCGCGTGCGAACAGACGGCGGCAGACCCCAACGCCTTCATGCCCGACCAGTTCTCGAACGTCGACAACGTCGCCATCCAACGTGCGCAGACGGCCGTGGAAATCCTCGATGACGCCAACGAGTCCGGCATCGTCATCGACGGCTTCGCCTGCGGCTTTGGCACCGGCGGCTCCATCACGGGCATCGGCAGCGCGCTCAAGCTGGCCAACCCCGATACCATCGTCTGGGCGGCCGAGCCCGAGAACGCGGCGATGCTCGCCGGAGGCAACATCGGCACGCACCTGCAGATGGGCATCGGCGATGGCGTCATTCCCGCCATCCTCGACCGCAGCGTCATCGACGCGACCTGCGTGGTGAGCGATGACGAGGCCATCACCATGGCCCAGCGCCTCGCGCGGGAAGAGGGGCTACTCTGCGGCATCTCGAGCGGCACGAACGTCGTCGCGGCGATGATGCTCGGCTACGAGCTGGGGCCAGATGCCACCGTCGTGACCGTCCTCACCGACACCGGCGAGCGCTACTTCTCCACCCCGCTGTTTGGGGGGTAGAGGGGCGATTCGATTACTCGCGCTCATCGTTTTCAGCCAACTCCACATCCTCGACTTCGCAGAATTCGTCGAGATACTGACGTGGAGAGAGGCGCTTGATGGAGGACTTCGCAAATGCCGACTCATCGCGTGAAATGATGTAATCGACGCCCGCATGCTCCGCGCATGCGCGGATCAACCCGTCTTCGAAATCCGGCTCGTCGGATTGTGCCGCGATATGGCAAAGCCCCATGTCAACGGAGATAACCTCGAACAGATCCATAACCGCAAGAACATACGCACGAGCAGACGGCTCATCGGCATACTTGGATAGAATGTAGTACACGTCCTTGAGACTAAGCGCCGAGACATAGCCGATGGACTGACCGTAGGCGAACTCGTCGACGAGCAGTGTGGCCGCTGCCCACCCCGCACGCTCACCCATGGCTACGTCAAGCAAGACGTTTGTGTCGAGGAGCAGTTTCCTACTCATAGCGGCTCGCAATGAGCTCGCGGATCTCCTTGTCGGACATCTTGCCGATGGATGCATCATGCTTGCGCTTGGCGAAACCCTTGAGAAACGATGCTGCTTGCGCTTTTGCATCCGGCTCCTTGCTGGAAGCAAGTTGAGGCATGTGCCCATCGCGCTTGATAGCCTCAAGCAACACGGTGCCACAGTACTGTCCATAGGACAGCCCGTATTCCCTGCGTGCAAGCGCGTCGGCATAGGCGAGAAGACCCTCGTCCGCACGGCTTGAGAAGACTTTTGTCGTCATGGCGCCTCCATTCGTAAACGCGTTTACATTATAATACAAAAGAGGAACGTTGGCCATTTCACATTGCTGTTGCGTGATGATGAGGGCATTATGAAGTCATGAGAGAAGAGAGCAGACCAATGATTCTTGCTATAGAAAAATGGGATGACGACTTCGCGATTCGGCTCCCCAAATCCCTTTGCGAGGCACTGGACATTGGTATCGGGGACAGTATGCGCGTGTTCATGGAAAACGACCGGCGTATCATCATCGAACCCATTCGTGACGAGCGTGCCCTCAAGGGGCGCATACGGTCATGGATGTCTTATCATACGCAACCCATTACGTAGCTAGATTGACACAATTTCTGCATCGCCTAACCCATTCCCGAACCAGACTTTGCATCCTCAGAAACACTGCCCTAGGACTATATTCAGGCGACGAAAATTTGGTCGGTAAAACAATCATCCTGATCGTGAATCGGGATATCGTTTTGCTTCGCGCAACTATACAGCCTGGCTTTGTCCGATGCGCTCATGTTTCGACCAGCCACCAAACGACACGGCTTGATTCTTCTAAAAATGAATCGATCTTCAGACTCCAGCTCAAGCGGTGCAATCATCACACGCCATTCTTCTTCTACAGCAAACGACTTCCTCAGTTTGCAGAATAAACACTTGATCGTCTCAAGGGCATATAGGCCATCTACTACTTCTTTGTCCAGTAGTTCTTTGAGACAATCATAATATACTGATAGAAAAGAAAGGATATATGTATCCGGCAATTCGTTAGTGTATAAGACAGGAAGAATCAGAGGAGCCTGTTCAAACTCGAATCCCATCTTCAACAACGAAGAAGAGTCATACTCAACCAGATACCCGGAGCTGATTTCCGCATATTCCTTCCACATATATTCAGAGTTTTTATTTTCACATAAGCAAGCAATCTTATGGACCTTCCTTGAAACCCCACTGGCTTGCACCGGGCTGCACAAATCATACATGCGCGCTTGCCCTGCTTGTATTCGTCTCTCCAGCAAATCTTCGGGACATAACAGGAAGCCTCTTGCACGCGTTCTAAGCTGACTAATCTCGACGCCTTTCTCTGATACGCCGCCTTTATCCAAAATCATTTTAAAATATGCCATGGCTTTCTGCGGATTGCGCAGAATCATTTCAGAAGCCCGTTTCATCATCCCCAAATCATGAATAGATGAATCGTGCTCGTCCTTGTATACCTCTGGTGATGCGAATGTCATCCTGCAGTTCTCTACATCATCAAATGAATGCGCTTTTCCGCAACTTCTATAGCGATATAGATGTGGCGGGATATTAAATCTCGAGAAAGCCTGCAACGAACTTACGATTTCTTGAAACCCAGCGAGCTCGTCAAATCCAGTCAACAACCCTCGGAATGCTTTACGTTTTACTTCGTTCATCATGCACCTAACCAAGTAGAGCCGCCTACCACCTAAGGACTACCAAATTGTCGGCATCTAATATAAGAAAATCGAGATTTGGCTAAAGCGATTATCTCATCAGGAAGCAGGGCTCGGCTATCGGGATAGTGCCCCGATAGTTGGTGCAGGCGCCTGGAATCTGGCCCATATTTTAGCTTATCGTCTAAGCGGTTCTCCTTCCAATCGGATTGTCGGCGACCACCACATCGATAATACGCCTAACATGCTCTTCGGCGATTCCTTCGTATACAGAAGCAGAAGCATTCGCCTTCATCAGATCCATGACCCAAGCAATCGATTCCTCAGTGAACCATCTCATACTTGTCCAGTCCCCGTCCATCTCGGAAAGCACCGCACCGAGCATGCGAATCAGCAAACGCCCTGACGGAAAGACCCGCACGACACGGATTTGCTGCTTCCGCTCGTGGTTGGCCCACTCCTGCACGTTGTTGATGCAAAGGAAGCGGTAGCGTGCGTAGGGGAAGTCGAGGTACACGAGAACGTCGACCTCTGCCTCCTCCAGGAGCCCGACTGCCCTGGAACGGGTGTCGGCAATTCTCTCGCAGGCCAGATGGTAAAGCCCTCGCATGAGGGCGATTCGCGCTCGTCGAAGACGGCATGGGAAATCGCCGGCACTGCCGCCCTCTTCTGCCTGGCCGGCGCACAGGATGCGGCGTCCTGGTCAGATGCACGATGTGCCCCTGCCAAGCGGTCCTTACGCCAATGTTGGGAATATAGCCGAAACCTGCAGACATACTTGATACGAGCCCAATGTTATTCACATTGCTTTATTGAAAGAACCAGTGGAATAGGCTTGCCATCCGTCTGGATAATTTTTGCATGAACCCTAGTGCCTGCAGGCAGAAAATCTGCGGGATCATCAACCCAGCTCTGAGATATATGGCTTGTTGGAATAAAACCTTCTACGCCATCAAATTCGACTATGGCTCCGCCATGATTCAGCCGCGCAACAACACACTCCACAACCTGGCCGATATGGAATCCATCTGTACTTTTCGGTACAGCCACCTTGGGAGTCTTGCCCGTAACGCCGCATGCTCCATGAGAGCAATTATTTTCAGAAGCTCCCCGGCTTACTTCGATTGAAATCGCATCAAACTCGCGTTTCAACGAAACAGCGCCTTCCTTTATCCGCCTCGCCGCGAGACCGACGGGGCTCTGGGAAGCATCATCAGCATCGGGGAGCACATATTCCTTGTACTCTCGGATCAAACCACGAATAACGACCTGCTTGAAGGACTCCTCGTCCTTTCCAAAGAGCGCGTTGTTGAAAAAGTCGATGCTCACGGCAAGATAACGATTGAACGTATCTCCCTCACCTGCAAGAGTCTGCAAAATGCTCTTGTTCGCGTGTGTGGCATCGTTGGTCAGCAGCCTTTTCATGTGCCCCTGCTTTTCGGCAGAGGATGATGTGCCACCAAACATTTCTCGCTTTTCACCACGGGAGTCGGTCGGGTTGGCAAGATCCGCCAAATGACGCTCTGTTTGCAGGAAAACGTTGCTCCAAAAATCAAACCTCACGCTCGCAAGGAGATCAAAAACCGCATCCAAGCCGTCGTCATGCAGGGTCGATCCCAGCTCACTCTTCACATGAGCAATCTTCTCGTCCGCGGACAGCTCCTCATCAAATCGGAAGAAGCCGTCCATACCACACGCCCTTAAAATGACATCAAGGACATTGGACTTGAACTCGTCGATGTAGCTGTCATAAAAGCGATCAAGCCCGCAATAGGCATCAATCAGCTCGTAGCGAATGCGCTTCGCTTCGTCTCGATAAAGGTTAAAGAAATCCTTCGAACTGCGCGTACAATCCAGCCACTCCGCATCGTCGCGCATGAATAGACCATTTTCGATTCGCTCTTGGACGTCGCGGTGAATTGCCCCCGCACTATCTTTGTACTTTTCCTGCACCTCGCGCTATCCGCACCGGCAGCCTCGCCAAGCTTGACGGCGAAGTCGGAAAGCTCGCCGATTATAGAACGTGAGATAGACAGGATTCGCTCATTCATGACCTTGTCAGAGGAAGGTATATTGCGAAGAACGCGATCCATAGATGCAACGACATCGTCGGCCATGTGGGCGATACGGCCCACTACGTCTTGCTTGCTCATGCAATATTCGATTTTCTGACGATCCATCTCCGGAAGCTCCGTCAAGCGATCTAGAAGCTTGTCAAAGAGACGAGCGACATCATCGTCATCCATTGCGTTGTAATCAACTATGTCAAAACCGCCATCATCCTGGCCATTGTTGATTTCCTCGTTGAAATGCGCGCGCAAGTTATCTGCCGCCTCTTGACCGGCTTCGGTATCCTTGTTGATTCCAATCAAAATGAGGTCACCCCGGCGAACCGTTGGCTGTATACGCTGAAGCTAATCCAGGTTATGGCCCACGCCGGCATCAGTGAACGCCTTGGCGGCGGTTGGACGCATCACGAGGAAGATTTGGTCAATCTTGTCTTCCAGGCCGTTCAGATGAAGCTCGTTCGCCGAGCTCCCAATCTCACCTAACCCGGGGAAATCGACAAGACCCACCTTGGCAGAACCAAGGCGCGGGAACTGGCAAAACACCTGGACGAGCTGCACGGCCAGGTATCGACGTGACGCAATCGCCTCGCCGTTTATTTCTGCCGTTTCTTCTTCGGGCGTCGGATAAGTCGTGAAGTCACGAATCTCATCGAGGGAGATTACCTTGTCCTGGGAGCCGAGAAGGGAGCCGTAGCTTTCTGCTGACCGCTGCACTTCTTTAAGGCGCTTGAGGCTGTCTGTTGCTATGGAAGACGGCTTGCCGGCAAGGCGTTCGGGAAGCTTGACGCTTTTAAGCTCCGAAAGGGACCTAGTGGCGATCCGTTTGTCTTTCGGGAGATGCTCGTTCACGTTTTCGGCATGAACCCGCACATAATCTTCGATGAACTCGTTCTCACTCAGGAAGAAAACGACTGCCTCTTTTCTCGTGCTATTGCAGATTTCGCTTCGGACTGCCGTAACGGGATTCAGGCCACCGCTCGGAATCTGTTGGTCGGAGAGGCCGGTGATATGCTGAAGCGTAGTGGACTTGCCGGTGCGAGCAGCACCGGAAACGCCGATATTCAGTGTGTCACGTTGAACTCCGCCCGGAGCTCTTCAAGCGACCGGCTGCAGTCATTAAGTTCATCTAGGATTTTGTCATTTGTAGCTATGATGCTAGCGACCTCCGACGACACCTCGTCATCACTGCAAATGCCACGAAGCTTGATGAGACCATCGCGGAACTCCACCAACTTATGCTCTCGCCGAGCGACACGATCAAGTTCACGCTGGATAGTCGGCAGTTGCGATTTGCGCTTAGCAAGAATGCCCTCAATCGCATCCGTGATTGTTTCGATATCGCGCGCCATTGCTCTTCCCCCTGAATCCGAGTTGCCCTATGCGTCGGTTGTTTTGCAATGCGTTCACTATACAAACGGCGCAAGGCTTCGTTGTTTTTCAGGGTTTCTAATGACACAAATATTCTTTTGTAATCAGTCTTTTCAGGCTAGACGGACTCAGTATATCGCCTTGACCTTATCGAGCATCTCGACGAAGCCATCTCGTGCTGCCCTGTAATCTTCCATGAGCTCTTCTTCGGAGGGACTGTCTTTGCCCCATGCGCCTGACGTTGCCCAAAGGAAGCTCTTGGGTTTTACGATCTCGACCATGTCGCCCATCCCAAAAATCCACCGATAGAAGGTGGGAGAGAGCTGTGCCTTCAGGCGCACGTACGCCTCTTCCCCATCTGAGGAAATCTGATTGAATTTGCACGCCTTGCCAAATCGATTGTAGACAATCTGCGCAGCAGGCCCTTTCTTCACCTTGAGAAAGACGGTGCGCGTTATCCCGTCGCCCATCATGTCGAACTGGTGTTTTACGCGTCCTTCAATTTCTCGCTTAAGGCCAGCGTTCTTCTTGGAATCAATTGGACTTGGACCCGCCTTGTGGACATCGTGCATTCGATCCAGTCTGCGCATCATGACGACACTCTCTTCATGAGAGCTCCTCAGCGTCCCTAAATAGTAATATCCGAAGCTATAGACGAGCTCTATCGGCGTCTCATCGAACAGCTCCCCGCCCTCGTCGTTGGAAAGGAATCGACGTCGGCCATCAAACCCGCGATACGAATATCTGAACGCGATGTTTTTCTTCTCGCGCATGCATTCCGACACAACGCTAATCGCTTCAAATACGTTGTCATTGTCCTCGCGCTCGGCTTTGTCTATGTAAACGCCCTCTGCTATCTGATCCTGCTGATTGAAAGAGACGAGGCGATTGAGTGCCTTCACCAGTTCGCTGCATTGCTTCTGCGAAATGAATTTGCAGGCATTGACAATACTGATGAGAAGCCTCGCCTGGTCGCTTGAGACCAGGCGACCCGTGCATTTGAACCCGCCGGATTTCCCCTGTTCCGGAATACTGATCTCCATGCCATTTGGTTTGTTCCTTGCTATGGCGTGGATATCGGCAAGAACGGTTGGCTCGCTGGGGAGATTTCCCGAATCAGACCGGTTCATCAGGACCTGCGCAATCTCTTTTGCCGTCAGCCCCCTTTTTTCATCCGTGTGCGTATTGAGTATCTCCATGACACAGAGCAGCCTTGACCGGGCGTCACCATCGACTCCAACAATGCCCGGAAGGTCATCTGCCATATCACGTAGATCTTCATCGGAATAGCGCATCGAAACCCTCTCGCGTGAGACTAAAGAACTATTTAGCCATTTTATCCCGTAGGCACGTAAAGGGCATCTTTGGATTATGAATATTTCTGCTGCTCGCGCTTGATCTTCAGATAGTGGCGTCGCACGTCTTTCCAGATGCCGTTCTTCACGGGAGTCCTGTCGCACGCTCGCTGTGCACGACGCGCATACGCGATGAAATGCGGCTTTACATCGGTGAGTCCCTTACTCGAATAATCCCTGTACAACGCGGCAATCCGCTTTCTGCTGGGCCTGTCCTTCTGATTGAACACGAATGCAACGCACCTGCGCATCCTTCGGTAATACCGATTGACGGTACGCTGGCGAAGCCGGGCTTCTTCGCCGTCAAAATCAAAGCCCAGATATTGGATTTTCACATTGCCCGAGTCCTCTGCCACGTTGCCCTGGGAATCGCATGGGAGCACACGCGATTCTTGAACGAAGTAGCAAGACGTCTTGTCCTTCTCGATTGTCAGTTCGTATACCTTCGCTTGATCAAGCAACAAAGAACAGCTTTCGCGAAATGCGTCCCTATTCGGGAGGATCATGATGATGTCATCGCAATAGCGCATGTAAACGCCGTTACGTCCCGTGACAAAACAAGTCAGCGTCACGTCGAAGTCCATCATGAATATGTTCGAGAGCACGCCGCAAATCGAAATGCCCTGGGGAAACCCAGTGCCAGTCACCTGCCAGGGTTTTTCGACCTCAGTTGCCACGTTTGCCCTGAAGACGTCTCGAGGCAAGGCAAGGCGAAGCTTGTTGAACATGCGGGCCGCATACTTTCCGCTGGGGTCTATGCCATTGGCGGTCATCAGCTTCTTCTTGTCCCACTGCGTCCAGTGAATGACCGATTTGAAGACGCTGTAATAATCAGAAGGGATTTTGCCATCGGCAAACACCTTGCGAAGCTGCCTTTTGGCAATAGCATGACTTAGCGATGGGAAGAAGCTCTTGAAGTCGGCAACCAGGACATAGCCAGATTCCAGGTTCATCATCTTGGAAAACGCGTCGAAAGCAAAATCGATGTTGCACTTTCCGAGATTCGTGCGATAGGCAACCGCGACCTTGCTTATGCCAAGCTGGCCCGCCAATTCGTTGTAGCGTTCGTTGAGCAGCTTGGCATAATGATGGTAGATGCATTTGTCGAGATGAGATGCATAGGCAATCTCACGCTCCTTGATCTTCCTTTTCGCCCCGTCGAACTTCTTCTCGACATTGATCTTTGAGATTAACGGCAGGAAGGCATGGCGAGTGACCCACGCAGGGTCTTCCACCATATCCCTAACCTGGGCATACGAAACCCTATGATCGAAATGCACGTCTCCGGAAATCTTGTTCTCGTCAAAACTCACTGTCATCTCCTCCGTTCCCCTCACAAACTTGCCGTGTCATCGAGGGATGGCTTCCTCTGATACGGCAAGCCTGCAGTGTTTTGCAGCTTCGCTGCTCTGCCGCACGGCGTTCGCCATGGCCATCTTGTGCTGCACGAGGTCCGCACAGCCCACGAGGGGATCAATCTGACCCTGAGGTCCATTCAATCTACTCGTCAAGAATTTCTTCTTCACTTTCAAATGAAAGACCGCCATAACCAGTTTTATGGCGTGACTGGAATACTACGCCCTGATTGCGTCTAACAGTCTCCGGATGACGCAGTATGACAATAAGATATTTTTGTCATTTTTAAAGAATTAGGAACTTTCTGGCCTTATCCCCTTTTAGGATAGTGGTTTCTCAGCGATTTTTGCAGCCAAGGCAGCCGCATATGCATGGACGCATGGAAGAAGTGGCCGCTTGCGACAGCTGGAACAAAACGCGTTTTCCAGGAGATAGTCCCCAGCTTCCGTTTTGGGAACAAGCACAATTGCTTTTAATCCGAACCGATCTTCAAATTGCGCAAAAACGCAGCGCCCTTCTGCACGCAAATCCTTGAGCTCCCCCGATGCAAGAACACTTCTGCCCGCGTCTTCAAGTTCAAGCCGTTCGCAGTATTCTAGATTTTTCCCCTCGACAATAAAGGCCACAGCAACCGCCTTTATTTCTTAACATCTAAGATGCGCCAAAGAAGGGCATCGGTATCGATACTGTCGTTATCTGACGAGATGCCAAGGATGCGTTTCATGCAGCTTCGCGCATCCTCGCCGCTGATTGGATCTCCGTGCGCTGCCGGATTTCTGAAACGTATACGGACGTCATCGATTTCGTCAAGAATGCCGCCCTCTGCAGTGAACCAATCAAAAGGCTCGTCAACATCGAAGTGGCCCATTAGAAAGTCTTCTATAGGAATCGAGTAGCCCCTATATCTATTCCTTACTGGGCAGTATTTCCCGTCCCTTTCACTCCATCCGAAAAGATATGGCATTGTTCCAAGAGTAAACTCCGTATCCTCAAAGGGACGATGCTCAACTGGCTCATGGCTACTGTCGTATTCGCGCCACCTCGAGGGCCAATACATAAGCTGACTAGAGTCCGAATAATTATCTTCGAGATACGAGTACCACGCACGGTGAAAAACAGCATCCAACTCTTGTTCCAGCGCGACGGAAGCGCAGAGGGTGATGCCACGCGCGTCGAAGAACTCATCATCGGGCATCGCCTCCAGGTAGTATGCGGCTGCAAGGATGGCTTTTCTGGCAGAGGCTGAAGTTCTATCCCAGCATGCGCCCACTTGGCCAGATATAAAGTTTTCTATGATATCTATCTGCGGCGCGCTCTCTGAATCAACAATCGCCGACTCAAGCCTATCTACCTCGGCTTTAAACGCATTGGAGATAACCTCTTCCAGCCTGTTTCCGAATTCAGATACGCTACCGACTTTAGAAAGAATCACATTAAGAGCATCTTGCATTGATCCTAATTGATTATTGATGACGTCGAGCTTGGCACCAATTTGCGCCTTCTCGGCAAGATTCTTGTGTTCTGGCGATAACTTATAGTTCGTCTCGCCATGCTCTTGAATGATTGTGTTTAGCAGCTGATTGCCACATTCTAGAAATAGCTGATCGTCATATGGCTGACACTCTAGGAATCCCTTGACGTCATAAGCTTCTGCAGGACCACGCGAAATCATTACTGCGTAGACATATGTGAATTGGACACACCTGACCAAATCTCTAGTCGAAAATGCTCCGGATGTAGCACTTTTGTAAAACGCGATTTCCGAAGAAAGCTTGTCATACAGGACGCAATCTGTGTACGTTTCAAAGTATTCGAGGGAGAATGGTTCGATGCCCAAAAAATGCTCTGAATACTGTGGCGACTGGTGTACATCTATTGACATAATCGCCATGTAATCGTGCATGACGCATCTAACGACCTCCTTCTGACCGGCCGAAAGGAGGTCATGGTTTTCGTTATCGAGAAATAAGAGAACAACTAACGATATTCCAAACCATTGCTGGTATGTAGATTCGCATTTTCGAATGGAGCGAATTATCTCGAAAGCGTCTTCTAATAACTGCTTCTGTCTGAATGGAACTCTCTCGCGCCTTGCCATGTGAAGTATGGCAATCAAGCCATATACACCTTCAGGATTATGTTTCAGCAAAAGTTCCGCAATCATTCTTGAATCATCGGGGCTAAACAGGAAGCTGTCTTCAGAGGCGTACATGCAAAACACCCTGCAGAGAGCATAGTTGATGAACTTTTGCTTGAGGACAACCTCGCTTTTACCCAGGCAAAGGATGTCAACTATCATTTGGCTGGCTCTAAACCTGTCATCATTTGTAAAGCTCCCACCGTCTTCAACAAATTCAATGAGATCACCAAATGATCCATGGATGCCCGAAAAGGCACCACAAGAAAAGCAGGCGTCAGGGACTGACTCAACGTCATCCAGGAGATACTTTTTTACGTCATGGCAAAACTGGATAAGCTGGCCGCTGTCTTCTCTAAGCAGAGCGTCTTTTTCATATCGATTTATGGTATCTAAAACCTCCGCCTTAAAAGCCGCAAGTGTACCATCATCAACAAGAGGACAGGCCAATGTATCTGACTCCAGAGGATTAAACGATAATGAATCAAAGGCCATGTCCGCGACCTGACAGATGAATTTGTTGGTGTAGAAGCGCATGTTGATTATCTCCTTCTGCTGGAAGAGGACGCGAGTTTCCTGCCGCGTTCCATCATGAACGCCCTCACCTCATCGCTAGTCTTGATGTCATCGCGTGTGATGGGACGGCTCAAGTATAGATGATTCATGTCAGCGCACCTGGACAGTGCAACGTACATCTGCCCCTCGGCGAACATGCCTTCGGCCATATCGATGCCAACAGATTGATACGTGGCACCTTGCGATTTGTGTACGGTAACAGCCCACGAGAGCTTGACCGGAAACTGCTCGAGCTCCGCGACTTGGCGCTGTTTGAGCCGTTTTGACCTTACGTCATATTCGTATTGCAGCTTCTTCCAGCTTGCCCTGTTAATTTGATGGGAAACGCCATTGACCATGACCCAGATGAAGTCCTCCGTCAACTTGGAGACCTGACCTAGCGTTCCGTTCGCCCAGCGACGCCCCTCTTCTGGCTTCATAGACGTGGAATTGAAGTCGTTCCTGAGCATCATGACCCTAGCCCCGACCTTGAGTTCGAGCTTGGCGGGAACGGGAAAGGCGCTCTCCCCTATGCTCCCCTCTATAGCGGATTCGTAGACATACAGTGGCTCATCCAGGCTATCAAGCATGCTCTCGTTGATAGCCGAGACCGCGTCGTTTGTTGGCGCAATGACTATCGCCATGTCCCCATCGGCACTTACGTTAGCTCGCTCATTGAGAAGTGCAAGGTCCTCATCGGAAATTGAACCATCGCGAATCCCGTTTAGTATCTCGATGAACTTCGGATCCCTCTGCCTGTACACATGATTCATCTCGTGGATGTGCAAGTTGCCCTCTTTGACACCGGGAGCGTTAAAGAAGAAGCTACCGCCATATCTGTCGTCAAAGTATCTCTTCTCCTGAGGGCCCGCAACAGGAGGGAGCTGGTAGAGATCGCCAAACAGCAGCATCTGCTTACCGCCAAAGGGGACGTTTTTGTCCACTGCGTTTCGCAGTACCTGGTCGATGGCATTCATGAGCTCCGGACTGATCATTGAAACCTCGTCAATGACGATAGCGTCCAGACAGCGATATATCCTCTTTCGCGATTCGACGGGCTCAAGGTCATCTTCCGGAACCGGAACAGATGGCGGAATCCTAAAGAAGGAGTGTATGGTTTGCCCACCAACATTCAAAGCGGCGACCCCGGTTGAGGCCAGGACAGCCACATTCTTCGAAGTGTTCTGGATGAAGAACTCCAAGAGATGCGATTTGCCCGTTCCGGCCTTGCCCGTAATGAACATGCTGCTATCCGTTTGCTCCATCAAGCCGAAGAGGTGTTTTTGCTCCTCTCCAAGGCACGAGGTGTCTGCGACGGACTTTGCCACTGGGGTAACTACAGTCGGGATGTCTTCTCGGCTGCGTGCACGCGAATTGAATATGGATGCAAGGCTTGACTTCCCCATGACAAACTCCGGCTAATCCAAATCCAAAGTAAATTGGGCTAGGCCCTCACAAGGTGTGATGTCGGCATTAAGTTCGGCTAGGGCATGTGCGAAATCGAGTACCTTGGCATCCTGCGCAAGCGCAGCGTAACCGGCGATGTCCCGGGCGGTCTCAGTTCCGATGTTCGGGAGCTTCGTAAGCTCGGCAAGAAGCTGCTCCTCGCTAAACTCGGTAGGATCATTTTCGGCTGCCTGCGCACTGAAGCACGCGTCATATTCGAAGTCGTCGTTAAGCGTCAGGGAGATCTCGCGCTGTGCCTCTTCGTTAGCGGCATCGGCAGCAGCGTTAATCGACTCGTTCAGCCTGAGCAAGTATTTGCGAAATGCCAGCCAGCGATCAGAACGAGACATGTTCTCGAACTCGGGAAGCGCGTCGGTATGGGGGATGTTCTCCATTTGATAATTCCCATCATTGCTAGTTGGATGCTTTTGCAAAGGGAATTGTCTCAGGTATGCAAACGGCGTTATTGCAACAAGGGGCATTATGACAAATGAATTCTTTTGCCATTTTGAAATATTAAGGGCCGCCAATCATACGGTAACCCTAATACGGGTTTATCTGCCTTATCCCCTCATCTCCACATATTCCGCCGGAGTAATGGCCGACACAACGTCGTTTGCGAGCAGGCCATTATCTTTCAGTCTAGCTTGGCATGCGGGGGTCTTATGGAGACAGACCGACTTTGCAGCTCCGTTGCCCAAAAAACAGAGCTCTGGACCGTTGATGCCCGAAATGTGCGACCTGAGGCCGAAGTTTCCGGACATTCGAGAGCATATTCAGTGTTTTTGCGGCCTCGAGCCGAGGTCTTTGGGCAACGCTACTCCAAGAGTAGCCTGTATGTGCGCTTTTCGGGCAGCTGTTCTATTCCTCGATCAGCGCAGCAATCTCATCGGGCGAATACTGGTACTTGCTGTTGCAGAACGCGCAGACCATCTCCACGTCCTCGCCCTCGTCGACCATGTCCTGCAGCTCGTCGGCACTCACGAGCGAGAGCAGCTTGAGCGTGCGGTCGCGCGTGCAGTCGCAGCGAAACGCCACGGGACCGTCCTCGAGAATCTGCAAGTCCATGTCGCCCAAGATCCGTTCCAGGATGCTCTCGGGCGTCTCTCCCTCGGAGAGCATCGTCGTGACGCTCGGCAGAGACGCGATACGTTCCTCGAGCAGCGCGGCTGTCTCGTCGGTCGCCCCATCCATGAGCTGGGCGATGAAGCCACCGGCCTCGCGCACGGAGCTATCGTCGTTGAACAGCACGCCTAACGAGACCGCCGAGGGAATCTGGTCACTCGACGTGAGGTAGTACGCGATGTCGTCGGCGATCTCGCCGGACTGAATCTCGACGACGCCGCTATAGGGCTCGCGCATCGCCAGGTCGTAGATGATGCGCAGCGTGCCCTTGCCCACGACCTCGCCCACGCGGAGTTTCTCGCCCACCTTGGAGGGAAGCGAGGCTTTCTGATTGACCCAACATTCCGTTGCGCTTCATCGACATG
>OGPU01000985.1_pt1 | contig 27596 bp, 26 predicted proteins | sample 1552991 | NCBI WGS metagenome assembly OGPU01 (sample SAMEA2580296, study PRJEB22360) | human gut metagenome | biome: human gut; feature: human-associated habitat; material: faeces | place: Denmark | collected 2008/2010 | reverse complement strand
TGCTGCTGAGCAGTCAGGAGGGCATCATCATCCGCCTGCACGCCAACGAGATCCCGCTGCAGAGCCGCTACGGTTCCGGCGTGCGGGTGATGCGTCTGGGTGAGAACGACAAGGTGATGGTGCTTGCCCGCACCGACCACGACGACGAGGCCCAGACCGAGCAGATCGACACCTCCGATGCCGATGCAGAGCCGACTGCCGAGCAGCTTGCCGCCATGGAAGCCGCGGATGCTGCCGCCGCTGCAGAAGCCCCGGAAACCGACGATAAGGGCGAAGAGTAAACCTTGAAAACACAATAAGATTTGAAAGAAGCCGCCGCGCAGAGATTTCTGTACGGCGGCTTCTTTTCAAATCCATCCAAACCATGTATAATAGAAATAGCGTGTGAGGAATAAAAATAAACACAGAAAGTGGTTTAAGGAACATGACAGAGCAAAAAAAATCCCCGGAGATCAGCATCATCGTGCCGGTGTATAAGGTGGAAAAATACCTGAACGAATGCATTGATTCCATTCTAGCTCAGACTTTTAAAGATTTTGAGCTGATCCTGGTGGACGATGGCTCTCCGGACAACTGCCCTGCCCTGTGTGATGCAGCGGCGGAAAAAGACAGCCGCGTGCGGGTGATCCATAAAATCAACGGAGGTGTAAGTACAGCTCGCAATGCGGGTTTGGCAGCTGCACAGGGAAATTGGATCGGCTTTGTGGACCCGGATGACTTTGTAGACAAGACTTACTACGAAAAAATGCTGCGGGCAGCAAAGCAGGCAGGTGCTGAACTTGCAGTCTGCAACGAAGTTTTTATGGAAGAGGATGGAAGTCTTTGTGATTATCAGGAACAGCCTTTACGTACAGAAGTGCTTTCCCGTGAGGAAGCAATACACCGCATCCGCCTTACGCCGTTGATTCAGGCAGCAACAAGACTGCATCGGAGAGATGTGCTGGAAGGAATCGTTTTTCCTGTGGGCAAAAACTATGAAGATGCATTTACCACACCGGAAATCATTGAACATGCAACAGCTGTGGCTTGTATAAAGGAAAAACTGTACCATTACCGGCTGCATCCGGCAAGCATTATGCATGGAAAGGTCACCTTGAAAAATCTGGATGAGATCGATGCAAACTACGGCCTTCTTGCTTGTGCACTCAAGTATGGAAAAAAAGACACAGCATTCCTGCAGTATGTACTGATGAAACGCATGCTCCGAAACACAAAAAAAAATCTGCCACCCAAACAGAGAAACAGTGAACGGGTTCAGCAGGCGGAAGCGTGCTTGAAAAAAGCAGGCAGAGAGGTTCGTCAACAGGGGGCCTGTACCCTGCGCAACGCAGCAGAAACCGCACTCTGCATTGCAAACCCGCAGTTCTACTTCAACTTCAAGTACCGGAAATAAAACTGAATTCCGAATGGGAGAAATACTGTGAGTGAAAGAACAGAAAGTGGAAGACCGGAGATCAGCATCATCGTGCCAGTGTATCAGGTGGAAAAATATCTGAATGAGTGCATCGATTCCATTCTGGCTCAGACCTTTACGGACTTTGAACTGATCCTTGTGGACGATGGCTCACCGGACAACTGCCCTGCCCTGTGCGATGCAGCAGCAAAAAGGGACAGCCGCGTGCGGGTGATCCATAAGCAAAACGGCGGTGTAAGTACAGCCCGCAATGCGGGTCTGGATGCAGCACAGGGAAATTGGATCGCGTTTGTGGATTCGGATGATACGGTGGAACCGGAGTATCTGGAAAAAATGCATAAGGCAGTGCTGGAAACGGGTGCAGATTTTGCAATCTGCAGCAGTCAGTGCATTGATGAAACGGGCAAAACGCTTGCAGGCGGAGAACATCGCCTTTTGAACGAGTTTTTGCCGCAGGAGGAAGTTCTGCGCCGGATGGTGGTGTCGGATTTTCAGGTTCCGTGGAATAAGCTTTATCGCCGAAAACTGCTGGAAAATCTGCGCTATCCAGAAAACAAGGCGTTTGAAGATACCTGTCTCATGCCGGTCATTTACGCAAGAACGGCTTCTGCCTGCGGTGTATGGGATTTTTTATACAATTACCGCATCGTTACCGGCAGTGCCATGCACCGCAAGACTACCTTGAAAACACTGGACTGGGTGGAAGCATGGTACCGCCTGTTTGATGTGCTGTACCAAAACGGCATCCGGGATGCTTTGTGTGCAGCCTATCGCCCGATTTTGACTGCCGTGTGGGACATCTGGCTGCACCTGACACCGGAAGAGCGCAAAAGCCCCCGGATGAAGGAAGCCTTTGCGTATGAGCGTACAGCCCGCCATCGGCTGATGCAAGCCCGCGGCGTAACACTAAAAAATTTGTGGGCGGCAGTGGTCTGCGCTGCATCGGCCTGCAGTTATCTGGATCTATGCCGCAAAAGGGCGGAAAGACGGCAGAAAACGACCTGAAGCAATGAGGAGTTTATTGTGCAGGAACAACATAAAAAACAGCCGGAGATCAGCATCATCGTGCCGGTATATAAGACAGAGCGTTTTCTGAGCGCCTGCATCTCTTCCATCCTTGCCCAGACCTTCACGGATTTTGAGCTGATCCTGGTGGACGATGGCTCTCCGGACAGCTGCCCTGCTTTGTGCGATGCCGCAGCGGCAAAGGACAGCCGCATCCGGGTCATCCACCAGAAGAATCGTGGCCTGAGCGTGGCACGCAATGCCGGGCTGGACGCGGCAGAGGGCGAATGGATCGCCTTTGTGGATTCAGACGACACCATCACGCCGGACTTCTGCGCAAAGCTTTACCATGCGGCGCAGGAGGCCGGTGCACAGATGGCCGTGTGCAATTACCGGCAGGTGGACGAAGCCCTGACCCCCATCCGGGAGCAGTATCTGCATGTACGGCGGGAGGTGCTGACCCCGGAGCAGGCGTTGGAGCACAGCACCCTTCTGCCCTACATGGTGGTGTGGAACAAGCTGTACCACCGCAGCATTTTTGCGCAGCTGCGCTTTGCAGAGGGCAAGCTGAACGAGGACACCCTGCTGATCGCCTACGCCTACGAAAAAACGGACAGAATCGCTAATATCCCGGATGCGCTGTACCTTTACCGCAAGGTGGCGGGCAGCATCGTCAACAGCAAAGTCACCCTGCGCAATCTCGACCGTGTGGAAGCAAACTATACTGTGTTTGAGTGCGTACGCCGCCATGGCATCACGGGTTCGCTGTGTGAGCTGTACTGGGCACTGTTGCACTCCCTGATCGATGTGGGAATGCACCTGACCGCCGAAGAGCGCCGGAGTGCCCGGATGCAGCAGGCGCGGGAGTACGAGCGCTGCGCCCGCCGGGCCTTGCGTCAGGAACATGCTGTTACCCTGAGAGCACTGGGCAACACCCTGTGTTTTATTATTTCACAGGACTGGTATTTTGCCCGCCGATGGAAAAATACCGTGTAACCGCGCAGGTTTGTCTGGACTTCCCTGCAAAGATATGCTACAATGGCAAAACAATCACAAATACCCGTGGGGGAGTAGCAGGCGCTTTTGCAGGGCGCAGCAAGTCAACATGATGACCGTTGGTTCCGGTCTGGCTTGCTTTCATTTGCGAGACTCATGTGTTTTTGGCGCATAGAACAGCGCCCGTGCACATGGAGTTGGTTTCAAAAAAATCACCCGGTCCCGGACGTACATGTGCGCCCGGGACCGGGTTTTGTATTGCCCGATATTCTGGTCAGATTCAGGAGGCAGACAATATGGAATGGAGCTTTGTATTTTTCCTCAACAGTGCCCTGCTGGGCGTGGGCCTTGCAATGGATGCGTTCTCGGTGTCCATGGCAAACGGCCTGCACGACCCCCGCATGAGCAGGGGAACCATGTGCAGGATCGCGGGCACCTTTGCCCTTTTTCAGGCCGTGATGCCCATGACAGGCTGGGTGTGCGTGCACACCATTGTGGAGCTGTTCTCTTCGTTTGAAAAGTTCATCCCGTGGATCGCGCTGGCTCTGCTGGGCTATATTGGCGGCAAAATGCTGGTGGATGGCATCAAGGGCGAAGAGGCCGAAGAAGCAGCAGAGCTGAGTGCTGGTGCACTGCTCATGCAGGGCGTGGCTACCAGCATTGATGCGCTTTCGGTGGGCTTCACCATTTCGGAATACGGCTGGCTGATGGCACTTGCGGCATCGCTCATCATTGCGGTGGTCACCTTCTTTATCTGCATGGCGGGCCTGCGCATCGGCAAAAAGTTTGGCACCAAGCTCTCCGGCAAGGCATCCATTCTGGGCGGCATCATCCTCATTGGCATTGGTCTGGAAATTTTTATTTCCGGGGTGTTCTGAAATTCAGACAGCATAAAACAAAAGGGCACGGCGCTGCAATGCGCTGTGCCCTTTCGTTTTATAAAATGTTCCACATAGAACAATTACTTTTCCGGCTCAAAATAATCGGCATATTCCTCGGTCAGCTTGGAGCCAAGCCGCCGGATGCCGCCGTACAGGTGCCGTTCCACCAGTGGCTCAAAGGCAGCAAGGTCGCACCGCTCGATGGCGTTCATCAGGTTGCGGTGGTCTGCGATCACCTCGGCAAGGCCGCCGGTGGTCATGGTGTCCAGCATCCGGAAGCGGCTGTAGTCGGCGTGGGCGTTCTGCAGGGTGCTCCACAGGTACATTTTATCCATGGCGGCAAACCATGTCCCGTGCAGGGCACGGTCGGCTTCGTACAGCTTGTTGTAATCCGGGCTCTCCATAGCCGCAAGGGCTTCGTAGGTTTCCACCCGCCTGCGGATCAGCGCCCGCTGCTCCGGGGTGCACCGGGGCGAAAAATCCCGCAATACGCGGGCTTCCACGGCGGTGCGCTCGTAGATCAGCTCGTCCACGATGCGGCGGTTCAGCCGGGTAACGGTGGTGCCCTTGTAAGGCACGATCTTTACCAGCCCGTTTTCCTGCAGCTTCTGCAGCACCACCCGGATCAGGGTGCGCGGTGCGCCAAAGCGGGCACAGAGCGGATTTTCGCTCAGCGAAGAGCCGGGGCGGATGGTCAGGTCAATGATCTCCCGCTCCAGCACAGCATAGATCTCAGCATCAGTTTTGTATTGTTCCATACCTCTCACCTAATGAAAATGATGTATTCCTTTAGCGGGCTCGCCCTCTCAGTCAAAGCCTGTCGGCTTTGCCAGCTCTCCCAAAGGGAGAGCCTTTGGCAGTCCACGCAAACTTCATCTTTTTGCCAAGGCCTCTCCCTTTGGGAGAGGTGGCACCGAAGGTGACGGAGAGGGTAAGCCAGCTGAAAGAAATCATGAAAGCTTCTGCAATTACGCTTTTTTGCAGACGATACACTCCCAGCCGCGCTTCTCCTTCACTTCCTGCACGGTCAGGCCAGCGGCTTCCAGAGCGGCGATCACCTCGTCCTTGCGGCTGTCGATGATGCCGCTGGCAATAAAGGTGGCGTTTTCGGCCATCAGGCCGGGCACGGCGGGGGCAAGGCTGATGATGGCGTTTGCCACGATGTTGGCGGTGATGATGTCGTATCTGCCGCTGGCCTTGTCGGACAGGTCGCCCACCAGAACGGTCAGCTTGTCGGCCACGCCGTTCAGGGCGGCATTCTCGCCTGCGGTGCGCACGGCCACGGGGTCGATGTCCACGCCCTCGGCACTGCCTGCGCCCAGCTTGAGGGCGGAAATGGCAAGGATGCCGCTGCCGGTGCCGATGTCCAGCACCCGCTCACCGCCCTTGACCCGCTCGTCCAGCGCTTCCAGGCAGAGGCTGGTGGTCTCGTGGCCGCCGGTGCCAAAGGCAAGGCCGGGGTCAAGGATCAGCTTGACGCGGTCGGTATCATACTCCTGCCAGGAGGGCACGATGGCCAGCCGTTTGCCAATGTCCATGGGGTGGTAGTATTTGCGCCAGCCGTTCTGCCAGTCTTCCTGCTCCACGCCCTCGGTCTCCACGGTGTAGGCGATGCCTGCCGCTTCCATCCGGGCCTGAATGAGGGCCAGCGTCTCCACGGGGGAAGCACCCGGCTCCAGATACATGTGGATGATCACAGTGTCGCGGGGCTTGTCCAGCAGCTCCTGCTCGATCAGATCCACATGGGCGATCTCGGCTACCTGCTGCTCGATGTCGCTGTAATCCTCGATATAGATGCCGCCTTCGGCGATCATGGTGGCAACGGCCTCGGCGTTGTCGGCATCGGCCTTGGCCACGGTCAGGCGGATATCAGTCCATTCCATAAAAAGAACCTCCCTGGGTCTTGTGTTTTTCTATTTATAAGTATAGTACCCGATTCCGGCGCGGGATGCAAGCGGTTTGGGAAGAAAGGGCAAAAGAAAAGTTTTTTCAGAATCCTGCTCTGAAATGCGCAATAATTCCAAAAAGTTTTTCACGAAAGATGCAAATTCAAGGATTTTTGGTGCAAAATTGCGAAAACGGGCGTGAACCCTATTTCTTTTTTTCGGAGGATGTGTTAAAATATTGTTACGCAATTATGGACAGCCTGCAACCAGAGGCATCCATAACAACAACATTCTTTAAGGAGGAATGTGTCTTATGATGAAGTATCTCCAGAAACTGGGCAAAGCTCTGATGCTTCCCGTCGCTGTGCTGCCGATCTGCGGCATCCTGATGGGTCTCGGTTATGCCCTGGCCCCGGGTGTCATGGGCGTTCCCGGTGCTGCAACTTCCGGTGCAGCTTACACCGTTGGCTTCCTGCTGGTCAAGGCAGGCGGCGCACTGATCGATAACATGGCATGGCTGTTCGCCATCGGCGCAGCCGTTGGCCTGGCTGATGACCACGACGGTACCGCTGGTCTGGCTGGCCTGGTCAGCTACCTGATGATGCAGCAGCTGCTGAGCCCCGGCGTGGTCAGCATGGTGCGCACCCTGGAAGAGGGCACCGCTACCTACATCGCTTTCCAGAAGGTGGCCGGCAACTCTTTCATCGGCATCCTGGCCGCTGTGGTGGGTGCAGCCTGCTACAACAAGTTCAAGAGCACCCAGATGCCTGACTGGCTGGCATTCTTCTCCGGCAAGCGCTTCGTTGCAATCGCTACCGGCCTGATCTCCATCGTTGTTTCTGTCGCTCTGCTGTTCGTCTGGCCCGTCATCTTCGATGCACTGGTCGCTATTGGCAGAGGCATCGCAGGCATGGACGGCATCGGCGCTGGCATCTACGCCTTCCTGAACCGTCTGCTGATCCCCACCGGCCTGCACCACGCTCTGAACAACGTGTTCTGGTTCGACACCATCGGCCTGGGCGACCTGTCCCACTTCTGGGCAGGCGAGACCTCTGCTGACGTGGGCTGGAGCCTGGGTATGTACATGTCCGGCTTCTTCCCCTGCATGATGTTCGGTATCGCCGGTGCTGCACTGGCCATGGTCCGTACCGCCAAGAACAAGAAGGCTGCCATCGGTCTGGTTCTGTCCGCTGCTATCTGCGCCTTCGTCTGCGGCGTTACCGAGCCCTTCGAGTTCGGCTTCATGTTCCTGTGCTTCCCGCTGTACGTTGTGTACTCCGCTCTGTACGGCATCTTCACCATCATCACCTACTACTCCGGTTTCCGTGCTGGCTTCTGCTTCTCCGCAGGTGCTACCGACCTGGTGTTCTCCGCTTCTCTGCCTGCAGCTGCTAAGACCTGGATGATCATTCCTCTGGGCATCGCAGCATTCGTGGTGTTCTACCTCGTGTTCTACTTCGCCATCACCAAGTTCGACCTGAAGACCCCCGGCCGTGAGGACGAGGATGCCGAAGAGGCTGAGAAGAAGGTCGTTCTGGCCAACAACAACTACACTGAGGTTGCTGCTGGCGTGCTGAAGGCCATCGGCGGCAAGGAGAACGTCTCCAGCGTGGACTACTGCGCTACCCGCCTGCGCTTCACCATTAAGGACTACACCGCTGTGGATGAGAAGGCTGTGAAGGCTGCCGGCGCTGCCGGTGTCATCCGCCCCGACAAGACCACCTGCCAGGTCATCATCGGCACCAAGGTGCAGTTCGTGTATGATGAGCTGAAGAAGATGCTGTAAGCATCCTTCTGAGCACGTTTCCGTGCGGAAGGCTGGTTGCTTCCGCATCCATTCCCAAACTGTAAAAATGCCGCTGAGGGCGGGCGTTTACGCCCCGCTTTCGGCGGCATTTTGTTTTGTTCACAAACCGGCTACCCTTTTGGCCGGAAAATATGCTATACTGAAAACAACAAAGCAAAATAACAGGAGGTTCCCCATTATGAAGATCATTCGTGCAAAAGATTACAAGGACATGTCCCGCAAGGCTGCCAACATCATCTCCGCACAGGTCATTATGAAGCCCAACTGCGTGCTGGGTCTGGCGACCGGCGGCACCCCTGTTGGCGCATACGCTCAGCTGGTGGACTGGTACAACAAGGGTGACCTGGATTTCTCTGAGGTCACCACCGTCAATCTGGACGAGTACCGCGGCCTGCCCAAGGAGCATCCCGAAAGCTATTGGAGCTTTATGCACAAGAACCTGTTTGACAAGGTCAACATCCGCCCCGAGGCCATCCACCTGCCCGACGGCACCAACCCCGATGCTGCGGATGCCTGCAAAAAGTACAACGAGATCATCCACAGCGTGGGCGGCATCGACCTGCAGCTGCTGGGCCTTGGCCCCAACGGCCACATCGGCTTCAACGAGCCGGGTGAGGCTTTTGAGCTGGAGACCCACTGCGTGAATCTGACCCCTGCCACCATCGAGGCCAACAAGCGCTTCTTTGACGGCAACGAGGATCTGGTGCCCAAGCAGGCCTACACCATGGGCATCAAGACCATCATGCAGGCCCGCAAGGTGCTGGTGGTGGCCAACGGTCTGGCAAAGGCCAAGGCAGTCAAGGCGGTCGTCTCCGGCCCTGTGACCCCCGAGTGCCCGGGCTCCATCCTGCAGATGCACCCCGACTGCATCCTTGTGGCCGATGAGGAAGCACTGAGCCTGCTGTAAGACAAAACCTCTCCGTCTGCTTCGCAGACGGAGAGGTTTAGGAGGCAATAAAATGATCATCAAAAATGCTCTGATTTATACCCCCCGCCACACCTTTGAGGAGGGGAGCCTGACCATCCGGGAGGGGCGCATCGTGCCCTTTGCACAGCCGGAGGAAGGCGAAGAAATCGTGGATGCCAAGGGCGCTTACGCTCTGCCGGGCCTGGTGGATATCCACTTCCACGGTGCCATGGGCAAGGATTTCTGTGACGGCAATGAAGAAGCCATCCAGACCCTGGCCGATTTTGAGGCCGGTAAGGGTGTGCTGGCCATCTGCCCCGCCACCATGACTTTCTCGGAAGAGATCCTGAACGGCGTGATGGATGCCGCCGCCGCCCATCAAAACGGCAGAGGCGCAGACCTTGTGGGCATCAATATGGAGGGGCCCTTCATCAGCCCCAACAAGGTGGGTGCCCAGAACCCGGAGTATCTCCACAAGGCGGATGTTGCAATGTTCCGCCGCCTGCAGAAGCGGGCAAACGGCCTGATCAAGCTGGTGGATATCGCCCCGGAGGAGCCGGGTGCGCTGGAGTTCATTGCCGCCTGCCATGACGAGGTGCGGATCTCCATTGCCCACACCTGCACCAGCTACGACACTGCCAACGCCGCCTTTGACGCAGGCGCGACCCACATGACCCACCTGTACAACGCCATGCCCGGCATCACCCACCGGGAGCCCGGCCCCATCATTGCGGCGCTGGAACGGGGCGCGGAGGTGGAGCTCATCACCGACAACGTTCACATCCACCCGGCCATGGTGCGGTTCACCTTCAACACCTTCGGGGATGACCATGTCATCCTGATCGCCGACAGCATGATGGCCTGCGGCCTGCCCGACGGCCAGTACAGCTTGGGCGGTCAGGCGGTCACGGTCAGCGGCCCCCGCGCCACCCTGACCGAGCACCCCGGCACCATTGCGGGCAGTGCCACCTGCCTGTACGACTGCATGAAGCGTGCCGTGCTGGAGATGAATGTCCCGCTGGAAAGCGCTGTCCGCGCCGCCAGCGAAAACCCCGCCAAGAGCATTGGCATCGACAATGATTACGGCAGTCTGGCTGCAGGCCGCTACGGCAATGTGATCCTGGCGGACAAGGAACTGAATATTCAGGCTGTCTACCAGAAAGGAACCCGTATCGTATGAACCCCGAGAGCCTGACCTGGCGGCTGCTGACCGCCGAAGAGCTGACGAACGTTTACCTGAACGAGATGCGCCGGGATTTTCCTGCCGGAGAGCTGAAGCCCCTGAGCATGATCCTGAACAGCGAGGCCGCCGGTACCGCCCACACCTGGGGCGTGTATGAGGACGACGCGCTGGTGGCGTATCTGTTGATGGTGCGGCCCGTGGGCTGTGAGGTGAGCCAGCTGGACTACTTTGCCGTTCTGCCCCAGTATCGGGCCGGCGGCATCGGAGCCGCTCTGCTTGCCGCCCTGCCTGACCACGAGAAGGGCGCGCAGGCCATCCTCATTGAAGCGGAGTGCCCCGAAAAAGCCGAGGATGAGGCCATGGCTGTGCGCCGCCTGGGCTTTTACGCCCGGTGCGGGGCCAAGGACACCGGCTGGACAGAGCATCTCTTTGATGCCTGGTTCCGGGTGTTGGTGCTCCCCTGCTGCGGCGGAAAGGTGCGCAGCCCCGAGGAAGCCGTGCGGCAGCTGGCAGACTGCTACCGCCGCACCATGGGCGAGCCCCAGTGGCGCAGGAACGTCACCTTCTACCGCCCCGATGGCGTGGAGGTGCAGTTCTGAGAGGTTGAATTCTGTCCCTTGACAGTCTGGGTAAATATGGTACTATGGTAATAGGAACAAACCAGATCTGAGATGGGAGGAATTTCTGATGCGTAATGTTTTTTCCCGCCGTGATTTTCTGAAAGCATCTGCCGCCGCTGTGCTGGCCGCTTCTGCCGCTGGTGTCCTCACCGGCTGCGATGGGGGCGGCAGCGAGATCCCGTCCGCAACCATCGGGCTGGGTGAGTTTGAAGTGACCATGACCGGCAACATGACCATCACTGGTGATGAGGTCGTGGGCAATGAGAACGCCAACGGCTACCTCTGCAAACCCAATGTGCGGATTCGGTACAATGGTGCAGCCAGCGAGATCAAATACAATTTTGCCGGTGTCTTTGTGGCAAAAATTGATAAGACCGCGCTGGAACTGACCAATGGAAAAGAGGAAATCTCCTCTAAACTGACAAAGACTTATGTGCCGCAGTTCCGTGCAAAGGCCAGTGGGTACGGTTCTTTTAAGCAGGGCGTACCCTTCAAGATGTATGTGACCCTGCAAGGCAAGACAGCCGAGTTTGCTCTGACGAGTGACGGCAAAGTGACAGTCTCCGCTGTCGATAAAGTCTGATATCCCCCAAAAAGCCCGAGGTGCACCCGCACCCCGGGCTTTTTTGCGCCCAAATTTTACATTGGGGCAAAAACATGTCCAAACAATTTACCTCGATTTTTCCCGCTTGTGGTCGAAGCGGCTTACCGACTGGGATACAATAGTGCCGTACCCAAGGAAAACACGAAAACAAGAGCCGGGAACGGAAAGCCCGGATGTTTGGAGGACAAATATTATGAAAAAGATCACACGTCGTTCGTTTCTCACTGTCTGCGGTGCAGTTGCTGCCGCTGCTGCCCTGACCGCCTGCGGCGGTTCTGCTTCCTCTGCTGCAGCTTCTTCCACCTCTACTGCTGCAGGCTCTGCTGCATCTTCCACCGCTGCTGCCCTGTCCGGCAACGTTGCTACCGGTGGTTCCACCTCCATGAAGAACGTCATCGCTGCCCTGACCGAGGGCTTTGCTGAGGTTGAGCCGGGTGTCACCGTCAGCTACGACCCCACCGGTTCCGGCGCAGGCATCACCGGTGCTACCGATAAGACCCTGGACATCGGCCTGTCCTCACGCGCCCTGAAGGACGACGAGAAGGCTGACGTGGATGGCACCACCATCGCTCTGGACGGCATCGCCATCATCGTCAACAATGCAAGCAAGGTCGAGGATCTGACCGTTGACCAGCTCAAGCAGATGTTCACCGGCGAGATCACCAACTGGTCTGAGGTGGGCGGCGACGACGGCGAGATCGTTCTGATCGGCCGTGAGGCTGGCTCCGGCACCCGTGATGGCTTTGAGAGCATCGTGGATGTCAAGGACAGCTGCAAGTACGCGCAGGAGCTGACCGCTACCGGCGCTGTCATCAGCGCTGTGGAGGCCAACCCTCTGGCCATCGGCTACGCTTCCCTGTCCGCTGTGGGCGACACCGTGAAGATGGTCACCGTTGGCGGCGTGGAGTGCAGCGAGGAGACCGTCAAGGACGGCAGCTACGAGGTGCAGCGCCCCTTCGTGTTCGTCACCAACAAGTCTGTCACCCTGTCTGAGCAGGCACAGGCTTTCTTCGACTTTGCCACCAGTGCCGATGCTGCTGACCTGATCCGCACTGCCGGTGCTGTTCCTGTGAATGAGTAATTGCGGAAAGCCATGATGCTATGAACAACAAAAAGATTTCTCTCCCCAGAACCCCTGCTGAGTGGCTGGAAGCGGTGATGAACTTCATCTTCTTCCTCTGCGGCATTCTGGCGGTGGGCTGTGTGCTCCTGATCTCGGTGTACATGGTCCTCTCCGGTGTGCCTGCCATCCAGAAGATCGGGCTGTTCCGGTTCCTGTTCGGCACCCGGTGGGCTTCCACCGCTGCCGACCCGGCCTACGGCATCCTGCCCTTCATCCTGTCCAGCGTTTACGGCACGCTGGGTGCCACCGTGATCGGTGTGCCCATCGGCCTGCTGACGGCGGTGTTCCTCTCCAAGGCCGCAGGCCCGAAGGTGCGCACCGTGGTCGTGACCGCCATTGAGCTGCTGAGCGGCATCCCCAGCGTGGTGTTCGGCCTGCTGGGCATGCAGGTGCTGGTGCCCGCCGTGGCCAGGACCTTTGGCAAGGCCTCCGGTGCCTGCCTGCTGAGCGGCATCGTGGTGCTGGCGGTGATGATCCTGCCCAGCATCGTGTCGGTGTCGGTCACAGCGCTCAACGCTGTGCCGCCGGAGTATGAGCAGGGCAGCCTGGCTCTGGGCGCAACGGATGCCGAGACCTGGTTCAAGGTCAGCGTCCCCGCTGCCAGGAGCGGCATTGCAGCCGGTATCGTGCTGGGCATCGGCCGCGCCATCGGCGAGGCCATGGCCGTGATGATGGTGGCTGGCAACAGCCCCAACATGCCGGACAGCCTGTTCCGCAGCGTCACCTTCCTGACCACCGCCATTGCCAAGGAGATGAGCTACGCCAGCGGCCTGCAGAAACAGGCGCTGTTCAGCATTGCGCTGGTGCTGTTCGTCTTTATCATGGGCATCAATATCCTGCTCAATGTGGTGTTGAAGGGAGGAAAGCGCGATGAATAACAGTGCTTCTGCCTCCCGCCGCACCTGGAACCGCGTGATGAACGCTCTGGTCTGGGCTTCGGCTGTGCTGGTCATCGTACTGGTGGCGGGCATTCTGGGCATGGTGCTGGTGCGCGGCATCCCGCACATCAGCTGGAAATTCCTGACCACCACCGCCAGTGTGCTGAGGGGAACGGACGGCATCCTGCCTGCGATCCTCAACACGCTGTATGTCATCCTGCTGACGCTTTTGATCGTACTGCCGCTGGGTGTGGGCGCGGCCGTTTACCTGACCGAGTACGCCCAGAACCGCAAGGTCATCTCGGTGATCGAGTTCACCAACGAGACGCTGGCGGGCATCCCCAGTATCATTTACGGTCTGGTGGGTATGCTGGTGTTCGCCCAGACGCTGGGCTTCCAGACCTGCCTGCTCTCCGGCAGCCTGACGCTGGTGATCATGAACCTGCCCACCATCATCCGCACCACCCAGGAATCCCTGAAAACGGTGCCCCAGGGCTACCGTGAGGGCGCGCTGGGTCTGGGCGCGGGCAAATGGCACATCATCCGCACCATCGTGCTGCCCTGCAGCATCGACGGCATTGTGACCGGCTGCATCCTGGCCGTGGGCCGCATCGTGGGCGAAAGCGCCGCGCTGCTCTTCACCGCCGGTGCCGCCGAGGTCATTGCCAGCGGCGTGCTCAAGGCCTACACCTCCAACGGTGCCACCCTGTCGGTGCTGCTCTACCTCCGTGCCTTTGAGGACGGCGATTTCGACTCCGCCTGGGCCATTGGTGCAGTGCTGTTGGTGCTGGTGCTTGCCATCAATCTGGCAGCCCGGCTGGCCAAAACCAAACTGAAACAGAAGCAGTAGATAAACCCCACCGTCAATGCTTCGCATTGCCACCGCCCCTAATAGGGGCGGCCCTGGCGCAGCGTGAAGCACTGCAAGTTCCCCTCTATGCCAAGGGCCCCACTACTAGGGGGGCTGTCGAGCGTATGCGAGACTGAGGGGTTTAATACACGAGGAGATCTCGAGGAAAACTATGGAAAACGTATCACCCATTATCACAGCCAGAAACCTGAACCTCTGGTACGGGGATTTCAAGGCGCTGAAAGATATTTCGCTGGACATGGGCGAGCGGGAGATCACGGCCCTCATCGGCCCCTCCGGCTGCGGCAAGTCCACCTTCCTGAAGACCCTGAACCGGATGAACGACCTTGTGCCCGGGATCCGCATCGAGGGCGATGTCCGCCTGAAAGGGCAGGATATCTTTGCCCGCGAGATGCAGCCCACCGAGCTGCGCCGCCGGGTGGGCATGGTGTTCCAGAAGGCCAACCCCTTCCCCATGAGCATCTACGATAACATCACCTACGGCCCCAGGCTGCACGGTGTGCACAACAAGGCAGAGTTGGACGAGCTGGTGGAAAGCTCCCTGAAGGGTGCCGCCCTCTGGAACGAGGTCAAGGACCGCCTGAAAAAGAGCGCTCTGGGCCTTTCCGGCGGCCAGCAGCAGCGCCTGTGCATTGCCCGCGCCCTGGCTGTCAAGCCCGAAGTCCTGCTGATGGATGAGCCCACCAGTGCCCTGGACCCCGGCTCCACCATGAAGGTGGAGGAGCTGATGAGCGAGCTGAAAAAGAACTACACTGTGGTCATTGTGACCCATAACATGCAGCAGGCTGCCCGTATCAGCGACCGCACCGCCTTCTTCCTGCTGGGCGAGCTGGTGGAAGCCGGCCCAACGGCGCAGATCTTCAGCACCCCGCAGGATAAGCGCACCGAGGATTACATTTCGGGCCGGTTCGGCTAAGGAGAAAAACGCAATGAGCAACCGTACACAATACGAAAACGACCTTGCTGCCCTGAAAACGGCCCTGACCGAGATGGGGCAGAGCGCTGCCGATGCCGTGGAAGCTGCAATGGAAGCCCTCTGCACCGCCGATACCGAGGCTGCCGCCGCCGTGGCGCAGGGCGATGGCCGCATCAACAACATGGAGCGGGACATTGAGCACCGCTGCATGACCCTGCTGCTCCGCCAGCAGCCGGTGGCAGGCGACCTGCGCCGCATCTCCACCACCATGAAGGTGGTCACGGATGTGGAGCGCATCGGCGACCATGCCTCCGATATCGCGGAGATCATCCCCCATCTGGTCACTGTCCGCAAGGAGGGCGACCCTGCTGTGAGCCAGGCCATCAAGATGGGCCAGAAGGCGCACAAGATGATCCTGGATGCCCTGAATGCCCTGACCTCTGAGAATGAGCAGGCCGCCCTCAGGGTCATTGCCGCCGACGATGAGGTGGACTACGATTTCAACGCCATCAAACATACGCTGGCGCAGGAGATCGCCGCCGACCCCGGCAAGGTGGATGCCGCCCTGGATCTGCTCATGGTCATCAAGTACCTGGAACGCATCGGCGACCACGCCGTGAACCTGGCCGAGTGGGTGGAGTTCGTCCGCAGTGGGCGTTATCATAACGAAAATATGTTCTGATCTTTTGTTTCTGTAAAAATTTGAGCTTCCTGCAATTATTTCTGTGCCCCGCCCGTATTATAGGCAGAAAGGCTTCCCCAGAAAGCCTGATGAACTGGCTGCGGCGGGGGGGCGGCGTCCCCCCTCTCCCCCCCCCCGCCGCTGCCGCAACGGAGGGTTTTAACGCTATGGTACAGACCAAGAATTTCCCGCTGGAAACGCGCGGCGAGGCGGTCAGCCGCGAAGCGCTGGTTCAGGCGGCATTACAGGAGATCACCCAGAATTACCGCGAAGCAAGCCTTTCCAATGTGGCCCGCAGCTACGGCGTTTCGCTGGCGTATGTCAGCGAGTGCGTCCGGGCCCAGACCGGAAAGACCTATAAGGAGCTGCTGCAGAAGCACCGGATGGAGACCGCCGCCCGCCTGCTGCGCCGCAGCGACCTGAACATCCAGCAGATCATCACCCAGGTGGGCTACGAGAACACCAGCTACTTCTACCGCCTGTTCCATGAGCGGTATGGCCAGAGCCCCCGGGAGTACCGCCGGGCACGCAGCCAGCGCACATAAGCGCATCAGTGAACGACCCTCTCCGCCTTTGCAGCAGGCTTTGACGGAGAGGGCCGTTTTGTGTTATATTAAGGCAGAACGATCAGGGCGGGCAGCGGCCTGCCGGAAGAGAGGTTGGATGACGATGTTTCGTGGAGCAAGACGTGCAGATCTGGATGCGATCCTGAAAATTTATGCCCGCGCCCGGCAGGCGATGGCGGATTCCGGCAACCCCACCCAGTGGGGAGATCATTTCCCGCCGCAGGAGCTGCTGGAAGAGGACATTGATTCCAACCGGTTGTTCCTCTACCTTGTCAACGGCGAGCTGGAGGGCGTGTTTGCCTTTATCCTTGGCCCGGACCCCACCTATGCCCGGATCGAGGATGGCAAATGGCTGAACGATACCCTGCCCTACGGCACCATCCACCGGCTGGCTTCGGCGGGCAGGCACCCCGGCGTTGCCGCCGCTGTGATCACCTGGTGTCTGGAGCACTGCGAGAGCCTGCGGGCCGACACCCACGCCGACAACAAGATCATGCAGCACCTGCTGGAAGAAAACGGCTTTACCAGGTGCGGCATCATCCATGTGGAGGATGGCACGCCCCGCATTGCCTACCAGAAAATGTCCCTTACCCTGCCTTTGCGCCGGGATTGAACCGCAAAACAGCGCCGCCCCACAAACGATGGAGCGGCGCTGTTTTTATATCGGTTTGTCAAGAGCTCTCCCTTTGGGAGAGCTGTCGAGCAAAGCGAGACTGAGAGGGTGAGCCCGCTTTCAGGAAATCGGATCTGTCATCTGACCTTCAAGCGTGGGTTCGACCACCACGGTCTCTTCCGGCGTGGGCTGGAAATACTTCTCGTACAGCTCCATGCCGATGCGGTAGCCCTGCCACACGATGACCGCCGTGCCTGCACCGGCCACGCCGATGATGGCGGCAGTGCCCAGAATGCTGGGCTCGCTCTCGATGGTGGCATCCCGGTACTGGGCTTCCACGGTCACGATGCTGCCCTTGGCCACGCTGCCCGCCGGGATGGTAAAGCTCTCCTCGTTGTAGGCGACCGCCGGGTTGCCCAGCAGGCTGGCTTCATCCATGGCCCACAGGTCGAACACCATGCCCTCGGGCACGGCGCTCTGGTTCAGCGTTACCTTGACCTCGGCATCCACCGGCACGCTGGCGCTGGTCATGGCTTCGCCGCCGTTGTAGGTGAACGTGCCGCCCTTCACCGTCAGGGTGTAGGTGGGGGCTTCGGGTTCGGGCTCGGGTTTGGGTTCGGGCTTCGGGTCGGGCTTCTTTTCCCACTTGGCGTAAAGGGTGAGCTGGCCGGTAGGAGCGCCAGGGAAATCATACAGCTCGCCATCTTCTGTGAGCCAGCCCTTGAACTCATAGCCAGCTACGGGGGGAATTGTGGTGGGAGCTGTCAATGTCCCGCCCGTTTTGACGAACACTTTTATCATTCGCTCTGCTTCAGGCACTTTGTCGCCATAGTCGAAGGTGACGAGAGTGGGGGCATAGCCAGAAAGAGCAGAAATAACGCTTTCACTTGTGCCAGAGTAGCGGATGTCATTCAGGCTAGTACAACCAGTGAAAACATTCGAGCCAATTGAAGTTACGCTGCTGGGAATCGTGATACTAGCCAGGCTAGAACAATTCTTGAAAGCCTCGAGGCCAATAGTTGTCACACTATCAGGAATCGTGATACTGGTGAGGTTGGTGCAATTTTCAAAAGCGTTGGGACCAATGGAAGTTACACTGCCGGGAATCGTGATACTAGTCAGGCTAGAACAATTCTTGAAAGCACAGGGGTTAATAGTTGTCACACTATCAGGAATCGTGATACTGGTGAGCTTAGTGCAGTTAGAAAAAGCACCCCAGCCAATTGAAGTTACACTGCCGGGAATCGTGATGCTGGTGAGGTTGGTGCAATTATTAAAAGCGTAGGTACCAATGGAAGTTATATTATTTGAAAGTGTTATGCTGCTTAAATTGGTGCAAGAATCAAAGGCTTTCACACCGATATATGTGACACTTTGTGGAACTGTAATGTTAGTGAGGCGGGAACACTCAAAAAAAACCTGTTCGCCAATAGATACTACGCTATCTGCAATATCAACATGAATTATATTACGAGACAGAGCAAAAGCAAGATTACCAATTGAAGTTACACCGGGAGAAACGACAACAGAGGTGATTTGCTTCCGGAAACTGCACCATGGTTGATGACCGCTCATTAGATAATCTTCCATTGCACCACTGCCGCTAATCGTCAACGTATAAGTACTCGGGTCATCCGTGTTTTCGGTCAGCTGCCAAGTGACACCAGACCCATCTCCAGCTGCGCCGCAATGGCCTCTTTTAGACGGGCCCGGTTCGGGCTTCTTTTCCCACTTGGCGTAAAGGGTGAACTGGCCGGTGGGAGCGACCGTGAAATCATACGGCTCGCCAGCTTCTGTGAGCCAGCCCTTGAACTCATAGCCAGCTACGGGGGGAATTGTGGTGGGAGCTGTCAATGTCCCGCCCGTTTTGACGAACACTTTTATCATTCGCTCTGCTTCAGGCACTTTGTCGCCATAGTCGAAGGTGACGAGAGTGGGGGCATAGCCAGAAAGAGCAGAAATAACGCTTTCACTTGTGCCAGAGTAGCGGATGTCATTCAGGCTAGTACAACCATCGAAAACCTCCCAGCCAATTGAAGTTACACTGCCGGGAATCGTGATACTGGTGAGTGTGGTGCAATCTTTAAAAGCGCAGTGACCAATGAAAGTTACACTGCCGGGAATCGTGATACTGGTGAGGTTGGTGCAATTATTAAAAGCGTAGGAACCAATGGAAGTTATATTATTTGAAAGTGTGATGCTGCTTAAATTTGTGCAGTCATTAAAAACAACTCCTCCGATATATGTGACACTTTGCGGAATTTTAATGTCAGTAAGGCTGGAGCAATAAGAAAAAGCCTGCGAGCCAATGGATATTACACTATTTGCAATATCAACATGAATTAGCTTGCTAAACCCTTTGAAAGCGCATTCTCCAATCGAAGTTACGCCGGGAAAAATGACAACGGAGGTGATTTGATCACAGAAGCTGTTCCATGGCCGAGAATAGCTAGTTGAATAATCTTCCATTGCACCACTGCCGCGAATCGTCAACGTATTTTCGGTCAGCTGCCAAGTGACATCAGATCCATCTCCAGTTGCACCGCATTTGCCGCTTTTAGGCGGGTCTTCCGCCCACGCTGTGATTGCCGACACAGGCAGGAGCGTTACCGCCATGCACAGCGCCACCAGAAGGCTGATAAGTCGTTTCTTCATAGGAGGTCCCTCACTTTCTTTGGGCCGGAAGTGGAGCTCCGGCAAAAATGGATGCTCTTACTTCCTTAAATACACGCCGCGCGGAATCCTTTCACCCTTTTTCAAAAAAATTTGAAAAAAAAAACGAACTGCAAAACAGTCCGTTTTCGGGTCATCTTTCGTAATGTGTCCAAAGGCTTAAAATCTTGATGGTTTGCTCTTCTTCAAAAACATCATACACAAGGCGGTGCTGTACGTTGATGCGCCTGCTGTACGAGCCGTTCAAATCGCCCACCAGCTTTTCATAGGGCGGCGGGTTCTGGAACGGATTTTCTTTTATAACGGAGATCAGCGCCTTCGCTTTTTCGTCAAGATGGGCGGATTTCAGCTTTGGAATGTCCTTGAGCGCGGTTTTCGCATAAACAATCTTGTACATTTACCACTCCACAGCCGATTCGTCAACACAATCTTCCAGCGGTTCGGCCTTGGCCGCCAGGAGCTTTTCCCGCATTCCCGGCACGGAGACGAGATAAAGCGTTTCCATAATGCCGCTGTAATCTTCTTCCGAAATCAGAACAGCGTTGCCGTCTTTGGTGCAGATGTTCAGCGGTTCATTGTACTTTACGGTCTGCTCTACATACTGGAAAGCATTCTTGCGAAAGTTCGTGATATTAGTGGTCGTCATCGTGCATCACCTCTTATGTACATAATAGCGTACATACTGCGCCGTGTCAAGACCTTTTTTGCCGAACTTGGGGCTTGTGGAGCGGGGGCAATCGTTCTATAATACAAGCTGTGAAATGAATCACAAAAGGGGTGGAACGTATGGACAAAAAACTGAACGAGGCCGTGGCGGCGCTGCGGCCCCAGATGGTGGCGGCGCTCCAGCGGCTGGTGCGCAGGCGCAGTGTGGAGGCCGACCCGCTGCCGGGCAAGCCCTTTGGCGAGGAGGTGGATGCCTGCTTTGCCGAGGCGCTGGCCCTCTGCCATGAGCTTGGCTTTGAGACCACCGACATGGATCGGTACATCGGCTGGTGCGAGATCGGCACCGGGGACGAGATGGTGGCGGTGCTGGGGCATCTGGACGTGGTGCCCGAGGGCGAGGGCTGGCATCACCCGCCCTACGCCGCCGAGACCGAGGGCGGCAGGCTGTATGGCCGGGGTTCCATTGACGACAAAGGCCCGGTGGTGGCCAGCCTGTTCGCGCTGAAAGCCATCCGGGATCTGGGCATTCCGCTCAACCGCCGTGTCCGGCTGCTGTTCGGCCTGAACGAGGAGACCAACGACCGGGACGTGCTGTACTACAAGGCCCACGGCGGGGAGATCCCGGTGCTGGGCTTCACCCCGGACGGCGAGTATCCGCTCATCAACGGCGAAAAGGGCATCCTGAACGAGAGCTATGCTGTGCAGCTGCACCAGACCGGTGCCTGGCAGCTGAGCAGGGTGCAGGGCGGCGTGGCCGGCAATGTGGTGCCGGACTACGCCTGCGCTGTGCTGACCGCCCCGGCGGGGGCCGCCCTGCCGGATGCGGAGCACATCACCGTGACAGCCATCCCCGGCGGCTATCAGGTGGAAGCGGTGGGCGTTTCGGCCCACGGCAGCCACCCGGAGCAGGGCGAAAACGCCATCGGGCGGCTGGTGTGTTACCTCGACCGGCTGCCGCTGGAGGGGGATGCCAAGCAGGCCGTGCACTTTTTGGCCGAGAAGCTGGGCACCGACCCTTACGGCGAGCGCCTGCTGGGCCACCGGCTGGAGGATGCGCTCTCCGGCCCCATGAGCTGCAACTGGGGGCTGATCGAGGGCGACGCGCAGCATCTGTGGGTCAAGCTGAACTACCGCTATCCTGTGACCATGGAACGGGCAGACTGCCAGCCCGCTGTGCAGGCCGCCTTTGAGGCCGCAGGCTGGGCGCTGGATGGGCAGGTGCACAAGGAAAAGCTCTACTACCCTGCCGAGACCCCGCTGGTCAGCGCCCTGCTGGAGGTTTACCGGGATGCCACCGGCGACAATGCCCCGCCCAAGTGCATCGGCGGCGGCACCTACGCCAAGATGCTGCCCAATGTGGTGGCTTTTGGCCCCCTGTTCGCGGGTGACCCGGTCACAGAGCATCAGCCCGATGAATGCATGGATCTGGAACGTCTGGTGCAGAACGCCCAGATCATTGCAAACGCCATTGTCAAGCTGGCAAACCTGCCGCTGGAATAAGAAGGAGGACGGGACTATGAAGATCACACAGGTGCGGCTGGGCCGCATTTCCACCCCGCTGCGGGTGCCGTTCAAAACGGCACTGCGCACTGTGAACAGCGTTGAGGATGTTATCGTGGAGCTCCACACCGATACCGGTGCGGTGGGCTACGGCGAAGCACCCCCGACCGGTGTTATCACCGGCGACACCACCGGGGCCATCCTCGGTGCCATTCAGGATCATATCGCCCCTGCCCTGCTGGGCCGCGACCTCGATGAATTTGAGGATCTGACCGCCGCTGTGCAGAAGGCGCTTGTCCACAACACCAGCGCCAAGGCCGCTGTGGACATGGCCCTGTGGGATCTGCTGGGCCAGAAGTACAGCGCCCCTGTTTACCGGATGCTGGGCGGTGCCCGTAGGAACATCGTGACCGATATCACCATCAGTGTCAACCCGCCGGAGGAGATGGCCCGGGATGCCCGCACCGCCGTCCAGCGCGGCTACGACTGCCTGAAGGTCAAGGTTGGCATTGACCCTGAGCTGGATGTGGCCCGCCTTGCCGCGGTGCGGCAGGCCGTGGGCCGGGACATCAAGCTCCGCATCGATGCCAATCAGGCCTGGAACGCCAAGCAGGCGGTCCGCATCCTGAACCAGATGCAGGAGAAGGGGCTGGACATTGAGTTCGTGGAGCAGCCCGTGCCCGCCGCAGACCTTGAGGGAATGCAGTATGTCACCCGCCATGCCGATGTGCCCGTGCTGGCCGACGAGAGCGTGTTCAGCCCGGCAGATGCCCTGCGGATCATGCAGACCGGCGCGGCCGACCTGGTGAACATCAAGCTGATGAAGTGCGGCGGCATCACCAATGCCCTGCGCATTGCCGCCGCCGCTGAGGTGTACGGCGTGGAGTGCATGATCGGCTGTATGCTGGAAGCAAAGATCTCGGTCAACGCCGCTGTGGAGCTGGCCTGCGCCAAGAAGATCATCACCAAGATCGACCTCGACGGCCCGGTGCTCTGCAGCGAGGACCACATCCTCGGCGGTGCCGTGTTCGACGAAAAGAACATCACCGTCTCCGACGCGCCCGGCATGGGCATTCAGGGCTTTGTACCCGGCAAGGTGTCCTATCTCGACTAAAACAGGAACAGACCGCATCCCGAAACACACGGGGTGCGGTCTCTTTTTGTGAATCTGTATTTCATGTGCGGACAGTGAAAAAAGCTCGTGTCTGTATATGTTGAAATGAAAAACAAAAAAAGCGGGCAAAATCTTTGACTTTTCGGTCTGCAAGGCGTATAATCGTACTTGTTCCGTGTAGAGGAATGGGAAAACTGTGCGCAATAGGCGCACAATCTGGATAGGGGAGTAGAAAAGTTATGAAAACGTTGAAAGCGGTTGCGGCAAGGTACAACGCCACCAGCCTGATCCTGCGCATCGTCATCGGCCTTGCGGTCGGTGCGGTGCTGGCACTGGCGGTGCCCGGTGCGGGCTGGGTGGAAGAGTTCGGCAGCCTGTTCGTGGGTGCCCTGAAGGGCATTGCCCCGGTGCTGGTGTTCGTTATCGTGGCCAGTGCGCTGGCGCAGGGCACGTCCAGGCTGGACCGGCGCTTTGGCACGGTCATCTGGCTGTACATGCTCACCACCTTCCTGGCCGCCGCCATTGCGGCGGCGACCAGCTTCCTGTTCCCTCAGACCGTCGTTCTGGCTGAGGCGGCAGAATCCGAGGTGGTGCCCCAGGGTCTGGGCGAGGTGATGAACACCCTGCTCACCAACTTTGTGGCAAACCCCGTCAGTGCCCTGCTGAACGGCAATTACATCGGCATCCTGTTCTGGGCCTGCCTGTTCGGTCTGGCCATGAAGAAGTACGGCGCGGACAGCACCAAGCTGTTCCTGGCGAACACAGCGGATGCAGTCTCCCAGATCGTCCGCTGGATCATCAATCTGGCACCCTTCGGCATCATGGGCCTTGTGTATACCAACGTGTCCAGCAACGGCCTGTCCATCTTTACCCAGTACGGCAGGCTGCTGCTCCTGCTGGTGGGCACCATGCTTTTTATGGCACTGGTCGTCTCGCCCTTTATCATCTTTGTGTATCTGCACTGCAACCCGTATCCGCTGGTGCTCCGCTGCCTGCGTGAATCCGGCCTGACCGCCTTCTTCACCCGCAGCTCTGCCGCCAACATCCCGGTCAATATGGATCTGTGCGAAAAGCTGGGGCTGGATAAGGATATGTATTCCGTCTCCATCCCCCTGGGCGCTACCATCAATATGGATGGTGCCGCCATCACCATTACCATTATGACGCTGGCTGCGGCCAATACGCTGGGCATTCAGGTGTCCCTGCCCGCCGCCATCCTTCTTTCGGTGATGAGCGCTCTGGGTGCCTGCGGCGCTTCCGGCGTGGCTGGCGGATCCCTGCTGCTGATCCCCATGGCCTGCTCCCTGTTCGGCATCTCCAATGATATCGCCATGCAGGTGGTCGGTGTCGGCTTTATCATCGGCGTGGTGCAGGATTCCGTGGAAACTGCCCTGAACTCCGCCGGTGACGTGGAATTTGCCGCCACTGCGGAATATCACCAGTGGCGCAAGGAGGGCAAGCCCCTGCCGGCGTTCCTGTGCAAGTGATGCAAAACTGAAACGGCTTTTCAAAGGCTGCTGTGCTGCTGGCACGGCGGCCTTTTTGTTTGGAACTTTTTTCTGGGCATTTTGCACAGGAAAGCCCTCGTCCTGTTGGAGGTTGACGGATTCTGACGGATTTTGCATGAGAGTATCCCCTTTTGCAGAAGAAATTCTGGGCAAAACGGAGAGAAAATCTGAAAAAGTTTTCCAAACAAGGCTTCAATCGTCCATGTATACAAGAACTTTATTTTTCATAAAAAACGTTTTGTGCTAGTTGCGCAAAGGACGAAAGAACGTTAAAAAAGTATCACTAAATTCATAGTTTGTTCATAGAATTTATAAAACGATTTCATAATTGAGTGGCATAATATGGCCATCCTCAGAGAGGGGAACAAAAGAACGAAGGGTTCTGAACGGTTCCGCTTTGAGGATGCAGGGAGATAGAGGCCCTGCCCAAAAACACAATGACATTTACCGATATACGGAGGATATTTATTATGATGAACAAGAACACTGCTATTCTGGACAACACTATGATGGACGCTTACCTGACTGTCACCGAGGGCGTGTCCGATAACTGCGGCATTGGCCTGGCTTTTGCAAGCCTGCTCGAGAGCGCAAAGAAGAACTTTGTCAACCAGAGCAACCGCCGCGCTGTCAATGCAAGCTTTGCCGGCTGATCTTCTCCAATTTGCCGGTTGAAGATTCTCCTTCTTTTTTTGTTACAGCTGCTGCCACACTGTAATATGAACTGAAAAGCCCGGAACCACCTGCCGCCATAGCAGGTACGGTTCCGGGCTTTTTTGCTGTGTGGGTTCGGTCAGCGCAGGGGGGTTAATCTGTCAGCTTTGCTTTCTGCAGTGCAGCCACGATCAGCGGAATGAGGATGAGCTGCGCCACGATGCCGGGCACGGCAGTGAGCACCGCACCGGACAGGAACGCGCTGAACGGGAAGCTGGAGCCGGACAGACCGGCCAGCACAAAGCGCACCGCACCCCAGACAAGGCGGCCTGCCACCATCGAGGTGACAAGGGTGGTGTAGATCATGGGCAGGGTGTGCTGCACCTTGCGGTACATGAAACCGGCCACAGCGCCGTATGTGGCCAGCTCAAAGGCCATGGCGATGGCAATGGGGTACATCGGGGGCATCCCGAACAGTACCGAGCGGAGCAGCGGGGCGGCAAAGCCCAGTGCCAGGCCCCAGGGGCCGCCCAGCACAAAGCCTGCCAGCAGCACCGGGAAGTGCATGGGGCAGAGCATATTGCCGATCTGCGGCACATGGCCGGTGATCATGGGCAGCACAAAGGCCAGTGCCAGAAACAGTGCGGCCAGCACCAGATCACGGGTGGTGGAACGGGTCTTGGTATTCATCAATGATTCCTCCTGAAAATGCACAGACAAAAAGGGCCTGCCGCCAGCACGCGCGCCAGCGGCAGACCCCTTCATGGTGTCTGTTTCAAAATAATGTTTGCGGGGAGAAACACGGGCTTCGGCCCGCAAAGCCCCGGCTTCAGCCGGGAATTGTGCAAAAAGTATAGCAGATGCAAAGCCGCCTTGTCAAGCTCAGCGGATGAGGATGGTTACGGGGCGGTGTTTGCCGATTTTTGAAATTTGTAGATGTAATAAAAGGAATCTTCACCGGGGCCTTCTGCAAATGTACTGTTACAGACATTGACGTGAGAATAACCCTTGTCGGAGGCTGCATTCAATTCGGCATCAGAAAGCAAAGCGGCCAAAAGCTGCAAAAATGTTTTGCGGGGGCAAAATGGCCCTGCATTTTCAACAAAAACGGGAACATTTACAAGCGATTTTGCCAAGGGATGTACATTTTGACGAAAGAACCTTGACGTTTTTGCATAGAATAGATAATATAGACTTGAGAAATAGCGCATCGGGGCGTACGGCCCGGGTGCGTACCATATCCGATGCAAACGCTGAGGTTCATACGGGAGGACCAAAGATGACAAATGCAGAAAAGCTTACCCTGGCAAAACACGCCTGCCACATCCGCATGGGCGTGATCGAGGGCACTCACAGCGCCAAGTGCGGCCATCCGGGCGGCAGCCTGGATATCGCCGAGGTGCTGGCGTACCTCTATTTCGTAGAGATGAAGGTAGATCCGAAGGATCCCAAGAACCCTGACCGCGACCGTCTGGTGCTCTCCAAGGGCCATGCGGCTCCGGCGCTGTACGCCGCGCTGGCTGAGCGTGGGTTCTTCCCGGTGGAGGACCTCAAGACCCTGCGCAAGATCGGCAGCTACCTGCAGGGCCACCCCAACATGAACAGTGTGCCGGGCGTGGATATGTCCACCGGCAGTCTGGGTCAGGGCGTGAGCGCCGCCTGCGGCATGGCACTGGGTGCCAAGCACGCCGGTAAGCCCATCAATGTTTACACCATCCTGGGTGACGGCGAGGTGGAAGAGGGCGAGTGCTGGGAGGCCTTTATGTTTGCTTCTCACTACGGCCTGTCCAACCTCTGCGTCATGCTGGACCGCAACCATCTGCAGATCGACGGCACCACCGAGACCGTGATGAACAGCGCCCCGCTGGAGGAGAAGCTGAAGGCCTTCAACTTCAATGTGCTGACCATCAACGGCCACGATCTTGATGCCATTGAGAGCGCCATCGCCGCTTTCCACGCTGAGAACGAAAAGCCCACCTGCATCATTCTGGATACCCTCAAGGGCAAGGGCGTTTCCTTTATGGAGAACTCCGTTGACTGGCACGGAAAGGGCCCCAACGATGAGGAATACGCACAGGCCATGCAGGAGCTGAATGCAGCTTACGCCGCGCTGGAAGAGGAGGACAAGTAAGATGGCAGAAGTGAAGAAGATCGCTACCCGTGACAGCTACGGCAACACCCTGAAAGAGCTGGCCGCCGAGGGCCACGACGACCTGGTGGTGCTGGACGCTGACCTGGCTGCCGCCACCAAGACCGGCATGTTCCGCAAGGCGCACCCGGACCGTCACTTCGACTGCGGCATTGCAGAGGGCAACATGATGGGCGTGGCCGCAGGTCTGGCCACCATGGGTTACGTGCCCTTTGTTTCCAGCTTTGCCATGTTTGCCGCAGGCCGTGCCTTTGAGCAGATCCGCAACTCGATCGCCTACCCCCGCCTGAACGTCAAGATCGGTGCCACCCACGGCGGCATCTCCGTGGGCGAGGACGGCGCTTCCCACCAGTGCTGCGAGGACTTTGCCCTGATGCGCA
>OGPU01000983.1_pt1 | contig 27680 bp, 17 predicted proteins | sample 1552991 | NCBI WGS metagenome assembly OGPU01 (sample SAMEA2580296, study PRJEB22360) | human gut metagenome | biome: human gut; feature: human-associated habitat; material: faeces | place: Denmark | collected 2008/2010 | reverse complement strand
ACATCCTTGACATTTCCGGAAAGAAATATGCGTTTGATTCAACAACGATTCCGTTATGCCTTGCAACATTCCCTTGGGCAAAATTCCGAAGCAAGAAAGGAGGAGTGAAGGCTCATGTCTTATATGACATTGAAGCACAAGTTCCTGCCTTCTATACTGTAACCACTGCATCAAAGCATGATTCTACAGCAATGTCTTCAATCCATTATGAACCGAACGCTTATTATATATTCGACAGGGCTTATGATTCTTTTAAAGAGCTCTATAGGATACATCTTACAGACTCTTTCTTTGTTGTCAGAGCCAAAACGAATTTAAAGTATAAGACAGTCAAATGGAAACGAAGGATGCCAAAGAATATAATGACTGATGCGGAAGTGAAACTGACCGGTTATCTCTCCGGGAAGAAATATCCTGAGTCATTCAGACTCGTCCGATATTACGATGAAGAAGATGACCGTGAGTTCACTTTTCTGACGAATGCGAAACAACTTTCTGCACTGGATGTTGCCAATCTTTACACGAAAAGATGGTTGATTGAACTGTTCTTCAAATGGCTCAAGCAGCACCTCAAGATAAAGAAATTCTGGGGCACAACAGAGAACGCCGTCCGCATACAAATCAGTGTGGCTATTATCACATACTGTCTTGTGGCTATTGTCCAACATGACATGAAGTTGAAACGCTCAACTTATGAAGTTTTGCAAATTCTCAGCATATCATTGACTGACAAAACCCACTTGCGTGACCTGTTCGACAAGACTAATTTCAATGATGCCAAAGATCTAAATGATCCCCTGATTCCGGGGCTATTTGATTAATTATTTAACTCGTCCCATTTTAACGGGACACTAATGAATTTGAACATTAAAATTAAACATGTCCGGATTGCTACCAACAATTCCGGAATAAACAACTCACTCAAACACCGGCATAGCTACGAACAAATTGCCGGTGTTTATTTTGCAGTAATAACTACCTGATTATTTTCATCCATTACGAAACGCACGTCCACCACCGTCTCTATCACTTTAAACAATTCTTCCAACGGCATACTTTTATCGATTACCCCCGTAAAAGTCACAGCTCTCACGGTCTCGTCGGAAAACACCGTTTCCACCCCATACCAACGGTACACCTGTCTCATAATCTCCTCCAACGACATCCGGCTAAACACAAACAGTCCATCTTTCCAGGCAATATATTCCCGTACATCCACTTTCTTCACGTTCAAACTCTCTGCCGACGCAGCAGCCTGCTCTCCCGGAACCAATACAATCTGACGTGTTCCTCTCCCAACCCTTACCTTCCCCTCTACCAGCGTTGTCACGACATCGGTACGTTCCGGGTAAGCATTTACATTAAAGTGCGTTCCCAAAACATTCACTTCCACCCCCTGCGCCATAACCTTAAACGGATGTTCCTTATCTTTAGCCACTTCAAAATACGCCTCACCCTCCAAATATACTTTACGTTCATTACCCGTAAATACTTCCGGATATTTCAAGCGGCTGTCCGAATTTAAATACACAACCGTTCCGTCTGATAAGCGTAACTGATATTCCGCCGCTACAGGAACTTCCAATATATTAAACCGCTCAGCCGCCCTATTTTTCTGTCCACTTACCTCATATACAAGTCCCCCGATACTATCCCGGCGGATAGTTACCGCATCGGTCGTCAGAGATTCTTCCAGCTGTTGCTCATCTACCGCAATTTTTTTCCCAAATGCCAAAGTCAGCATAACGGCATTCTGCGGACGTACATATCCTTCCATTTGCTGCTGTTGCTCATTCCCACGGCCATTCCAAAGGATATATCCCGCCACACCTAACCCCAAAGGTAACACTACGGCAACTGCATACTTTATCACATTCCACCATAATCTCCGCTCCTTATTCCTTACCGTACCTATCTCCCTTTGTACTTTATCAAACACTTCTTCTATATCCAACTCCGGTTCTTTCACAGCCATATACATTTGGTCGACAACTTCCCGCACCTGCAATTCATCTTTGTTCCCCTCTTCATAAAGAGCTGCCCATACTTTACGGAATAATTCCTCTTTGGTACTTGTATCCATGCTCCTGCATTTTGAAATTCTTTTATAAAGAACATGAACATCCCGAAAGGGTGAAAAAATTATAGTATTTTTTTTAAGGAAAGTAAAAATAAAATAGTAAGATACATATTATCAGGAGATTTCTGAACCGTATTTTTTAATTTCTTATAAGCAATCTTCACTTGTGACTTTACTGTATTCACCGACACCCCCAATTCCTTGGCCGTATCTGTATAGCTCATTCCCTCAATTACAGACATCACAAATATCTTTCTACATCCTTCCGGCAATGCATCAATTACTTTCTTTATAGTCAATAATTTAGCATCTACATCAATCTCATCGTACGTCAACCCAGCTAACCATTCCTGCTCACGCACAATCTCTTTTTCCTGCCTGATCCGGATATTTTGATGCCGGATATAATTCAACACATAATGCCGCACACAAGAATATAAATAACCCTCTATGGCAATATCAGGCTTCATCTCTTTCCGATGATTCCACAAATACACAAAACTTTCCTGAACAGCATCTTCTGCCACAGCTGTATCCCGATAAAGTCCTAATGCCACAAGCTGCATACTTCGCGCATATTTCCGGAACAAACGTTCAAAAGCCTTCACATCGCCGGCAATAAACTTATTTATGGTTATCTGATCTAACATGATTCAATTACAAAATTGAAAAAAATAAATACAAACACAATTCTACCCAACAATTTTTTTCGAAAAAAAATAAAAATATCACCAATACCATTATTTCTCAATCACACTTTTTATATACTTTTGTAAGGAAAAACAACAAATACAATTATGGCACAACTTCCTTCTATACCAAAGGGAACAAGAGATTATTCACCTGAAATCATGGTGAAGCGCAATTATATATTCGATACGATCAAGAGTGTTTTTAAACTATACGGTTATATGCCGCTGGAAACGCCAGCCATGGAAAACCTGTCCACTTTAATGGGCAAGTACGGAGAGGAAGGGGATAAGCTATTATTCAAAATCTTAAATTCAGGAGATTTTATCGGCAACATCCCCGATCAGGAATTAGTAGAAAAGAATAGTATAAAGCTCACCAACAAGATCTCAGAAAAAGGATTACGTTATGACCTGACTGTCCCTTTCGCACGATTTGTCGTACAACATCAAAGCGAATTAACCTTTCCTTTCAAACGTTATCAAATCCAGCCGGTTTGGCGGGCCGATCGGCCTCAAAAAGGACGTTACCGGGAATTTTATCAATGTGACGTAGATGTTGTCGGAAGTGACTCGCTTTTGCATGAAGTAGAGTTGATTCAAATGGTCGACGAAGTATACCGGCGTCTGAAAATCAAGGTGCGTTTATTAATCAATAACCGGAAAATACTGGCAGGAATTGCAGAAATCATAGGTTATCCGGACCAGCTGACAGATATTACAGTAGCCATCGATAAAATGGACAAAATCGGTCTGGACAAGGTTAATGCTGAATTACGGGAAAAAGGAATCACCGAAGAAGCAATCGTCAAATTGCAACCTATTTTGAACCTGGAAGGAAGTAATAGTGAGAAGCTGGAAAAACTCAAAACTATTTTACAGGATAGCCCTATCGGTTTAAAAGGTGTCGAAGAACTATCCATGGTATTCGATTATCTGAAGGATGTGGACATCCGGACCGAAATCAAACTGGACCTTACCCTGGCCCGTGGTTTGAGTTATTATACCGGTGCTATTTTTGAAGTAAAAGCCTTAGATGTCCAGATCGGTAGTATCACCGGAGGTGGACGTTATGATGACCTGACCGGTATTTTCGGATTAAAAAATATGTCGGGAGTAGGTATATCCTTCGGTGCCGACCGTATTTTCGATGTCATGAATCAACTGGATCTGTTTCCCAAAGATAATATGACAACCACTCAGATCCTTTTCGTCAATTTCGGTAAGCAGGAAGAAAGATATTGTTTACCACTTCTCAAACAACTGCGGGAAGCCGGTATCAATGCGGAAATTTATCCGGAAGCCGCTAAAATGAAAAAACAGATGACTTATGCAGATAAAAAAGAGATACCTTTCGTAGCCCTGATCGGCGAAAATGAAATGCAAGAAGGTATTATCTCCCTGAAAAATATGCTATCGGGTGAACAGCATAATGTTACAACGGAAGAGTTAGTCGAAAGACTCAAGCGATAAGACGAATAAAACATTCATCAACCGGTATTTATGCAGATATATAAAAAGGAACATCGTCCCCTGAAAAGTCACGGATACGATTCCAGATGTCCATGATAAAATGAAAAAGAACAGTGAAAACGGGAAACAACTTTCACTACATGTGATGTGTGCATTTTTCAATTTTTAATTTTCAACATTCAATTATCATGGTACATTATATATCTCCAGCACCTCTTACATTCGAGGTCATCGATAAAATTTTAAGTAAGAATTACAAACTGGCTCTTTCCGAAGATAGTAAAAAATTAATCAACGATTGTAAAGCCTACCTGGATCATAAAATCGAGAGTTCTGCCAAACCTTTATATGGCATAACGACAGGTTTCGGTTCATTATGCAAAATCAGTATTTCCAAAGAAGACCTCAGCCAATTACAGGCCAACCTGGTGATGTCACACGCTTGTAGTCTTGGAGAACCGATTCATCAGGATATCATTCGTCTGATGTTATTGCTGAAAGCACATGCTTTGTCGCTGGGGAAATCCGGCGTGCAGTTAGTGACCGTCGAACGGATCATCGATATGTTCAATCATAATGTATTGCCGGTAGTTCGTGAATTAGGTTCTTTGGGAGCCTCCGGCGACTTAGCTCCTTTGGCCAATCTATTTTTACCTTTAATTAACGAAGGAGAAGTGTGGTATAAAGGCAAGATTTGCGATGCAAAAGCAATCAATGCCAAATTGGGTTGGGCCCCGATCGAACTCGGAGCTAAAGAAGGATTGGCACTATTAAACGGTACTCAGTTTATGAGTTCTCATGCCGTATATGCTTTATTGAAAGCTTTCAAGATTGCCAAATATGCCGATATCATCGGAGCGCTTTCATTAGAAGCTTACGACGGTCGAATCGATCCTTTCTTACCTCAGATCCAGGCCGCACGTCCTCACCCGGGTCAGATCGAAACAGCACGCAATATCCGTACTTTACTGGAAGGGTCCGAATTCCAGCAAAAAGAAAAAACACATGTTCAGGATCCCTACTCTTTCCGTTGTATGCCACAAGTTCACGGAGCCAGTAAAGACAGTATCATGTATGTCGCTTCTGTTGTAGAACGGGAAATTAATTCCGTAACGGACAATCCCACCATTTTCATGGAAGACGATTTGATTATTTCCGGCGGCAACTTCCACGGTCAACCTCTGGCTTTGGTGATGGACTTCCTGAGTATTGCTTTGGCAGAGTTAGGCAGTATATCCGAGCGGCGTACTTACCGGCTGATTTCAGGTGACCGGGGAAATATTCCTGAATTCCTGGTAGCCAATCCGGGCCTGAACTCCGGTTTTATGATTCCTCAATACGCAGCAGCAGCTATTGTAAGCAAAAATAAACAATTGTGCACTCCCTGTTCTGTAGACTCTATTCCTTCTTCCAACGAACAGGAGGACCATGTCAGCATGGGAGGAAATGCAGCGACGAAAACGGTTAAGGTTGCCGAAAACGTAGAACGTATTTTAGCAATAGAACTGATGAATGCAGCTCAGGCAATCGATTTACAGCGGCCAACCAAAACCTCACCTTACCTGGAAGAGTTCCTGAAAGAATTCCGTAGCATCGTCCCCTTCAACGGGCAAGACAGAGTGATGTATAAAGACATCGATGCCGCCACAGAATTTTTAAAACAAGGTGATTTCGAATAAAGCCCAGCGATTTCTTCAGTAGAGTATCCCCCAAGTCAAAAAAGCTTTGGGGATATTCCCGAAGAAATTCTTTCATTCATTACGATGTTTGCGCAGATAACGTGTCAAACTTCTTTCACCAATCAAAAGAAGTATAAAAATCCCCAGCAACACAAGGATACGCATACAAACCCCGGAATACAACGAAAAAGTAAAATGACGCATATCGATCATCATCACACTCAACAAGATCGATAAAACATCCAGATACATCACTCCCCGGATCAGTTTCAATCTTTTACTTTTCAATATCTTATTTCTACTTTCCATATTGCCAATAAAGATAACAATCCTAAAATAAAAGACAAAACTTTTCTTTTCTTACCACAAATTATTTTTAATTTTATGGAATTCCATTCGTTTTTGCATCTCTAAGACGATAAATATTTCGTATGTATCATAAAAATAGAAACAGATGAGACTAAGTAAACTTTTAATCGGCATACTATTATTTATAGGTTCAGCCACTTACGCACAGCACTCCCCGCAGGACACCTTGACGGCCTACTACTATCGATATCCTCAACAAGCCATCAAAGACGCCGAGGCACTATACCGACAAGCCATCAAAAACAACGATACCCCTTTACTGATCAAATCATTGATTTTAAAAACTACTTTTACGTTAGCGATCGATCACGAGGACTATCCGGCAATATTAAGCGAAGTCGAAAAATACCTTTCCCAGGAGACGGATTCTGCCGGTATAGCTGTCATAAATTCCTATTGTGCCCAGCTTTATGCAGAGTACTACAATAACAACAGCTATCTGATCAACCAACGCACCCCCGTAACCGATTATATTCCGGAAGATATAGCAAGCTGGAGCAGTAATATTTTCGCCGAAAAAATCAAAAAATGTGTAGCAGCCTCTCTGCTTCCTGCCCGAAAATTACAAGAAACTCCTTTGAGTGCATACAAAGCCATACTGACTTCTTTGACTCCAGCGGATTCATTACGTCCTACACTTTACGACTTTCTTTGTTACCGGGCTATAAATATTCTTTTGCAAACCAATACTCCCGGCTTTGCAGAACCATCTTCCGATTCTCCTTTACTATTCGCTCCGGCCGACGAATTTATCGCCACTCCTATTCCCGCAGAACTAAAAGGGCGGTCGGCTACCATTTTACAGATATGGCAAGAATTACTCCGGTTCCGGAAAAACGAGGCTAATCTTCCAGCTCTTCTGACCACCGACTTGGACCGTCTGGAATATGCCAAAAAACTTTCTTCCGAAGACAGAGATTCACTTTATCTAAAAGCTTTGCAGGAACTGACCCAAAAATACATCGGCAGTCCTTTTGTCATCGAAGTGATGGCTAAAGAAGCCAATGAATATGTACAAGCCCTATCTTCCTTTACATTTGGGCAATCTGCCGATCCACAACAACTCATCAAAGAAAAAGAAAAGATCATCAACTTCTGCGAAAAAGGGATACATTTATATCCTAAATATACACGTATCAACTTGCTACGTTCGATCGTCAGCGAAATGAAAGCTCCTAAACTATCGCTCCAACTCCCTGAAGTAATCTACCCGGAAGAAAAGGTTGCCTTAAAACTGACTTCACAGAACCTGGACAATGCCACCTTACAAATCTACCGAATCGATCTCACGACCGAGGCATACGAACAATTGAAAAATCAGGATAAGAACAATGTCCAACGTAAAGTTTACGAAAAACGTTTCACCTTAACTCCCAGTCTGATCGAACAAGATACCACCATCCATATCCCCCTTCCCGAAGCCGGACTCTATCAGATTTCATTAAATACAACGGAGACAAAACATAGTGTATCCCAAACTGTTATCGCCACCCATTTATTTTCAAATTCTCAGAACAGCAAGAACCAGCAAATTTATTCCGTATACGATTCGAAGAGTGGCAAACCCATTCCCAAGGCCAAAATTCTTCTTTATAAACCCAACTATCCGGGTTACACCCTACTAGACACAGTGTTTACCAATTCCCGGGGACTGGCATTCTCTTCCCAAAATTTATCTAAACAAAATCTGGCTTATCAGGTAATCAATCCGGAGAACCCTAATGGTCCCATCAACCCGATATACCGGTGGTATACCTCTCCTACCTCTCAAAACCATACGACCTTAATCACCGACAGAAGGATTTACCGGCCAGGCCAAACGGTTTATTATAAAGGTATCGGCTGGAAAGCAACCCTAGATACCCTTTATGCGCTGGAAGGTCAAAAATACAAAATCAGCTTTAAGGATGCCAACGACAAGGAAATCGCCCAACAAGAAGTAACATCCAACCGATATGGTTCCTTCACAGGAAGTTTCGTCATTCCGGCCCGCATCCTTAACGGATATTTTACCCTCTATACCGAAAAAGGTCAGACTACCATCGAGGTTGCGGATTACAAACGACCTGAATTCGAAATCACCTTTCACAAACCGACACGAACCTATTTTGTCGGTGATATCGTCCGGCTGAAAGGACAGGTCGGAAGCTTTTCCGGCGTAAAAATGGCTAATACCGAAATCAATTATACCATTTCGGTATCATCGCCGATATTCTATTTTCCACGTAGAGACACCACAATCCACGGTATTACCAGAAGTAACGCCGAGGGAAATTTCGAGATTACTTTTAAAGCCCAGGATATTCCGTCCTATCCCTCTTTCCGCAACTCCTATCTCTATGAAATAAAGGTAAAAGTGACGGATACCAAAGGTGAAACAGAGGAAGCGGGCACGAGTATTCCCATCTATTCCGGCAAAGCAACCCCAGCTTTACAAATCCCGGAACAAGTGAATAAACAACAACGTACTGCTTTTCATATCTCACTAGAGGAAATCGGCAACGACTCCAGTGCTTATCCGGTAAAGTACACCATACAAAAATTGGTATCCCCCAAACAATTACAAACCAATTTAGAAATCAAAGACACTATCGTAGAAAAAAACATCCTTGAAGGTCATCTAGACGTCTTCCGAAAAGATTCTATTTTTCCGGATTTAACCCAACAAACATCAGGTATATATTTATTTACAGTGGAATGCAACCAAATCAAGACAAATCGAGTCTTTTTCCTCTATTCCCCTCTGGATCAGAAACCACCTTTCCCGACCTACGAGTGGATTGTCAGAGAAAAGACCACTTGCCGTCCGGGCGAAACAGCACGTATTCTTTTCGGCACTTCGGTCAAAGAAGCCTATGTCAGATATGATATTTATACTTCCGATAAATTAATCAAACGGTCTTACCCTGTTCTTTCAGACAAAGTGCTTTCGATCGATATCCCTTTTCTGAAAGAATACGGAAAACAAATCTGGGTGTATATCTCCTACGTAAAGGACAAAAAGTTCTTCTCGGAGATCATCCCTATCCAAAAAACAAAACCGGATCGTAAGTTAACCGTAGAGACCAAAGTTTTCAGAGACCATCTTATCCCAGGACAATCGGAGACCTGGAAACTTCGGGTTGTCGACGCAACAGGAAAACCGGTGACTGCCGAGTTATTGGCTATGATGTACGATGCCTCTCTCGACAAAATCGTACCGAACCATTTTTATTTCCGGCCGATTTATTTAAATCCTGGCACACCTTACGCCTGGATATGTCCATTCCGTTATAATTTCAACAACCGGATTATTTTGTCGGATCATATTTTCAGACGTCCTTCTTATCCTGTCACACCTCTTTCTTTCAGTGGATTACAGACTTATGTATCTTCACATTCCCATTATCGGTTTTCAACCAAAGCGTTGGGAAATACCTACATGACCGGTTCAGCCAAGTTGGCTGCCAGTGATTTTGCAGAAGCGGCATCAGACGAAGCCGGATCATCCGGAATGCCAACCCCCGAAATAAACTACCGGGAGAACTTCCAGGAGACCGCCTTTTTCTATCCCCAACTACAAACAGATCCGGAAGGATATGTCGATATCAGTTTTACTATACCTGACGCGACAACCCAATGGAAATTCACAGCTCTCGCCACGACACCCGCCTTACGGACCGGGCAATTATCCGAAACGATCGTTACTTCCAAACCGCTGATGGTACGCCCGAATCTGCCCCGTTTCCTCAGAACCGGCGATCAGACGGAATTGCAAGTAACCGTCAGTAACCTGTCGGATACTATTCAGCAAGGCAAAGTAAACTTTGAATTTTTCGATCCGGCAAATCAAAAAGTTTTCATGCAGCAAAATCAGACTTTCCGGACACACCCCCAGGGCAGTCAAACGCTAACTTTCCAGTTCACTGTACCGGCAGATATCGATTTGCTGGGATTCAGAGTATCCGCTCAAAGCGGGCACTTCAGTGATGGCGAGCAACATTTGCTCCCCGTATTGCCGACAGAAACTTTAATCACTCAGACCTTACCGATCTACACGAATCAGACCGGCAAGCATACCTTTACGCTAAAACAACCCAACACCACGATCACTCCTTATCGGCTAACTTTCGAATTAACCGAGAATCCGATCTGGTATGCTGTTTTGGCTATCCCCTCCATACAACAACCTCAGAACGAAAATATCACCGACTTATCAGGTGCCTATTATGTCAACAGCATAACCCAGCGTATTATACATGCCAATCCTCATATCGCCGGAGTTATCCGCAGCTGGCATCTATCCGCAGACGACCCGACTTTATTGTCCAAACTGGAACAGAACCAAGAGCTGAAATCCATTTTGCTGGAAGCTTCACCTTGGGTAATGCAAGCACAATCGGAAACAGAATGTATACAGAGTTTGGTTCAATTATTCGACCAAAACAGATTAGATTACCAACAAAAAAGTATACTCCAAAAGCTTGCAGCATTACAAAATCCGACAGGAGGCTGGAGTTGGTTCAAAGGAATGTATCCGAGTCGTTTTATGACTGCCAATGTTCTTGCGATTATGGCCAGGGCTAATCTTACCGGCCAACGGGCTTTCAATGAGCAAGAGAAAGAGATGCAAATAAAAGCACTTCGTTACCTGGATAATGAAATCCGAAAAGATTTTGAGACAACTCCCCAACGAATCGGATACGAACAAATCCTTTACCTCTATGTCAGGAGTCTATATCGGGATATCCCCTTGGGAGATGCTTTGAAAGCACACAAATATTTTATAGCATTAGCTCAAAAGCAATGGAGCGATTTCACTCTGTATGAAAAAGCTTTAACTGCCGTTACATTAAACCGATACGGTTTTAAGCAAGAAGCACAAAACATACTGAAATCCCTGCGCCAATATGCAGTCACGAATAATGAACAAGGGATGTACTGGCCTAATAACCGGAGACAAATTTACAGAAATTCAGCCATTCAGACTCACGTTGCCTTGATGGAAGCTTTTTACGAGTTAGAAGGGAATACGCCCGAGACCGAATTGATGAAACAATGGTTACTCCGGCAAAAACAAACTCAAAATTGGGGAAACGTTCCTTCTACCGTAGACGCGATCTATGCCCTGCTGTTAACAGGGAAAGATCAACTGAATCAATCTGAAAAAATAACTGTCGAATTAGGGAAACAGACATTACCGGTCTCTACTACCGCTAATCCCTTAGGTTATTTAAAGTATACCTATACAGCATCCGAAATCCAACCCGATATGCTGAATGCCGATATCACCCAAACGACCGATTCTCCTAGCTGGGGCGGTTTATATTTGCAATACTTCGAAAAATTCGATCAGGTACAACAACAGAAAGGAATACTCAGTGTCACTAAAAAACTCTTTATTGAAAAAATAGGGTCGGATGGCAAGCAAGAACTCCTTCCTCTCGGAAAGGAAAAACTGAAAACAGGAGATAAAGTGATTACCCGCCTAACGCTTTCTTTAAAACAAGACATGGATTTTCTTTACCTGAAAGATTTCAGAGCTGCCTGTTTCGAACCCATCGGGCAGTTATCGGGCAATCAATGGAAATTCGGTACCGTATACTATGAAGAATCTAAAGATGCCGTTACCAATTTCTTTTTCAATTCTCTGGCCAAAGGTACCTACGTATTGGAATACCCGGTATGGGTAAATCAGGCAGGCACCTATCAGGACGGGATCGCAACTTTCCAAAGCATGTACGCCCCGGAATATACGGCCTATAGTGAGGCAGGAAAAATAACCGTAACCAAGTAACAAAAAAAGCTGAGGTTTACCCTCAGCTTTTTTTACTCTTCAATCACCAACCGGAAACCGGAGCCGTGAACGTTCTCTATCTTTATATTCTGATCGTCTTTAAAATATTTCCTCAATTTAGTCACATAAACATCCATACTTCTGGCTGTAAAATAATCATTGGTCCCCCATATCTCGGTCAATGCTTTCTCACGGGGTAACAAGCCATCTTTATAATTATACAGCAATTCCAGCAGACGAGCCTCTTTCGGGGTCAATTTGATTTGTTCCTCATTTTTTGTGATCGTCCGCAATTCGGTATTGAACACATATTCACCGATAGTGATAAATTTCGGTTTAGGCTCGGCTTCTTCGTGTTTACTACGGCTAAGGATCGCTTTAATCTTCAAAATCAGTACTTCAGAATCAAAAGGCTTTACAATATAATCATCCGCCCCGATCTCATAACCTTGTTTCATATCTTCTTTCATACTTTTAGCCGTGATATAAACAAAGGGCACATTTCCATCGATCTCACGAATTTTTTTACCTAAGGTAAAACCGTCCATTTCAGGCATCATAACATCCAGTAAACAGATGTCGAACTTATCTTTCCGGAAAGCCTCCAAACCATCGTTACCATTCACACATAAAGTAACTTCATAATCGGATAATTCCAAATAAGATTTCAATACCGAACCAAAACAGGGGTCATCTTCCACTAACAATATTTTCTGTGCCATACTTTTTGATTTTTGACTTACGATTTACAATTTACGATTTCAACTTTTAATGCAAGGCTTTTCAAAGCTCTTTTCGTAAATCATAAATCTGAAATCTAAATTATTTTATTCTTTTTTAAATTCTATCTCTACCAAAGTTCCTTTATTTTTCCTGGAAGTCAATTTCACGCTTCCACCGTGCAACTCTACGATAGACTTCACATAACTCAGCCCCAATCCGAATCCTTTCACGTTATGTAAATTTCCACTCGGGACACGGTAAAAACGTTTGAATACTTTCTTCTGGGCTTCTTTCGATATGCCGATACCATGATCTTGCACTCCGATCAGATAAGCTCCGGTCTTTTCTTGTGTATATACCAATATATCCGGTTTTCCGCCCGAATATTTAATGGCATTATCGATCAGATTGCATACAGCATTCATCATATGAACTTCATCTACCGAACGGATGAAATGATCGGCTTCAAACTTGCACTCCAAAGTTCCGCCGGCATTTTGGACAATGAGCATAAAATGTTCAGCTGCTTCTCTGACCATTTCATTGATATCTACCTCAGTCTTATTTATTTGCAATTCTCTCCGATCCAACTTCGCTTGTTGCAAGATCCGCTCGACGTACTTATTCATCCGGTCATTTTCACTCTTAATCATGGTATTGAATTTCAGGATCTGTTCCCGGTCGTTCAATACCTTATCTTTCATAATAGCAGAAGTAGCCAGAGATATCGTCGCTATCGGGGTCTTGAATTCGTGCGTCATATTATTGATAAAATCGTTCTTGATGACCGATAATTTCTGTTGACGCATAATGATAACGATCGTAATAATAAATACGAACATCAACCCGAAAATACAGAATCCGGAAGCTAAAAACAGCCACCCCATATTTTCCAGTAAGACCGGCTGCACCGACTCAAAGCTCACCCCCAGATAATATCCTTTTTTGACTAAATCCTGTTGAAACAGTTCCACATAATAAAAATTCTTAGGAGCCCCACCTTTTACCCTGTTCAGCAGTCCCTGTTTAGTCATAATCTCATAAGTGAAAGGCAAATGAATATTATAAGTCCGGAAACCATACAATAATAAATTATCGATATCAATATGAGCCAGACGTTGTTCGGCAGATACATTTTCCGGATCTTTTTCATGAAGCAAACGTATCAGAAATTCTTGCATCTGCTGACTGAATTGTGCCAGTCTGGCAGCCCGCGCCGTACTATCCCGCTGAGGTAACTCCATCGACCGGATCGTTTGCTCGATAAATTCCTGATCCATTTTCTTCCCGATTCCGGAACGGGCATACGGGACAACCGAAAACAAATAGGAACGCTCTCCTTTCAACCGATTGATATCGTTATTCAGAATATTAAACAAATTGTTGGAATACCATTCAGAGGAGGTTCCCCCTTGCTGGGAAGCGATCAGGTCATTGTAGTTTTTAATCTCCCCGATCTGTTCATTCATTTCCTGTTTGTATCTCAGGTAATTGAATTCATCGATCCGGTTGACCACCCGGTTCAATACATCGTATACCTGCGAAGTAAATTTCGTTTCCCGTTCCCGGATAGCATATTTTATCCACAGCCATTGCACAACGACTACTGCCGTAAATGCAGCCATCATCACAACCAAAAGAATTTTAATAATTGTCTTCTTTATCATACTCCAGGAATATCTCCGTAAAAATAGTATTTATTACAAAATAATCAAAATCTGTATGATATGAAAATAAAAGGGGGTACCGGACAGGTACCCCTAAAAACAACTAAGTAATAAAAACGGGAAAACAAAACCATTTACATGGCTTTACTTTTATTGCAATTTTTCTGCAGTAGTCTTATAAACATTACTTTCCTTATTGGCAATCTCCAATTTCTTGAACAGCTCTCTCTGTAAATCGAGACTATCTTTCAGTTCGTCTTGTAATAAGAAAAGAGACAATTCCATCGTCGGGTTAACTTCGATCAGGTTCTTGACATATTTAGCACGAGCGGATATAACGTTGTCTTTGCAACTGATGAACTCCCAACAATACTTCTTCTTCTTTCGATCTTTTGGGTTTTTCCATGATCTTTTTGATTGCTTTGTCGATCGGTTCGATCGGTCCTTCATATTTCTCCTTGAACATTTTTTTCAACTTCGCATATTCCATATCCAAGCCCGAACCTTTCACTTCAATTTGATCAGGGAATTTAATTTTTCCCTGAATCCATATCTGATCTTTACTATCGAGAATAAATTCTAATGTATTTTTTCCTGCCACATCCACCCATACTCTAGCTGGTATTTGCAATGCCTCTGTTTCGAGATCGATATTACCGTCAGTAACATCTTGCTGGGCTAAGATCACCAATCCTTGTTGTCCCGGCATCTCTGCCAACAATTTTACAGTACCCTGTAAACCAATAACTTTTCCTCTGACTTTTACCTTATTAGAATTACATCCGGCTAATAAAAGCGTAAAAGCAATTAAAAATAAACAAATCCTTTTCATTTTCTTATATCACTTTGTAAATTTTATAGCGCAATTTTCTACAAAGATATAAAAAAACCAAATGAACCAAGAAAATTTAAGAATTTGTTTCGGTTACAAAAGTTAAAAAGCGTGTACCCTTAAAGCTCCAATGTTTCAAATAATTGCAAAATCTGTCCCGAAGGTCTGGGCGCATTCGAATTTAAAATTTTCCCATCAGGCCCGATCAGGATAAATCTCGGCACACTGATAATCATATAATCTTCTGCAAATTTATCTGCAGCCCCACTAAAGGTATGATTTCCAGCATAGGGATTCTGATGCAGAAAATTTAGCCAGGTATTCTGCTCGTCAGCGTTTCTTCCCACCGCGACAGTCAAAAATTGAATATTTTTACCGGCATATTTCTTTTGTAATAAATTCAAATAAGGCAACTCACTTTTACAAGGTACACACCAAGTCGCCCATACCATGATATACAAATAGGATCCCCGGAAAGCTTCTAAAGTCACTGTTTTCCCCTCGGTATCCCGAAGGGCAAAATCAGGAGCATCGTGTCCCGGTAGAATCTTTTCCCACAATTCTACCATACCGTCGATATAAGCGATTTTATTCGGATCCGTACATTCCTGATGGAAAACGGACAACAAATAATCAGCTCCCTCAATTCCGTTATTTTCACAGATATAATTATAAACGAGCTGAGTCAGTAAAAAACTCTTAATCGTCGGACTATTTACGGTAGCCAGAATATAATCGGCAATCCCGTCGGAATAATTCTCCCATCCCTGAGCACCGCGACTTCCTTGTATATAAACATAATTCAGCAAGAAATCACGGTAATCTTTTGCTCCGATCAGTCTTTCATTATTAATCGAGAAAGAAGATAAGAAATCGGAAAAAACACTCCCCGGACGATAGTCTTCGTCCGGATACATATTCCTCCGGAAAGAGGGATACAACGACGCTCTTACAGCAATGGAATATCCGATTCGTTGTTTTTCCAATTCTGTAAAAGAATCGTCAAAATTTTTCGCTTCCAGCAATTTCACCTTTTCGTCGATAAGTGCCCTCATCTTCTGTACGAACTCTTCTTCGTTCAGCGCATAATAGTCTTTATCGAAAAAGACTGCAATCTCCTGTTCTTTCAGGTAGCTATTGATCCCACCCAAACTCCCCCGAAAATACAAAGACCCCGAGAAATTTTTTGCATTCACATAGATTTCCAGATCCTCTCCCGGACTCAGATAAAGATTCAGGGCATTATGTAACATCGTGGCATATCCACCTTTTACCATATCGATCTTACCTGAAAAAAAACCTTGCTGATCCAAGGACAAAGTATAAATGCTGTCGTCTACCAAAATACTGACAATAGAATCTCCGTTTTCAATCCGTCCACTGACTTGTACAACGTCACTTTTCGAACATGAAAACAAAGAAACCAGCACCAATATTAAAACAATTATTTCTTTCATTATTTTTCAGCCAATTATCAGCCATAATAAGCCATATTACTCTGATTAGCAAATATAAAACAACAATCGGGAAAAATATGTTAAAGAAAGGCTAAAAGAAAAGATTGTTCTGAATAAGAAAATAAAAAAAGCTGCGGAAATAAAATCCGCAGCTTTATATTGAACTATGGCATTCAACTTATTTTACAATAGCTTGGAAATCAGCATTGTCAAACAATTTAGCGAATTCCATATCAGTAGCAGCTAATTTCTTCATAGAAGCATCTTTGCTACAAGCAGTTTTCAAGTTAGAAAGCACTGCACTATTATCGTTGTTACGGGCAGCGATAACAGCTTTCAGGTAAGAAGCCAAAGCAGAATCATCTTTACCTTCATTCAGTTTTTTAGCAGCTTCGTTATTGTTACCTGCCAGGATATTAGCTAAAGCAGCATTGACACAATTGCATTTTCCAAAATAGTCTACAGCAGCTTTATAGTCACCTTTCATGATAGCCACAATACCTTTGTTGTAGTTTACTTCGTTGCCAGCACCGGTAGCAGCACCGAACAATACTTCAGCTTCTTTTACGTTACCGTTGATCAATTCAACAGCACCTAAGTTGTTCTTAATCGTTTTATTGTTTGCAGACAAAGCATTCGCTTTTTCGAAGTCAGCTTTAGCCTGAGCAACTTTACCCGTTTCGAACAGAATCATACCTGCGTCGTTAAAACCTCTCCAGTCGTTCGGGAATTGTCTCATAGCAGCTTCGTAGATAGCTAATTTATCTCCATTATTATCGAACAGCGTAGCTGCATACAATAATTCTTCAACATTCAGAGCAGAAGGATTAGATTTTGCCAGGTTACGGATTTCTTCATCCGATTTACCGATACGTTCTGCATTTACAACAAATTTAGAACGTCTCAGTTTCGGCAGGATTTGTTCAGCCACTACAGAATAAGCAGAAGAAATATTTTTGATTTCTCTTTCTCTTACTTCAGGATCTGAATACATAGCCAGTACACGCAAGATTAATTCTTTGTCGCGGATATTAGATTCTTCCATCGCTTTTTTGAAACCTTCCCAGTCTTCAGCCACAACATATTTTTTGAAGAAATCCAAGTCTTTGTATTCTTCTACTTTATTTTTCTTCATGTTGTTTTTAACGAACTTGTCAGCAGCACCTTCCCGGTTGTTAGCCAAATTCTCGTTAAAAGACATCGGACCATCAGGAGAAGCATAAGACTGAATCTGGATATTTTTCAATTCCATATCTTCTGCAGCTTTCGCATCTTTGATGAATTTTTCCATTGCCTTGATTTCTTTTGAACTCATTTCTTTGGTACGGATCTGAGCAGAATTGATCAAGTAATAGATAGCAGCTTCCTGTTCTTCCTTGGTGATTCTTTCGAACTGATCCGCACCGATAGCGATAGCCGGAGCATTATTCACCATAGTAGCGGTAGCAATCACACCATCAGCAATTTTACGGGATTCATAATCAGCAGATTTTTTACCTTTAGATCCCTGAAATTTCACATACAAGCCGGAAACTCTCATTCCTTCTTCAAAAGGAACGGTTCCACTATAATTGACAGTCTTTTCGGTAGCATAAGGTACAACCTCGTTGTTTCCCTGCACTTTTTCGCCCTGGAAAGTTTTAGGATCATAAGCTTTTTCCCCACCATTTTGGAATTTTAAAACCGGAGTAGCAACCAAAGTTACTTTCTTGTTAAAATATTTAGCAGGAATAGTAGCATCGATTTTAAGGTCTACTTGGCCACCTTTAGCTTCCAGCATTTCAGGAGTTACCTTATAAGCAATGTTCTTTTCTAATCTTTTCATCTTATTCAGAGATGAACAAGAAGCAACAACAAACCCGGCTAACGCAACGGTAGCAACAGTTTTCAATGTTCTTTTCATAATCACTTTCAAATTTATTCTTAATATTCAAATTGGTTGCTCAATAAGCAAAGCAAATGTATAAAAAAATATTAAAACATTCACTTATCTGGAAAAATATTGAAACTAATCTACATTAATTTTATGCATCACTAACTTTTCTGCTTTTTCGATGGCTTTTTCTATTCCTTCCGGATAGGCCCCTCCCGCAGTTGCAAAGAAAGGTTGTCCGCCTCCGCCACCTTTTATTTCCTGAGCAGCTTCACGCACGATCTGACCGGCATTCAACCCGTAGTCTTCCGCTATACTATTACTGATCATCACGGTCAGGTGAGGCTTCCCGGCATTTACACCTCCCGCAATGAAAATCACTTTTTCATATTCCCCTTTCAGTTGAAAAGCGATGTCTTTCACCTGAGCTGCAGGGATAGACAAATTCGTTATGATCAGGTTGATATCCCGGTATACCTTTTTCTCGTTTTTCAACCGTTCTTTCAACAAACGCAAGCTTTCTTTAGCAAATTTTTCGGTTTCTTTTTTTAATCCTTCATTCTCTTCCAAAACATTCTTTACACATTCCATCAGATTTTTATTGGATTTGAACATCTTTTCCATTTCCCGGATGATAGCAAAGGAATTATTGATGTACTCTTCCGCTTTATCGGCTGTGATCGCTTCAATACGACGCACACCGGCAGAAACCGAACTCTCAGACAGAATCTTGAAAAAACCAATTTGTCCGGTAGCCGGAACGTGTGTACCTCCACACAGTTCGACAGATTCCCCATACTTGATCACCCGGACCAGATCGCCATATTTTTCCCCGAAAATCGCTAAAGCTCCCATAGCTTGTGCCTTAGCCATAGGGACACTGCGATGTTCTTCCAAAGGAATATTCATACGGATCAACCGGTTTACAATGGCTGCAACCTCGGCCAGTTCTTCATCGGTTACTTTCTGGAAATGTGAAAAATCGAACCGTAAATGCTCGTCACTCACATAAGAACCTTTCTGTTCGACATGCTTTCCTAACACTTTCCGCAAAGCATAATCCAGCAGGTGGGTAGCCGAGTGATTATTAGCGGTCAGCACCCGCTTATGTTCATCCACTTTTGCGACGAAAGTCTGGGTTACATCCTCCGGCATCTTCTCCGCCAAATGAATGGTCAGTCCATTTTCTTTCTTAGTATCGATAATCCGGATAGTCTCTTTCTCTCCGATCAGTACTCCGCTATCACCTACCTGTCCTCCTCCCTCTCCATAGAAAGGAGTAATATTGAATACCAGGTGATAGAAGGTCTTGTTCTTGGTAACTACTTTCCGATAACGGGTGATTTTTACCTCCACCTCGGTATAATCATATCCTACGAACTCCTGAACATCGTCGTCGATCAATTCGATCCAATCGTCCGTATCTACAGAAGATGCTGAACGGGAACGCTCTTTTTGAGCTTCCATTTCAGCTTTGAATTCCCGGCGGTTAACCACCAACCCTTTCTCCCGCAAGATCAATTCGGTCAAATCGAGTGGGAATCCATAAGTATCGTATAATTCAAAAGCAACATTACCGGGAATCGTCAGAAAATCTTCTGCTTTAGTTTTCTCGATAATCCGATCCAGCAATTTGATACCTTTATCCAATGTCCTCAGGAAGGCATTTTCTTCTTCCCGTATCACTTTTTCAATCAATTCTTGCTGAGCGACCAATTCCGGATAATGTTTTCCCATCACTTCTATCAAAACAGGCACCAACCGGTACATGAAAGCTTCCTTCTGATCCAGGTAAGTATAAGCATATCTCACCGCTCTCCGCAAGATCCGGCGGATCACATAACCTGCTTTCACATTCGAAGGCAATTGCCCGTCTGTAATAGAGAAAGAAATAGTACGCAAATGGTCTGCAATCACCCGCATAGCCACATCGGCATCGTGAGACACCCCATACTTCAAACCGCTAAGCCGGGATATTTCATCGATGATTGGAGTAAAAACATCCGTATCATAATTAGAAGTTTTTCCTTGCACAGCCATACAAAGCCGTTCGAATCCCATTCCTGTATCCACGTGATGATTGGGTAAATTTTCCAGACTTCCGTCCGCTTTCCGGTTGTATTGCATAAATACAAGATTCCAGATTTCGATCACCAGTGGATTATCCTGATTCACCAGTTCACGACCGGATTTCAATTTTCTCTCCTCCTCGGGCCGGAGGTCGATATGGATTTCAGAACAAGGCCCGCAAGGTCCCATATCCCCCATTTCCCAAAAATTATCTTTTTTATTGCCGAAGAGTATTCGATCCTCGGACAAATAATTCATCCAAATTTTACGGGCTTCTGCATCTCCTTCCAGTCCGTCCTCTTTGCTTCCTTCAAAGACAGTAGCGTACAACCGGTTTTTATCCAGTCCCATAACTCCGGTCAGGAATTCCCAGGCAAAAGCAATCGCATCTTCTTTGAAATAATCACCGAACGACCAGTTCCCCAGCATCTCGAACATCGTATGATGGTATGTATCGTGTCCTACCTCTTCCAGATCGTTGTGTTTTCCGGAAACCCGGAGACATTTCTGCGAGTCCGCAACACGCCGGTGTTTGGGATTGATATTCCCAAGAATAATATCTTTGAACTGATTCATTCCTGCGTTTGTAAACATCAATGTAGGATCGTCCTTAATCACCATGGGTGCCGAAGGGACGATGGTATGTCCCTTACTTTCAAAAAAATCCAGAAACTTTTGTCTGATCTCTGCTGATTTCATATCTTTTTAATGAACAAGTTGTAACTATCTTTTTTGTACTCAGAAGTACAATTCAAAAACGGGATTGTGTTTCCACGTCCTGAACCTGCCCAAGACTGTCTCTCCCGTATCGACGCAAAATAGAATTGCAAAATTAGATTATTTCTTTAACTTTGCATCGAAAATTATCAATTTTATAATAAAAAATGGCGAAAACAGGTTATCGTTTTAATCCCGAAACACTGTCTTATGATAGAATACATGTCTCCGTAAAAAAGAAACTATGGTCGCTGGTCGTAAAATTCTTTTCCAGTTTATCCCTGGCCCTGGTCATCTTTTTGATTGTTTCCGCTATCGTCGATTCTCCGAAAGAAAAGGCACTGAAAAGAGAAAAAGAAGAAATACTGGCTCAATATCATATTCTGAACAACGAATTGGAGCGTATGGACGAGGTGTTGAAAAATCTGGAAACCCGGGATGACAATATCTATCGGGTGATATTCGAGTCCGAACCGATCGACGCTTCTATCCGCCGGGCAGGTTCGGGAGGAGTAAACCGGTATGAGTCCTTGAAAGACATGGACAATGCCGAATTGATCATCAATACCAGCAAAAAACTGGATGAATTATCGAAAGCGCTTTATATCCAAAGTAAATCGTACGATGAAATAGAAACATTGGCAAAAAATAAGATCGAAATGCTGGCATCGATACCGGCCATTTTACCCGTATCACTTAAAGATCCGAGTACCCGTTTTTCTTCCTCCTACGGCTATCGGATGCACCCGATTTATAAAACGGTAAAACTCCATGCCGGGATGGATTTTTCCGGAGCCGTCGGTACGCCGATCTATGCAACGGGAAACGGGAAAGTCGTATATGCAGAAATGCATCAAGGTTATGGGAAATGCGTATTGATCGACCACGGCTTCAATTATCAAACCCTTTACGCTCATTTGAGTGCTTACAATGTTAAGTCAGGCCAAAAAGTCAAACGTGGCGATATCATCGGATATATGGGTAATACAGGGATGTCTACCGGGCCTCATATTCATTATGAAGTAAAGAAAAACGGCATTCCTGTCGATCCGATTAACTATTATTTCAACGATTTAACAGCCGATGAATATGATAAACTCGTAACAGAAGCAAACAATAACGGGCAAACCATGGACTAAGCGGCAACTTTATACCTCAGATTATGGAACAGGAGAAACAACCATTAAAAGTATACTACTCAATCGGTGAAGTCGCCGATATGTTCGGAGTGAATACCTCACTGATTCGTTTTTGGGAAAAAGAATTCGACGTCATCAAACCACATAAAAACAAAAAAGGCAACCGCCAGTTTACCAAGGCAGATATCGACAATTTTCACCTGATCTATCATCTGGTCAAAGAAAAAGGCATGACACTCAAAGGTGCTCAGATGAAATTACGGGAAAACAAAGCGGAAACCGAAACCAACTTCGAAGTGGTAAAACGCCTGAAAGCAATCAAGGAAGAATTACTTCAGATTAAAGACCAATTACAATAATCAGGACTTACGGTCCCAAGTACAGACATGCAAAACCAGCAACGGCCCCTATATGTCAGAGACATCCTCTCTATTTTAGAGAACTTCGCTCCTTTGAGTTTACAGGAAAGTTACGATAATGCCGGACTCATCTGTGGCAATCCGGAAGCCGAAATACATTCGGTTCTGTTAAGCACGGATATTACCGAAGAAGTAATCAACGAAGCCGTACAGGGAGGACATGATCTGCTCATCTCCCACCATCCGCTCACGATACAGGGATTAAAAAATCTGCGTCCGGACAGCTATGTAAAACGTTGCCTCATCAAAGCCATTCGGCACAACCTCAATATCTACTCCGCACATACCAATCTGGATGCCGTATTACACGGTGTCAGCGGCAGAATGGCCGACAAACTGGGATTACAAAACCGGAAAATCCTGCAACCGGGCGGTAAATTATTCAGCCTGTGCTTCTACACGCCTGTTTCAAAGGCAGAAGAAGTAAGACAAGCCGTATTAGGAGTAGGCGGAGGCCACATCGGTAATTACAGTCACTGTTCATTCAACCAGAAAGGAGAAGGCACCTTTCACGCCGAGGCAGGCAGTCATCCCTATGTCGGAGTGATCGGGACCCTTCACCGGGAGGAAGAGATAAAAACCGAAATTACGGTCCCTGAATACCTCCTCTCCAAAAGCATAGAGACTTTACTGAAGGTACATCCTTATGAAGAACCGGTATGGAACATCGTTAACCTGGATAATACCAATCCTGTAACGGGTTTCGGAATCATCGGCGAACTCGCCGAGCCAGCCGATAGCCTGACTTTCCTGCAACAGGTAAAAAAGACTTTCCGTTGTAAAGTCGTCCGTCACACTGCAATCTGTAAATCTCAGATCCGGAAAGTAGCCGTCTGCGGCGGTTCCGGAGCCTTCCTCACTTCGGCCGCAATAGCTCAGGGAGCCGATATATATATCACCGGAGACTACAAATACCACGATTTCTTCCAGGCAGAAAATCGGTTGATCCTGACAGACATCGGGCATTATGAAAGCGAACAGTTCACAAAAGAGATTTTTTATGAGTTAGTTACAAAAAAAATATCTAACTTTGCGATTCAGTTTTCGAAGGTCGAAACAAATCCCATACATTATTTATAATAGGGTGTTTCTTCCTCTGATGGTTCAAAAATAAATTAGAGTTACTTTATAAATATGGCAACAAACAACGAAAAACTGCAAGAACTTTCTGTCGAAGAAAAATTGCAGCATCTTTATGAGCTACAACGCATTGATACGGAGATCGATAAAATCAAGACGTTAAGAGGGGAATTGCCTCTTGAAGTTCAGGACTTGGAAGACGAAATCGCCGGTCTGGAAACCCGTCTTGAAAATCTGAAAAATGAAATCAGTGAAGCTGACAAAAGTGTAACAAACAAAAAACAGGAAATCACCAAGTCGGAAGAGCTGATAAAAAAATATTCAGAGCAATTGGATAATGTCCGTAACAATCGGGAATACGATGCCCTGACCAAAGAAGTCGAATTTCAGAAACTGGAAATCGAATTACAGCAAAAAAGAATCCGGGAAGCTCAAAAACTGAAAGCCGAAAAAGAGGTAAATCTGGAAATTTCCAACAAACAATATACAGAAAAGAAAGCAGATTTAGAAGCGAAGAAAGCGGAACTGGACGACATCATCGCTGAAACCCACAAAGATGAAGAAGCATTGACCCAAAAATCCGAGGAATTATCTCAGAATATCGAAGAGCGTTTGTTGACAGCCTACCGGAAGATCCGTGACAATGCCCGCAACGGCCTGGCAGTCGTCACCGTCGACCGGGATGCTTGTGGAGGTTGTTTCAATAAAATTCCGCCACAGCGGCAATTGGATATCCGCTCCCGGAAAAAAATCATCGTGTGTGAGTATTGCGGACGAATCCTGATCGACAAATATATCTGTGACTATGACGGCAGCATGCAAAAAGCAGATCTCGAATCAGCGATGGAAGCTCAAAAGAAAAAAGGAAGACGAATCAAAAAATCAGAAGAATAAGAAAAGGCTGCAAATGCAGCCTTTTTATTATCATTTCAAATGGTAAAGGAGAATTCAGTTCTTAAAACTTATAAAGTTTTTCCTTTGTCACTTCAAGTACATTAAGTCAAGGCCTCTCATCAACTTTATAGGATTTATGAACTTTATGAACTCAAATCTAAAATCTAAAATTTCAGGCATGATTGCTACAAATTACAATCCGAAAGCAAGCGAAGAGAAATGGTACAAGTACTGGATGGATCATAAACTATTCCATTCGGAAGTAGATAACAGCAGAGAACCTTACTGCATCGTCATCCCTCCTCCTAACGTCACCGGAGTTCTACACATGGGGCACATGCTGAACAATACAATACAGGATGCTTTGGTACGCCGGGCCCGTCTGTTAGGGAAAAATGCTTGTTGGGTGCCTGGCACGGACCACGCTTCGATAGCCACAGAAGCCAAAGTAGTAGGTAAGCTTCAAAGTGAAGGAATAAAAAAAACCGATCTGACCCGGGATGAATTTTTAAAACACGCCTGGGATTGGACACATACACACGGCGGAATCATCCTCAAGCAATTAAAACGCCTGGGAGCTTCCTGTGACTGGGACCGTACTGCTTTTACCATGGATGAAGAACGAAGTGAAAGTGTACTGAAAGTTTTTGTCGACCTTTACAACAAGGGACTGATTTACCGGGGAGTACGTATGGTCAACTGGGATCCGAAAGCACTGACCGCTCTTTCCGACGAGGAAGTGGTTTACAAAGAAGAGCATAGTAAATTATACTATCTCCGTTATAAAATAGAAGGAGAAGACGGTTATGCCCTAGTAGCGACCACCCGTCCGGAGACCATCATGGGAGACACTGCTATGTGTATCAATCCCAAAGACCCTAAAAACCAGCATTTACGGGGAAAAAAGGTGATCGTTCCTTTGGTCGGGCGCACGATACCGGTTATCGAAGACGAATATGTCGATATTGAATTCGGTACAGGCTGTTTAAAAGTAACTCCAGCTCATGACGTCAACGACTATATGTTAGGTGAAAAATATCATTTGCCTTCTATCGATATTTTCAATGACAACGGTACGATCAGCAAGCAGGCCGGAATTTATGTCGGCATGGACCGTTTCGACGTACGGGAGCAGATAGAAAAAGATCTGCAAGCAGCAGGGTTATTGGAGAAAGTGGAACCTTACACCAATAATGTCGGTTTTTCGGAACGGACCAATGTGCCCATCGAGCCGAAACTATCTATGCAATGGTTCCTGAAAATGGAACATCTGGCGGAGATCGCTTTATCGCCGGTAATGAACGACGATATCCGTTTCTTCCCTTCTAAGTTCAAAAATACTTACAGACACTGGATGGAAAACATCAAAGACTGGTGTATCAGCCGTCAACTTTGGTGGGGACACCGGATTCCGGCCTGGTATCTGCCTGAAGGCGGGTATGTCGTCGCTTATAACGAAGAGGAAGCTTTACGCTTAGCCCGGGAGAAAAGTCATAATTCGAATCTGACCATTGCAGATCTACGACAAGATGAAGATTGTCTCGACACTTGGTTTTCTTCCTGGTTATGGCCTATTTCCTTATTCGACGGAATCAACCATCCCGGAAATCCGGAAATCAATTATTACTATCCCACGAACGATCTGGTGACCGGCCCGGACATCATTTTCTTCTGGGTGGCTCGTATGATCATGGCCGGTTATGAATACGAAGGGAAAATGCCGTTCAAAAATGTATATTTCACTGGTATCGTACGGGATAAATTAGGCCGTAAGATGTCTAAATCCCTGGGAAATTCTCCTGATCCGTTGGATTTGATCGACAAATACGGAGCAGATGGGGTACGGGTAGGGATGTTATTATGTGCTCCGGCAGGAGGTGATTTACTGTTCGATGAAAGTCTGCCCGAACAAGGCCGTAATTTCACTACCAAGATGTGGAATGCGTTCAAGTTGGTGAAATCTTGGGAGGTAGCCTCCATCGACCAACCGGCCCATTCCCGTTTGGCGTTGGAATGGTTCAACCACCTGTTGGGAAAAGTAAACGAAACGTTGAATACCCAATTCGACCAATACCGGATCTCCGAAGCACTGATGACGGTATACACCACTTTCCGGGACGAATTTTCATCCTGGTTACTGGAAATGATCAAACCAGCGTACGGCCAGCCTATCGATCGGAAAACGTATGAGGAGACGCTGAATGTCTTCGAGCAACTGTTGCAATTACTGCATCCGTTTATGCCATTTATAACAGAAGAGATCTGGCAAACCTTACGCGAACGACAAGACGGTGAAAGTATCATGATTTCACGACTCCCGAAGGCGACAAGTTATGACGAGAGTTATCTGTTACGCTTTGAAGCGGTAAAAAATATCATCGTAGGTATAAGAAATATCCGGAAACAAAATAATATCGCTTTCAAAGATGTCCTGGAGCTGAAGGTAAAAAAGAACGAACGTTATCCGGCTTCCTTCGATAGTATCATCCGTAAAATGGGCAATATCGGTCAGATCGGATTGGTTAACGAACCGGTCAAAGGAGCCTGGAGTTTTATCGCCGATACCGTCGAATATTTTATTCCGGCACAAGGTGAAGTAAACACAGCCGAAGTAAAAGCCAAACTGGAAGAAGAATTAAACTATACCCGTGGTTTTCTGACTTCAGTGATGAAAAAACTCAGTAATGAAAAATTCGTCAACGGTGCTCCCGAACAGATAGTGGCCAATGAACGTAAAAAACAA
>OGPU01000978.1_pt1 | contig 27803 bp, 29 predicted proteins | sample 1552991 | NCBI WGS metagenome assembly OGPU01 (sample SAMEA2580296, study PRJEB22360) | human gut metagenome | biome: human gut; feature: human-associated habitat; material: faeces | place: Denmark | collected 2008/2010 | reverse complement strand
CTTCAACGCCTGCCGCACCTCCGGGGGTATGCTCTGGACAAACCGCCGGAGCTGTTCATTCTCCTTTTGCAGCGCAAGCACCTCCATCTGCTTGTGTATGCTCTTTTCACTGTTGACCTTCTCTTTCAACCCCCTGTTCTCCTGCGTCAGATAGTCTATGGTGGCCTGATACTTCTGCATCTGCCCCAGATGCCTTTCCAGCCGGGCGAAGTACGGCCCCACCATCTCCAGTATCTCGTCCCGTTTCTTCCCCGCGTTCATCACCCCTATCTCCGACACCGCCTTTTCAATCGTCCTCTGCTGCCTGACCAGGCTGACGGATTGCTTGAACAGCCATGTGGGGATGTGTTTCCGCCTGGTGACAAGGGCGCTCTCGCCCCGCTTGAGGACGGGGAACGCCTTTTTCATGTGGGCGTGGAACTCGTCCTGCCATTGTGAGAGTTGTGCCCGGTTGCCCAAAATCTCCTTGGCGGACAGCCGCCCGTCCTCCGTGATGGGGGTGAAGCACAGGTGGAGGTGGGGCGTTTTCTCGTCCATGTGTACCACGGCGGAGAAGATGTTGCCCCGGCCCACCTTCTTCTCCATGAAGGCCACCGCCTCCGTGAAGTAGGCCTGTACCTCCTGTTTGCTCCGGCCCGCGAAGAACTCCGGGCTGGCGGTGATGAGGGTGTCCACGAACATGGTGCTGTCCTTCCGGGTGCGGCATCCCGCCACCTTGATGCGGGTGTCAATTCCTTTCGGTACTTCTGCGTAGGCTGAATAATGTGAAAATTGTCCTTGCTTTTACTGATGTCAATATCGGGATTGCTGGCGTACTTCTCCTTAGTGCGCTCGTTGTGGGACTCAATGTGACCGATCTCCGGTCCCTTGTACTTGGCAAAGCGAAGAATGGCATACTGTGCTTTCATTGGTTATCCCTCCGTTTCTGCCAAACGATGTCGTAGCCGAGCACATCGGCCAACTCCACAACTTCCTTGTATCGGATGCTCTCCCTTTGCAGCTTGGCAGACAGGTTGGACACGCTATCGCTCCAGTCATATTCCTCGGCCAGACGGTCAACCAGCTCCTGCATGGTAAATCCAGTGCGGACGATCTGTGCCTTGATCTCATTTCTGATGCTCATAAAATCCTCCCCAATTTTTGTGATGAAAGCAGCGAAGCAGGTTTGCGTTTCCGAAAACCTGCTTCGCTGTGTGATGTAATATTCTGTTTTCCTGAAATCCGCTGGAAAAGCGGCGGGCGATGTCCTCTTCGTAAGTGAGGGGTGTCGACTTCCCGGAACCGCGTGACTTCGCAGAAAACCATGCAAACCCACGCGCATCCGTGAAGCCGGTACTCGATTCCGAGCAGCACGGTTTCGCGGAATCGTTTCGCCGCCGCGCAAATTTCTTTCCGGTTTTCACTTGTCTTGCAGATACCCCTTCCGTTTCAGCTCCGCCAGATCGGCAGTCACGTCCTCCGGACACATCCGCGCAAGGCAGCTCAGCTCGTAAATGTCGTACCGATCCACCAGAAGCAGCGTCATCAGCAGCTTCTGCGAGCCGGTCAAATCGCCGTCGTACAAGTGAAACAGCGGCAACTCCTTGAAATAAATTCTTCCCATTGCATCCTCCTTTGCAGGCAAACTGAAAATTCTCCATCCCATCCGCCCATCTATCCCACATGGGATGGATGGGATGGTGTTTTCTGTGTTTGATCTCATAAAATAGGCGGTGTCACCAAAGCTTCGATGCCCCAGAAGCCGTTGACTCGCTTGCCGAGCCGATTCGTGATGTGATTATCGTGTTCAATACCGAACTCATCGGCGTGCTTTTTCAAGGTCATGCTGACCGTCCGCGCTGCCAATGGTTTATAGGTGTTATCGTTGCACCACATGGTATAGATGGCGTACAAATCGGCAGAAGTGATGGTGCTGTCAGCTTTCAGCCGAATATATCCTTCCGAACGCATGAACAGCAGCACATTGTCGGCCTCTCGCTTGGCTTCCACACGGTTATCCTTGGTGCGGTCACTTTCAGTGAAATGATAATTGTTTCCAATCAGCCTCCGCAGACCATCCAGACACCAAAGAAAAATGCCCTCGATTTCGGCACAAAGCTTGTCCGCAAGAAAGGGGTCATCCTCACGATTAGGCGGTTTCTTCTTAACGGACAGGATCAGCTGTCTGCGGTAGAATCCATCCGAATGGTCGTAGAGAGATTCCAGATCACCATTGGAGAACGCCAGAAAGCGGACGTACATTTCTCCCTGATAGCTCTGCTCGCCCTTGCGCTCCAAATCCATGGGCATTTCAGCTGTAATCAGCGACTTGAGATAGTGGGTAGATTTCAGAGCCTCCATCTTCATGTCATCGTCCACCATAACCAGTTGATGCTCCAGATCAGCTCTGGCAAAAGGGCTACGCTCCACCTTGGCAATGCTGCCGTTTTTCAGGTTGTCACCCAGCATCTTCTGCATCACAACCCCGATGCGGCTTTTGCCCTCACCGCCGTTGCCTTTCAGCAGCATCATGGTTTGCCCGCGGTTAGTGGGAAGAAGGCAATAGCCGAGGTACTCTTGCAAAGTAAGAATGTCCTCGTCCTCCAAAAGTTCCGATAAAAAATGCAGCCATGTGACTGGCTGCGGAGCATTGGCATCATATTTGACCGGCAGACGGTTACGGCAGAATTCCTTTTCTGCGCGAAACTTGCCGCCGAGAAACAGTGTGCCGTTCGCCACATGGATTCGATCTTCGTGTACCGGCAGGTTGGGAACATAAGCTTCCAGTTTCACCATTTCCAGAAGTCCCGATGCCCGTTTTGCAAGGCCGCAGGTGAGAAAAGGGCGAAGCATTTCGTAAATTTCCTTGCGGACACTTTCTTCGTCGGTGATGCGGCCATCCTTGGTGAAGAAGCTGCCGCCCACACGCACCATCGGATGCTGCTGAAGAAACTCCTCACAGAATCCGATTTCATTCACAGATTTGCCGTCATACCAAAAAGGTAATTCACCGGCGTACTCATGTTTACTCATTCATTTCCTCCTTGATTTCCTGCAGGCGCTCCTGCAGAAGTGTGATTTTGTTATCTTTCATCATGTCTTTTACCAGTTCTGCCCTTTCTTCATGTGAACCAATGGTCAACAGATCCAGCATATACTGCGTACATTCGAGCATATGACAGGCTTCCACGAAACGGTCATCCGGCTCCTCCTCCGGTGTCTGCGGTGCGTACCTCTTTTTCCAATCCTGAAGAATGTGCAGATATTCGCTGAGCACCCGAAAGCAAAGCTTTTCGTTCTCAGCCTGTGTCGTATACATCTTTAACTTCGCCAGTACGGACGGTCTGTCTTCACGGATGCCAAAGTCAGCGGCAAGCTTCTGCGCTGCTTCCAGCGGTGTGATGCCGAACAGCTTCGATGTGAATGCAATCACATCACCGTTCGCCTGACACCCGAAGCAATGGTAATGATCCTCATACAGCTTCATGCTCGGGTGCCTGTCATCATGAAAGGGACAGCAGACCATCCCGTTTCGGCTGACACTCAGCCCGAAATGTTCCGCCGCCGTTCTCGGCGCGACCGTTGTTTTCACGGCTTCAAAAATTGTCATAGGCATTTCTCCTTTCAATATTTCCGACAAATCTCTTTGTCAACTGAATATACGGAGAAAAAGCCTTAGACCGAAAAAATCAGGAGGTATTGCAAGAAATCAAAAAAGCCCTCCCGCGTTTCTTGCAGAAATGCAAGTGCGGAAGGGCAACGAGTTGAAGTAAAAGTGATTTTCACAACAGCGAGTGAATAAAAGATGAATTTTCACTCCGGCCTATTGAAAATCATGAAAATATGAGTATAATATAAGTAAGCTACAATGGAGGTGCTGTATATGCAATATGAAAGCGAGCGCATTGAATATAAATCTCAGATGATCGATGACATTTATAAGGAGGTCATCGCATTTGCAAATACGGACGGCGGCGTGATCTATCTCGGTATTGATGATAAAGGCAACCAGATTGGCATTGACAATGTAGATGAAACCTACACGCGCCTGACCAACGGCATCCGTGATGCAATCGCACCGGATGTGACCATGTTCGTGCGGTATGTCCTCCAGGATAATAAGGTAATTCGGATTGAAGTCGGCGAAGGCAGCTATAAGCCCTACTATCTGAAATCCAAAGGCATGAAGCCCACCGGCGTTTATGTTCGTCAGGGCACATCCAGCGTTCAGGCATCTCCCGAACAGATTCGCCAGATGATAAAAGAATCAGACGGAGATACTTACGAGGATTCCCGCAGTTTGGAACAGGAATTAACTTTTGATGCTGCCAAAACTGCATTCCAGCGCTACGGTGTGGAGTTTTCCGCCGAGAAATATCGTGCGCTTGGCATCACGCAGAACGATGTGTACACCAACCTTGCGTTGCTGCTTTCCGACCAGTGCCATCACACGATCAAAGTTGCCGTGTTCAAAGATGAATTCTGCACAGAGTTTCGTGACAGCAAGGAGTTCGGCGGTTCCGTATTCAAGCAGCTTGATGATGCGATAAACTATCTTGCTCTGTGCAACAAGACTGTTTCCACGATCAAAGGAGTTGTTCGCACGGATAAGCAGGATTACCCCGAAGAAGCTATTCGTGAAGCTCTGCTCAACGCCCTGGTGCATCGTGATTACGGATTCAGCGGCAGCATCATCATCAATGTGAATGACAGAAAGATGGAGTTTATTTCGCTTGGCGGACTTCTCCCTGGCCTTTCTACTGAGGATATTCGCATCGGCGTTTCTCAGCCAAGGAACAAGAAACTGGCAGAGATATTTCACCGCCTGCGTCTGATTGAAAGTTACGGTACAGGTATTCGACGTATTTTCAAGCTGTACGAAAACTGCCCCGTTCAGCCTAGTATCGAGGTAACGGCCAATGCATTCAAAATTGTGCTGCCCAACATGAACGCCAGCGGTACCGTTGCCGAAGAGGCACCGGAGGCGACTGAAAAAACGTCTGCGACCATCACGCCGCAGATGAAAACGGTACTGGATTATCTGGCGGAGTACGGCGAAATGACCGATGAAGATTTGCAGGAGCTGCTGAACGTCAAAAAGACGAGAGCTTATCTGCTTGCCCGTCAGATGCACGAAAATGGATTGATCGAAATTATCGGCAGAGGTGCGGGTAAAAAGTACAAATTGAAGTGAGGGGAATAGAATATGGCTATCAGCAAAAAGCTTGAAATTATATATCACAATGGTCAGCCAGACGGTATTCGTTCTATCCGCCGTCATCTGTCTACAATGACCACCTATGTCATTCCTCGCCCGCTGCTTTCGGAAGCCAAGAAGCTGACCGGCATCAATCGTCCCGGCATCTATTATCTCATCAGCGAGACGGATGATAACAAGATTGCACAGATCTATGTGGGACAGACTCGTAACGGGGTCAGCAGACTGGACGACCATAATCGTTCTAAAGATTTCTGGAACAAAGCTATTATGTTCCTTGCCGACAATAAGACCTTTTCTTTGGATATGATCAGCGGCCTTGAAGCTTATGCAATCGGCAAAGCAATCGATTCCAAGCGCTACAAAGTAGAAAATACCGTCAATCCCAAATATGAGATTGATGAATATGATCTTCCTCTGATTGAGGAAGTGTATGAAGAAATCAAGTTTATCATGGCAACGCAAGGCTATAAAATGGAAAACACCAAAGCAACCTTGAACGATGCCAACATGCTGCACACCACACGTAACGGCGTTCATGCCCTTGGTGTGTATGATGGTGAAAAATTTGAAGTCCTCGAAGGTTCTGAAATTGATATGAGCCGCAAATGTCATTCAGAAAATATTGAGAGGCAGCGGCAAACAGCCATTCAGAACGGTGACATCCTTCTTAACGGCAACAAGTACATACTGAATGTTTCCGTTCCGTTTACTTCTCCCAGCTCAGCTGCCATGTTCGTGCTCGGAGGAAGCACCAACGGATGGACTGAATGGAAAAACAAAGACGGAAAGACTCTGGACGAAATGTACCGAAAGTAAAACGGGTAAATGATATCGGAAATAGAGCAAGGAGGTGTGGGACATGAGCAACGAAAGTGTTTATCTTCCCGGTAAAATCCGTGACCGCATACAGGACTTGATGAAATCCCGAAAAGTCACACAGGCTGAGCTTGCTACTCGTATCGGTGTGTCGGAGAGTTCTCTGAGCCGTTTCATTAGCGGCAAGACGGACAAGCTGGGTGACGAAAATATCATTCGCATTGCCCGTGTGTTCAATGTCTCCACCGACTTCCTGCTTGGCGAGGTCGATACCCCTGACCGCCTGAATTACGATATTTCCGAACTTGGCCTGTCGGTGCAGGCAGCGAGAAATCTGTATACTCACAAGGTGAATCCGCGGGTGGTCAATGCGCTGCTTGAAAATCCGGAGTTTGCCAATACCACAAACCTGATATCCGGTTACTTGGATGACGAGCTTGCCAAAGGTTTTGCGGCACAGAATCAGTTGTACGCAAACATCGCCGGTATGCTGAGAGGTCAGCCGGAAGCCGCCTGCGATGTTAAAAAATTACAGGCCCCGACTTATCAGGCAGACCTTACTGCAATCCAGCACTCGTTCATGTCTGCTGTGCAAGCAGTAAAGAAAGAGGTTGGTAACGATCTGTCTGCCAACCGTGAATTGACCTCGCAAGCAGTGAAAAAGATTTATGCCGAGTTGACCAAAGGGCAGAAAAAGCTAAATCGCAAAATCACCGCAGAGCAGATTGGTGAAGCGGTGGCACGGTCCGTTTCCCATCTGCCCGGTATTGACACAGAAGCGGTCAAGCAGATGTTCCTTGCAATGACCGGTGCGGTACAAAACAATGAAAAGAGCCTCGATGACCAATGAACAGCTCTGTGTGTTGGCTAAGCGGGGAGACGCCGATGCACAGAATCTGCTGATTGAAAACAATCTTCGCTTCATCAAAAAGACTGCATACGAAGTGTGGAGCGCACAAGCGGAGTTGAACCGATCTCTGCAAATTTCACTTGACGATCTTGTGCAGGAAGGCTCGTTGGGGTTGTTTGGCTGTATAGACAGCTACAATCCCGACAGCGGAAACCTATTTCTGACATACGCCGCTTCCGCAATACGGAACGCCATGATTGACTACGTCCGCTCACAGAATGTGCCCTTTGAGGCGAAGAACCTGAACAGCATTGTTCCTCTGGATGAGCTTGCAAAAGATGAGGTTCGGAGCAAGCACAGTTTTATTGCAGACCCCACTCTCCAAACTCCGGAACAGATATATCTGGCACAGGAACGGTACGATGATCTCCACTATGCTCTTGATATGATCGAGAACAGAGAGAAACAGTATTTGCGTTATCGCTTCGGCTTCGATGATGATACGGAGCATCCGCTGGCGGAGACAGCGAAGCATTTCAATCTCTCCGTAAGCAGGGCAAAGAAAACCGAAGCGCAAGCCCTGGATAATGTGTGGCTGGAGCTGCCGTGGTGGTACGAACAGCATCGAACATTTCTGCTTGCATCTATCATAGAAGCATGGGGTGCATTTTTGAAAATAATCGACGAAATGACGGATGAATAAGCGATGACCTTTTGGGGAAATGCGTCGCGGCGGCGGGGTTTATATACCTCTTGCTCCCCCGGCGATGCAGCACGGCTTCGGCCTCTAACCTGCGCTTTGCTGCATCACCTACACCCGAAGAACGAATATCCGCAAGCCTCCCGTGCCTGCAAATATTCGTCCTTCTGCTGCCACAGGAAACGGTCTGCCCGGTACGGTGACAGCCCCTTTCCAGCGTCAGCGGTCGCAAAAGGTATAACACACTAGACTTTGCGAGCAAAATCGTGTGCCAGCAGGGTGCTGCTCGCCCCTATTGGAAACCCAGAGCCAAAGGGATTGCATCCCTCTGGACACCTACATTTTTCTTCACACGGCGGTACCCAAACTGTAAAAATACAGTTTGCCACCGGCGCGAAGAAAATACAAAAGGAAGCCTCTGCGCCAGAATCGTGAAGGCGCAATTCTTCCTTTTGGTGCTGATAATCTGAAATTGGATATGGTGCAATTTCAGATTATCAGCCTCTGCTGCGGCAGAAAGAATACGAAAGCAGCCATGGAGGTTGGTAGTGTCAAGAGATATGCGCAAAATTGATTATGGCTCTGGTAGAAATCTATTACAGGGGGCGGCTTAACCGCCCCTTGGTTACTTCTCAGCAGGCAGGGCGCAAATGGTCAAGGGCGGCGGTACGCCGCTCGTCTTGCCCTTGACCATTTGTGACCTGACTGCTATCATCCGACCTGCGGCTCTTGCTCCATGGTTTTCAGATGCTTCATGTTCATGTATTTCTTGCAGCCCCACTGGGTTCCGGCTACATGACGAAGCCGTGCGCAGACCAGCATCAGCGCCGAGTTCCCGTCAGGAAACGCACCGACTACTCTCGTCCTGCGCCGAATCTCACGGTTCATCCGCTCGATTACATTGTTGGTTCGGATCTTCTCCCAATGCTCGGAGGGAAAGTCACAGTAGGTCAGCGTTTCCTCGATACCAGCCTCAACCTTCTTCGCAGCCTCAGGCAGTTTCATGGCCTTCAGTTCAGAAACCACTGCGGCAGCCTTTTCCCGGGATGCCTTCTTGCTCTCCTGGGCGTGGATGGCTTTCAGCATCTTCGCCACATTTTTGACCTTGGATTTGGGCACAACAGAGAAAACATTGCGGTAGAAATGCACCACACAGCGCTGGTACTTGGCCTCAGGAAACACCTTTCCCACAGCCTCCAGCATCCCCAGGCACTTGTCTCCAACAATGAGCTTAACCCCCTCAAGGCCCCGTCCACGGAGCCACTGAAAGAAGCTGACCCAGCTGGCCTTGTCCTCCTTCATGCCCTCGGCAGCACCTAAAACCTCACGATAACCATCCTTGTTGACGGCAATTGCCACCAAAACGGCCACATTTTCGTACTCGCCGCCCCAGTTTCGCTTGAGATAGATACCGTCTACATACACATAAGGGTACTTGCCGCCTTGCAGAGGACGATTGCGCCAAGCCTCGATATTGACGTAGGCTTTCTTATTCAGCTCACTGATGGTGGAGGCGGACACCTTGCTGCCCCATAGAGCCTCTGTAATATCCTCTACCCGACGCACGGATACACCTGCCAAATACATCTCGATGAGGGCTTCCTCTACGCTGCTTTCCCGGCGGCGATAGCGCTCGATGATGGCAGTCTCGAAAGAGATGCCCTTGAGACGAGACACATGGAGTGTTACGTCCCCGGAAGTGGTGGTAAGATTTCGGTCATAATGACCGCTGCAGTAGCCCTGACGAGCCTCATTGCGTTCGTAGCGGGCAGCCTGCCTCCGCTTCCAGAAGCTCATTGAGGGTTTCCTCCACGCTGCTGCGGACCAACTCTTTAATCTGGCCCTTGATTATTTCCTCGTTGAATTGTATAATGTTGTTGGATATGGTTTGCTGTCTCCTTTCAGAATGTGTGTGGTAACTTCATTCTACCAGAGACCGGCAAGCCGTGTCTACTTTTTTATGCTCTTTTCAATTTGCGCATTTTATTATACCTTATCCTTTATCCATTTGCTGAGTTGACAGTCACTTCGAATTTTGTACTTTTTACAAATATCAAGAAAGCTCCCAGTACCAAACAAATAGTCTTGCGGAGACGCTAACGTAGTTGAAGTCATCGATGATGGAATGCCTCAGGCAGGAAGTGGCCATCCTTGACGCATATTTTCAAGACGTAATACATTTCCGCAAGGGGATGGATAATACGCTTGTTAGACATCCATGCCGACGTAGATTATACTAGTCATGGTGCCCCCTCCATGTATATGGGATCTGCCACTTTTGGGTTTAAGTTGAAAGTGTGACCGGTAAATCCACGTTTTACAAGTGGGTAGGAATCATTTCATATTTTCTAAGGCAATACCGCACAGAAAAAAGTGCCAAATACCGCCGAGTAAAAAGTGCCAAATACCGCCGAGTGTGATATAATAAACTTATGGATAAACAGATGACAATTTCCGCATTCAGCGATGAACTGGCGCAGGTGCGGACGAAGAAAAAAGAATTTCTCAGTCAGATCGAGCGGATCGTCCCGTGGGGAGAATGGCTTGCCATGATTCAGCCGTGCTATTACAAAGGAGAGCGCGGCAACAAACCCTATCCGCTGGAGATCATGCTCCGACTGTATCTGCTGCAAAACCTCTATGACCTGAGTGACGAAGCTACTGTGGCAGAAGCCATCGACAGCCGCGCATTTTCAGATTTCTGCGGCGTGGATTCCAGCAATCAGGTTCCGGACGGGGATACTCTCGGCCGATTCCGGAATCTGCTGATCCGGAACGGACTGCAGGAAAAGCTGTTCGCTCAGGTGGTAGCAGCGCTCATGGAGCGTGGCCTCATTCTGAAAAAGGGTACCATCGTAGATTCCACCATCATTTCTGCCCCATCTTCTACCAAGAATAAGGAGAAGAAACGAGACCCGGATGCCCATCAGGTCAAGAAGGGTAACACATGGCACTTTGGATATAAGGCACATATCGGCGTGGACAAGGACAGCGGACTGGTACACACAGTGAAAGCCACAGCGGCAAATGTACACGACGTTTCGGAAGCATCGAAATTACTGACCGGAGAAGAAGATGCTGTCTACGGCGACAGCGGCTATCTGGGAGCCGGTAAGAGAGAAGATGCTGTCGTCAGGAACAAGTCGGGTCACAAAATCAAGTATAAAATCAACCGTCGTCCTTCACAGGTAAAGAAGCTGAGCAAAAGCGGACAGTACGCCGCCAAGAAAGCAGAGCACGCAAAGTCTTCTGTCCGAGCAAAAGTAGAGCACGTATTCGGTGTCGTTAAAAAGCAACTGCATTTCCGAAAAACACGATACCGAGGGCTTGAAAAGCAGCAAGCCAAATTCAATATCATGTTTGCACTGGCAAATCTGATTCTGGCTGACAGACCCTGTCTGGCAGCTTGAGTAAGTGCGCCTTTGCGGGCAAAAATTCAGAGGTTATCCACAGTTTTTATTTGGCACCTATTGTATAATGCGGATTTTGGTATTTATGCGGTGTTGCCTTAAAGTTTTCCGCAGGGTCGCTACACGCTATGATAAGCTTGCTGTGTCCTTTCTTGCTTTTGTCCATCTTGCTTCCATTTGGATTTTGTTGAAATAGTACAAGAATCCCATACACAGCTATCTGTCCCACTTCTTCAAAGACACACTGGGCATGAGCTTTCAGGAATATCTCAATCAGAAACGGTTTGCGTATGCCTGTCAGCTGCTGTTCACCACAGACCGGAAAATCATGGATATCAGCCTCAGCAGCGGTTTTTCTGATGTGCGTTATTTTAATGAAGCCTTTTCAGCGCAATACGGCTGCACACCAAAGGAATACCGCAAGGGTGCACAGACCCCATTTCCCCGGTTGCAGCAGTTGGAACACAACACCCAGTCCTTTTTTACAAAGCAAGACGCTTTGCTCTTGCTGGAGCCGCTGCATCAACAGCTTCAGGCGGAATGGAAAGACGATTCTTTGATGGTTTTATACCGTTAAACCGCAAAAACGGGAGCGCCGTCAGGCGGTTCCTATCTGATAAAAGGCAAAGGATTTTATGCAGGATGTCGCAGTCCTGTACAGAAAAGATTACGGGTACGACTGCGCCACTTTATCGTATCGTTTACGCCAAATGAAATGCACAATGCCTTGGGGAAGCGGCTTCCCATTGGCAGTGGGCTGGTTCCCATTCTTCGCAGCTTGCCGCCACTCCTCCGGGGTGAAGGGCACATGGTGGTAAGTACGCTGAATCTCCTGTCGGGTTGCCCACCGGGCGGTGCCGTGCTGACCGTTGCCCACAGTTTTGTCTTTGATACCGTTGAGATCATGCTTTTGGGCAGCATAGGTCACAAAAAACAGCACCGCAATGATGCCGCCCACAGATAAAACCAGCATGGAAATTCCATTCATTTTTTGTCCTCCTTCCACAGAAACAACAAATCCTCGTTCCAGTCCTTTCGGGTGGGAACGAGGATTTGATTTCGTATGTTCTTTTCCGTTAATGCTTTGGAAATTCTCTGTGCTGCCTTTTGCCCGGTTTCATCGTTATCCAGACAAATACACACATTTCGGATGAATTGTCTGCCTTCCATCGTCTTCCACAGCACCTTGTCCGAAACGCCGCATGCCGCAGCATAGCTGCTGGATTTCCAGTGCTGTTTGTGCATGGAAATAAACGACAGCATGTCAATCGGAGCTTCAAACAGGAACAGGGTGTCCCCACCGCCGACCCAGTGAAAGCTGTACTCCGGGTCACTTCCGGGAGCATTTCCCTTGAAGCTGCCCTGCGCGGCGGTGCTGTGCTTGTGAATGTGCCGTGGTTTTCCCTCCCGGTCTGTGCCTACGAATACGGCGTTGTGGTAGTCTGCGGATTCATAGACAAGCCCTCGGTAGGAAAAAGCATCCAGCGCCTCCTTGTCGATGCCCCGGTGCCGAAGCAGGTAGCCGTAGACCCGGCGCATGTTCTCATGTTTTTGGGGAATCTCCAATGGTTTCTGGGCAAAAGGTTCTACCGGCTCCCAGATGGTACCGGCACCCATGGCGAGCATGAGCTGCACCGCTTCCGGGTACTCCATATTGTAGAACCGGCAGGCAAAGTCAATGGTGTCTCCCCCCACCTGTTCGTACTGGTGGAACCACAGATTGCCCCGGATGGTCACTTTCTGCCCGTGATCCAGCCACATATTCTCCGAGCCGGATCGTTTCACTTCCTCCCCACATTGCCGCAGAAATGCCGCCAGATCTGTTCGTCTGGCCTGTTCCCGCTGCTGCTCCGTAAACGGTATATAGCTCATTTTACCTCCGAATCATTTCTTCAAGTGAGGGATAGAAATATTTGCATAATTTGTCCGAATAGAGTATCAAACCTTTCCTATCTGCTGTAATATCTTCAGGTGGAAGGTTCTTTTCCTGGTGTCATCGTGACAGGGAGCTGGTGTCACTGCATGGTTAGACTCTCCCCTTGGCGGCCCCACAGATTTATAAACGCGCGCCCCCAAATGTTCTATTCATATAGATTCGTAGATACTGCCCTCCGGTCAGGCAAAAAGCCTGCAGCTTCAATGCCGCAGGCTTTTTGTCACTTCTTATATGCAGTTATTTTACTCCAATTGGAGGGGAAACCCATATGCTGATACAGGCTTGCTTCTCCCATCGCCCCAGGGAACTTCAAATAATTCTGGATCACATTTGTTAAGCACGCCTTAAATTGCTTGAAATCTTCATTGGAAAGCAAGTAACGAAACGCTATTACTACAGCAAAGAGATCACGCTTTCCGAGGGCATACTGGGTTCCACTCTTTGGAATTCCCAACTTTACGTGCAGATCCGTATCAGGGATATCATTGCGCGTCTGATAGGAAAACAGCCGCTCACCGTGAGCACATACATTGCGAAACTTTGTGATCACACTCAAGTACTGTTCGAGCTGCTTCCGATTTACTTTATCAAAATTTTTGGCAACTTTGGTCTGAATATCCTGCGTTGTAAAGCTGTAAAACTTGGACAAAGAACCAAAAGTTACGCCATTGAACAGCACCCAAAGCGGCACATTCCCATACATTTGCCGCTGATGATTTATATATGGATAGTCACTGTTATGGTTTGCCAGATTTCCAAGCGTCGACACCAGTCTGTTGATGCTGCCTGCGTTTCTGCCGCTCAATGCATAGTTCGCGGGGTTCAGATATTCGCACTGCTGTTCCCCATGTTTTTCACTGAAGTGATAGGAAAGCAGCGCCCGAATATGGCGTTCAATCTTCAGTATGTACTTCAGAAAGAGCTCCCGCAGATTCTCATCAAAATAATACAACGCCACGATGTCCTCGAACCGCGTACCATCCTTGTATTTCCTGGTCGTTGGATTCTTAAAGGGTGCCTTGTAGCCGCCAATCAGGCTGAAATAACCGATCTGTTTCAACATCGTCTTCGCATAGTCATGATCCTGAATCACAAGATTTTTATCGTTTTCCAGATAGCTGATCTGTGCGTCAAATGTTAAGAACGGCTTCGGCATACTGTGTTCCTCCATAAATAAAAAAGGGAGTCCCCACAGGAACTCCCCCGGTCGCGGGCTTCGCAAGTTTCCGCAACACGATCACTGAACACAGTATACACGATCATACCGGTTTTGTCAACCAGTCTTTCGTGATCCGTATTCAGAATAATATTATGCAGGAAAAGTCCCTTTCGATACAAGAAATTATAGTCGAAGAAAAACCGCCTGTCAACAAACATTGCATCAATTGTGCTTTAATCCCGGATGCCCAACGCTTGTTTCTTTTCTCCAATCTCTTGGCGCTGCTTCCGATCCATCTCTGGCCGCTGACGCTGATTCTGCTGTTCCTTCTCCTGAAACATCCGCCCAAGCTGGGCGATCAGAGAGGCTGCACCCCTTATGTGCTGCTGTCGGATCACCCGCAGCAGGTTTTCCGCATACACATTGCCATGGGCAGCAGATTGTGCCAAGTAATCCAGCCCCTTTTCCCGGTCAGCACGGATGCCGTTTCCGAAATAGTAGATCTTACCAAGCTGGTATTCCGCATAGGAATTGCCGTCCTCCGCTGCCATATGGAAGCAGCAGATGGCCTTTTGCACATCCTTCCAGCCTTCTTCATTGAGGTAAACTTTCCCGGCAATATAAGCCGCAGAAGTGACACCCGCTTCCGCGAGTTCCTCCAGCAATGGCAGTCCTCTGGCAATATCCTTCTGCACCAATTTCCCCTGACAAAACAGCTTTCCAAGCTGGTACCTGGCAAAGGCATTGTCTTTTGCCGCCTGTTCCAGATATTCTACCGCCTTTTCGGGATCATATTCTGAAAACTCCGGCTTTAAATACAGCTTGCCAAGACCATACAGGGCATCCACGCTGCCCAACTCCACCGCTTTCTCAAAATAGTACCGGCTCTTTTCCAAATCCACTTCGGTGCCGGTTCCGGTCATATTCATGGAACCAAGGCGATAGCAGAGCTTATCGTCTGCCATAGTCGCCTCCATAGCGAGAAATCCTGCGTATGCTTTGGCATACCACCGCTTGGAGTCTTCCAGATCAGCCCCTGTCCCGATACCATCCCGGTACATCCTTCCAAGCTGGTACTGGGCGTAGGCGTTACCCCGGACTGCCGCCATGGTGTACAGTCTATGCGCTTCCGTACTGCTCTGTTCTACGCCCTGTCCCCGAAGGTATTGACCTCCCAACGAGTAGGCGGCAAATGGGTTATTTCCCTCCACCGCCTGACGAAACCACCGGGCAGATTCCTCGTAGCTCTGCTCTGTTCCATGACCATGGGCATGGCATTTTCCTATCCGGTATCGCAGATAGCCTTTCTTTTCAGCCGTCTGTTCTGCTTTCTGGAAGGCTTCCAACGCATTCCGGAACCAAGTCTGTGCTTCTTCCTCATCCGCGTCACAGCCCAGCCCAAGCAGGTACATTCGTCCCAGATCATAGCAGGCATAGCCATTTCCCCCGCGTGCCTCCATGTGCAGCAGAGGCATCGCTTTCCGGAAATCCGTCTTTTCTTCCTCTGTCCCATATAGGAATCTGCAAGCCTGTTTGTAGTTGTCAGACCACCAATCCCTGCCATCAGAAGCACGGCGAACAGGCGCACTCTCTGCGGCACAGTTCTCATAAGTATCAGCTTCCCCACTGGTTTCTTTCTGAATAAACTGGGGGCGATAGTGATCGCTCCACCAGTCAGGATCCTCTATTGGCACAGGGTCAGGCTCCTCTACTGACGGGAATTCCGTTTCCATCACATCCTGCTGCGGTTCTGGATCCGCCGCCTGCCGGATCAGGTCATTGATCTTCAGCGCCTCCTGTATCACAGCGTTGCGGATGGACTTGAACTCCCTGTTCTGTTCCAGCGGCACACGCTCCGGGAAATGGTCTGTATAGGTGCGAAGCACATTCTCCCGCTGTTCGTACCACAGATCGTACAGCTCCCGGATATTCTCATCCCCGGCAAGCTCCGCTACAATTTGGTCGACGATAGCTTTCACATCCGATTTCAGATAGCCGTACACCTTCTTTCCCGTGGTGCGGGAAAGGCGGTCACTGAGCTGTACCAGTAACTCCCCAATCCTGGGATTCAGATACTCCCCCGCATTGATTTTCGCCGCAATCTCCGAGATACTTTCCCGCCCCTGCTCCCGCAGGCGGTCACGGTATTCCGTCTGCTGTTGGTATGTGAAAAGGAGTTCCTGTGAAAAAATGTCCCTTGCAAATTCGCTTCGCATTTTCTCCACGCCCTTGGTACTGAGGTGTCCCTCTCCCGGTACCGTGGAGTAGGCAATAAGATGGACATGGGGATGGTGTCCCTCGTTATGAAAAGCCGCATACCACCGCAGATGGTTCATTGGAATCCTGAGATTTTCGGAAAGGGTCGGCGTCTGTCCCCGGAGGAAATCCCGCCAACGGCCCCCGTGGTCGAAGCCCAACCGGGCGGCATCTTCCCGTTTTAGAGACAGAATCGCCGTATACACATTGCCCCGGTAGGCATTCAGCTCTTTTGAGACTTCGCTCAGCTGCACCTCTACGCCATCGTCCGTAAACAGCCCATGGCTCCCAAACCGCTCCGCTCTGGGTCGGGTGGCGATGTAGTCGGCATAGGTTTTCGTATTGACAACTGCATCCAGATTCTCCTCCATCGCCATGGAGATGAATTCCGAGGCGTTTCCCACCGTCTGCTCCTGCTGGTAATCCCGGTATTCATGGCTCTGCTTTGTGTCCGGAAAGTCCCGGATAATTTTCTCAATCAGCGCCTGCTGCTTTTGGGTTGCGGGGGCATGACGGTGGGAATCATCTATCCTTTCCACCCCTTCCCGGGTGGCAATATACCGGGCATATCCCCCCACGGATCTGCCGCCCGTCCCCGGCTTCAGGTACTTGAATTTTGTCACCAGTCTTGGCATTTATCTATCTCTTTTGAAAGTCAAAGGCATCCTCAAAGGAGTAAACGCCGTTGCTGCGCTTGACCTGCGCCACACAGGTACCCCGGAGCTTTTCCAGCTGCTCCCGGCCAATGTTGCATGTAGCGGCCACCACATTCATGGTGATCGCCTGCTCCACCGCCAGCTTGAACAGGATGCGGCTGATCCGGTTGTCACTGTCATTCACGATACCCTTGACCGTAGACGTGATGATCTTGGGCAGATAATCGCTGCCATTCTCCGAGGAAATATAGCCAATGTAAAAATGGATTGCTTTCTCGATGAACTCACTCTGGCTGGAACAGTCATCCGCCTTATACCACTTGCGCACCTGCTCCAGCGAGGATTCCCGTATCCAAAGCGCAAATTTTCGTTTTCCCTCTGTATTCTCTGCCATATCAGGCAAAACACCTCCTGTTCTGGCCACAACCCACAGTCTGACCCACGCGAATTCGCTGCAGCACCAAGGACTTTCCGCTGTTCTGACCCACAGGTTGACCCCACCCGCATCCAACCGACCCACACTTTCTGAATCCGAAAACCTTTGGTGGGGCGGGCATTGCCCGCCCCCGTAGGCTTGCTGTGGGGCGTTTACGACCCACAGCCTTTCTCCTGCTTAAAAATCGACCCACTCGTTTTACCGGCTCCAATGCAGGAAGCCAGCCACGGCAGCCCCAATCACCGTCAGGGATGCCAGCACGATAATCAGCTTCTTTTTCACAGCTTTCACCTCCATATCAAAAAATCAATCCCTTACTTGGCCACTTATTTTCGCTTCAGATTGCTGCCATCCAGCTTGGGAAAACGGCACTCCATATAGCTCAGGCCATACTTATCCACCGCCCGGTCCAGCACCAGAAACATCTCCCGCTCCAGATTCCAGGCGTTGTAGCGAACGGGGTCAGGCAGATTCTCATAACAGATCCAGTCCGGGCTGAGAGGAGTATCCTTTACCAACAGGTCATACCCCAGAGCGTATTTCCCGTTGTTCCAGTACACCACCGCTTCCAACTTCACGGCTCCCACGGCAAGACTGGCAGCAATCAGGAAGTGGTTGCTGCCATCCAATGTTTCCAGGAGATTGGCAACCACAGCGGCAGACAGCCTCTGCTCAAAGAAGTAACCCGTCCCAAGCTGTTTTCTCAGTCTCTTTTGTTTCAACACAGTGATTCCCCCTAGAAAAACCGCATACCCTCACACTCCATTCTCTGCTGAGCCAGATCCATGCTGTCATTCACCGCATGATCCAGCACATTGGTGTCCAGACCACAGTCCTCATAGCCCTGACGGACGATATCGTAATAGTTCTTACTGGGGTTTCCGAAGTCCATCCGAGAATCCATGATGTAAACCATCCCGATGAGGGTACTGCCATCGTCCATCTTCACAGGAATCTGTTCCTTGTTATAGTAGCAGTAGCCCTTCGGGTTATATCCCTCGTACATATCCAGATGAGACTCATCCCGTTTCTGAATTCTCCAAACACCGACGAGCGCAGATGATCCTTCCTTCGGCGCAATGGTAGCATGGGCATTGTGCAGAGAACCCTTGAATTGCAATTCGTAGTTCTCGATTGCCCCTGTGCCAATGAATTCCGCCGTAGGGCAGCGGTCGCGCATCTGCTCCATATTGAGATTGCTGCCGTAGGCAACGTATACCTTTGCCATGATTCCTCCTAACATAGTTCTTCCATAGAAAAAGCAGGAGCTTCCTCCTGCTGCTGATGTACTTCCTGCACAGTATCAGACAGGGCAGCAGAAGACTGTGCCTGCTCCAACCGCTGCTGTATCTGCCGCTCCCGCTGGCGGATCGCCTGGGCCGGATCCTTCCATGCGATATTACCGTCCAGATTTTTCAGCAGGTGCTGACGGGCGGTTTTGAACTCATCGCCAATCAGCCCCAGCCGCAGAAGCCAGGTGCGGAAGGTGTACTTTTCGTTCTCCGACTGGGTTCTGGTGCGCATGGCCCGCTGCTGGATCAGCGCCTGATGGGAGATTGCCAGACACAGCTGGATGTAACTCTTGACTTCTCCCGCGTGGAGGGTAGAATTGAACATCCGAAACTCAATGGTTCCCTTGCTGAACACACTGTGCAGATTCAGGGCATGATACCGGGTGCTGTCGTAGTGAATACCCCGCCGGGAAGAGCCGTTGTACCACAGGGTTTCAAACTCGGACATGGACTTGGGGCGTTTGAGATTCACGTCCTCTAAAAATCGAAGGTCAGCCTTTTGGCAGTAATACTCCCGGTCAATCTGCACCCGCAGGGCCTTATACAGCAGATCCTCCTTAGATGCCATGATGTTGACGATGTTCCGCAGAGTCTTGGGATCGTGCCGGGAAGCGTCCACATGGATGTGGATGCCGCAGCTGTCGTTCACCTTGGCTCCGCCCCGGCGCAGCTCACGCACCAGCTCCTGAATGGTTTCGATGTCCTCATATTTGCAAATAGGCGAGACCACTTCCACCGCGTACAGGCGGCTGGCGGTTCGCTCTCCCCGGGACTGGCACTGGATGCTGGCGTCGCTGACCACCTTCCACTTGCGGCCGGTATCGTCCTCCACGGTATAGGTATCGTAGGTGCCGCCTACATGGACAGCAGAGGTATCAAAGTGTTCCGCTATGATTTTGGCCGCCGCACTCCGGGTAATGCCCGTCATTTCGATCTCGATGCCGAAGTTCTGATCTCTCAGACAGGATCACCACCCACAGACGATTTGCGCTGTTCCCCATTGGGGCTTCTGCAGGTGTTCAACCCCCTTAAAATCGTCGTGTTCATTCGGGAACCTCCTGTCCTGCGGGCTGGGACTCGTCCGAACAGGTTTCATGAGAATCCTCCGTATTTTCGGCGGATTCATCCCTGCACTCGGCTCCCAGGCGGAACCGCCAGAGCGGGCATTTTCTTACCGGACACAACCGCACCTCATAAGCGCTGCCGCAGCAGCAATCCAGGCACTTCAGGCGGATTGCCTTCTTTCTGCTGCCTCTATCTTCTCCGGTCACAGCCCATCCCCAACAGCAGAGGCAGAAGCACCACGTTCCTTTTTCTTGGGCTTCTGGCTCTCCACCTTCATGTCCACAAAGGCACGGACATTGGCAGGGACGATTTTCTGATACATGGCCTCCGCCGCCTGAGCCAGCTCCTCCTCAATGGAAACGCCCTTCTGCTCCGTGTACATCCGCAGCGCCAGCAGCTTTTCTTCCTCATAACTGACCATAATGCACTTTTTCATATTGACCTCCAAGAAAATAGTGCCGCCGGGATGGTTTTCCCGACGGCCTGTGTGATGCTCGATTACTCAGCGGGGGTGTCCGCCGCTTCATAGGCATCCAGCGCCTGCTCGATAAGGCCGACGATGAACTCCCGCTGGCTGACCTTCTTTCCGGTGCGCTCTTTTTCCACTGCCAGATAGTTCTTGATCCGCAGATCCAGTTCTTCCGGGATCTGGAACGCCAGTGTCTTGGTTGCTGCCATAGTAGTTTTACCTCCTTCAAAATGGTCTTTGAGAATTTGTATAACGTACTCGCTGAGGGACTGTCCCAGTGACTCCCTTTCTTCTCTTACCCTGTCGTGGAGGGATACGGGAATCTGGGCGCAGAGGTTACGGGTTGCTTCCATTGGTCTTACTCCTTTCCTGATTTGTAAGCCAAGCATACCGCAGGGAATGGGAAATAGCTATTCACAAGAACCAACAAAGAAGCATCCAGGAACCGAAGCATAAGCAATAAATCATCCCATTGTCATGCAGGGGCCGCAGCTCCGCTCCCAGTCCTGTTCCTTTTCCGCGATTCCCTGGGTATACGCATCCTCCAACTCGGTATCTTCCAGACTGAGGTTTTCCACACAGCAGTTTCTCAAATCCGCGCCGCAGAGGACGCAGTCCTTCATGGTTGCTCCGGTCAGGTTGCTGTGGGCAAGATGGGCTTGGGCCAGCGTGCAGTTTTCAAACACGGCGCCGTGGAAATCACATTCCTCTGCCGCGAGGCCATCCATCCTGCAATGGACAAGCCGCGCCCCGGTGAAGTCCGCGCCGCAGACCCCGGCATTGCCGAAATCCACATCCTCCAGAACCGCATTTAGAAAGAGCGCCCCATTAAACTGCATATCCCCAAGGTTCAGCCCCGCAATTCGGCAGTGGGAGAAATCCGCTTGCTCTCCGCCCACCCCATAGACCCACAGGGTGTGCTTGGCATGGAGGATCACAAGGTCATCCGCTGTCAGGGTTTTCAGCTTCCCGTTTGCCTGCAGGTTCTGCTCCCGCAGGGTCATGTAACTTCTGGCTCCCAGAAAGGGGGCGGTATACCTGGCATAGTCATAACCGCTGCTGTCCACCAGAACACCATCCTCGGAGGATTCTCCCATGACCATAGCACACTGCCGGATGCCGTTGTGAAAGCCCATCTGGTCTTTGTTCTTGCGGAGGAAATCATATTCATACATCAGATGCTTTTTGAAAAAGGCGTACTCCTTGTCCGGCAGGGAGATGACCTTGCGGACTTCGCAGGGTTCATCCTCCATGGCCAACTGCTTTCCCTGAAATGCCGCATGGATTCTCATATCCCCTCCACCTCCGTTTCCTCAATGTAGTTGATGTACGGATTCTTGCACCAACCCGTCCAGTTCCGGCTGGCCACCGCTGTCTTGACCACGCCATACTTTGTGCCCATAGCTTCAATGGCATAGCCGTTTCCAATGTAGATACCGATATGCCCCGGCGCGTGAACCAGGATACCGGGAATCTCCGGCATGGTGGACATGCTCCCTTTTTCCGTGGCCTGGGCATACATCTGGTCAGCACCCACATCGGGCATCCCGTTGGTTCCATACCGAATCTCCCCGGTGTCCGTATCGTACCAGCTGTAACCCTTAATCAGACCAATACAGTCGGCAGTCCGGACGCCCAAATAATTTGCCCGGATGAAATCCTCATAAGGGCCAATAGCATCCGGCAGCTGTTGGAGCTTCGCTTCCAGCAGGTCAACAGTCAGCACCTGCCCAAAGGTACCCATGACATAGCCCCATTTGGCGTTATAGGCAGAAACCGCCCACTGCACCAGATCCAGATTGTTCTTCGTGCCACAGTCCACATACTTCGTGGTATCAATTCTCCGGGAACGGACATTGCGCATGACGTTGGTAAAGTCCTGAACGACGATGTCTGTGCCAAAGGCTGCATTGACATTGGCAACAAGCTGGTCGTCCGCCTGTTCTGCCCCGAAACAGGAAACCAGCCGGGACACAAATCCCGGCTGGCTGGAATAATCATACAGCGCCATTATGTACAGCGCCTGAGCTGCACCCACTTCGCTGCTCAGTTCCGCGTCAATCATGGCGAATTCAATTTCCGCCATGGTATCTTCCACGCTCCGCAGAAGCTGAAGGAGTCCTCCCGGTCATAATGGGGAATCAGGGTTTCAAAGCTCTGATTTTCCACGATGACATTGGAAAGGCGGTCCGAGGTTTCTTCCAGCTGCCGGAAGGTTGTCCGAACGCTGAAGGGCTGACAGGCAAAGCTCCTGCCGGAACTGGCATAGCTGTTGCGCATGCGCTTGAAAAAGGCTGCCGCCTGGAGGACTTCTTTGTAGTTCGCCCGGTCGTGCAGTGCCTTTTTCATCTGCTCTGCCCACTGTTGCATAGGGAGCAGGTTGTCAAGGATCACATCCTGCGTGGGAAGAAAGAGGACGGGGTCCCTTCTGCCTGTGTGGAATTTGAGCCATTCCCCGAACTCCGTCCGGGAGTTCAGGGGCAACAGTCCCAGCTCCAGCAGGAATTCCGCGGGCCGATCCCGGACACAGCGAAACAGGTTTACCAGTTCATCGTCCAGGTCATTGTAGACCTCGAACTTGTCCTTCGGCTTTCCCAGCAGCACAGCGCCGGAGCCGCCAAAAACTTCTATATAGCGGTTGTATTTCGTAGGGAATACGGAGAGAATGATTGGCAGCAGATTGGATTTGTTGCCGATGCGGGTAAATGGTGTTCGAATAGGTTATCCGCCTCCATTCATGATGGAAACGGCCGGTACAGTGCCTGCGGTCAGGCAGCTGTATCGGCCATTCAGGTTAATTCCGGCCATTTTCATTACAGAAATGGAGCGGCGCCTATCCTTAAAAGCACGTCGGTTTTTCAAATGCATCACCTCCTTTCAAGGGAAACCTCAGTCTTGCTCGATTTTGTCCCGTTTTATTGGACTTATTCTATGGTAATATTGATTCGGTCATTGGCGGAACAAGGTTTCCGAAAAAGTCAAGACTTATTCTTCCACTTATTTCATGGTATCATTTCACCCAGTGCGTACAGAAAAAGGAGAGATTCAAAATGAGCACGACTTCCATTCCCGTCTGTCATACCCGGCAGGAGCTTCATCGTCAAGAGGATGCCGTCTTTAACAGCATCCCCGGCATGGACATGCTCCGCAGCGCATCCCCCGAAAGCATCCCGGAACTGGAAGTACAATACCCGGATGCGGCTTTTGCCCTGATGATCGCCGGAAACCTCTTTGTTGGTGACCGGGAGCAGAACGAAATCCACCAGAAGGCAAACACCGCCATTCTGAACGGTGAGTCCATCACCGGAGTGCGGTTCAAATATGACTATGATCTGGAATCCTATCTGCTGAGGCACATGTGGGACTGACTCTTTCCATAGAACGCAAAAAAGCCATTATGGTTATCCATTTCGGATTCCATAATGGCCTCACTGCATTTCCATATCCATATTTTCCGTCTGTTCTACGGATGTGATGTTCACATAATCCCCGATGATACGCAGGGCAGAATCATAGCTCTGGCACTGGGTGATTCTGTTGAACATCTCCGTAGCCTGCTGCTCCATGCCATGCTCCCGCAGGGTCTGACCGGCAATCCCCAGCAAGTTATAGATATTGCCATCTCTCCCTATGAGAGGACAGTCCGGTTTGACTATTCTCTGTTCTTGCTCTTGGAGAAAGCCCCCAAGCCGGTTCGGAACATAGTCAGACAGCCAGGTGCCCCCAAAGTGAGGATGGGTTTGCAGTCGCCACAAGGCAAGTCTTCCCATCTCAATCACCATCCCCTCCTTGAAGGGAAACACTAGACACGTCACCCCATCATGCTGGAAGGTATAGGCTTCCTCGAATCTGGTGCCCTTTTTGAGGATGCCTTCATCGGTAAGAATCTGGTTGATTCCATCCAGCCATTCCTGGGGATCGCCGCCGCAGCCTTGGAGGACAAGTCCCTCCTGATCTCCCATCCGGCGAAGCTGCTCTTTGGAAATCTTCTGAATGCTCACAGCTTCATCTCCCCCATTGTCATAGACTGTTCCTGAGTAATTTCCTGCTGGGTCAGTTTCCGGAAGCTGTCCACACCGGGAATCAGCGAAAGGCTGCGCCCGTTGTCCCAGGCAACTCCGACCTGTCCGGCATCGTCCACATACCGCACAGTGCCTCGTATTCCGGATTCTACCGGTGCATAGGGGTCATTCATGCTGTTCAACACAATTCGTGTGCCGGGTGGATAACAGCTCCGAGTGAATTCCACCTGACCGCGGCTGAGAAATGGAATATTCATTTGGGTTCCTCCTTTTCAGATAGCTTCATCAATCGCGTGCGCATACATTCTCCGTCCTCACCCTGGCACAGAAAACCATGCCCGGGAAAGGGGCATCCCTCACACAGTGGGGATGCTGTACACGCAGGCTTCTCAGTCTGTGCGGGAGGCCCTGTGTGGGAACGGTATTCCGGTCTGGTTCTGTTTGACTTGGGATTTGCTTGGTTTGGATTCTTCACTTTTGACCTCCATTTCCTCCGGCACCCTTTTTCAGGCACGGAATAATTGTGTGAGAAAACGAAAAAAGCCGTCCTCCCTGAAACAGGAGAACGGCCTGGAATCGGGGGCTGACAGCCAGCGCCCTTTTTCAAAACAAAAAAGCCGGGATTCTTGGGGCTTCCGCGCCCCAAAAATCCCGGCTGATTCACATATGATAATTTTCTGAAAACTCTATAAATATTCAGCTCCCTTTTTGAATTTTCCGAGGAAATCAAAAAGGGCACAGCTTGATTTCTCGTAAAAGGGGGCTTTGACCCCCTCTAAAAAGGCCAATATCTATAGTGGGTACTCTACATTGCGGAAAATATCTATGAAAACGAATAAAATCGTGTTAACATTTTACCCTTAAATCTCGAACTTTCCGTTTCACAATTTGTACCAATATAAGAAAATACCCACCTTAAATTCAACATTTCTTAGTTGATATCTAAAGTGGGTATTAACTATGTGATTATTACCCACTTTAGATATTGCTTTTCAGCCACTGAAAACGACCAGCAAAGCTTCAAAATATCAAATATTTCGTTCGCAAGTTTCGACATAACTGGATTAATCCTAAAAATCCATTTTCCTTGAATGTGTGCAAATTGTAGGAAAGTATCCCTTGAAAAATTATAATAGCACTAATTCCGTTTGTTGAGGCTCGTTAAGAATCTCAGAAATGTAGTCTTTTGCATTCATCTCCTGATAGCGCTCTATGAGTTTATTCTTTAGATTAAAGAGGGCAGAAAGTAATCTAACAGTATATAATTTATTTATCCCTTCACAGAACCAACCATGACACCCTTTACAAAGTGCTTTTGGACAAAAGGATATGCTATCAGCAAAGGCAGCGATGCAATGAAAATAATAGCATATTTCATTGCTTCTGCCATGTATGCCTGACGAGTCAGATACAGTATTTGCTCCGCAGTCATCGTCTTAGCATTAATGGATGCCAACGCCATTCGGCTATTAATCAAAATATCTCTTAGCACTAACTGCAAAGGATAATAGTCCGAATTGGAAATAAAAATTGCAGATGTAAAATAATCGTTCCAGCGCCCTACCGCATAATATAGCGCAATAACTGCTATAATCGGTTTTGCCAAAGGTAATGCTATTTTAAAAAACTGTCCGAATTGAGAACAGCCATCAATTTCTGCTGCATCATACAACGTTTCCGGAATAGACGTCTGGAAATATGTACGTGCAACCACCATATTGAAGACAGAAAAGCCACCTAGAATAATTAACGTGTAGGGTTTATTCATCAAGCCCAAATTTTTTACCAGCAGAAAGTAAGGAAGCAAACCGCCAGAAAAAAACATGGTAATCGCAAAGAATATAGATAATGCACCGTGGAAACGCATCTTTGTCTTACTCATTGCATATGCTGCTGGAATTGTAAGGAACAGGTTCCATATTGTACCGAGGATCGTATTAATAATTGCGTTCCGATAGCCGGTCCAAATTGCACCCTGCTTAAAAACCTCTTTGTATGCATCCCATGTAAAGCCTTCCGGCCAAAAAGTCACTTTACCTGTGGCAACATTGATTGGCTCTGACACAGAGGCAATCACCGTAAAGTACAAAGGATATAGCATAATTAGGCAAAGTATCACAAGTATGCAGATATTCACTGCACCAAAGATATTATCACCATTGTTTGACGAGGATGCAGTAATTCTTAAGAATATGGCCCGAGAAATAACACTTCGCTCCAAAGTATCCGGGAGAGGTGTCTGTGTGGTCTATCCGGATTTAGCATATCTGGGTATCTGGCATTGGCCAAAGACTACTGCTCCTTATGTTTGCATTGAGCCTTGGTCCTCCTTGCCATCCCGTCAGAATGTTATCGAAGAGTTAACCTGTAAGAGCGATCTTATACAGTTACCTCCTAACAAGAAATATGAGACAACATGGTCGATTACTGTGATTTGAAAGGCAGATGGATATGATTGATGTCGTTGCTTTCGGTGAGCTACTAATTGACTTCACCTGCGTGAATACCGATATGGATGGCTATCCTACTATGACTGCACACCCCGGAGGTGCCCCTGCAAATTTCCTAGCTGCACTGACCCAATACGGAGTCAAAACAGCCATGCTTGGTAAAGTCGGCACAGATGCTTTTGGCAAGTTATTAACCGGGACCCTGCAACAAGCCGGAATTGAGACAAGAGGTCTTGTTGCTGCTGATGATGTGTTTACCACACTTGCTTTTGTAACATTGGATGAACATGGTGACAGGGAATTTTCTTTCTCACGGAAACCAGGCGCTGATACCTGTGTCACCTTTGAAGAACTGGATTTATCCTTAATCGATGAAGCAAAGGTTTTCCATTTTGGAACGCTATCCTTAACCGATAATCCTTCCCGTGCTACAACCTATCAGGCAGTAAAATACGCAAAAAGCAAAGGCAGATTGATTACTTTTGATCCCAATTTGCGGAAACCCCTTTGGGCAGACATGGCAGATGCAAAAGCACAGATGCTGTGGGGTCTAGAACAAGCCGATGTGGTCAAGATTAGCGATGAAGAAGTGAAATTCTTATTCGATCTTGCACCCGATTCCGGTGCAGAGAAGATAATGAACGACTATGGTGTAAAGCTAGTCTTTGTTACTTGTGGCGCTGATGGTTGCTGGTTTCAAAACAAGAACGCCTGTGGTCATGTATACGGATTATCAAATCTTTGTGTAACAGACACTACTGGTGCAGGTGACATTTTCGGTGGTGCTGCCGTAGCACAGGTTTTGCAAATTTCTAAAGCACCGGAAGACCTTGTTGCTGACGAGTTATCGTCGATTGTCAAATTTGCATGTGCTGCAGCAGGATTATCTACGACCAAACCTGGCGGCATTTCAAGTGTTCCTCCAATTGATCAAGTAAGAGAAATATTGGAAGGTATGACCTAAAAAACATTAAATGCTTATCGACTTAACACAGCACGCTACAAGATGTAGCGACAGCTCTGGTCAAGCACAGGAATATCTGATTGCCCGTCATGCGGCGGTTGAAACGGAAACAGTACTCGTCC